>Ga0209512_1001096_pt1 | contig 36180 bp, 39 predicted proteins | sample frozenSSSSmetaG_FD_184142 | JGI IMG/M metagenome (GOLD analysis project Ga0209512, IMG submission 184142) | Glacier valley bacterial and archeal communities from Borup Fiord, Nunavut, Canada, to study Microbial Dark Matter (Phase II) -... | ecosystem: Environmental > Aquatic > Freshwater > Ice >...
CCTGCTCAGTCACCATTCGTCGGGAATGTTGAGAAGAAGCTGCCGCCCCGATTCGACGGCAACTTCGTACGAGTCGTCGATCGTTCCGATCTGCTTCAGAGCAGCGTTGATCTGCTCGGTCACTGACGCAGCGTCCAGTTCCTCTAGGTAGCGGTTCGCGGCGCGGGCGAAAAATTCAGAGCGGCTCAGACCTAGGTCCATCGCGCGGCGAGAGGCGCGTTCAAAAGTGTCGTCGGGAAGGGAAATCGCGGTCTTCATGTGGTTAGTATAACTCGGTTATACCGTCATGTCGTGGTTAGAGTTCCTGTGTGACACGGCATATTGCGGGCCTGACTATCGAGTTGCATGGCCCGGGATCTCCCGTTGCAGACCGGCTTGGCTCGGCAACGGGAGTGGGCGGCCTAGGGATTTCGGACAGTGAGCCAAGCCAACTGTGCCACGCCCACTGTGCCACGCCCACTGTATGACGGCCAGCTCTCACCCTAATCAGGCTTCACGGTCACATTCATCGTCCAAGAGGATGAAAACGATCGGAGCCCTTGCCGGGAATAGTGTGAGACGACGTAAGTCCCACAGCTTGGCGACAGAGGCCCATCGTTAGCTCGCGGGCCCACTGCGGGTACTCCACATGCTTCGGCCGCCTGTCTTTCGACTACACGGGCTTTCGGAGTTTGGGGTCCAAGTCGGGACGACGGCATCGCGCTCAAGGGGCATTTTGCGTCGTGACCTGTTCGGCCGGCTTCACTGGTCCCGTCTCGGGTCTGTCGGCAACAAGTGTGATTTCGTCGCGACAGAACTGAGTCCGCGGGGTCAAGTTGGTTATGCAACATTGGCTCAAGTTGTGCGGTGTCGATACCCTGAGGCGTGACTTACCAAGCAAATTTTGCCGGCTACACGGTTGCTGCCGCAATACTCGTCGTCGTCGTCGTGACGCGGCGTGGGTTGCAGGTCATCGGGCCGCTTTGGTGCCGTCATGGATTGGCTTCGTTGTCGTAGCGATCGCTGCAGGGGCAGCCCAGTTCACCCCGGGAGCCATGACTGCTTGCATCGTGCTCTTGTTTCTTTTCCTGGGATGGTCGGTGGCGGCTGCGAGGCGCGAGAGCAACAACGCGCTGAGACAAGATGCGAGAGCGACCCTTGATTTCTGAGTCACCCCAAGGCTGGCTTGCCAAAGCGCCGAAGTGCTTCTTCTTGATCTTGAACAAGGCATCGGCGAGTGGCTTTCTCGACGTATCTCGGACCCCGACGCCAGTGAGGACGAAGAAGTCACTCGTGCCAGTCTTTAGCTCCGCCTGCAACTTTTGCGGGACGGTAAGCATGGAGTGGTCGCCGAACTCATCAGCGTAAAAGATCAGCACCTGCTGACCCTATGAGTAATTGAAGCTCTCCTCAGATGAGGCACTCAAATGTGTGCGAACCGTTGTCGCCGAAGAAAGGCGCTAGGGGCAGCCGCCACGAGTTACCCGGGCGCGACGAGCGGTGTCGCCCTGCTTCACGAGTGACTGCAACCCGGCGCCGCTCTGGGAGACTTGAGGTATGAATGACAAGCCGCGCCTGTTCTCTGGCATGCAGCCATCCGCCGCCTCCCTGCAGATCGGTAACTACATCGGGGCGCTGCTGCAGTGGAAGCAGCTGCAAGTCACCCACGACGCGGTGTTCTGTGTTGTCGACCTGCACGCGATCACGATCCCTCAGGATCCGGTGCGGCTGCGCGAGGCGACTCGCCGCACGGCGGCCCAGTACATTGCCGCGGGCATCGACCCGGCGAAGTCGATTTTGTTTGTGCAATCCCATGTGCCAGCCCATGCCCAACTCGCCTGGGTGCTCAACACGATTACGGGCTTCGGCGAGGCGAGCCGCATGATCCAGTTCAAGGACAAGTCGGCCAAGCAGGGGGCTGAGGGTACGAACGTCGGGCTGTTCACGTACCCCGTGTTGCAGGCGGCCGACATCCTGCTCTACGACGCCGAGATCGTGCCTGTGGGCGAGGATCAGCGGCAACACATCGAGCTCACGCGCGACTTGGCCGATCGTTTCAATCAACGGTTCGGTGACACTTTTGTCGCGCCGGAGGCGGCGATCCAGAAGGAGACCGCCAAGGTCTATGACCTTCAGGAGCCGGGCAACAAGATGAGTAAGTCGGCGTCGACCGACAAAGGTGTCGTGTGGCTCCTCGATGACCCGGCGTTGAGTGCAAAGAAGATCAAGTCGGCGACGACTGACAGCGAGGGCAGTGTGCGCTTTGACCCGTCGACCAAACCGGGCATTTCTAACCTGTTGACGATCTACTCGGTGCTCACGGAGCGCACAGTCGGGTCTATCGAGTCTGAGTACGCCGGCCGCGGCTACGGTGACTTCAAGTCGGGGCTTGCCGAGGTGGTCACCGAGACGTTCGGCCCCATCCGTGCGCGTGCGCTCGAACTCTTGGATGACCGGACCGAGCTCGACCGTATCCTTGCGCAAAACGCTGACCGTGCGTCGGCAATCGCTGACCACACGCTCGCAAAGGTGTACGACAGGATCGGCTTCCTGCCTCGCGGGCGGTGATGGCTTCTTCGTGCGCTGGTGAGCGCCTCAGGGCGTCTCCTGAACCTGAGTAAGCCATAACAATCTCGGTAAGGCCCACTCCACTCCCAGCATGAGACCGCTCTCGCGCGATAGTGTGAGGCGTCAACAGCCGCACGATGGCGTGTGTTCTCAACGTTTCTCGCATCGAGAAAGAACATTTGTGTCGAACTCCCTAGTAGTGATCCCTACGTACTGCGAGCGCGAGAATCTTGCTCCTCTCATCGAGCGATTCCTCGAGGCCGACCGCAGCCTCGAGGTGCTCGTGGTTGATGACAACAGTCCGGACGGCACGGGCGAATTGGCCGACCAGCTCTCGGCCAAGAACGCACGAGTCCACGTGATGCACCGCCCCGGCAAGCAGGGACTCGGCGCCGCTTATGTCGCTGGATTCGAGTGGGCGCTCGATCGCAACTATGACTACATCTTCGAGTCTGACGCGGATGGATCGCACCAACCCGAGCAGCTTCCCGCACTCTTGTCTCACCTCGAAGACGGGGCCGGGCTCGTGATTGGTACGCGCTGGATGCCGGGCGGCGAGACACGCAACTGGCCGCTCAAACGCCAGTTGCTTTCCAAGGGCGGAAGCTTGTTCTCCCGCATCATGCTGCGCACCAAGCTGCGCGACATCACGTCCGGGTTTCGCGGGTATCGGGCATCCGCTCTTCGCGCTCTTGACCTCAGCACCCTCGAGTCACTGGGCTATTGCTTCCAGATTGAGATGGCGTGGCGCGCCGAACAGCTCGGCATTGAGGTTCGCGAGGAACCCATCCTTTTCATCGAGCGTATCGATGGCCAGTCAAAAATGAGCGGATCCATCGTTTTCGAGGCGATGTGGAGCGTCTTCATGTGGGGACTACGCGATCGTACGGTTGCGGAACCCGCTCAGGGAATATCCCCAGTCAGACAGCGTTAGCTACACTGAATTAGCAATACGTGCTCCGGGGTCGGTGAAAGTCCGAACCGGCGGTGATAGTCCGCGAGCCTGACGCAAGTCTGGTTGACCTGGTGAAACTCCGGGACCGACGGTAATGGGTTGGCGACAACCCTCAGTCCGGATGAGAGGAAGCACGGAGTCGCTGTGCGGTCCGCGATTGCGGCATCGTGCGGCGATCGGTTACCGCGCGCGCGCGGCGACCACTGAAGCCCCGGAGTCCGTCTTCACGAGACGAGGAACCCCGGGATGACCGCGAACGAGAGCTTCGAAGCTCCGATGGCGCGCGCGCTCGAGATCGCCGCAAACGGCCCATCCGGGGTGAATCCGCAGGTCGGTTGCGTGCTCCTCGACGAGCACGGGACGATCGTGGCTCAGGGGTGGCATCGCGGTGCAGGATCCGCCCACGCCGAGGTCGACGCGCTGTCCCACGTCGCGGATGCCCGCGGCCTCACCGCGGTCGTGACCCTCGAGCCCTGCAATCACACCGGTCGAACCGGCCCGTGCAGCGAAGCCCTCCTGGAGGCCGGCATCGCCCGCCTTGTTTATTCGATCGACGACCCAGGTGAGGCCGCGGCGGGCGGCGCGCAGCGGTTGCGCGACGGCGGCGTTGAGGTCATCGGCGGGGTGCTCGTTACCGAAGCCGAGGAGTTTCTTCGGCGATGGCTCACCGCAGCGCGGCTTCGGCGGCCGTTCGTGACCGTGAAGTGGGCCTCGAGCCTCGACGGCCGTGCTGCCGCGAACGATGGTTCGAGCCAGTGGATCACCGGTCAAACGGCTCGCAATCGCGTTCATGAGCAGCGCGCCGCGAGCGACGCGATCCTCGTCGGCACCGGAACCGTCTTCGTCGATGACCCGTCCCTCACCGCGCGCGGACGCGGTGGAGAGCTGCTCGGCTCCCAGCCGCTGCCCGTCGTGATCGGGAAGCGCGCGATCCCGGGGGACGCGAAACTCTGGGATCACCCGCGAGGTGTGCTCGAGACTGGAAGCCGGGATCTGCCTGACGTTCTGTCGTGGTTATTCGAGCAGGGCATCCGGAGCGTTTTCGTGGAGGGCGGCCCGACGCTCGCGAGTGCCTTCATCGCCGCCGGACTCGTGGATGACTTTCTGATCTACCTTGCCCCGGTGCTGCTGGGCGGCACCGGGCTCGCGGTCGGTGACATCGGCGTGGGGACGATGGAGCAGGCCCACGAACTGACCATCACATCAATCGAGCAGGTGGGAACCGACGTGCTCGTGACCGCAAGACCCCGTCGGCCTGACGCTTTCGATAGGCGCGACGCCGACGACAAAACCGGAGCCGACGACAGAGAGGAATCCTGAATGTTTACGGGAATCATTGAAGAGCGCGGCGAGGTCGTCTGCTGGGCACCGAGAGCGGATGCCGCGCGCATTACGGTCCGCGCACCGCTCGCGGTCTCGGACGCCCGCCACGGTGATTCGATCAGCGTGAGTGGCGTGTGCCTGACCGTCGTCGACCAAGGGACGGACTGGTTCACCGCCGACGTGATGGCCGAATCAATCGCGATGTCGACGCTCGGCGCGACTGTTGCAGGCACGACGGTCAATATCGAACGGGCAGCTCAGGTCGGTGACCGACTCGGCGGACATATCGTTCAAGGCCACGTCGACGGAACGGCGACCGTGCTTTCCCTTGACGACGGGAGCGCCTGGCGGGTTGTGCGCTTCTCGCTCGCGCCCGACCTTGCACCGCTCGTTGCCCGCAAGGGCTCCATCGCCGTGGACGGGATCTCGCTTACGGTGAGCGCGGTCGGTCGTGACTGGTTCGAGGTGTCACTCATTCCGGAGACGTTGAGCGCGACGACGCTCGGCACAAAGGTGGTGGGTGACTCGGTGAACATCGAGACGGACATCCTTGCCCGTCATGTTGCGCGATTGCATGAATTCGAATCTACGAACACCGAGGAGTTCCACTCATGACGCTCGCAAGCATTCCCGCCGCAATCGACGCACTGCGAGATGGGCGGCCGGTCATCGTCGCCGACGACGAGGGTCGAGAGAACGAAGGCGACGTCATCATCTCCGCACAGCTCGCGAGCCACGAGTGGATAGCCTGGATGGTGCGTGTCTCGTCGGGGTTCATCTGTGCGCCAATGACGAACGAATTGGCCGACCGTCTGGGCCTGCCACTCATGGTCGAGCACAACGAGGACCCGCGCGGAACCGCGTACACGCTTTCCGTGGATGCAGCCGACCGACTGAGCACCGGCATCAGCGCGTCCGACCGCGCTCACACTCTTCGGGTGCTCGCCGACCCGGCGTCGACCGCGGCGAGCCTCCACCGCCCGGGTCACGTGCTACCCCTCCGCGCGAAGGACGGGGGCGTGCGCGAGCGCGACGGTCACACCGAGGCCGCGGTCGACCTCATGAAGCTTGCCGGCCTCGAACCGGTCGCCGCGATTTCCGAGATCGTCGCTGACGACGGCGAGATGATGCGCCTGCCCGGGCTCATCGCGCTCGGCGAGAGCGAGTCGATCCCGGTGATCACGATCATGTCGCTCATCGAATGGCTCGAAGATCACCACTGCGACACGATCCCCGTCCCGATAGCCCCGATCCCTGAACTCTCACGGGTCTCGTTCGAGGTGGAGACGACGGTTCCCACGATTCACGGACCGTTTGCCGTGCGCGCATACCGCGATCGCTCGACGGGCGCCGATCACGTCGCCTTCGTCAAGGGACCGCTGAGAAATGGCACGCTCGTGCGAGTTCACTCCGAGTGCCTCACGGGTGAGGCGTTTGGCTCGGTCAAATGCGAGTGCGGGCCCCAACTGCAAGCCGCCCTCGACACGATCCAGTCCGAGGGCGGAGTCGTACTGTACCTGCGCGGCCACGAAGGACGCGGCATCGGGCTCATCAATAAGCTTCGGGCCTACCGTTTGCAGGAAGACGGTCTCGACACGCTCGACGCGAATCTGGCTCTCGGGCTGCCCGCCGATGCGCGCGACTACGGCGCCGCGGTCGGGATGCTGCGTGACCTCGGCCTCTCGAGCGTGCGACTGCTCACGAACAATCCCGAGAAGAAGCGTCAACTCGTGGAACGCGGAATCGCGGTGACCGAGCTCGTGCCGCTCGTGGTCGGTCTGGGCGCAGACAACGCCAGCTATCTGGGCGCCAAGCGCGATCGCATGGGTCACGTCCTCCCCTCCCACGAAACACTGGACGACGTTCTCGCCGAATCACTCGCAGCAACCACGAAGGGCAACTCATGAGCGGCGAAGGCCATCCGGTACTCGACACCGATGGAACGGGGCTGAAGATCACGATCGTGTCGGGGCTTTGGCACCATGCAATTGCCGATGGGCTGCTCTCGGGCGCTCGACGCGTGCTCGCGGCGTCCGGTGCCGAGTGGTCCGAAGTGCAGGTACCTGGCAGCTTCGAATTGCCTGTCGCGTGCAAGGCCGCGCTCGACGCGGGTGCGGATGCCGTGGTCGCGCTCGGCGTAATCGTGCGTGGCGGCACACCCCACTTCGAGTACGTGAGCGCCGCCGCGACGGATGGCCTCACTCGGGTGGCGATCGATACGGGCAAGCCGGTCGGATTCGGGGTCCTCACGCTCGACACCGAGCAGCAGGGTGTCGACCGCGCGGGGCTTCCGGGCTCGAAAGAAGACAAGGGAGCGGAGGCCGCCGAAGCGGCCCTTGCGACCGCAATCGTGCTTCGCCGAATTCGAGAGTCGTAGTCGGGCGCGAGGGGGATCGGGGCGCTAAGTTAGCAGTCGTGACGTCCCCCTCCGCGCCCGCTGCATTCGCCCCCTTCGCCGAGCCCAAGCGGAACGTTTCCGCCCGCTGGATCGCGCTCTTCGCCACCGCCTGGCTCGGGATCTGGATGGCGCAACTCACGCCCATCCAGTTGCTGCTGCCGCTTCAGATCGCCGGGCTCGTCACGAGCGATGACTGGACCCAGAGCGTTGTCGCGTTCGGCATCATCTCGGGAATCGCGGGGGGGTGCGCGCTCATCGCGTTCCCGCTCACCGGTGCTCTCTCCGACCGCACCACCTCGCGGTGGGGGCGTCGCCGTCCGTGGATTCTCGTCGGTACGCTCGTGTTCGCGGTGTCACTGCTGCTGCTCGGCCTCCAGACCACCATGGTTGGCATCGGGATCTTCTGGGCGCTCGCAATCATCGGCTTCTGTGTGCTCTCGGCCGCAATCACAGCGACGATTTCTGACCAGGTCCCCGTCGACCAGCGCGGCGTCGTATCGGGATGGGTCTCGGCGCCGCAAGCGATTGGCACCGTCCTCGGTCTCGTGCTCGTACTCTTCCTCACGCTGAGCGTCTTTGTCGGATACGCGCTCATGGCGGTGCTCCTCGTGATCCTCGTGTTGCCCTTCCTCATCGTGATGCCAGACGAGGTGCTCGCCAAAGTGCTGCGCCCGAAGTTCAGCCTGCGCAAGATGATCACGGGCTTCTGGGTCAATCCGGTCGCGCACCCGGACTTCGGCTGGACACTGCTCAGCCGCATCCTCGTCAACCTCGGCAACGCGCTGGGCACGACCCTGCTGCTGTACTTCCTGCTCTACGGGCTCAACCGCGGCGCGAGTGCGCAGGATGATCTGCTTCAGCTCACCTTCGTGTACTTGATCTTCTTCACGATCGCAGCTCTCGCATTCGGCAAGCTCAGCGACGTGATCCATCGGCGCAAGCCATTCGTCTACGCCGCCGCCTATCTGCAGGGGCTCGCAGCGCTACTGCTCGCGCTCGTGCCTAACCTCTTCATCGCGACGATCGGTGCGGGGCTCCTCGGCCTCGGGTACGGATGCTTCATGGCCGTGGATCAAGCGCTCGCGACCCAAGTGCTCCCGAGCACGTTCTCGCGCGGCAAGGACCTCGGGATCATGAACATCGCGACCGCGGTGCCGCAGGCCATTGCTCCGCTCCTCGGGGCGTTCCTCGTGGCAGCCCTCGGCGGATTCGCTGGCCTCTTCATCGCCTCGGCGGTCGCGGCCGGACTCGGCGGCCTCGCAGTCATCCCGATCAAGAGCGTCAAGTAGACGGTGCCCGGTCGTGAGCCGGCGCACATCACTCAGTCGAGGAAGAGCGCCTTGAGTCGCGAGGTCGCGAAGAACAGGCCGACCACGATCAGCACGACGTAGTACAACGCGTGGCCGAGCATTGCGATATCGAGCGACCCGGTCGTGAGGCCTCGCACGAGCTCAACCCCCTGCCACAGCGGTAGCACCTGAATGATCCATTGGATCGGCACCGGGTACACGGTGATCGGGTAGAACGTCGCCGAAAACAGAAACAGCGGCAGCATGACGAAGTTGACCCAGTCCATTTGCTGGAAGCTCTTCAGGAAGCTCGTCACCGCCATCCCGAGGCTCGCGAATCCGAAGGCGATGAGGAGGACAGCGGGCAGCGCCAAGATCGCCGTCCAGGCGAGGTTGAGCCCGAGCACTTGCATGACGATCAAGAATCCGATCGCGTAAACGCCGCCGCGCGCGAGCGCGAGCCCGATCTCGCCCAAGGCGACATCGAGCGGTCCGAGCGAGGTCGAGAGCATCCCCTGATAGAGCTTGGAGTAGTGCATCTTGAAGAAGACGTTCCAGGTCGAGTCGTAGATCGCGCCGTTCATGGCAGCGACGGCGAGCAGACCGGGAGCGATGAAGGCCGCGTACGGAACGAGCTGACCGGTCGTAGTCGCTACGGGCCCGACGAGCGAGTTGAGTCCGAAGCCAAGCGAGACGAGATAGAAGATGGGCTCGAAGAAGCCGCTGACCACGATGAGCGAGTTGCTGCTGCGCGTCGCGAGCGCCCCCCGGCTCATGACCGAGCGCGCGTTGCCAGCGTAGAGCGACCCGAGAAAGCGCGATCGCGGCCGGTAAAGAATTGTGGGTTCGGTGGGTGCGGTGATCATTTGTTGAGCCTCGCAGTGACGATCCGCTGGGTGATCGTCCACCCGACGAGTGAGAGCGCCGAAAGATAGGCGACGTGGGTCGCCGTAAGCCAGAGCGGTTCGGGGTGGCCGAACGCAACGACCCGGCCGAGTTGGGTGCCGTGCCAGAGCGGAGAGATCCAACCGATGGGCTGGAGGTAGAGCGGAAGCTGTTCAAGCGGAAAAAATGTGCCAGAAAACAGGAACATCGGCAATATCACGAATCGCTGTAGGAGCGGGAGCTGACCGCGATCCTGTTCGATCGTCGAGGTATACGCCATCATGGGCAGGCCGATGGCTAGCCCGGTGAGTGTCGCGGTCGCAATGCCGAGGAACGCCCAAGGGGATGGCGACGCCCCGAACGCGACGGTGACGAGGAAGTAGAGCGCGACCGTGGGCACCATCCGGACCACAACGGCGATGATCATGCCGTTCGTGATCTGCTTGCCCGAGATCGGTGCGGCGTTCATGGCGAAGAAGATCGGGTTCCATTTGAACCCCATGACCATGGGATACGTGAACTCCTCACCGGCGACAGTGACGGCCGCCGAGGCAAGCAAGGCGGGCGCGACAAACGTGAGGTAGCTCACTCCCCCTACGCCCCCGGCGTGGGCATTCACGAGGCTTGCCAGACCGACTCCGAGCGCGAACAGGTAGACCAGCGGATTGCCGATGCTCGTCGCGATGATGGTGCGCAAGTAGCTGCGCATCCCACGAATGCGATGCTCTGCGACATACCACGACCCGAATCGGCGGGGCAGCTGCCCCCCGAGAGTGGCCCGCTGCTCGGCCGGCGCGGTGATCTGCTCGGTCATTCGATGAGCGTCCGTCCGGTCAGTCGGAGGAACACATCTTCGAGGCTCGAGCGACGCACGAGGCTCGTGATCGGCTCTAGGCCCGCTTGAGTGATCTTGACAAGCTCGGCCTCACCGTTGGAGCTATAGATGAGGATACGGTCGGGCAGCACTTCGACGCGATCGCCCGCGCCCGCCAGGGTCTCGGCGACGGCAGCGTTACGATCAGATCCGAAGCGAACCTCGAGCACTTCGCGACTGGAGTACTCACGGATCAGCTCGGCTGGCGAGCCCTGCGCCATGATGGTCCCCTTGTCGACGACCACGAGACGATCACACAATTGCTCCGCCTCATCCATGTAATGAGTCGTCAGAACGAGTGTCGTGCCCTGCTCCTTGAGCCGAAACAGGCGGTCCCACAAGATGTGGCGGGCCTGCGGGTCGAGTCCGGTCGTCGGCTCGTCGAGCAGCAGGATGCGGGGGTCGTTGACGAGGGCCCGCGCGATGGTCAAGCGCCGCTTCATCCCGCCGGAGAGTTCATCGACCTTGTCTTTCGCGCGGTCGGAGAGTTGGGCGAACTCGAGCAACTCGTCCGCTCGAGCAGCGATCTGGCTACGCGGGATGCCGAAGTAGCGACCGTAGACAATGAGGTTGTCGCGAACTCGAATCTCCTGATCGAGGTTGTCGGTCTGGGGCACGACACCGAGTTGCGAACGGATTTCGGGGCCGTGCTGGTTGGGATCGAGCCCGAGGATCGTCAGGGTTCCGCTCGTGCGCGTCGAGACGGCGCCGACCATACGCATAGTGGTCGACTTTCCCGCGCCGTTCGGGCCGAGAAGGCCGAAGGACTCACCCGGAGCAACCTCGAAGCTGATGCCATCAACCGCCGCCACGTCCTTATAGGTCTTGGTAAGTTGCGAGGCGACAATGACGGGGGCAGGCACCCTTCGAGCCTAACCGAGCGCGCGGACGCTTCCTGAGCAGTGGGCGCGCGGCCGGGGCACAATAAGACATGCCCATCGGCCAAGTCACGCGCGGCACCACGGGGACCAACCGCCTGCGGCGGGTCGACCGGTGGATCACCCAACTTCCCGAATTTCGCCGGTCACCGTCACCGCTCGTCGTCGACCTCGGGTACGGGGCATCCGCAACCACGACTCTCGAACTGCATCATCGCCTGTCGGCGGTGCGCCCCGACGTCGACGTGGTCGGTATCGAGATCGATCCCGAGCGCGTGCGCAGCGCGTCGGCGAGCACTCGGCCGGGCGTGAGCTTTGCCCACGGCGGGTTCGAGGTGCCGCTGCCCGATGGGCGTTCCGCCACGGTCATCCGTGCCCTCAATGTGTTGAGGCAATATGACGAAGCGGAGGTCGTCGAACATTGGCACCGCATGGTCGGGCGGCTCGACCCGTCCGGCGTACTTGTTGAAGGCACATGCAACGAGGTGGGGCGAGTTGCCAGTTGGGTAGATGTCGCGGCCGCGGGCCCGCGCACCGTCACCATCAGCCTGCGCCTCGCGGACCTCGAAAGACCGTCAATCGTGGCCGAGCGGTTGCCCAAAATCCTGATCCACCGCAATGTGGAGGGCGAGGGCATCCATCGGTATCTCGCCGACCTTGACCGCGCGTGGCAAGTTCATTCGCCGCTCAGTGTGTACGGGCCGTCGCAGCGCTGGAGCGCGGTAGCCAGTTCGATGCGCGACGCGGGTTGGGGGGTGCTCGGCGGCAAGAGCCGGTGGCGGCTCGGCGAACTCACCGTGCGATGGGCCGACGTCCGGCCGGTGGGGTTCGTGTGGTAGGTCACACCGGGGGCAGCAACGCGCGCGCATCGGCAGCAGGCATCCCGGTGCCGACGAGCAAGTCGACGGCGAAGGGGCGCAGCATGAGGATGAGCGCCGCGTCGGTCACGGCCGCATCCGGAATTATCGCGTCAGGGCTAAGTCTGCGCGCAAGCTCGGTGATGAGTGACCGAGACGCCCCCGCCACGAGCGGGTCGTCGAGTTCCTGACCGAGCAGTCGGAGCCCGGTCGCGAGCAATTCGACAAGCTTGGCAACAGCCGGCCGGGGCACGCCATCCCGCACGAGGTACGACACGCGCCGGGCAATCGTGCGCAAGTGCCGCGTCGTGAGGTCGGCGGCGGCGAGCGCGCGCGAACCCCGCCGCAGATCGGGCAACCGCCCTCGCATCCACGGCGAGATTGTCGCGATGGCGATCGCGCTCTCGTGCGATGCGGCCCACGCGTCAATGAGAGGCTGAGTTCGTCGCAGTCGAGCGAGCGCCAGTTCTCCCGCTGCCTCGTCCGCGTCACGGAGGCTTGCGACGATCGAGCCGAGCGCCTCGTCAACGGTCGCGAAGAGCACCCTGCGATCGCGTGCGGCGGTCCGGTCGGGCTGCCGCGGGATGAGCGCCGTCGCGGCGAGCGCGATGAGACCGCCGACGACCGCATCGAGGGTGCGCCCGAACGGTCCTCCGTCTGGCACCGGGAGGATCAGCACGAGAGCGGACGGCACGGCGGCGGCGAGTGCGAACGACGGATTCGGCGACACGGCGCGCCCGATCACGAAGACGACCAGCAAGACGACGACGAGTTGCCAGAGGCCCTTACCGAGCACAATCGACAGACCGTCGCTGAGCGCGACCCCGATGAGGATGCCGGTGAGGGTCATCGCCACCCGGCTGGGTCTGGCATCCCTAGTCAACCCGAGTGAGTTGATCGTGACGGTGACGGCCATGACCGGATACGCGTGCCCGATGCCCCAGTGTGCGATCGAGTATGCGGCCGCGACGGCAGCAACGATCTGCACGATCGCCGGTGCAGAATCCCACACCCGGCGCGCGGCCATCCGCGCATCCACGCGCAGTCGCACTTGCCGTTCGAGGCGGCGGAGCGCCGACGGGTCGTCCACCTCAGCCGCGGCTGACCGCACCGAGCCGAGGAAGGCGCGGCACGTTGGCTTCGGCGCCAGCGTCGGGCGGCACGATGATCTCCTGTGCAGCGGCTATCCGGATGCCGTCGGCGACCACCTGCAGGTCGGCCTCCGGATCCACCGATCGCTTCACAACCGCGAGCGCGATGGGACCCAACTCCCAGTGCAGGGCCGAGGAAGTCACCTTGCCGACTTCTTTGTCCGCCAACTCGACGGGGGACCGGGCCGGCGGCAGCACGCCCTCGGATCCGTCGAGGTGCAGCATGACGAGTCGTCGGGGCGGATGCCCGAGGTTGTGCACCTTAGAGACAGTCTCCTGACCGCGGTAGCAGCCCTTGCCCAGATGCACCGCCGAACGCAACCAGTCGAGCTCGTGCGGAATCGACCTCTCGTCTGACTCGGTGGCGAGCCGCGGGCGCCACGCGGCGATTCGCAAAGCCTCGAGCGCGAGGATGCCCGCCGCCGGGTACAGCGAGAGGTCTGTGCCGCGCTCCACGAGCACTTCGCGATAGGTCCAGTCGGCGGCCGGGTGGCGCTCGACGAGTGCGTACTGGTGACCGCCTCTCGCGACATCCGCCCACGGGTCAACCCAGACCAGCGCAACGCCGTTCGGGTCTGCGGCGGGTAGTTGCTGCGCGCCCAGGGTGCCGACCGTGGCAAAGTCTGGCGTGCGATCAACCATCTCAACGCGCAGCATGAAGCGCATGCGCTCGAGCCACGCCAGGAGTGGAGCACCCTGCTCTCCGTCGACCAGTAACCAAGTGGTCACGCCGTCATCGATGACGCGTATGGCGTGTTCGAGGTGGCCAGTGGGATCGAGCAAGAGCGTCTCCGCCGAGTCGCCCGGGAGCATTCCTTTGAGCTCTTGCGACGTCAATGAATCGAGCCAGCTGAGCCGATCCGGCCCCGTGACGGTGATGACCGCGCGGTCTGACAGGTCGACGATCGCCTTGCCCCCGGCGAGCAACCGCTGCTCACCGAGCGGATTGCCGTAGTGCTGTGGAGGGGAGCCGACCGCTCCCGGTAGCGAACTATTCGACACGAATGAGCCTTCCCGAAGCGTGTGTGCGCAAGTCTTGACCGAGGGCCGCAATATCCCACGCCCACAGCAGATGCCCGTCAACGAGCCCGTAGATGCGGGTCGCCGCGACATATTCCTTGGCGTTTGCCGTGCGCAGCACCGCATCGGTCGCGAGGTCGATGCGCGGCCCCTTCACTTGTCCGACGTACAGTTCGTTTACTCCACCGGGATGCACGAGCGACACCTCGATGTCGAAACCGTCGTCGGCGTTGCGAAGCGTCTCAACCGAGTCAGGCGTGAGGAATGGCTTCTCACCGATTCCCGTGAGCATCCCCGGACCAGGATCACCTTCTGCGGCGGCGCGACTCAGGCGCCAGTAGCCGGTCTCCGTTACGTGCGGCGTCAGGTGGTCATCCAACAGCCAGGTGTACGAGCTGTAGTTCAGGTGGGGAAGTCCGTCGTGCGTGAAGCTCAAACGCTGTCCGAATTCGAGGGATCGTGTCTCGTCACCGACCGCATAATTGACCACCCCGCTGCCTTCCCACAAGCCGATCAGCCACGACAGCGGCACGAGGCCCGCGGGGATATCCGCATCAAGCTCAATCACCGTGTTGTCTCCGAACCCCCGGCGCTTAGCGCTGGCCGCGAAACAGATTGACGAGCACCACGACCGAGACGAATCCGATTGACAACGTTGCCAGCACGAGTAGGCCGATGAAGAAGAGCTCGAGCGCGAGAAGCATGGCTCAATCCTACGTCAGCCGCAGGTTCACCCCGCGAGCGCAGCGATGCCCGTCGCCACCGCGAGAATCACGACCGATCCGCCGACGGCGGCCATCACGCGCACCACGAAACCGTCCTTGCGCTTGATCGCGAGTTGGATCCAGAATGCGGCAATCGTTGCGGTTGCCAGTGTGATCGCAAACCACGTGAGCTGCTGTTCATGAGGCAGAACCAGTCCCGTGGCGAGGGCGCCCGCCGTGGCGATTACCCACACGGGAAGCACGCTGAAGAATTGCCACGTCATGGCGCCATCTTAAGGCGTAGCTAGACTGGTGGCACCCACTTTGGAGGCACGTTGGCGCAGCTGTTGATCTTGACCTCTGCGGTCGACACCGAGGTGCTGCCCGCCCTCGGTCTGCTCAGCCACACCACCAAGCAAATTCCCGCGTCGCCCGCATCGCTCATCACGGCTCCCGCGTGCGACCTCATCTTTGTGGATGCGCGGCAAGACCTCGCGAGCGCCAAGTCGCTGTGCAAAATCCTCACGACCACGGGCGTCACTGTGCCACTCATCCTGATCCTCACCGAGGGCGGACTCACCGCAGTGTCCGCCGACTGGGGCGTCGACGATGTCCTGCTGGTGTCTGCAGGACCTGCAGAAGCCGACGCCCGCATCCGCCTGGCACTCGGTCGTCAGGCGCAGGACTCGTCAAGCTCGAAGATTCAGGCCTCGGGCGTCGTCATCGACGAAGCGAGTTACTCTGCCAAGGTTCACGGCCGCCCGCTCGATCTCACCTTCAAAGAGTTCGAGTTGTTGCGCTTCCTCGCCACCCACCCCTCCCGCGTCTTCACGAGGGAGCAATTGCTGAGCGAGGTGTGGGGCTACGACTACTTCGGGGGCACGCGCACGGTAGATGTTCACGTGCGCCGGTTGCGCGCAAAACTCGGCGACCTTGAGTCGCTTATCGGGACGGTCCGCAACGTCGGATACCGATTCAACGTGTACGACGACGACACCCCGCGGCTCCCGACCCCTGCCGCAACGCAGTAGCCTTCGAGGCATGACCGACTCTCCCGAGCTGGATGACCTGATCGTTCGAGCGACCGCGGCCGATAGATCGCCGCCCTTCTCCGATGGTGCGCTGATTCAGCTCGCGCACGGCGTCCGTGAGCTCGTGTGGGAATTAGACGGTAATGGTAACCGGGTAGGTGCGGCCCTCGATTCGAAGGGTGCGGCCGAATTCGTCGTCGATCCGGCATTCCGTGGCTTCGGCCATGGCGCACGCATGCTCGACATGCTCACGCACCCGTCGCGCGGAGGCTCGGGCACCGCGAAACTGTTCTGGGCTCACGGGGATCACCCCGCCTCCCGCGCTTTGGCGGCCCATCACGGGCTCGAGTCGATCCGAACGCTCCTGCACCTGCGGCTCGAACCGACCCCGGTCGGCTCGCGGGGAGCCGCCGTCGCCTTCACGATCGAGGATTCGGACGCGTGGGTGGCACTCAACGCTCGGGTTTTCGCCGCGCATCCCGAGCAGGGCGCTGTCACCCGCGCCGACTTGGATACGACCGCTGCCGAGCCGTGGTTCGACGCTGACGACTTTCTGCTCGTCAAAGACGGGCTCGAGCTCGCCGGGTACGCGTGGCTGAAGGTCGTCGAGGACGAGGGCGAGTTCTACGACGTCGGAGTTGATCCCGATCGCCAGAGACTCGGGATTGGTCGCGCGCTCATGGCGGCGGGTTTCGCGCGACTCGCGGAACGCGGCATCCGCTCGGCGCACTTGTATGTCGAGGGTGACAACGCTGGGGCAATTGCCCTGTACGAGTCGCTCGGATTCGGTGAGGCGAGCGTGGATCGGCAGTACCACTACGTGCGCTGATCGCCCCGGCCACGGTTTTGGGCGCGGGAGTTCATCCCAGATTCATCAGCGGGTGACAGGATGATCGGATGGACAGTCAGGACAGCCTCGCCGAACCCGGTGTCGCGACCGATTCGCTCGACGAATACGACTTTGACGTCTCGTCGAGTATCGACGACGGAACCCTGCCCAGCGACCGCTTCCTCGACCGAGAACTGAGCTGGCTCGCCTTCAACCAGCGCGTGCTTGAGCTCGCAGAGGACGAATCGCTTCCCCTGCTGGAACGCACGAACTTCTTGGCAATCTTCGCGAGCAATCTCGATGAGTTCTTCATGGTGCGAGTCGCAGGTCTCAAGCGTCGAATCCTCACGGGGCTCGCAGTACCCACCAACGTTGGACGCGCGCCGAGTGACGTTCTCGCCGACGTGAGCGCGAAAGCGCACGAGCTACAAGATCGTCACGCGAGATGTTTCGGCGAGAGCGTACGGCCGGCGTTGGATGCCGCGGGCATCCACATTCAAGCGTGGAGCGACCTCGACGAACTCGACCGACTGGCGCTCAATGAGACATTCGCGGGCCAGATCTTTCCCGTGCTCATGCCCCTCGCCGTTGATCCAGCGCATCCCTTCCCATACATCTCGGGGCTCTCACTCAACCTGTCCATCCGTGTGCGCAATCCCAAGACCGGCAAGGAGGAGTTCGCGCGCCTGAAGGTTCCGCCGATGTTGCCTCGGTTCATCGAGCTGCCGCCGCTTGAGGAGGGCCAGCTCCGTTACATCCCGCTCGAAGACCTCATCTCGAATCACCTAGGTGACCTCTTTCCCGGGATGGAGGTGCTTGAGCATCACGAATTTCGGGTCACCCGCAATGAAGATGTCGAGGTCGAAGAAGATGAGTCCGAGAACCTGATCCTCGCGCTCGAGAAGCAGATCCTCAATCGACGCTTCGGGCCTCCGATTCGCCTCGAGATCACCGACGACATGGACCCGGTAACCCTAGGCCTCCTCATGAGCGAGCTCGATATCACCGAGCAAGAGGTCTACAAACTGCCTGCGCCTCTCGACCTTGGCGGACTTTTTCCGCTGAACCGAATCGACCGACCGGCGCTCAAGTTCACGCGCCACGTCCCGACTACAAGCGTGAATCTGCTGCCGGCTGAACCAACCGCGGAGCCCGACATCTTCGCCTCGATCTCCCGGCAAGACGTACTGCTGCACCACCCGTACGAGTCGTTCGCGACGAGCGTTCAGGCCTTCCTCGAGCAAGCGGCTGCCGACCCAGACGTCCTCGCCATCAAGCAGACGCTCTACCGCACGAGCGGAGACAGCCCGATTGTCGAAGCACTCATCGCGGCCGCCGAGTCGGGCAAAGCGGTGCTCGCGCTCGTCGAGATCAAGGCGCGATTTGACGAGACTGCAAACATCAACTGGGCGCGCAAACTCGAGAAGGCCGGCGTGCACGTCGTCTACGGCCTCGTTGGGCTCAAGACTCACTGCAAGCTCGCACTCGTCGTGCGCCAGGAAAACGGGCAACTTCGCCACTACAGCCACATCGGTACGGGCAACTACAACCCGAAGACGAGCCGTATCTATGAGGACCTCGGACTTCTCACCGCAGACGATCAGGTGGGCAAAGACCTCACCCGACTGTTCAACGAACTGTCCGGCTACGCGATCGAGAAGAAGTTCAAGCGGCTGCTCGTGGCACCGTTGCACTTGCGCAAAGGCCTCCTTAAGCGAATCGCCGTCGAGACCGAGAACGCTCGAGCGGGACTGCCGTCCGGAATCCGGATCAAACTCAATTCGATCGTCGACGAAGCGATCATCGATGCGCTGTATCGCGCGAGCGCAGCCGGAGTTCCGGTCGAGCTCATTGTGCGCGGAATCTGCGGGCTGAGACCGGGCCAGCCCGAACTGAGCGAAAACATCCGCGTGCGCTCAATACTCGGCCGCTACCTGGAACACGCGAGGGTGTTTTACTTCCTCAATAACCGCGATCCTCAGATCTACATCGGCAGCGCAGACATGATGCATCGCAACTTGGATCGGCGAGTAGAGGCGCTAGTGCGTATCACCGCCCCTGAGCACATCAAGGAGTTGAGTGACCTGCTCGACCTCGCGATGTCGGACGAAACGTCATCGTGGTGGCTCGATTCCACGGGAACGTGGACACGGCACGACCGCGCCGAGAACGGCACGCCTCTGCAGGACCTACAAAATGTGCTCATGAAGCAGATCTCGCAGCGCAAGCGCAGCGGGATTATGTCGTGACTGCTCGGCAACCGCCGATCCTCGCGGCAGGCGCTCTGTGTTGGCGCCTAGTGGGAGGCACGGCCCGGGTACTTGTTGTTCACCGTGGCGATCGCGCCGACATCTCGCTTCCCAAGGGCAAAGTCGACCCGGGAGAGACACTTCCCGAAACCGCTGTTCGCGAGATTCTCGAGGAGACCGGTCTTGGCATTACCCTCGGAGCGCCGCTCGGTACGGTCGAGTACGTTCTGCCGGGCGGTCGGGACAAGGTCGTGCACTACTGGTCGACGGAGATCGACGAACATGCGCTTGAGCTCGCGACTTTCACCTCTAACGCCGAAATCGCAGCGCTCGAATGGCTGCCGCTCGACAAGGCGCGCAAGAGACTCACCTACCCGCACGACGTCGATATCATCGATCGATTCGCCGCTCGCCTCGCCGATGGTCGTGCTCGCACGTTCGCGCTCATCACCGTGCGGCACGGCAAAGCCGTCGCCCCGACGGCTTGGGACGGACCCGACGCAAGTCGTCCGTTGATGCAGCGCGGAGTTGACCAGTCGGCAAGCATTGCGCCGGGAATCGCGGCGTACGCACCGCGCAAGATCATCAGCAGCACCGCGGCGCGGTGTCTCGCAACGGTCGCGCCGCTCGCCCAGCTCACGTCCCTTGACATTCGCCCGAAGGAGAACATCAGTCAAGACTCATTCGAACTGGGGCGAACAGCGGTGACAAAAATGGTGTCGCGAAGGCTCGCCAAGCGAAAGACGGCGGTGTTGTGCAGTCACGGGCCCGTGATTCCACAGATCCTCAGCGAGCTCGTGCGGCTCACCGATACCGCGCCGACCGCGGCACTGCGGGAAGCCGCATCCCTCGCGACGGGTGAATTTAGCGTCGCGCACATCTCGCTCGAGAATCCGCGGGGCGGCATCGTCGCGATCGAAACGCACTCCTCCGGCCTCGCGTAGGCGTCAGACTCTTTGCTCTCCATGCAAAAATCTGAGAGTTGGGGCGTTGTTAACCCTCCGTTCACCGCGGTGGCCAAAACGGGTAAATCGGCCTGCGTAGGTTCTATGGGTGGGCCCACACGCCCCCAATCCCAGCAAACCGAGACACACATTCCGAAAGGGAACCAGTGAACACTCCGTCCATGAAGCTTGCGCGATTCGGCACTATCGGTGCCATTGCTCTTGCCAGCACAATCCTCCTCTCCTCCTGCGCGGCCAACGAGTCCGCAGCTCCCAGCCCCTCGGCCACCGTGAGCAACCTCTCCGGTACTTTCAGCGGCTCAGGCTCGTCGGCCCAGGGCGCGGCTCAGACCGCATGGATCGCGGCATTCCAGACCGCTAACCCCAAGGTGACCGTCAACTACGACCCCGCCGGTTCTGGCGCGGGCCGCAAGGCATTCATCGCGGGCGGCGTCGCATTCGCCGGCTCCGACTCGGCCCTCAGCGACGCTGAGATCGCGGCTGGATTCACCGGCTGCAACCCGACCACCGGCTACGTCGAGGTCCCGAGCTACATCTCGCCGATCGCGATCATCTTCAACGTCAAGGGCATCAGCACCCTCAACCTTGACCCCAACACGATCGCGGGAATCTTCAAGGGAACCATCACCACGTGGAACGACCCGGCGATCGCCGCCACCAACAAGGGCGTAACGCTTCCGTCGACCACCATCAATGCCGTTCACCGTTCGGATGACTCGGGCACCACCGCCAACTTCACCGACTACCTTGCACAGGCCGCACCGACCGTGTGGGATGCCAAGGCTGCGCAGACGTTCCCTTACAAGACCGGCGAAGCCGCTCAGGGAACCTCGGGTGTTGTTGACGCTGTCACCAACGGCACCGACACCATCGGCTACGCGGACGCGTCCAAGGCCGGCAAGCTCGGCATCGTCTCCGTCGGAGTCGGCACCGGTTTCGCTGCTCCCACCGCTGACGCCGCTGCAGCGGTCGTCGCCGCGTCCACCCCGATCGCCGGCCGCGCTGCGACCGACCTCGCGATCAAGATCAACCGCGTAACCACGGACTCGACCCACTACCCGATCGTGCTCGTGAGCTACCTCATCACCTGCACCTCGTTCGTGGACCCGACTATGGCTCCCCTCGTGTCGGCGTACTTCTCCTACGTCACCGGCACTGGCGGCCAGGCCACCGCGGCCAGCTCGGCCGGTTCGGCGCCCCTGACGGCTGACGCCTCGGCGAAGATCGCCACCGCGATCGCAACCATCAAGTAACACCACAAAGTAACTGTCGGGCTGTGGTCGACGCGCATTGCGCGTCTGATCGCAGCCCGACAGACTTGGGGCGTCGCCCGCGACGCCCCTCACCCACACAGCCGAACAGATGGACTGCGGATCATTGCAATGACGAAGCCCGCCAAGACGCCGCGTTCGACTGTGCGTCCCGCCGACCGCATCTTCTCGACCACGACTGTGGTGGCCGGGGTGCTCATTCTGGTGGCGCTGGCCGCGGTTGCTCTGTTTCTCGTCGTCGAGAGCATTCCGGCACTAATCGCAGACCCGGCGACACTCAAGGGTTCGCCATCGAGCTTCTGGGCCTACGTCGGCCCGCTCGCTTTTGGCACTGTCTGGGCCGCATTCCTTGCACTGCTTATGGCCCTGCCGATCTCACTCGGCATCGCGCTCTTTATCTCGCACTTCGCCCCTCGGCGCGTCGCTCAGGGCCTCGGCTACATCATCGACCTACTCGCCGCGGTGCCTTCCGTGGTCTTCGGCCTCTGGGGCATCAAGGTGCTGGCACCACTGGTCACACCTCTGTACGAGTGGCTCGTGACCAACCTCGGCTGGATCCCGCTATTCGCCCCGCCGGTCTCAGGCACCGGGCGCACTATCCTCACCGTGGCGATCGTCCTCGCAGTGATGATCACGCCGATCATTACCGCGCTCAGCCGCGAAATTTTTCTTCAGACTCCCACCCTCCACGAAGAAGCCGCTCTGGCACTCGGGGCGACCCGCTGGGAAATGATCCAGATTGCCGTGTTGCCGTTCGGCCGCCCCGGGATCATCTCGGCAGCCATGCTTGGGCTCGGTCGAGCACTCGGCGAGACGATGGTGGTTGCGATGGTGCTCTCCCCCGCCAACGTCATTAGTTTCGTGTTGACCGGCTCGCAAAACCCCTCGACCATCGCCGGAAACATCGCCCTCAACTTTCCCGAGGCGAGCGGTGTTGGCGTCAATGCGCTCATCGCGACGGGCTTGATCCTGTTCGTGATCACACTCGTGATCAACTCGATCGCCCGAATCGTTATCAACCGCCGCAAAGCATTCTCGGGAGCCAACTGATGACGACCGACACGTCGGTACCCCCGCTGGCAAATATCCTCACGGCCGGTCGACTGCCGGGCTGGTCCCCGTGGGTGCTCTTGGGTGGAAGCTGGGCCGTCACGAGCGCAATTGTCGCCATCATGGACCTGAGTAGCGGTGCAGCATTCAATATCGCCCTCGCGCTGTTTTTGGGCACGATCCTCTTCGACATCCTGATCTTCGTGATCGCCTACCTCGTCGAGGGAGTGCGCCAGGCGAAGGACAGACTCGTCACAGCGCTCGTGTCGTCGGCGTTCATCATCGCGCTGCTCCCGCTGATCTCGCTGCTCTACACGGTCGTCGCGAATGGATTGGCGCGGTTCGACCTGTTGTTCCTCACGACATCGATGCGCAACGTCGTTGACGCCGGGGGTGGAGCGCTCCACGCAATCGTCGGAACCCTCCTCATCACCGGAATGGCAACGCTCATCTCGGTGCCGGTCGGACTCCTCACAGCGATTTATTTGGTCGAGTATGGTCGCGGGCCACTCGCACGCGCAATCACATTCTTTGTCGACGTCATGACGGGAATCCCCTCAATCGTTGCGGGGCTATTCGCTTTCGCGTTCTTCTCTCTGATTCTGGGCAACGCGGGCATCCGGTTTGGGTTCGGCGGCTCGGTGGCGCTATCGCTCTTGATGATCCCGGTCGTCGTTCGCTCAAGCGAGGAGATGCTCAAGCTCGTTCCGAACGAGCTGCGCGAGGCCGCGTATGCGCTCGGCGTGCCCAAGTGGCTGACCATTGTGCGGATCGTCATCCCCACGTCGATCGCGGGCATCACTACGGGTATCACACTCGCGATTGCGCGCGTGATCGGAGAAACCGCGCCGCTTCTGATCATCGCGGGGTTCACCTCGAGCATGAACTACGACCTCTTCAACGAGCGGATGATGACGATCCCCGTTTTCGTCTACACGCAGTACGCAAACCCGGGCCGCAATGTCGACCCATACCTTGATCGAGCCTGGGCCGGAGCACTCACCCTGATCCTCATCGTGATGGCACTTAATCTCATCGCGCGCCTGATCGCGCGCATCTTCTCCCCCAAGCTCGGCCGCTGAGCCGGTCGCAACACAGTCCCGCCGCACAGAAAAGGAAGCCCAGTGTCTAAGCGCATCGAGGTCAACGACCTCAACGTCTACTACGGCAAATTCAAGGCTGTCGAAGACGTCACGCTCACGATCGAACCGCGCACGGTGACGGCATTCATCGGCCCGAGCGGTTGCGGCAAGAGCACGTTCCTGCGAACCCTCAATCGCATGCACGAGGTGATCCCCGGCGCGTGGGTAGAGGGCGAAGTCCTCGTCGACGGCAATAACCTGTATGGCCCCGGAGTCGACCCGGTGCTCGTGCGGCGCCAGGTCGGGATGGTGTTCCAGCGCCCGAACCCGTTCCCCACGATGTCCATTCGCGACAACGTGCTGGCCGGCGTCAAGCTCAACAATCGCCGCATGTCGAAGTCTGACGGCGATGCGCTCGTCGAGAAGTCCTTGCAGGGCGCCAACCTCTGGAACGAGGTTAAGGATCGGCTCGGGCTGCCGGGTTCGGGCCTGTCGGGTGGACAACAGCAGCGGTTGTGCATCGCGCGCGCGATCGCGGTATCTCCTGAGGTGATCCTCATGGATGAGCCGTGCTCGGCGCTCGACCCAATCTCGACTCTCGCGATCGAAGACCTCATCGAGGAGCTCAAGCAGGAGTACACGATCGTGATCGTGACGCACAACATGCAGCAGGCATCCCGCGTTTCTGACCGCACTGCGTTCTTCAACATCGCCGGAACCGGCAAGCCCGGCAAGCTCATCGAGTACGACGACACCACCACGATGTTCTCCAAGCCCAGCGTGCAGGCGACCGAGGACTACGTCTCCGGCAAGTTCGGATAGTCGCGCCAGTGGACGCTCGGGCCTAGCGCGGCGGTTCGCGGTCGCGGAGCGCGAGGACGATCGACGGGATGCTGAGGGCTGCGGCTTCGAGCATCCAAAACAGTCCCATGACGGCGTTGTAACTCACTGCGACCTTCCACGTGTCCGGGTCTTCCCCGAGCACGATGAATGCGAGAAGTCCAGCCGAGCACAGCAGCACAACGAGTCCCGCGAACCAGCGGTAGCTCTCGACATACGAGCGGTTGCGCAAGTCAGCTTGGCGTTCGTCGAGGTACTGCTCGGGAAGGTCGGCGACGAGCCGGACGGACATCCGCAGCATCCACCACACGACCGCAGCGGCGATGACCATGACCACGCCCGGGATAGCGCCAAGCACAATCCAGGTCACGGGGAGCGCGACGATCGCCGCGGCCGTCGCGCTCCCGAGGGCTGCTCGCGCGGGGCGCGATCGCAGGCTCTGAAGCTTCGTGTCTGACATGAGCCGCTCGGCGCGTTCGGCGACGAGTTGTTCGTTCTTCCCTTTTCGTGACGTGGTCATTCGTTGCTCCCGGGGTCGGTAAAGGGGGTCAGTGAAAACAGCTCCCCGACGGGCGTGGCCAGCTCAAGCGCGATGCGCAGGGCAAGGGCGAGGCTCGGGCTGTATTCGCCCCGTTCGAGGTAACCGATCGTCTGATAGTGCACGTCAACCGCGTCAGCGAGCTCTTGCCGCGTGATTCCTCGATCGACGCGCACGGCTTCGAGCCGGCTGTAGACCGGTTCTTCTGACCTCGGCTTGCGTCCCACGAGAAATAGCATAAATGCTATGTAGCATTATTGCAACATTGTTGGGAAAGAACAATGCCGGGCCGCAGAACGCCTCTCGGCGCAAGGCCGCTCGGAGCGGCTATTAGTGGAGCCCGGGGTTACTGCGGCCCGGCCTGTTTATTTTAGTCGAGGTTTCCCGCACGGTACAGGCGAGAGGAGGCCGTGAACTCCGCCGCCGTGAGCTGGAGTCGGGCGGCTCGAGTGGTGAGTTCGGTGGCGCGTTCGGGATTTGTGAGCTCGGAGTCGTCCGCAATGCTCGTACACCCGGCGCTGAGGATGCGGCAGAACGCGGCGGCGCGGTCGAGGGCGATCGCGAAGTCGCCGCGAAAAAGTCCGCGGAGGATCTGGTCGGCCAGGTTCGTGATTTCTTCGGGGCCGGTCGGCATGGGCGCGCCTGCGACGGCCGCATCGATCGTGGGCAGCACCTCGGTGCCGCGCTGAAACAACAGGCTCGTGTTCTCCGGGTCTTGGCGAATCAGGACGCGGACCAGGTAGATGCGCCAGAGCGCTCCGGGAAGGCTGCGCGGGCTCGATCGCGCCCAGAGCTCTGCCAGCGCATCGATGCCGTTCGCGTCGGTGTATGCCACGAGCCGGTCGATCACCTCGGGATCACTGGTCTCGCGGGCACGGTCGACCAAGGCGTGTGCGGCGTCGCGCGCAACCCGGAGAATCTGGGCTGGATCCTCGCCGCCCTCGTACTCGTCGAACTTGTCGCCCGAGTACTGGGTGGGTTTGTGGAAGTCATCGGCCATCTCCGTCAACGGTACGCTTGATTCGTAGGGCCTGTAGCTCAGTTGGTAGAGCATCGGACTTTTAATCCGCGGGTCGCGGGTTCGAGCCCCGCCGGGCCCACGCTGGCGACGTGCCCCCGGAGGGGGCAGGCGGCTGCGTCTTCCCGAAGTAGAAGAACTATCGCTGTGACGGCCGTGTCGGTTGGGGTGTCGAGCCCCGCCGGGCCCACGCTCGTATCCGAGCCGTGGGCCGCGGCCAAAGCAAAGCCGCTAGCTCAGCCCCGCGATCACGATAATCTCGTCTGCGGTGGGGGCCGTGATCGTGACGGGGTCGCCCCACTTGGAGATCGTGATCTCGCTGACGCTCCCCGCGACGTCGATGGTGATCTTGCGGATCAAATTGTCGGGTCCGACCCAGTAGACGTACTTGAGCTCGGCGGGGAGCGCCGCGGCTGCGGCTCCCGTTACTCCGAGCGACGCGGCAATCACGGACGACTTCACCGAGACGTTGTATGGCGTCGCCTGAACCCCGTCGATCAACTCGGGCGCGCCGCCAACCTCGATCGTGCTGATCGCGTCTGCGAGGCTCTCCGATTGGCTCGCGGGATTCGCGCGCTTGAGGAGCGAACTGAAATTCGGGCCCAAGGTGCTGGCCGGATCCGCAGGATTGATCGAGACGAACTTGTTCTGAGTTTTCTCGCCAAAGTTTGCGTAGACGATCCCGCCGACGAGCCTCATCGAGATATCCGAGTCGGGCGGGAGGTTGAGCTTCGCGGCCATGACCGAATCTGCGGCGGTTTCTCCGTCCGCGAAGTCGCCATCCATCGTGATGGTGGCGCCTGCTGCGGTCACGGTCATCGCGATATGGCCGGACTTTGCCTGTTTTCCCGCCTCGCTGATGGCCGAGAGGAAATTGTCGGCGGTCAGTGGCACCCCGGGCGTCGCTGTCGACAGCCCCGCCGCGGATCCCGCCGCAGACTGCTGCCCCTGATTCGCGACCGAAAATGACGCGATGAGGATTCCCCCGACGCCGAGCAGCCCGACGATCACGAGGAGGGGCTTGAGAACGCGGGAACGGTCACGGCGGTGGTAGTCGGCGAAGATTTCCGCGCTTGAGACCTCGTCTGGTGTTTCCATGATCAGTTTGCTCCTCAACATCGGTCCACCCAGCGAAGGTCTGGACGATCCGGCCGAAGGTAGCGGTCTCGGATGAACGTTAGGGAAACTCGCGAACGCCCTAGCTCACGTGCACAGCGGGCCGGCGCTTGACGTCCTTCTCCGCTTCGCGCAAAACCTCACGAGTCACCGGGGCGACCTCGCCACTGCCGACGAGAAGAAACCTCATCATGTTGGAGACGGGGTTGCCCTCGGTCCACTCGAAGTAGATGTCTGGCACGATGCCCGTAATGTTTCGGATCTCGAGAAGCACAGCCGCGATAGTGCTCGGCACGTTTCCGCTCGACACCTTGAGCACACGGAAGCCGTACAAGGTTTCGCCCGTGACGACTAGCTCTTCCTCGAAGTCGGATGAGTCGGTGGGGTGTACTTCGAGGAAGATCGTCTTCGAGTTGCGGGGGATATGCGAGTAGCGCCGCTCGTCGCTGTTCTTGGCCTTGTACTCCTGAGCCGAGCCGTCATCCGGTTCGTTGGCGATCACGCGAATCACCCCGTGCACCGCGTCGTCGGTGACAAACCGAACCGCCTCGGGGTCGAGGGTGACCGACGTCGCGCGGATCTCGAAGGAGCGCTGCACACGCGACACGATCGAGATAACGAGAATGCCGATGATGAACAGGGCAGCAATGCGGATGCCATCCGGCCGCTCGATCACGTTGAGCACCGTGGTGTACACGAACACGAGGGTGACTATGCCGAAACCGACGGTACGCACCCACTGCTTCTTGCGCCTGGCCGAGAGCGTTACAGCGACGGATGCGGACGTGATCAGTACCAGCACGCCCGTGGCATACGCGCCGCCCTGTGCGTCCACGCTCGCCTGGAACACGACCGTGATCAGGAACGCGATCGCGGTGAACACGAGGACGAGCGGGCGGACGGCCCGCGTCCAGTTGGGCGCCATGCCGTAGCGCGGCAGGTAGCGCGGTACGAGGTTGAGAAGCCCCGCCATCGCCGAGGCCCCAGCGAACCAGAGGATGCAGATGGTGCTGATGTCGTACACGGTGCCGAAACCCGCACCGAGGAACTCGTGCGCGAGGTACGCAAGCGCGCGACCGTTGGCCGAGCCTCCCGGCTGGAATTCGGCCTGAGGGATCAGCAGGGTCGTCACAATGCTCGACGTGATGAGGAACCCGCTCATGATGATCGCGGCCGTCGCCAGGAGTCGCTTGGTGCCACGGATGCGGCCCACGGGATTTCCGGCCGTATCGGTGGCATCCCCCTTGACTTGTGGCATCACCGCGACGCCAGTCTCGAAACCGGACAGGCCGAGTGCCAGCTTGGGGAACACCAGCAGGGCTATGCCCACCATGACGAGCGGATTGCCGTGCTGGGCATTGAGCGCGGCCCACCAATCGCCGATGAGCACGGTGTTGCCGGCGACGTGCGTGATCGACACGACGATGACGACGAGGTTGAGCAAGAGGTACACACCGACGAGAACCACCGCGATCCCGATGGCCTCCCGAAAACCGCGCAAGAACACGATCGCCAAGAGCGTCACGAGCACGAGCGTGATGATGACCTCGTTGCCATGAAACCACGCCGGGGCGAAGGGATTCTCGATGGCGTGAGCTGCGGCATCCGCCGCCGACAGCGTGATCGTAATCATGAAGTCGGTCGCGGCGAACCCGAGAAGCACGAGGACGAAGATCTTGCCGGCCCACCACGGCAGGAGATGCTCGAGCATGGCGATCGAGCCCGACCCGCGAAAACTCTCACGGGCCACCCGACGGTAAACCGGAAGCGCACCAAAAAGGGTCAGTAGCACGAGGACGATCGTCGCGATGGGTGAGAGCAGCCCGGCCGCGACGGCGGCGATTGCCGGCTGGTATCCGAGGGTAGAGAAGTAGTCAACACCGGTCAGGCACATAACGCGCCACCACGAATGAGTCTTCTCGACCACGGCGCTGTGCGGACCGGTATGGCGCCCGCGCCCGTCTACGAGACCGTAGAGCAACCACGCGCGTAGCGAACCGGACTTCTTCGGTTCAACCGGAGCTTTCGTCGCCACGGGACTGGACGGGTGATCCACAGGTAGCGCCTTCCTTGTCTGGTGCCTTCGCACTCACGACAAGGCAACATCATCGCACAACTGGCTGACCGGTCTTCGTGTGTTCGGTCTGCCTTGAGTACCACTCGATCGTGTCGGCAATGGTCTCGTCCAAGGGAGTTGCGGTCACGCCAAACGTCTGCTCGAAGGCAGACGAATCGACCACATAGGGATGCTCGAAGTGCGGGAGCGTCTCGATGAGCGCCTTGACAATCGGTACGAAGAGCGCGAGCGGTGCCGCGAGCGTCCGGGTGATCGCGCTGAGCTTCGGCTTGCCCTGCTGTCCGGCCGCGGTCCACACCTTGGCACCGAACTCGGCCGGCGTGATAGCGGGCTGCGCGGGCGGAATCCACACCCGGCCCCAGCCGAGGTCGGACGTGCCGAGTATTGCCATCGCTCGCCCGGCATCCGGAATGTAGCTGTAAGAGTGGGGAAGGTCGATGCGACCGAAGAACTGCATCGACTTGCCGCGGAGCGCGTTGACGAAGATGCCCTTGCTTGACTGGTCGTGTCCGGGTCCGTAGTAGTCGGACGGCCGCGAGATCGCGACGCGCAACCGCCCGGCGCGGTGTGCCTCAAGCGCCGACTCAGCCATCTGCTTGCGTAGCCGCGAGCGCTTGCCGAGGGCCTTTTCGGGCGAGCTCTCGGAGATAACGGCGCCATCCGGATCGCCGTAGGCGTACAGGTTGTCGCCAATGACGAGGTCGGCGCCCGCGCGAACCGCCGCATCGAGGATCCGCGTCTGGAGTAGCGGAAACTCGACTTGCCACTTCACGTACTCGGGTTGAGCACACTGGTAGATGACAGCAGCACCGGCGAAGGCCGCATCGAGGGCGCTTGCATCGGCGACGTCGACGGCGATCGATTCGGCACGGTCGACGTGACCGCGGCCCGACCGGCTCAGTAGCCGCACGCGGATGCCGCGACTGACGAGCTCCCGTGCCACTGCCCGACCGAGCGCTCCCGCGCCCACGATCACATGCAGGTCCGTCATGATTTCTCCCTTATTACCACTGGTTATATTATTGCCAATGGCAATATATGGCAGGATGTAACCAATGTCAACTTTAGAAACGAAGCAGAGCTACCATCACGGTGACCTTCGCAATGCGCTTCTCGATGCGGGAAGCACCGTCGCTCACGAGGTCGGCTCCGAGGGGCTATCGCTGCGAGAAGTGGCGCGTCGAGCAGGGGTCAGCCACACGGCCGCATACAACCACTTCACCGACAAGAACGACCTCCTTCGCGGCCTCGCCGTCCGGGCATTCGAGCAACTCGCGCGCGACCTGGCGGCCGCTCGGGATGCCGACACAGCGAGACTCGACGACTTCGCGGCTGCATACATCCGCTTCGCGTTCGCCAGGCCCGCCGAGTTCCGTTTCATGTTCCAGCGGAGCCTATGCATGCCGGAGGGTGTCTTCGATCCGCTCGAGGAGGCATCGAAAGCATCGCTGGCCGGGCTCCGTGAGCACATTGTGCAGCGACAACAGGCCGGTGAACTGCGGGCTGGCGATCCTGATGATCTCGCTCTCGCGGTGTGGAGCCAAGTTCACGGGATCACGACGATCATTCTCGAGACTCCCGCGTTTAAGTCGATCTCGCCGGAGGGCGCTGAGTACCTTGGGCGTCAGGGAATCCGTGCGCTCATCGCGGGCATCGGCGCAGACAGCGACTAAAGACTGAGCTCTTGCCCGGAGAACGTCACGCGCGTGAAGCTCTCGGGAACGTGGGTGTCGTTGACACCGATCGCGCTTGCGCCCCATCCGGCTACCGCCGTGCGTGAGGGAGACCGGGTCTCGAGCTGCTGGAAACGGCCGAGGAATATCCCCCATTCATCGCCCGGCCTTGCCGGCAGCGAGCGGCCGTTTGAGAGATGAGTCAACGACGACCACGGGATCTCGATCTCGGCGCTCCACCCTCGATCGACCATGCTCGGATCGTTCGCCGTTCCGTCGACCGCAACCTTCACGACCAGCCCAAGCAGGTCGTAGTTGAGGTATGCCCACCGCGTTCCGCGGGGATGACTGCCTGTCCAGAAGGTGTTCGGCCCCGGCTCGAAGTCGCCGCCGAAAGAGTGGACCAGCGGGTCGTGCACTGCGAATTGCTGGGTGTCCCACACGCCGCCAGGCAGCCACGCGTCGCGCCAGACGTAGAACGCCTCGTAGATTGTGCCAAGAGCGTTGAACTCGAGCTCGTAGTAGCTATCTCCCCCATCGATGAAGATCTCGAGATCGTTCTCGTAGAACAAGAGCGAGTCGCGTTGCGTGAAGGTCGCGGTCACCGCGGGCTCGGCGGCCCACAATGCGACGTAGATCGAGTCGTCGTCCCACAGGACGCTTGCGAAGGTGTCGAGCGGAGCCGGGGATCCCGTCGTGAGGTCGACGAACCGCTGGGTTCTCGGCGCGGCCGTCCAGGTCTCGCAGTCCGCACGGCCCGTCAGCGCCGGCTTGCGTTGGGTTCGCATGGCGGTGAAGCTGCCGGGCTCGAGTCCGTAGCCGTTCGGGTTCTCTGGCATCGCTAGTCGGTTTCTGACACGAGGGAGTCGAGCAGGGCAAGCAGAGCGCGCGCGTAGGCGTTGGATGCGATATCCGACTCGAAGTCGCGCAGTTCGCCGTCCACGACCGCCCCGACGACGAACTCGGCCGCGCCACGCGCGGTGAGCGATCGGAATGCCGCTCCGAGAAGCTCGCGCAATTGGTACTCGTGCGGCATCCAGAGCGTCTCCTCGAGCCCGACCGAGTCGAGCGCCCATTCGGTCGTGCCGTTGAACCCGATCACGACGCCGGTCGGGAACTCGTGCGCTTCGACGGTCATGTCGCTCAAGACAAACAGTTCGTCGTCCGCTTCGATGAGGTCGATGCGAAACTTATCGCCGGCCACCGGAGTCCAGCGCAAACCCGAGTCGCGGAGCGCGCGGGCGAGCTCGGTCGAAATCATCGAACCAGTATGCGGGATGCCGCGCTCACCCGCCGCTGACCCCGAACAGCAGCCCGAGCAGATAGGTCGCGCCCGCCGCGCCAAATCCGATCGCAAGCTGGCGTAGCGCTCGCTTGAGCGGAGAGCGCCCGGAGAGCAGGCCAACGATCGACCCGGTGATGAGCAGCACGATTCCCACGAGTGTTGCAGCGATAATCACCGCCGGGTAGCCCTGCGCCCCGAACAGGTAAGGCAGGACGGGAATTATCGCCCCGGAGGCGAAGAAGCAAAAACTCGACGCGGCCGCGCCAAAGGCCGTTCCGACCGATTCGTGGGCGTTGGCCGACGGGTGTGCCATCGCGATGCGACCCGCGATGACTTCGTCGGCGTTGAGGTTGGCCTCGTCGGCGGTCATTCCGCGCGCGCGGTACACGAGAGACAGTTCGTTCGCGTTGACATCGAGCGCGGCGAGCGCCTCCTGCCCGTGAGCATTGGGTGTGGTCGCGTCGAGTAGTTCGCGCTGGGACGTGACCGAGACGTACTCCCCCGCGGCCATCGAAAGCGCGCCCGCGAGGAGACCAGCGATACCCGTGAGCAGAACCACCCGATTGTCGACTCCAGCGGCACTGACGCCCAGCACGAGCGCGAGGTTGGAGACGAGTCCGTCATTGGCACCGAATACCGCCGCGCGGAAGGTGCCTGAGAGTCGTTGCCTGCCGCGGGCGGCCAGCGCACGAACGACCTCCTCGTGAATCCGTTCGTCTGCGGCCATCTGGTCGGTCGCGTCGGCGTCGGCCTCGTAGGGCGAACGGGACTCAGCCCGCTGCGCAAGGGCGAGCACGAAGACCGAGCCGAACCGGCGCGCAAGGAAGCCGAGCATCCGTGTGCGTGGGTCGCTTTGGCGCGGCGGACCGGCGTGCTCGCCGAGCAGATCGAGCCAGTGCTGTTCGTGTCGACCCTCGGCATCAGCAAGCGCGAGCAAGATGTCTCGCTCCTCACCTTCTCGACGCGAAGCGAGGTCGCGATAGACACTCGCCTCGGCGCGCTCGGCGGCAAGGTACCGGCGCCAGCGGCGAATCTCAGCGGTCGTCGGTTGCCCGGTCACGCCTGGAATTGGATGCCCCAGCCGACGCTCCACGTCCGCCCGGGCTCGACCCACTTCAGTCCGAGGCCCGAGTTGAACGCGTTCGGCGGAGCGGTCATCGGCTCAATGGCGACGGCGAGTCCGTGGCCGCCCTTCTTGGGGAAATCGCGGGTCGTAAAGACCTGAAGGTAGCCATGATTCTCGTCCTGGGCGAGTCGCACCTCCCGGCCGTCGGGTGCTCTGAGGACCGCGCTGACCCCGTCGACCGTCTCGACGCCGCCGAAGGCGTCATCGAAGTCGAGTTCGCCGACGAGTCGACCGGAGCGCAAGTCGTAACGGGAGTCGGCGACCGGGAGTTCGGCGATGGGGTTGAGGCGATCATCCACCTCGAAGTGCGAGGAGGCGTGAACCGTGAGGGTGAGCTGCTCCGTCGGGACGTCGCCGATCGTCAAGAAGGGATGGGTGCCGATGGCAACGGGCGCTGCCGCCGCGGAGAGATTCTGAACCGTGTGGGTGACTGCGAGCCCCGAGTCATTGAGTTCGTAGCGCACGGTCGTAGCGAGGTGGAACGGATAGCCGTGCTGCGCAAAGACCGCCGCGCCGAGCGTGACGGAGTTTGGTTGACGCTCCACGAGGGAGTACCCGGCGTATCGAAGCAGCCCGTGGATGGCGTTGTGTCGCGCCGGCTCAGTGATGTCGAGCTGCTGCGGCTTCCCGTCAAGGCTCCACAGTCCGTCTTCGACTCGATTGGGCCAGGGCATGAGCACGATACCGTTGGCGAAGGGCGGGCTCACCGATTCCGGATACGGTTCCGTGAGGTCCACGCCGTCAACCGTGAATTCCCGCAGCCCCGCCGCGACCTGCGTGACGACCGCGCGAAAGGCACCGTGGGTGATGACATGCTGTTCGCCGGTGGGGGCGGTAGTGGGTGCGCTCACGGGTCAAGACTATCCGCGAGGTGCACCCTGAGTCCCTGCGCTTGGAGGTCGGCGAGGAGAGTCGGCGACACCGAGCCTGCCGTGACGAGTGCCTCAAAGTCGGCAATTCCGCCGATCACCGCGACTTCGGTTCGCCCAAGCTTCGTCGCGTCTGCGATGAGCACATGCCGGCGGGATCGGCCCAACACGCGCGTCTTGATTTCGGCCTCCGGAAGGTTGAGATTCGTAACCCCGCGATGCGGGTGGATTCCATTGCAACTGATGAATGCGATGTCGAACTGGAGCGCGTCAAGCATGGGCGCCGCGAATGGGTTGACGAGCGAGTGTTGGAGTGGCCGCAACATCCCGCCGGTGACAACGACGGAGAATCGGGGCACCGCCGGCTCGAGAGCCAGCGCGATCGTGAGGCCACTCGTAACGACGACCAGATCGTGCAGGTCTCTGCGTTCGCCGAGGGCGAGGGCGAGTTCCATGGCCGTACTCCCGACGTCGATGAAGATACTCTGACCGCTTGTGACAAGGCCGGCAGCTGCGCGGCCGATTGCCCGTTTCGCTGCCGAATCGCGACCGCGCGACTGCTCGAGGGTTGGCTCGCGCAGAGCCTCGGCCGGCATCGCACCGCCGTGCACGCGCACGATGGTGCCGCCGAGTTCGAGCGCATGAAGGTCTCCACGGATCGTGACATCGCTCACGTCGAGTTCTTGGGAGGCATCCGCGACCCTCACGAACCCACGCGACTCGACGAGGCCCTCCAACCGACGTCGTCGCACTGCCGCGGGTTCGGCCACTTTCGAACTCCTTCGATATCGAAACCTCTGCTTTCGGTATCGTAATGCCATGCTCACCGCCGGAATCACGCGGATCGACGCCGTCATGGCCGACGGTCGCGATCTCATCTACTACGACGACGCAGACACCACGCTGGCCCCCGGTCGACGGGCGGATGCCCGCGACCTCGACCCTCGCCCGGCCACCGCGACCATGCGGCAAGATCCGCTCACGGGCGAATGGATCTCGATCGCGGCGGCTCGACAGAATCGAGTGTTCCTGCCCTCGGCCGATCGTGATCCGCTCGCACCCGCGACGGCCGAGAATCCGTCCGAGGTGCCAGACAACTACGACGTCGTCGTCTTCGAGAATCGGTCGCCATCGTTTGGTCCCGAACTCGGCGAGCTCGAGCTAGGCGGTCTGGGACTGGGCCGCACCGCTCCATCACACGGCCGCTGCGAGGTCGTCTGCTTCAGCCCGGCCCACGAGGGCTCGTTCGGCTCGCTCACGCAGTCCCGCGCGCGAACCGTAATCGAAGCATGGGCGGACAGGACCGCATTCCTCACCGGCCTCCCGGGCGTGCAGCAAGTGTTCCCGTTCGAGAATCGCGGCGAAGCGATCGGTGTCACCCTCCATCACCCGCACGGTCAGATCTACTGCTACCCCTACGTCACTCCGCGCACCACTCGGCTGATCGAGTCGATCGCGGCATTCGGTCCAGGACTCTTCCAGTCGATCCTCGAGTTCGAGAGCGCGTCCGACCGCGTCGTGCTTCGCGGAGAGCACTGGACGGCATACGTGCCGTTTGCCGCGCGGTGGCCGCTCGAGGTGCACATGCTTCCGCACCGCCACATCCCCGATTTTGCCGCGACGAACGCGCTTCAGCGAGACGAGCTGAGCAGGCTGTACTTGCGGCTACTGCGCGGAATCGATGCCTTGTACGACACGCCCACGCCCTACATCGCGGCGTGGCACCAGGCTCCCGTGACCGTCGGGCGCGGCGACATCCGCCTGATGTTGCAAGTGACCTCTCCACGTCGGGCAGAATCAAAGCTGAAGTACCTCGCTGGCTCCGAGAGCGCGATGGGAGCATGGATCGGCGATATCCCGCCGGAACAGGCGGCTGAGTTTATTAGGCAGGGGATCGATCGCGTTGAGTGACATCAGAGTCGACGTTGCGGCCGGATTCGAGAGCGTGCACGGCTACGCGCCATTGGGGATCTGGTCCGCTCCCGGCAGAGTGAATCTCATCGGCGAGCACACCGACTACAACGGCGGATTCGTGCTTCCGTTCGCCATCAACCGTCGCACCGTCGTCGCTTTGGGGGTGCGGGATGACTCCACCATTCGTGTCGCGTCGGCCTTCGCCGACGAGCTCGCCGCGATCGAGATCGCCGAGCTCGCACCCGAGCGATTGAGCGGCTGGTCTGCATATCCGCTCGGTGTCGCGTGGGCCCTAGGACAACACGGGGCAGACCTGGCCGCCGTCCCCGGAGTAGACCTTTATATTGAGTCGACCGTGCCGATCGG
>Ga0209512_1001097_pt1 | contig 36120 bp, 51 predicted proteins | sample frozenSSSSmetaG_FD_184142 | JGI IMG/M metagenome (GOLD analysis project Ga0209512, IMG submission 184142) | Glacier valley bacterial and archeal communities from Borup Fiord, Nunavut, Canada, to study Microbial Dark Matter (Phase II) -... | ecosystem: Environmental > Aquatic > Freshwater > Ice >...
CTTCTGTTCTCCCACTGTTGTGATCACCGAGCACTCCTCATTCTGTCATGTCACAGAGGCGTACCCAAACATCAAGTGAGCAAACTGCATTCCTGAATGCTGAAGACTGCTAACTAAGTCAAAAGTTCACAATGATATCTTCATTTTGGACCTCCATTCTGTTGAGTATTCTCACGGTGAAACCTGTATATGCAGGTAGTCGTGCCTGGGAATCCTCGATCATTTATACCCCTCGTGGTCATATCGAACTCAATGGCAACCTTTTTAGAAAAGAGAATTCAACGACCGTGGAGAGATCTATGGGTACAGCAAAAAACTTCAAAAAGCGTTATGTGACCATCAATCCGGGGACCGGAAACTCTGATGATCGCCTGTGGCCCGACGGCAAGATCGCCCATTGTTTTGAATCTGCTGAGACGAAGGACCTCTTCTTTGAAGATTTGGTAGAGGCACGAAAGCTGTGGGAAAATTGAGGACTTGGAGCAGGTTTTGATTGGGTAGCGAAGAGCGAATCCTAGTAAGTCATTTTGAAAGTTAAGTCCGAAGTGTTAAAACAATGCTGACACAACATTTTGCAGCTGTAACGATGAGAAAAACAGGCCAAACTTTCTTCTCATCGTTGAAAGTGACGGACTGTCGTGCACGACCGGAGTACCGCCTCTGAATAAACTGAGTATCGACCCCGAGAACAGAGGACCTCTCATGAGACTGACCGCCTCTCTTGAAATCGGAAAGCTCAGTACCGTTGCCAACTATGCTCATCAAATGGGTCACGCCTAGGGACTTCATCATGAACATCAAGATCCTTTTTGGTGGTCGGATGACTATGCTGCTGCCAATGGGAAAATATTTGGTGCTTCAAACTTCAAGTGCGGAAATCTAGCTGATTACGCGAGAATACGACAATCTTTTCTGACACAAGAGGCAAATGGTGGTCCTGCTACCGCTGAGCAGATGAAAAAAGCTTGCACTTCAAGATCCTTCGCGAAGTTCCATCGATTCAGCGCTGCGGAATATTTGCCATTCACGGACTCAACGGTATACAGGGCCAGCACATCGGCGACCGAACCCGACTGGGATTCCATAATGATCTATAGTAGCGGGGAGGGTAATGGTGATAATGTTTTAACCAAGCTAAATGGGGACAAAATCAAGCAGAACATGGCTCCCAGCCAGCAAGATGTTAATGGATTGAAAAAGCTGTATGGCATTTCCCCTTCGTCCAAGTTCAATCCACTTGGAAGCAATTCAAACGTCAAGAAGAATACCTTTAATGATATCAGGAAGAAGGAGAGGGACAGTGGATGTGGAGAGGCGCCTCCAGATGATCCAAGCGGGGAAGTTGTTTGCGCTCCCTCCGCCTGTACCGGTGGCTCCTGCCCAATTAAGAGATCGCGCGCTACAATTCCGCGAGATTTATCACTTCCTTCAAAGCGTGTAGTACCGACCACATCTGATCCCACCTAGGGGTTCCTGAACAAACCAGCACCTAATGGCCTGGACGCTTTCGCCACTGAATTCTTTGATAGCAATCATTCCTTGGTAGACTTGTCTAGAGCTAACTATGACTCGACTTCTATATTTGTACAATTTGGGGCGTCCTCCTTCTTTGCCGGTTTGAAGGGTCTCTACGGATGTACGTCTGTCATTTTGACTTCGCGCTGCGGAACTTACATGGTAAGCCTATGATCTTCTTGACTTCTTCTATAACTGACTATGCAAGTCTCATCACTGGGAAAGCCATTTTAAGAGAGGAATTAGCGATGAAGCTTTTGAAGCAGCTGTCTTAGAACCGCTGACAGTTGGCAACCCATCGAATGACAAAATGCAGGGCATTTCTCAGCTACCACAAGGGTGCTTCACAGTAGCAAACAATCTCCAGGTATTTTGCTCTTGCCTCTGACCGCCATGTTGCTTGCTAATTAAGAGCCTGGAGGTAACAATTTTCACGCCAAGCAATCGATTACAAACTTCGATAAAATACCAAACTCGCGTTCCAAATATTATCACTAATGTTGCAACTCAACTAGGCATATCTGAGAAAGCTATTCACACCCAGCTTTATGATCCGAGCTATGATACAGATACTGACCTTGATACCGCATCTGGGAAGGTTCTCTTGACCTACAATCCGGATATTTTCACAGGAGGTTCGACTGTATCAGCGTACCAAGTATGGGCTCGGGCTCTATTGGTGAAAGACACATTTGTCCTTAATAGTCAAATTAACACGCCACTCATGGACATGAGTGTAAGTCCTATCTTTCCGTAGTGCAATTCTTTCTTTCACGCATCGTTCGAGGTATTGAGATATCCAAACGTACTCGCAACTTCTGCAACATTCCTTACTACATCAGCACGATATGCGAGCTACCCAAGCTGACTCTAATTCTAATATATAGGATTTGTGGACGCCGAGTACTACAAAGAAAAGGCATCTGTGGGGCGATATCAAACACTTCAAAAGGTCAACATGACGGGCTGGCCGGGCATAAGCTGATTCGCTTCCTTTGTTTCGCTTCGTAAATATAGTTGAATAACACTGTCTTTTGAGAACCAATGCTTTACCATGAAATTAAATTATGGATTAATTGTACGTTAATTGTAATTGTGGCAGTAATCAATATGGCTTTTACATCTCAAAGAGTTGAGCGGGCTTCCGGCTCTGGTGTAATTTTCTCTACTGAAGCCATGATTTCTTACTTCAGTTAGAACAAGCATGAGCGGGCAGATAAATCTGGAGATCGGTCGATTCAAGAAATGAAACGTCGTTCAGACTGGAAGGCGACACCAGTACGGCTCGCGTGAATATGCGAGGGGGGGTGCCAAGCCCCATGTGGCGCTAGGCCGGACCCGGCTTAGCCACCCTCCTGTATACAAATAGACCGCCTTTCCCATCGAATAATCGTACCCAACCAACACTTGAACATCCACATCCACCCCCGATATTTAAACATCCACCACCGACATCTATACATCCACCAACAACATCCAAATCTACATCCACTACTAACAAGCTTCAGTTCACAACGGACTTCTCTCAAAATGCACGTTATGTGGCGTCCTTTGAAAGATCGCTCTCCCCTTCTCTATGAACCAGTCTCTGATAACCCCATCGAAATCAAACTCGCCAACATGTGTGCCGCCATAGCCGCTGGCGCCGACCCCAACGAGCTCGACGGCTCCGAGAACCTGCGTGTAGGTCGGCCCCTCCACTACGCCATCTGCGATGACGCATTTGTCAATTACGAAAACCTAAAGAAGAATCTCCCCATAGTCAAGCTGCTGCTGGAGGCAGGTGCTGACCCGAGACTTCCGGGTGTCTTAGTGGAGAGATATCCCACGATGGGTGCGTCGCCATTGCAGTCCTTGAGGTTGTGGCTGGAGCTTTTTGAACGGGATAGCACGAGTTTTGGCCCCGAGGATACTGCGTTGAAACCTTTTTATGAGGCGGCGTATAAAGAAATGAAGAAGGTTGCGGATAAGTTGGATGGCATGTTTGCCTGACTTGTCATCGAATGCTATGTGGATTTCTAACTATTTGTGATAGCACCAGATGCGGCCCAGGAAAAAGCGAATTCGACTGAAAAGAGTGATTCCAAGATGAATAGCTCTGCTTTTGGTTGGCTCAAGTTTTGGTGACCTACCAAGGTTACAACCGAATGATGGATGACTTTACTGCTTCATATTTCCTTTCTCGTATCTAATGAATGGTTTCTGATCCTCGCTTAAGCAGTTCATGTGTTTGTAAAAGCGAGGAAGAGCACGTCAATTCCAAAGCTCTGTGTCTATCACACAAAGACATTTACCCCCACTCTTCATTTGCAGGATGATCACCATGCATGGAAGAGAATTCTTCTTACATGAGAAATAACAGAGAAACTGTACGAGTGACCATTCTATAATGCAGGATATGCACTTACTCATAGATGGCTTTACTAAGGAAAACAAGGTCTCGAAAGCATCCATCTCTACAATGGCTAAAGACTCCACAGGATTCAGGCGCGGTTGGTTGACAGGTTACGTGCCCAAGCCTAGATATCTCTCTTTTCAGCTTTCCTAACAGTTTCCCAGGTGGCCCAACTGTCCTTAAGCGCAACACCAGTGAGTGTCAGAATTTGTGACATGGCTGAAGTCAAACTTGTACCGAATACACCTGCGCGCTTTCATAAATTGAAAAGGCAAAAGGCTTTTGTACAGAAATATGGACCCTATAGGGTCTCAATTCGGAGATTATTGGACAAAAGTTAGTTTCTACTATTCTTCCTGTATCTATCATACTATCATCAATTCTAACACCTACTAGTACAAGTTCATCGATGATGTGACCCCAGATAAGCTCGCCCTTATTTTACGGAGCAAAGATAAAGTCCGCCAGCAATCTAGTGCGGCCACGAGTGTTCACGATCATAACCAGCCGTCCCCTGCAGCCCGGCTGCGAACATTTGAAGACGAGCATCCTTCGGGTTTTGGTTTTGGTTAAGAGGATGGAGATTTGGTTGAGAAATCATACGGATTAGGAGGTCAAGGTGAAATGGATTTCGATCGTTGCAGGAGTCATTCCAGAGCGGATATGTTAGGTGAACGGGTTGATGACGAGGAAGGCGGTTTCCTAGGATCAATAGACGAAGAAGAGGATATCGGGCTAGTTTACGAGGTGAAAGTACCTGTCTCGAAGACTTGGGGGTCACTTACTTGTTCCAGCAGAGAGTGATGAGTTAGGATTTGTGTAGTCTGTCGAAGCTCATGAACCCCCACAAGCTATCCAAGAACAGATTTCCAATTCAGGATCTGTTGCGCAGCATAGAGAGCGCTTGTTGAGGACACACGAGATACTTCCTGTTTCTGCGATCAACTCAAATTTCCTGGTGCCACAGAAGTTGGGACAGCTACTGGTGCAGACGGCCGCATCATTTCTGTTGAAAAGAGGGTGGGTGCCACCATAGCACCCCGTTAACCCTCAGGATTTACCTCCTGAATCCTCCGTTTGGTGATAGATCCCATGAGAAATGGCTCACGGGAGGGAAACGGAATAGGTGCATGAGGGATTAATTCCCTCATGCAAACACACTCTTTTACAAACGCTCTATTCAATACAAATAGAGCTTCATAGACTAAACAATTTTATTGAATCAGTTAATCACTTTTACTTTGATTCAGTTCATCGAAGACAGAATGTTTGTATCTCTTCGATGAAAAATATGTAATTGTTGCTGTCAACCCATAATATCGTTTTGCCCCCTCGATCAGAAGCTCCAAGATATTCCCAATCTAGGTCGACTCCATCAAAGCCGTAGAGTACCCTAAAAGCAAGGAGGTTTTTGGCCAAACCACTCCCGCACACACATGAGTGTAAATGCTTTCTTGTCTTGTTTCTCTTGCTATATTTATATCTATTATGTGCTAAAACTATTTGTTTTTTATTATAAAATTAGTTTATTATTCTACTTAATGATGTTGTCATGCAAGATTTACAATGCACTAGTATAGTTACCTGTGGCTAACTAATACATCTAGTTGTAATGAGGAGCGGACACTTAGAAGGTGTCTGTCAAAAAGTGACTGTCCTGAGACCAGCGGAGAAAGATGGGACGAGGGGAAAGGAGAGGCTAGATGGAGGCGCGATAGACTTGTGCAGGAAATGAGGACAAACGATGACAGATGAGATGACAATGACACTCTAGCAAGCATGCTTGGAACTGGAGCATGGTGTATCTACCGTGTTAAGTAAAGTTGCACAATATAATATTAATTAATATAATATTAATTGATTTGACGCTGATTTGATTGCGGGATTGCGTCATTGGAACAACAAAGGGGCCAGTTCCGAGATCCTTATTTAGACGACAGCCTTCGCAGCGTTGCCCACAACCTACTCCGTCCCCATAGCAACTGCACGTTTACTTCTAAGCTACCCTTTGCACTGGAGGAAGATGGATGGGAGTTGTGAGGCGAAGTGAGGTATATGTGAATACATGGATTGAATGGAAGAATGCTGATTGGACTTGGGCTTCGCTGATTGCTTATTCGCAGGCGTACACGGCACAGGTGAGTTTGTCAGAATGCATTCATTGTCAGTTCTATTTTAAAAAAATATATATATCTAGATTTTTCTAGCAAAGCTCAGAGGTTCCTATCTTTTCCCTTACATCTCTAGGTAATAGAGCTCAAATCATTGATCAATTATTGATACCTCCGGATACTCAAGAACCGGGTGTTGGAGCACCTCCGATGAGTTGTGGTGAAGCACGAAATCGAGGAAGGCAACAACATAAGTCTGCACAATCTTGAGGGCCCGCAGTCCATTCAGAGTTCCCACGCGTCCCGAAGCCGCCTCCAAAACCTGTTCCGGTGCGCCCAGAACATTCAACAGAGCAGGCAGGTCAGAGAATGTGTAGTGTTGAGATTTGGCCAAGCCCAGCTCCAGTTTCCACCCGTGGAGATTTGACCACATTTCCGCCCAGCTACTGTCGGTCGATTGGTTCTTGTTCTCGTGTCCGAAGATGAGAAACGGGCGACGAAGACCCTCCTGGACGACTGTACTGAAGAAGGTACCATCTAGGTTGACCCCCCCAACGATACGTTTGTCATTGAGCATAGCCTGGGCAGCTGCCGCCCCTCCGAGAGAGTGACCGAAGATGGCGGCCTTCTGTGTCTTCAACCCACAGGATCCAGGTATAAGTTCCTTCACACCTGAAGCGGAACTAAGCTGATTGAGCACGAAGGTAACATCTTGCGCTCGAGTGTCTATGTCCAAAGGGACCTGCTCATCGGTCAGGTTGGCCGCAGTGATAATCGATCCGTCTGGGAACTCAACGATGTCGGCGTCATATGGATGGTCGATGGAGACGACAATATACCCAAAGCTCGAAACGGCCTGCGCAATCAATCCGTAGAAATGGCGGGGCGTGCCCATAGCCGGAGAGAATATCACGACGGGAGGCTCCACCCTGACCCGTCGAGATCTCGATGACTCTGGACATACCTGGAGCTGGATCGACTGCAGAGTCCCATCCGGAAGGCCATAGGCGGCGAATTGCTGGGAAGCCAATGCTGCCGTTTTCGGAGGCAGGTAATTGATGGCTTCCAGATTGACCTGGCAATGGGTCGGATAAAAAACGGAAGTCATGACAGCACGATTTCCTTTTTGCGGGTCAAAGGGATCGGCCCTGGTCTTGTCAACCATCTTGGCGGTGTTGTAATAAACATCGAATGGGCCCGATGGCTTCGGAAGCGTCAATGCATGGACAGCCGAGGAGAAGATCAAAATGAAAGCGAAGAGTCGCTGGGTGGTCCTGGTAGAGAGCATGGCTGAGAGTAAGCCCAGTTCGAAGTATGCCGATGATAATCAGCGCAGTTTAAGGTATGCTGAGTATAAGCGCGGTACGAGGTGAGATGCACGATGTAGAAGCCCTCTTATGCTTAGAATGATTCAGATGATTTCTTTAAAGATGACTACATTCGAGGTTGCTGTTGCCTTTAAATATATATCCCAAGTTCCCAATTTTTTTTTTTTAGGCCTAGAGCTTACGATTCGAATTTTATAATGCGTACACAAAAAAGGTAACTATCGACCTTTGCATAGCTTTCTACGGACAGGCAGACTGCCTAAAAGGGAATCATTCGGGCGTGAAGTAGAAGTACATAGCTTTCTAGGGAGACGAACACTGCCTAAAAGGGAAGCATTCGGGCGCGAAGCAGTGTCACGTGCCACGACGGAACGCCTGAGACATCCTAGCCCTGACGGCGGACGCCAAGCCCCGCCCCGCCCCGCGCTCTCAATTACTTCCCAATCCGGTCTAATCAGCCTCAAATCACAGCCCCTTTCTCCACTCAGAGGCCAAAAGCCAAAAGCCAAAAGCCAAAAGCTGAAAGGCAAAAGACAAAAGGTCTGATCACCATCACCATCACAGGGCAAATTTCGGTTTATTTCTGTGCATACATACGTGGCTATGGCTTTGTAAGCTGCACTGCCGTTCCTCGGTCCATTCTCGCCCGATCAGTGCCGGTTGAGGACGATGAAGATATTAGTAGCGGCTGAAACTTCGTAATCTCACTTTGGGAGCACTGAGCACTGAGCACCGAGCACCGAGCACCGGACACTGGGCACAAGGGCCGAACCAAGACCACTCTCTGCCTATGCCTATGCCAACGCAATGGCCGAGAAAATGGCAGTTGGTCCTCTTGACAAAAGAAGGCTAACTAAGCGCTGCGAGTCATGCGCTGCTCGACGAATCAAGGTTCGCGGTCCTCTCTCCTCTCCCCTGTCTCCTGGAATCGAACTATCAGATGGCAGCTGGCAGTTGGCAGCTGGCAATTGATTAACGGGAAGCACAGTGCGAGGGTGGTTTTCCGTGCAAACACTGTGTTAAGACAAAACGGTCATGTCTACCATCTAAGCAGACCACAGCCACGGTGATCTTCGTAGACGGCTATGATTCGGGGAAGTCTAAACGCCACGGGGCGACGATATGTCATTCTAAACCACCTATGACTACACCATCAAGTCCTGTTCGGGCTGATCTGACATTCCGCTTTATCGATAATTTCCTCCTTTTTATCCAGCAAAATCAGTTCACAGCAAGCTTCCAAATTCTTAATAGAGATATACTGCATCTGATCCATACCTCCCAGATACTCTATCACTCTGCCGTTGCAATTGGAGCGCTAGACGCAAGCCGACGCGGCTCTGTCAGTATACTTTATGGACGCGAGTCCCCTCAATATACGGCTTTTAATTCGTATCGTACTTCAATTCGCGCTCTTCAGACGAGCTTCGCAGACAAGGATGCGGCGCAGAGAGACGATGTCCTTTGGGGGACCTTCTTCTTGGGCCTCTTCGAGGTATGTTCTAAGATAACGATACCAAAGTACATCCGAAGGTAGGCTAACAGAGCTTACGTAGCTTCTTTCAGATCCTTCTGGAGATGGATGGGTCAAGCACATGCTCTATGGCACCTCCATGATGCTCCAGCTATCTGGACCAGACAAGAATATGTCGTCTCTCCGGAGAACCTTTTATGGAATGTTTCGTATGCTCGAAGCTAGCAGAGCCCTCTTGTATAGCGACAGGACGATGTTGTCGCAAGATTCATGGATTGACTTCCATCAGGAACTTGTGTCTGAAGATGAAATCTGGGATCCAATAGAAGAAATGCTTGCGCTCATGATTCGTTGCTCTACATTCAGCTTACGGTGCGTTTGAGAAAAATCCCTCCCCTGACAACTGGTGGCCATCTCCCGCTGACGATAACGTGCAGGATCTCGACAATTATTTCCCAGGTGCCTGAAGTGCAACGATACGCCGAGCCAACCGTTTCGGAGCTGGGCCGCGAAGGCCTCGAAATCCAAGATGCTATCTACGCCTGGCACAATGAAGCACTGCTCCGGCTAAGTAAGCCCAGTGATCATGATTGTCAGCTTTTTCTCGCCTTGGTATATTACCATGCTCTACTTATCTTTCTCTCCGGGAATTTCGATTACTTCGGCTACTGGAATATTGTGGCTGCACCGATTTTACCGCAATCTGAGGTGGAAGAACATGTGTCGGCGATACTAGAATTGACGGACGAGGCTTTACGCACATCCAATCTTGCAGGAGCCCTTATGTTCTTTCCCCTCCGAGTGGCCGGATCCCGCGCGAGAAAAGAAGAGCAGAGATCGAAGATAGTGAAGATGCTTGGCAGTGTATTCTGGAAAGGGTTTGTCGTAGCGGGACGGATTAAAGATGATCTGCGGCAGGTTTGGGTCGAAAGACCGTTATAAAGTTAGTGGTGGGGTGACTCAATGTCCAGACATGAGATGAGCGGCGCTTCCTATCCGAGCGGGTGGACTTAGATCGGATTTTGCGAGGTGCACCAGTTCTGCGGCCTTATATTATAGATTTAACAGTAAATACAGCAGAAAACAAAAGCCTGTGAGCTTGAAGCTACTGTAAAAAAAAAATAGCACAGGTAAATCAGTTCCATACGTAAATCGTCGCCCCTTGCAACCGTCCAACCTTCAATTATCAACATCATCACCACCGTCATCACCACCACTACCGCAAGTCAAAGTAAGTGCCCCTGTTGTGCATGAACTTACGTGCCAGCACGGAAAATCAACTTAGCAAGCTCCTTTCTGTTTGTAGTTTCGAGCTTATGGTTGTTAATCAATTTAATCAGCCACTGGAGATGTGGGAGAACCTCTGTTGCGCGGGGATATTCAGTTCTCACTTTATGCATGTCTCACATCGAGAGCATGCAGGAGAATATTCACCTGTCTTCAGTCCAATTGCCGACTGATGCCTATTCAGGCGAGAGCATATAAATAGTAGATAGATTTGATAGTTTAGCTAGACTTTATTCTACATGCCTTTTATCACTTTTGCTTCCGTGCACACAGTCCCTCAATACTGTGTTCAACAACCTCAGAGTCTGGATCCCAGAGGGTGAGGATGCTCTGAAGCAGACAAGATGTGGTGGCAACCATGGTACATTCATAGTTCCTTTGTGTTCGACAGTGCCTCCAAGGACATTGCGAAATGGACCGAGCCCTAGTCTACTCTCTCTCGAACGTGGTCAAAGAAAGTCGATACCAGATTTGCAACGATGGTCTCAAAGTTGTGATCACGTACCTTACATCCAAGAGATATAACGATGGCACCGCTCAGAGATGGAACCCATCAATATTTTCTGGGTTACCATGACCATTGCCATTGCGAGACATGGGTTTACGACCTGCAAACACTGACGGTCACGAATCCAGGGACCTTCCATCTCGCACACCGCCTGTTTTGTCAAAGCTGACGATTTAATTCATACACTCGTGGACGTGGTCCTCATTACTAGAATACATGATGGGGATGGAAGCATATTCTCGTACTTTTCAGCGACCGTTGCGATTTCCACACGTTCTGCGACATTAGTCCTGCTCTCCGAAGTCTCCGCCTACAGTCCTCCTTCTCGTCTGAGGCTGTCTAATCACTCTCTCTATCTCCTAAACCACCAGCGCGGCCATAGCTGCAGCCGCCAACGCCTTGCCAACATATCCCGTAATCCTAGGCATTCCAGCAGTACTAACACCACTCGCCATTCCAGTCGTACTCGCTATTCCCGTCGTACTCGCCGTCTCCTGGTTTCCACTTCCAAAGATCTTCCCAGTCACCGCTGCCGCCACCGGTCCCGTCGAGCTCGGCCCTGGGCCACCGGTCGTCTTTGGCGCATCAGTAACCTCGAACGGGCGTATATACGTATCTGTCACCACCTCCCCTCCATGAACCGTCAATGTCCTCACTTCCGCGCCCATTGTCACCGCAATCGTGCTACTATACCCCGTCTGTGTAACCGTGCTATAAGCATTCCCGTTTTCATGGCTCAGCGTCGCCGTCGTCGCCGTTTGCCTAAGCACAACCTCCGTCAGCGGCGCCGGCAGCGTGTAATCGCGGACAACCGTCATGTACGGGAAGTCGGAGCCGATGCCGCCGCCGGGACCCTCGGAGTAGGTCGTGAGTGCGCCCGGGGCAGCGGATTGGTCATAGATTGGGTACTTGGATGCGAAGCCGGTGCAGTGCGCTGTGCGGGTCGGCAACGCGTCGGTGGGGATGTCGTCCCAGTTCATCCCGTCCATAATGGACTCGGGAATGGGAGTCGCGGCGGGGATGGATGTGTACGTGCAGTCGTGGAAGTACGTAAATTCGCTGCACAGCAATCTATCAGCACAACAGACCCTACATCTTTACCTCCTTGACGACTTGGACAACATTCCTAGCCTCCTAGAAGATGGGAGAAAGACAAAGGAAGAAAGAGAAGAGAAAAAAGAACACGCACTATGTCGTTTGGGTGGCAATGTCCCTCTCATAATACGTCGTCGTGTAGATTTGGCTGTAGTGCACGCTGGTTGGGTCGAGGGTGACAACGAGGTACGGCGTCGGGAGTGAGCACTGCATGTTGGGGTAACCGTCGTCGCCGTTGGCGCAGGCGATGGCCCAGGTCGTTGTCGGCCCATTGCTGCCGAGGGGGGACATAGATTGGTTCCAATCGATGCCCCCGGGGAGGAAGACGGTGGTGGATTCATCGCTGTAGGCGGCGACGAGGGCGCTTGCGCTGAGCGCGCCGAGAGTAAGTGAGACGCGCATGTTGGTCTTCAAACGAATGCAAGTCCTCCTGAAGAGCCAAAAAGAGCGACTATACTGAAGATTTGCTATTTGGAGAAGAGGGGACGAGAGGGAAGAGACGAAGAGAAGAGAGAGGAACCCATGGCATCCGTGAGAAATGACCGACCAAAAGCAATCGCACTATTCTCCGCGTCGTCGACTGCTATTTATCGATACCAACAGCCTCATTTCCTTTTCTACAAACGCAACATTGGATTAGGGACGGCGTGTCTTAAATGGGAATCCGCTCCGGTAGAAACGCTTGGCATGAGCTAACAGCTTGGAAGATGATACCCTTGGCAAGGCAGCGACACCTGAGGCAGCAGGGTCGATTAATGTTGTTAGATCTTTACGAAGTAAATAACAGAAGGCTTCAAAGAGTCTAACATACAATCTTAACGGATCGTCAACTCCCTGGCCTTTGAACTTTAAGATAATTAGTGAACGAGCTGCCATAGTTGGTTGGCGGCGACAACCGCCCGAAGCTAGAGACCTCGTGCCCCGCAAAGGGTGGATCGACTCACAGAAAGCGGCCTCTCCCTCCATCGCCCACTCCAGCTCCTCCCCAGCCTTCATCCTCTGTCTCTTCCCCATCTCTCTCACAACGACCTCCGCCGTATGGTCGTCCCTTTGATCCCTCTTTCAAACCCAGCACCGTCCAAGCCATCGCACAATATTCTCGAGATCCACATTATGCCATCCTTGGCTAAAGTTTCCAGCCCCTTGGGCTTGCAATTTGAGGTATTGGAATGAGGGGTGCTTAGTGGGATGAGTAAGGGTGTTGGTGGTAGATATAGTACGGAAGATGGAAAGGGCCAGGGAAGAGTCGATGGAAGTATTGATGAAGGCGTTGCGGATGTGGTTGGAGGCTATGGTTGTGTGGCCGCCTAGATACGTTGTTTGCTTGTCATGGTCTCCTGGATCACTCGTATCTGAGAGATCGTTTTGCTGGGAGGTGAAATTTGAACAATCAAGTAATAACGAGACACGCTTGAGCCGTGGCAGTCTCTCCAAAGCGCGATCCATATCCACTTGCTTATCGCCTTTGGTAGGAGATACAAGCAGCTCCACCTCTCTAAGATCTGGGCACCGTTGTTGAAGTTCCTGGACACGGTGGTGTGAGATGGTGAATTGCTCCATTTCCATCTGCTATTCACGAGCTGGTATGAACTGAAGCTGGAGTAGAGTCCTGCCGTGCTGGTGTAGGACCATATTGAATGTCCTGTCGGCGATAAAACCAGTCAATTCGAGGTCCTCAAGGGGATGCAAAATCTGTAGGAATAGACTTGTAGCTTCGTTCATGTGTATCTGTTCCCGGTGCTCGACGCGAGATACGAACATGGCCGGCGTGCGGAGGGATTTGAATCTGCCATCTTCCGCCATTCGGGTCACGGTTCGAAGCGCTTCAAGGGAGATCTGGCTCTGTATCTGAAGGGATCGCAACTCAGAGAAGTCCGTGTAATGGCTCCAAGCCTCGATCTCGGCACCGATCCCGCCACCATCTGCAATACCGCTTCTTCATTATAGCACACCTTATCATCGGTATCGTAGCCTGAACACTGTATAACTATACTGTATAAACATGGCGATGTGGCAAGTGCGAATTCATCCGGGTCGATGTCGTGGAGATGATTTCTCGGCTGGTAAAGGCTGCGGAGACTGAAGGTGTGGATGTGGGGGCGGCTGTTTGGGTGGTGTCGATGTAGTGTGGCGAGTATGCGTGGTGGGGTTTGATCGCTGGATGCGTATATCAGCTCTTTGAGGTCTGACAGGTTTTTGATGAAATGTGATAGTGGCAGCCACGCTTCGTCTTGTCTTTGCTTTTCTTCCTCCGTCAAACGCGGGCTGACGCCCTCGAACTGTATGAGGTCCTTGACGGGCTATAGAACCTGTTCTCACTGTCAATCTCCTCCTCTTCCTCCTCCTTTTCTTCGTCTTCTACCGTCCCGGTCTGATCGGCTGGAGCAACCTCTCCCTCTCCCTCTCCCTCTCCCTCTCCCTCTCCCTCTCCCTCTCCTTTCAAATCACTCCCATCTTCCGCGTCACTTTGCGCTAGTGGTATGCAGCCCACAGCCTTCACGCGGTGCACAAGGCCAGCACGTCCATCAGCCCCGAGAATGTCATACCATCGCTCCAAATCGCGGCGCAGCCTCTCCTTACTTCGCACCGTGAGTTGGCTACGTTCAAACCGCCACCTCATCGTCGCAAAACAGCAACGCTTGCTCGTTAATGGGAACGCGAAGAGACTGCGCCTCTTGGAATCGCAGTGCGCGAGGTATTCACAGACTGGCTCAAGGACATACAAGGGTAGATTCTCCAAGCATGCGGAAGATGCGGGTGTCGTTAATGTTGCCATGGCTTTCACAACCGCAAAGAAGAGGATCAATTTTGGGGATTGATATAAACGCCCGCCATGGCTTGTACCGATCCTAATACCGAGACTCCCAGGAATCTTAGAGGGTAGAAGAAGGCAAGGTAAGAAAATATGCGATCGTAATCGTGAGGAAGAAAATGAATTTAATTATTGGATGGGTGTGGGATAATCGTTGGTTTCCACAGGCTGTACTCCGGTACAGTTAGTCCAAGCAAGTTGAACAGTCCAAGCAAGATGCATCACGTTGGAAGATGCGGTTTGTACTGTAAATCCTATAGTATCGCAATTAATCACAATGCATTTGTGAATGAATGAATTGCAAAACCACAATGCTACTAAAACTCATTTATAAAGCTGAAAAGCGTATATAGGATGCTCTTAAATCCAATGCGTAAAATCTAAATGAATTAGTAGCTATAGTAAGCTAGATATTCAAAGTCAATGAAGCCACCCTCTGCTTGTGCAAACATCAACAGTCCTAGATCTCAAATGCAAATCATAGAGGCAACAATAAGACATTAGCACTATAACCTATAGTGTTTTAAGATTTAGTACATTAGATTAAAGTATTTTAAGTTGTGCTATAATAATTAAGAGTGCTTTAAGTTGTATTTTATAGAAAGAGAGATAAAAGTATATTAACTATTATAAAGTTTTGTAATATAAGGCTTAGATATAAGCGTGTTTTTATATAGGTTTTAGAGGCTAGTGTTAATTATTAATAATTAAGAGATTAGAATAGTAAATAAATGTTAAGGACTAAAGGTTTAAAGAAGTGTCTTAGTTTAGTACTAGCAAGTTTAAGATCTAACTATTAAACAAGTGGCTAGAACTACTTAAGAGAATATTTCTTTAAGAGGGCAATTTTTTATAGAAAGGGAATTAAAAGATGAATGAATACAGTTTGAGTGAAGTGAGAATGGTTATTTTGCATTTGTGCATCTTTCGTTCTTTGTAAATTAAGAAATTTACCAAACCTAGCACAAATAATGTAACGAGCCTCAGCCTAGCAACTAATGAAGACGAAGACGACAGAGACGGCGTGCAGCGCCTAGTCCAAGAAATGCACTGATTGCACCAACTGACTGTCCTAGAAACCCTCACAAGCATTTTTATTATCTATTCTCTATTGAAAACAATAGACCAACAGATTTACGCCTTGCCTCATCGTTCACAAACAGACGGCTATTTCGAGATCTCTACACCTCCAACCTAGGGAAATTGGTTAGTGGCACGGTTCTTGACTTTGCAATCTCTATAAGATTCAGGGGGGTGTGACTTACAGCTCCCATGGCCTTCTTGAGGTCACCTGCCGAAGAGAGATGTGCTAGCCATCATCCCTAAATGATTCCCATGCGGCTTCAACCCTTCGATACTTACCATAGATAGCGAACTGGCCGGCGGTCAGAGCACCAACCATGAACAGACGAGCACCAATACCGCTGAAAGAACCACGGAAGCCGAGCTCCTTGGCGATCTTGATGAGTCTGCTGGTCGTGCTCTCCCCTGGGAGACCCTTGGTCTTGTTGATCTTGGAAAGCATCGTGTCGGCTGGCTGGGAGACGGCAGCGGCCGCGAAACCAGCAATCAGACCCGAACCAAGGTTGATGGTGGTTTGCATGGCGGCACTAGTTTTCGCCTTGTCGAAGAGATTGGTGTAGGCGAACTCAGAGACTTTCTCGAAGGCGACGAACTTGGTCATGGTGTATGGGACCCTAGGTTATATGAGTAATGAGTAACAGAAAGAGATTGAGCTTGGCTGTACATACTGCTTGAAGAGGATGGGACCAAAACCAGAGTAGAAAGCGCCAATGCCCTCCTGGCTGGCGATCTTGGTAAAACCGGAGACAAGGCCATTGGCAAAGCCAGGCTCAGACACCATTCGGATACGGGTGGCCTCGAGCGGGCAGAGGGCAATGTCGGCGAAGAACTCAGCAAAGGCGGAAGAAATAGAGTAGACTGCGATGCGGTTATTCTGAGCGTTCTCGTAACCGACCACGTTGACCGATTGCTGCTTGAAGAACTCGTAACCGCCAAACTTCAAACCGCCCTGCAGGAAGTAACCGGCAAAGGTAGGACCAGCACCGGTCAGAAGGACGGCAGCACCTTCATTCTGGATGACCTGGCGGAAGCCCCCTATCATGCCGCGGTTGTAGGTGGCTGGGTCGAGCTGAATACGGGTCTTGACGCTGTTCACTGGCTGTTGTCAGTCACCTCATTGTGAGGACTTGCTAATATCCTAGCTCTTCAACTCCGTCCCTTGGAGCCCATCAAGTTGATATCGTGACTCTTCCAATCCATCTTTGCGATTCTTCGCAATCTTTGAAGCAAGAATTGGCGCCACTTACACATCGACGGGAGTGAGGCTTCCGTGGGTGACGGAACAGCAGACGGCACCGGCGAAGGCGAAACGCGAGTAGAGGTTGAAGCCGGACAGCTTCTTCGGCTCGGCCTTGGCCTCATGGAGTGCGTCGAGCTTGGTGGTGGCCATCTTGCCGGTGTCGCTCATCTGAAAGGGATCAAGGGATCGCGCAGGTGAAGAGGAGAGGAGAAGAGAGGAGATGAGCGAAGGGTGAGTAGAGAATAATAAGGCGACGAAGTTGAGCAGTTGGTGGATGGGATGAGATTGTTGTTGTTTGTTGTTTGTTGATATATATATATATATATATATTTTCAAGATTGAGGGGTTGAAGAAGTAAGCGCTAAAGTTCCTGAATTAGGAAACATCCGCGACAAGGTTGCTATTCCGGGATGAATTGCGCATCATTTTGCTTCTGTCAGGCAGAATACGTGGTATAATGTATTTGGCAACGTCCTTACCAGAACGAGCGAGAAGTGAGGTTGTGTTGAACACAGTATTGGTGGACTGTGTGCACGGAAGCAAAATGTGATAAAGCATGTAGAATAAATCTATCTAAACTACGGAATGGGCATCTCTCATATAGAGAGCCTCAATAAAGAAGTGAATACTATCAAACAGTGTTCCATGCATGATGGCTTCCATGCATGGACACAAACAGAATCCCCAGGTGGCCGTCAGCTATTGGAAGTGAATGCCCGTATTCATGCAACAGGTTGTCGCCCGAGCTTCGAGAATCGAGATATTCCGCTGGGGTACGCATCGTAGGCTTCAGCCTCGGCGCCGCCATGGCCATGAGCAACATCCTACACCAACAGCGCACCACACCCGACGTCCAATCGCCATTCTACTTCGCCGTACTCTTCTTCCCCATCTTCATCGTCTTGTCCGACGTGCATGCTACGAGGGCTTGATCACCCGGCTGCTGGACGACGCCCACGCGCTGTTCCGCAGCAAGTTCCCGAGTGCTGAGTGGCGGGAGACGCTGGAAGGGGAGGAGGAGGAGGAGCGTGTTTGCGGAGTATATGCGTGCTGTTTTGTCAATGCATGAGAGTGTGGGGATATCTTGCCGGGCAACAACACAAGGTTTGAGTTCTTTGATGATTCTGAATCGAGCGGTGGGGTGAAGGTTGTGCTTGAGAATGTACCGCGGCTTCTGCATCGGGTCTTAACTAGAGAGAGGGTGTGGATTCCAACGGTTGTTATTACAGCGAAGAAGGATGTAGGAGCCAGGTGGGAACTAGGGCTTTTTGACGAATCTTCCTGCTTGGAGTTGGAGAATACTTGGCTGTTTTAGAGAAGAGAAGTTCCAAATACTTTTTACAAAGGAATTGACGGCATTGTATTGCAAGCAATCATTGGTCGTTGTCATCGATCTTTACAAACCCGTGAATGACATTTGTGAGGAGCACAGTATGGAAATCTCCAAACAGACGTCTTAGTCGTACGCTCTCTCTAACGTATCTACGAAAGCGAGAAAGCATACAGACCAAACTCGTCATCTTCACGCAAGAAATCCATCTCCTTCTCCTCCGACAAAGTCATCACGAATTCAATCCCACCAGTCTTCTTACGCGGGATAACAAAGCAAGTGCGATAGTCGCGATTACAACCCCCCATGAGCGGGCGAAACCCTTCCGGATTCCCACTGTTGCCAAACATGTTTCCCGAAACAAGTATTATTGAAGGGCAGAGTCATGGGTGACAAGACCCCAACGGAAGCGGATGCTGGTGACATTCGCGCCGCGCACAAACCTAGGTGGTTGCTGTCGTATTTCGTAGCTGACCGCGCTAGCTCGTAAGCTGCCAGGAGTGCTCCCGGGTGAGCGCAGCTCTCGGCATGCGCTCAGATCACCCTGGCCACCCATGAGATGCTGGTGGTCGAGGCAATGAGAGTTGCCACCGGAATGGTGAGCTTGTTCTCGAAGTTCATGTTGCCCAGGTAAAGAACGTCCATCGACGGCGCGAGGTTTGGTCATGCGTCGAAGGGGAGGGCCAGCGTGGCCATTTCCGGTAGGGCTCCATTGGGATTCAAGCTCGTTGACGCTCTTATGAGGCTCCGGAATATCAAGGCACAGACGAGGTCGGCTCCGGAAACGTCGGCCGTGCCAAACTCCTTGATGCATTCCTTTCGGAGTGTTGTATACTGGGGCATGTAGAACATGCTTGGCTTCATGTGATGCGAGTGAGGGCCATTTTGATTATTTCGAGAGCTTTGCTAGGTGCTTATTGCATCGAAATCGAGACCGACAAGCTGCGGTACCTCTGATGATGAGCCATCGTCTTTAGGATGAAACTGGACTGCCGTTTTTTCTCTTTTTGAAGAAACATGTCCAGAAACGCCCTATCCGTAGTGAAAGGTAGACGGGACACACTTGGGGTTTTATGCCGATGCTAATCCAAAAGACTGCTGCAGTGGTCGGTCCACACCTTGGTTACTGTAAGCATCGCAGTCCCGTCTGAGGCTGATGGAGCAAAGGGACAGGACCAAAGGGCACCCACTAGGGATAAAGTTTGCCTGCGCCGCCAACACGGCGGCTCCTGCTTCGAAGTCTGGCTCAAACGGTGATGTCCATAGTAAGGCCTCATCGTCAAAAGAGTCCAAAGGGAAGCCAGCTTCGCGTAGTTCGGCAAAGGACACGCCCGTGTCGAGCTCGTTGAAACGCAGGAGCTCTGCAGAAGTTGAGGGAATGGCGTTGGCATTGCTAGTGTAGCTGATCTCGAGCTTACTAGGTCGCCATCCAGGCGCATCCTAAGACTAATAGTGCACCCGTCCAGCTAGCCATTGTGTCTAAAGAAACGGACGATGTAACCCCTCGCGGAGACAGTTAAAGGCGTCTTGTGGGGAGGTGCCTTGTTTGAGGCTCAAGTAGATGATGTTCTGAGGGATATTGCTCGAAGCAATGTGGTCTAGAGGTCCGAGCGCAATGGCTTGGATATGATCGGCATCGATATTCTCTGCCATCTTGTTCAGAGTACTGCGCACAGAGAAACTGTAAGTTCGAGCCGCATCTTAAGAAAATAAAATAAAACAAAACCAAAGATCATGCAATCTAAGTGTCCATGCTCTCCAGAAACTGTGTCATGATGTGGACGCACTGGCATGGCCCGCAATAGGGACTATATATCGCGGATATGGAGCGGCGATTGCTGGTCTAAGTCCCAGCATGCGCATAGGTTGAGTGCAAACCACAGCTTGCGTCTGAGAATGGCAGCATCATCGCGGCCATGTCGTCGTCGGCATTTGTGCCAAAGCCACCAGATTGCTCGGGGGAGTTTCGGAATTCGAATGGAGGTGTTGATGTTGGTGTTGGTTCATCGTATGTGCAGAACCTAGGTCCATGTCCAAGTCCCACACATGGCCTCCTCCTCCTCCTCCTCCTCCTCCTACCCGCGTGGTTCTCGACTGATGGAACTACGGCTGTTGTTCAGTATCTGCAGCTGGCATCAACAGCGCCCTCAGCTCTTCGTCGTAGTCTCGATTATCCTGTGATGCCGACGCCATGGTTGAGGCCACATCATGCAACCGTGTAGAATAAAGAGACCAATTACCATTGCCATTGCCATCAGGTTCCATACCAGCACCGCCATTCGCCGAGAAAAGCGATGATTCAGTCATATGGATATCCAAGTCCTTACTCTCGTTCTCATTGTAAAAGCAGTTCCACGAGAGACCCGTGCCCGGAGACAACGGACTCATCATCGTTGCCGAAGGTCCCAACTCTTCCGAGACGGGTACGGGTGGCGCCGCTGCAGGAGGTGGCGGTGCTCGTCGTTCTTGGCTCTTTGTTGGCTTTAGTCCTGCTGCCGCTGGCCTTCGGCTTAACACTCGCTCCCTAGACAGCCCTGATGTGTTTATTGATGGCCGGCGGACATTCGCAGTGCTACCACTACGCTCGGGTGCAATTGATGAGGACTTGCTCGACTTGTAGATGCAGTTCTGGGACAAGGCCTGGCATCTTGTGCAGCCAGTCTTGTCGCCACTGCATTTCAGCTGCTCAAACAAATACATATAGTTTCTGATAAAATAATAGCTTCTTCTGAGTACGGAGTACCTCAAAAAATGACGCTACTCACCTTCCTGGCGCGACACGACTTACACGCCATCCTGGTGTATCCGCGAGCCTCCTGCCCATCGGCTCTCAAAATCTCGACATGCTCATGGTCATTAGTCTCCTGGTTGTACCGGAAGGTGCCAAACATGATTTGTTTTGATTTTTTTTTGGTGGGGGGGGGGGGGAAAAGGGGAAAAGAAAAATGGAAAATGGAATAAAAGAACGCCTCAGCTGCTTGCTTTGCTTGCTTACCTCCCCTCACGCCTCATGGTCGTTGTCCTGGATCCTTTATAAAAGAAACCACCCCTCTGAGAGTCTGAGAGTCTGAGAGTCTGAGACTGAAAGAATAATTGATTGCAATGACAAAGTTACAGGCTGGAGCGTTTCTTGGCGTCCGTTGTCGCTAAACACTAGTCCCATCCCTGACAGCCGTTGGCCCGGCACTAAGGGAAGCTACATTAGCATGTTAGCGGGAAGGAACGGACCGTTCGATTTGCTCTTACATAATCCTGTGCGGTCACTTCTGCTACTGTATGAAACATATCCATTCTCCAACATTCAGCATGTCTACTATCCGACATCTAGCATATCCACTATCCAACATATCCACTCTCCTCTCCTACCACTTAACTTACTTACCTCAGATGACGCCGGGGTAGCAATAGTCTTGGCGGGGGCGGAAAGATTTGCGCTTACTTCGTATTCTTCCAAAGGGGCCTAGTCTCGTATAGAAGCTAATAATAAGATAGGAGAAACAGAGACATTCGACGAGTTATTATCGGTCTCTCCGCTACGTCCCAATTGGGGAAGTGTTACGCTGAAGCCCAGCAAGTCGTTCCTTCAGCCCAATTGGAAAGGGCTATGGAGTACTTGTAGCTTAGTTTTGGACTTGAGTATTTCCTCCGGAGCGTATCAAGGCATGCCGCTTGAGACGACGTGGGATAATCGGATGCCTTCGGTGATGACGGCAGACTAGGGAGGATTGCCATCAGTAAGGTTGCAGCCACTTTCTTGAGCAGTTTTCAATGAAAGTGATGATATAGGGACTTACAAATGGCCTCCAGCTCCGCCAAAGACACGGCCGAATCAGGCCGCGGCATGTGGGGCGCCAGCTTTTTACGCAACCTCCATCACAAGCGGGCTCTCGAGAAGATGGAACATGATAACCGCCAGGGAACGGGCCGTCGTTTCTGTCCCAGCTATGAGGAGGAGACCGGCCTCGGCGGAAAGACGAGCTGGCGTCTTGTCACTGGGAGGCAAATCGCTTTCGAGGATGTCCTGAAACATCGAGCTTGATACCGACGTCTCCTTCTCCTTCTCATTCCCTTGACCCCCCAGCTCGTCTTCATCAATAGCCGCCTGAATCACGCCTTTGAACATCGCTCTGTTTCGCGAGACCAGCGCCGCAGCAGGACTGAGCTTTGTCACCAGGCTCGGTGGGAGGGGCAAGATGACCATCTGGGCGACCCATGGGAATTGCCGCGCGAAAGGCCCCATTTGAGCCATCTTGCAGTAGCCCTCGAGCTCCTTTTCTGCCCAGTCCGATAATCGCAACTTGCCCCAATATTTTCCAAAGGCATACACCGAGATGACGTCCATGGTCAAGGCTCCCGCAGCATAGAGGAGGTTGACAGTTTCACCTGTGCGGCCTGCCTCGGCCATTCGATCGGCGAGGATATCGATCTTGTCCATGACGAGGCCTTCGAGAGCGTGGATCGAGCGTTTGCTGAAGCATGGACTAAGCGCCGCTCGCCGAAGCCGGTGGACGTTGTGGTCGACCGTGTTGAACAGCTACCAGCCCATCGGGCTCGTCTTCCAAGCATGGAAGTGCCACTCATTGCGATTCCGCTTGCGGCGCCCGCTAGCGTAGATGTCGTCGAGATATTCTGGGTCGCGGATGTGCAGGTGGATGGAGTTGATGCGTACAATGGGGCCGTATTTCTCGTGCAGCTCTTCGACATTCCATAGGTAGCGGAGTTTGTGAGGCCACAGGTCGTAGTAGAACTCGTACGCAAGGTAGGGCGAGCTCAAGTACCTCAAGGTCCCGCTAAGATTACTAGACAGACCGGATATCAGCCGCGTCCAGTCGCTGTCCTTGCCAGGCGAGTTCTCCGCGGTGCTCACGATCAGCCCGACCAGTGAGGTGACGCCAAGGACAGAGTCGAGAGTTGGGGAAATGGAGATGGTCCAAAACAGCTAGCGGAAAAGGGACGATACGTTGTCAGCGAACGTCTTGCAAATTTTGAGGAGGGTCATCCAGTCGTTCATCTTGGTGCTCCAAGCGCCTGGGTTTATCCAGGCTCTGGGATAGTTTAGCGCCGCGTACAACAGGTAGGCGGCCGCTGCACCGAAGAGGGCTGATTTGGGCACGTTAGGATTACCTCTCTTCTCGATTGCGAGAACCGCGACAATCGTGCTGCCGAAGAACGCGCCAATGTTGAGGACGATGTCTGCAACTTCGATCGGTGTACAATGGGCTGATTGAAGCTTCACCGCGCTGCCGGCCTCGGCCAACGAAGTCGCTTCCTAAACTTTGCGGACGGATTCTTTGCGGGCGAAGTTGAGAGCTGCCTGGTTGGACATCAAATTACCGAGAGTTGTATAGTCCGAGGCGTTGATCAAGGCAGAGGTGTAGTTTTCGTCGAAAAAAAAAGGCAACCCTTACAAAAAAACAGCCCCATCGTCAATACACCGGGGAGTTTCACTAGCGATAAATTTGTATACGATCGTGGCAGGGATTGCGCCAATGAGGCAGAACAGATCAAGGAAGGTCAGATCTGAGCCCGCGATAAGTTTGTAGAGGGGAGAGAGAATCGGTATGTTGAGTGGGGCGTCTAGGAGGTCCAGCAGCCCAGTAATGACAATTTTGATAACATCCAAAAGCTTATCAATGAAATTTCTCGCCGTTTTAGTGACAAGGTCTGCGACTATGCCCATGATTCTCTGGATCACCTGGGTGGGTGTGAGTAAGGGGAATTGATCGGCGACCTGTTCCTTGATCTGCGTGAAGGTGGCTTTGAAGTAATCTCCCTCCTGTTCCACGATGTCGCTAAGCTCTTGTAAAAGCTGAGTCAGAATATCTGGAGGAACGTCAGGCTGACCGAACGGCGTGTCTGCATACCCGATGCCATTTTGTGTGCGATACACCGCCCAATTATACTGCGGACTGTTCCCGCTCGCGAGAGTGGAAGCGCAGTGTTGCATGGTACCAATGCTTTCCCCAGGCTCAGTTATGCCGGCCCACGAGTTGATTTTATCCTCCAGGGTAACAAAAAAGTTGTCAATAGACGTCTCAAGTGATGCGATCTCGTTGACGACCCTGCCCGCGTGCAACTTCATCATGTTCTTCATGACCTTATGCGTGCGCACGATGTCATCCCAATCAAAGAGGAAGCTGAGCCAGGCGATGAGGTCGTCGAAAAAGACCTTGATCTGATTGACGAACTCAATGGCGGTCATGACCGCAGATGCGTAGTCGAGCATAAGCCGGTAGATCTTGCCGGCAATGGAAGCGAAAAAGTAATAAGCCCCTTCGACTTCCTGCACCACGGAGTTCTCGACCGCTTCCAACGTCTTCTTCAGCCAGTTGAAGAAATCTCCCGCGAGAACGTCAATGGCATTGTTGGATGAGAGAGCCATCGGGTTCGCCACTTGAGCCTCAATGGTTTGAGACTTGCTAAGCTGGTGGATGGCCGTATCTCCTTTGTGAAATTGGAATCCAGTTTTATCAAACGAGGCGCCCCAGCATGGCAGCGCCAAGGAAGTTCTGATAGGTGACTCTGGATTGGGAATTCCATTTGTTGAAGGAGGAGGCGAGGTATGAACAGAACCATCTCGCGGGAGAGACCCCTTGACTCGAAGCAGCAGCACGAGAGACTTCGCGGCGGTATCCCTATTATCGGAAGAAACCGTGCTAGGGACAAGTGGCTTCTGTGTTCGATCTGCACTTTTGATTTGGACCTTGTTCAAGTCGTCGCCAGACTGAATAATAGCCACAGCTTTTGCACTATATTCTTTGCCGGATCCACAACTGTAGGAGGAGCACCTGTGACGGTGACTTGGAAGCAAACGGTGCCAAGGGAGTCGGCGGGCTGAGTCACAGTGACATTGCCATTAATGTCTGACGACGTGGCATTGACAGGTGTGCTGGTAATGATATGATACACGTCGTTGACATAGACCGTCACTGGGTTAATGGACGTGAGAGATACAGGAGTATTTGCAATACCCGCAGCATTATCGTCAGAAATCTTAATATTGGTAGTCCAGCTGTTGTACTCGACCATGTCATTTACGTCGGTAGGAGGCAAAAGGATATGTTGCTGAGTCCATTTGCTCGTCACTGGATCCTAGGTAAAATTGACTAACTCTTGCCTAGATATGTGGGCGAACAGGACATTATTGGAAGCCCGAATGTTGAGATAGAAGGCAAAATCTTCGATTCCGGAACAAAGAGGAATGGGAATTGACCAAGCCGAGGTGCTAGCTTCGTTGCCGTGGAACAATAGACGTGGAAAAGTTCTCCGTCAGCGTTGATACCCCAGATAATGGTTTGGGAACCGATTGTGGAGGCTGAAAGCGAGAATACGCCAGCTAGAACATTGACGGTACCGCCTGATCGTGCTGGTTTTTAGGCATGAAGAGATAATTACCGTTCGTAGCAGTGACAAAGAGATTAGTGACCCCTGAAGTATTGGGAGCAGACGTGACAGAGCTCGCTCCGGGCGGCAACAGAAGACGAGCGGCGTCACGAGTAGTACGAGGGCGGTAAATGTTGTATTGCGGACAGTACATGAGCTCTTGTGTGGTCCATCATGCCAAACGTGTAAAAGCCCGGGATAGTATCCAGGAGCTGAAGAGGATCGCCAGGCTGCCTCAGACTGTCAACAAAGCAGTTTTGTTTGGTTGGGCAGCGCAGACCCTGCCGTAGGGGAAATATTCATGATATAAACGTCGGCAATTGTCAGTGTGCTAGGAGGAGCGTCCGAGACAGCGTCGAAGGGTACCAGTGTCCACGAGACGCCACTCGCCCAAGCGCTGGGATCATTTAAATGATTCAAGGACATATGGAGGTTATCGACGCCCGGAGCAGTGATAACGAGCATCAAGTCGAATGCCAGCGTTTGTGCATTCTAAGACAGAGGGTTCTCAAAACCCCTCATGCAAACACTCTTTTACAAACGCTCTATTTGAATACAAATAGAGCTCCATCGCCTAGATAGTTTCATTCAATCAATCACTTTTATTATCTTGAATTTGATTCATTTCAACACAGCCGTCTCCTAACACAACAGTATACTTGTTCCCTGACAAACAAAAAGTGGACGCGGTAGAGTTGGAGGGAGCAGAAAAGCCAGCCGGTGTGGTCATGCTGCGGCTGGCCAGCACAAGCCGTGGTAACATTCGTAGACATCTAGTGTCGTGCTGTTGAGTCCGCCATGAATATCAATCATTGCATTGCTTTGGAAGAATGCATTACACTGGACCAGTGACTCGATTGCATTGATGCACGACGCTATGAGTGTAACAGTTGTCGTCTTTGCTGTGTATCCGGGCTGAAGGATATAGAATTGGGCAGATACCAGACGCACCGCAAAGTCGACAACAAGAGACTGACGAATGCAATGGAGAGCTTCATGTTGCGTGTAGACGTAGAACGTCCAAGCGAAGGAGAAGAGTCAAGGACGCAAAGAAGTCAAAAGTAATCTGGCCGTGAAGAATCTGGCAGACAATACTCGAGGCTTGAATATCGGGGATGATTGGAGATTCATCGTCGGATCCTTGACTGGTCGAGTTACTGGTACATACCTGCAGAACTTTGACATGGTCAACCTGGCAAAGATTGTGATGAGGATCCCAGATATGCAGATAAGCTCCGACTGTCCAAGTTTTAAGAGAGTGAGTGAGTGAGTGCTTGAAGAGGGGAAGGGAAGAGGGGAAGAGAGGATGAGAGGATGAGAGGATGAGAGGAAGAGAGGAAGAGAGGATGAGAGGAAGAGAGGAAGAGAGGATGAGAGGAGAGGAAGAGAGGAAGAGAGGAAGGGAGGAAGAGAGGAAGAGAGGAAGACAGGAATTGAGCGAGATCTATTCTCGTCTATTTTTGTTCCGGGCTGCCCGTTCTTCCTTATATGTTAGGCTCTCAGATACTAGTGCCGGAGGCGTCTGCATGTCCTGGCTCCCTGAACCTTGAATGTTTTTCCGGCCGTCCGTCGCTTGGCCTTGAGCTTGTTTATCCCCCCAACCTCGTCAGCGTCATCGTCGCGGAGTCGATGATGCAATGCCTATTTTGTTACCATGTACATACCCCGCATCAGGTGATCTCCCGTTGTTCCTCTCATCCGTCGCGCCTTGCCTTCTGATTTGCTGCACCTCTTCCATTTCCCCAGACGGACTAGCTTACTGTCTAGCTTCTTGTCTAGCTTACTGTCTAGCTTACTTACTTACTGTCGAGGGAGACGAGAATGTCCACAGTGGAATCCACTCATTCCTACACTCCGCATTCACTCCCCATTCACTCCGCATTCACTCCACATTCACTCCGCATTCCCTCTGCATTCCCTCTGCATTGACTCCACACTGCTTGAGATCTGTCGCGTATGAATCGTAAGCTAATTCCCCCATGTCCTCCCACTTGTATATCTATCTCCATCCATCCGCTCCCCCAACTAACTTAATCCCACGCTCCATTGTCACTTATATATCCTCAAGCTCGACCGTGAGCTCAAGCTTAAGCTTCTGTTGTATTCGACAGTACCAGCACGGCTTATTGCCACGTGAAAATCGAATATCGAATATCGCCCACCCAGTCGCACGCATTTAGATCAGAACAGGAGCAATGGCATCAACACAGACGGATACGAGTACGACGACGTTGCAAGGCAAGGAATTTGATACCCCCACACACGACCATGTCCAAGATGTGAGCAACGGCATCAATCAGACATATATGAATGGCACCAAAGAGTCTGCCGCTCAAGGTGTCCGCCGGTACGACTATGGCGGCAACCCTCTCGCACTCGTGAACACGAGCGAATCGGCACGTTTCCCCGCCTTCGGTGGTGAATTCCAACCTGGTCTCTATAAGCCGACAACTGAGCGCGTATTCGCCAACCCAGTTCCTCTCGGTCTCTCGGCTTTCGCATTGACAACCTTTATGCTCTCTCTCATCAATGTCCAAGCGAATGGCGTCACGACGCCAAACATCGTTGTTGCTGCTGCCTTCGGATATGGTGGGATTTGTCAACTGCTTTCGGGCATGTGGTATGCAGCTTTGTGCCCCGCCTGGTAGTATCATTGAAGCTAATATATGCTTGATAGGTTAATGGCCGTTGGTAATACATTTGGTGCCACTGCTCTCTCGTCATATGGCGGATTCTGGCTCTCATACGCTATCCTCCTCACTCCAGGTGGCTTTGACATCATAGCTGCATATTCATCACCCGCAAATCTCTATAATGCCATTGGCTTCTTCCTTGCTGGCTGGTTCATCTTCACAACTCTTTTATTGATCTGCACTCTGCGATCAACTGTCGCCTTCTTCCTCTTGTTCTTGTTCCTCGACATGACCTTTCTTCTTCTTATGATTGCCAATTTCTCCTTAGACAGCGAAGGAATGCCAAGCGTACCAATAACCAAGGCTGGTGGATACTTTGGACTGTTGGCGGCCTTTGCCGGTTGGTATAATGCTCTAGCTGGTATTGCTGACACGAGGTATATCCTATATTACCCCCAGAGTATATGTGTCATTGCTAACTTGTGTTTTTAGCAACTCCTTCTTCATCATTCCTGTCGTGCATTTCCCATGGTCTGAGAAGGCACGCTTGGAGCATGTCAAGACCGAGCGCGAGACTGTTTAAGAGTGTTGCAATCACAATGTAGATATCATTGTGGGCACGGGAAGTAAAAGTGAAAATGGATATTGATTAAACTATCTATTTAGGAATCTATCTAGGAATCTATTTATATGTAGACTATATGCAACTGTAGGCAACAGCCTGTTAGCTGTTGAGTGGTATGAATACTTATAAAAGAAGGCGAATACTCTAGTGCATATTCTGAGAATATGAATTACTGAATATGAATTAATTCCAGCACGCCCCTGTAATTATCACAATCATACCGAGTGGATCACGTAGAGTTGAAGTGCTAGATTTAGTCTAGAGAGGAAAGAAAGGAAAGGAGAGAAAGAGTCGGCAAAAGAGAGATCTATATACAGGTAAGGCTTCTTGTGCATAAACGCATTAAGAGGGTGATCTTTCTAAACTACTTTATACTATAGTTTCCTATAATCGTCGGACCCAACCCTTCACGAACAGAGTGAAGGTTGGGTCCGACGATTATCATATAAAATACTAGCAGTAGAATACAGTCATATAGCATATCACGCTAATACAATACAGCAATTTTCAGACAATATACTTCCAAGCTCTACTATTGCCAACTTGCCTAGCTCTGCCAGCGCGGCAGTAGCTTTGTATCCCGGAAGTTCCCAGCATCTCTTGATGATACATCTCAGCGGCAGCGCTACCATCGATAACTCAGGAAACTCCCGGTCGCGCAAATGTCGATAGATGTCCCGGCTGCTCTGATCCTCGAAGAGCCGTTTCCCACGATCGAGCTCCTATAGGACTGTGCCAAGGGCAAAGATATCATCCTCCGCCGTGGAATAGAGGTCCCCGCTATGCTGCGGGTTTACATATCGCACACCGGCGCTGATGGTGGAGAGGAGGCCTTCCATACCGGAACCGGCGAAGTCGCATAAGATCAGCCTGCCGTCGCCATGGACGAGGAAATTATGGAGCCCGTCCATAAAGTGCAAAAGCGACGGGGGAGAAGTTAGAACGAGATGCTTAGGTTCTGACGGTTCGAATGGAAAGAATTGCGAAATGCATCTAGACCTGTTGGACCTATTTGGCTGCCTTTGATCTTCATTGATCTTAATTGATCAGTGCTCGCGACGGCCCGGAAGTCTCCGCTCCTGATTGTGAGTCTTACTCCTTTAGGAATCCTGCAGCACTCGTTTTATATCACGTGACTTGATGTGTTACGATGATTACGATAGACTTTTATGAGCCCATACATATGTACCTATGTATATATTATGTATTATTATGTATAGATTATGTAGATGTTATGTAGATGTTATGTATGTAGATGTTATGCTCTACGTAGATAATGTGAAGACAAATTTCATTACGAAGTAGTCATTTACTTGGTAGTCACAATAGACGGACGGAGAGAGCGTACGTAGTTGCAACGATTATGAGGCACAAACCCACAATTACGAGGCATGAACATTGGGGTGACAGCTCAGCTCGGTCAGGAGCTACCTCCCGTGTTTCAAACCTCCGACTGACGTTCATTGGTCAACCACAATTTATCGGTACCAATTTCATGAAGGAAGGACTGCCCCCGGCTGCCCTTCCTTCATGAAATTAGCACGTGACTACAAAAAGATCTGCGATCGTCCTTTCCTTTTCCCTCCACCCAATCAACGCGTCGGGCGCGTTGATATAGCCAAGAGAGAGAAAGACTCCCAAACAAGATCTAAAAAGTCTTGGGATGAACCCTTGATATAGTAAAACACGCCAATATCCAAACACGCAACAAACACGTAAACATACATATATAACACCACACACATATATTATTATATATATATCTATATGTAATCCTTGGCACCTCCCCCCTGGCGACGAGGGCCTAGACCTACGACTTATCTATTTCGGGACTTTATGCACCATCCATCCATGTCTTCCCCATCCTGACACTCCTGACACTCCTGACACTGCTGACACTGCTGACACTCCACACGTCAGCGTCAGCGTCCCGCTTTCTAGCTTCCGCCATTTCATACTGTCGCTCTACTCCGCGTCCGTCCCTGAAATGTAGAATATAATTCTGTTCTCTCTTCTGCTTTCTTTCTTTTCCCTCCTTTTCCATTTCCTCTCTCGGTGTTTTTCTCCCCTTGCTTCTTGTTTCTTGTTTCTTCTTTCCTGTTTCCTGTTTCCTGCGACGGACACGCGACGACTATCAATTCTGATTTTTTTCTCTTTCTTTTTTTGGCCCCCTTCCCTTCCTATCAACAGGTAAAAGACGCTCACCTTGGCCCAAATTACCATGGCCGACGAGGCGCCAGCCCCAGCACGAGGAGCACCAGCTCAAGGAGGAGGAGGTGGTGGTGGTAGAAGAGGAGAAGCGGCTCAGAACGACTCAAAAGCCACCCTGCACGAGAGTGTCCAGCAGATGAAGAACGGCACTTCCAAGCCTACCGTGACCAAGTCCGCATTCGACGTTCACATCAGTGGCATAGCCACGCCCCTGAGTCGCCCACTCTCCCGGCAGAGTATAGCTTTAAATGATTACTTTGTGAGTTGATTTTCATTCTCCCGAGATCGAGTCAGAGTATCTTCTGTATGAGACAGCACACTGACCAGGACGTCACGCAGGTCGGCCCACGCGATCTCGATGGACATTCGAAGCTCCCCTATTTCATGCGTATGCATGGCAGCGTTCTCCCGCGCATGATTATCCCACTATTCTGCATTGGAGGATGGGCGACGTGCATCACCTGCATCTCCAAATTTCACACCTCACGTACGACACCTTGAACAATACATACCACTGGATCGAGCTAACTTCAGCAGTCGGCGTTAGCACCCTCCTTCTCACCGTCCTCGGCTTCGTCGTTGGTCTTTCTCTGTCGTTCCGAAGCTCGACAGCCTACGAACGGTACATCCACCTACTATACCTACTACCAAAACAAACCTGATAAATGTCTAGTTATTCCGAAGGCCGCAAGACATGGTGTACACTCATGATTCAATGCCGAAACATCGCCCGTTACGTCTGGGTCCACGTCGAAGAGCGCGAAGGGGAGCAGGGCAAGGAAGATCTCCTCCAGAAAGTCACTGCGATGAACCTGACACTTAGTTTCGCCATTGCCGTCAAGCATCGTCTTCGATTCGAACCATACGCTCATTATCCCGACATCGCAGGGCTTGTTTCCCATCTCGACACCTATGCGAAGGCTGCACACAAGGAAGACTACTTGGAACATAAGAACAAGAGCCCGTGGAAAGCTTTTGGAGAGAAACTCGGCTTACCATTCGCGCTCTCGAACCCTAGAAAGGAAATGAAGCGATCGGATCGGCCGTTGGGCAATCTTCCGTTGGAAATCTTGGCCTACTTGAGCGCCTACTTCGAGGAAGTTTCCACGAACGGCCAACTGAAGTCGGCCGTGCTTGGGGCCCAATTCCGTAAGTAGCCATCCTCCTCTCACTCGCTATCAAATACTCACCTTCCGCAGTGAACGCCCTTGCCGGCATGACTGATACCGCCGGCAATGCCGAACGCGTCCTTACCACCCCCCTCCCCATCGGCTACAACATCCTGATCTCCCAAATCGTCCTCCTCTACATCTACCTGCTCCCGTTCCAGCTCTACATCAGCCTCGGGTGGATCACGATCCCCGGCACCGTCGCGGCCGCCTACATCATCCTCGGCATCGCGACGATCGGCGACGAGCTCGAGAACCCCTTCGGCAACGACGTCAACGATCTGCCCCTGGACCAGTACTGCGCCGAGCTGGGCCGGGAGCTGGATACCCTGATGAGCACGCCAGCGCCGAAATTCAAGCACCACGTCGATCTCAGCAAGCATCTCAACCAGCCGCTGTGGCCGTTGAGCGAGAGCGGGTATGAGGAGTGGAGTGAGAGGAGCGAGACCGATATCCGCAGCGCCTTGAGGTCCAAGGTTGTTGCGGCGAAGTGGTCGGCCGCGGACGTGCCGATGTGAGCCTGATGTCGTGTCCGATCTTGATAGTCCGTTCCATCGCAGCGGTGTTTGGGGCCTATCTCGCGGTCAAGTTTCAAAACAGATGCAGGAGTAGCGTTCGTAGTGTGCTTGAGATATAATACGATGTAACACTTTCTCGCGACTTCTTTTGCCAAACCCTAAAGCTCCCTTCACTTCAGCCACCAGGCTTTTTCCCTTCCGTCTGCCCGTCTTGTGAAGTGTCTCAGCCTCGGAGAATTACCTCATTACTTATTCTGCCCGCTTTGTCTCTTCTCTTGCATCAGTCTGAGGACTGCGGTCTAGCTAGTATGGAACCTTTAACATTTCATGCAGCCTCTGTTCGTAGAAATCCACCGTGCTCTGCGACTCCAACAACATCAACTGTCAAGTAAGAGTTCTAGTGAGAGACGAACGCAATGATCACTGCAAGCCAGGATAAATCTCCTGATGAGGAGCACGAAGGCATGCAAGCAATCCAAGCAATCCAACAAGGCAACGTGACAGCACTAGTGGAAATACTCGACCATGAACCTTCCCTTGTAAACACGCCACAAACTAGCAGCAGCAGCAAAATTGACACTACTCCTCGAGGCCTGCAAAACAGCATGCGAATCAAAGAACTCAAGTCTCGAAGTCGTGACGCTGCTCCTAAAGCAAGGAGCAGATGTTAACGCCTCGACAGCTAATGAGGGCTGGTCACCTCTTCATGAAGCCACGTGTGGAGGCCAAGTGGACCTTGTCTGTCTGCTTCTGTCTTATCACGCTTATATCCACGCGAAGACAGAGCCTGAATCGGAAACGCCTCTTCGGTTGGCTATACGAAAGGGGCATGAGGCTGTAGTCCTTGCTCTTTTAGAAGCTGTCGCTGAAGACCCCGAAGGCTTCTTGAACGGAAGCTATGATAATGGGTGGAGGCCGCTTCATTACACTGCTTTGAGTGGTAGAGAAAGCCTGACCCGCATCATTTTGGAGAGAGAAGGGGGCATGGAAGCGCTTAATGTGCAGACTGCGGATGGCATGACACCATTATTCTGCTGTTATGCTGGTGCTAACAATGTCTACGGTGGGAAAGCGACGAGCAAGGAAGAAAGATTAAGAACAGCGCACTGGCTCACTGCAAAAGGCGCCGACGAGGGTGCCATCGACCGTCGTGGAAGAACTGTGATATGCATTACACAGCCAGACTAGGCTCTGGTGCGCCCATTACTTTGTTGTTGCAAAAGGGTTTTGATATCAACACTGGGCGCAAACATGTGCACTCGCCATCTCCCGCAGGCGAGAATAGGGGGAATATCTCACAAAGCTACGAAACACCGCTACATCAAGCAATCAAGTCAGCATCTCTCTCTGCTGTGCAAGTCCTTCTAGAGGCTGGAGCAAATCCAAACCTCCCTAACCCCAAAGGTCGACTTGCCTTACACTACGCACGTCCAGCTCAAGATGCCGGATCTCCTATCACCTGCCAAAATGAAAAATTCATCACCCAGAACAAAGAAGTCGCTGCCTACCGCCAAATAATCACCCTCCTCCTCTCCCACGGTGCAGAAATCAACGGTCTCGACTTCACTGGCACTATTCCACTCCACCGCTTCTGTCAACTTGGCCAACTCGCCCTTCCCCTCATCACCATCCTTGAGCAGAACGGCGGCAATGTCAATACCCGGTCCTTAAATACTCTACGGGAAACTCCCCTCCACACAGCCTGTGACACTAATATTTATCCTGACCCTCAAGCTCATGACTCAGTTCTACGGTTCCTGCTATCGAGACCTAATGTCGAGGCGGATATCAGAGGCGTGAGTCAGATGACAGCGTTACATGTTGCATCTCAGTATGGGAATCTAGATGCTGTCCGGATGTTGGTTGAGAGGGGAGCAAATGTAAACGCAAGGGATGGAAGGGGGAGGACACCGTTACATTTTGCAGACCATTTTAGTGCGGAGTTGGCATGGGGTTTGTTAGTAGGGTTGGGGGGGGATGTCGAGGTGGTGGATAATGAGGACGTGACGGCTGTGGTGATAAAGGCAAGGGCGGAGGAAAAGGTTGAGAGGGAGAGAAGACAAATGGAGTCGTGCATAAGATGGAGGCGCAAAGGTAGAGGTGGTGTCGGACGAAGAGTATGAGTTAGCAGAATTCTCACGTAAGGCTCACCAGAAGCATGTTCGGCTTGGACAAAGAGAAAGGCGGAACATTAGAACATCAGATCTCACTCGTCCTATCGAAAACGTCGCTGACAGATGCAGCAACGGTCGAGCGGTAGTTCTTAAGTTCCCATTGCGCGCTCATCACGACGAGCAGAGAAAGGCTAGCTATACGCCAGTTCGAAGCTGAGATGACCATTCTCACTGGCCCATTGAAAAATGTAGTGGGTATCCGACAACTTTTTGATCATATTATCTTGTCTGGCATGCACAATGACCAGATACCAGCTGCTGTCTTTGAACATTTGGATGTCGACCTCCATCAACTTCACCTAGCCCAACGCGTTCGCCTCTCACATCTTCAGATCAAGTCAATCGCATGACAGTTCCTGCAAGCCCTCTCAAATACGCCAACGACAACATTATTCATACGGGTAAGCAAACTATCATTTTATTCAACGTTCACAGGCTCATTTGAGATCAGATTTGAAGCCGGAAAATGTGGTTATTTCGCAACTGACCAGTTTGTCATCTTCGAACACGTTGCTCAAAATGATCGACTTTGGAGTTGGTAAGACCTCGCTGTGTATGGTGGAAAGTGGTGCCGCGACTGACTTGTCTACAGCTTCACAGTCAGATGAAGACCAAGTCCGCATGATAATAAATCTGTATTGGCGAAGTTCAAACTCCTGGATTGGTATGACTTGGAGACCTGCCTCTGATATTTGACCTTTCGGTACAATTCTAAGAGCTACGTCCTGATTGCCCTCCAGCTTTTCTGAACGGTTATGTCTCATATTTAGATTGGCTCGCTCCTCATGGAGCCCAGCGCAAAACTGTTTCAGCGTATGGGTGGACGTTCATATACGCCTACGGTCTACCATGGCCCAAGACCGAGATTCTTAAACTCGCCATGCACAATAGCTCCCGTCCCCGAGGATTTTATTGAGCGAATACTAGATAAGTGGAGGAAAGCTCTTTACGAGTTCTCACCTAGATAATAGATTGGCCCCATATGGGCGATCCATCACGTTGGATTTCATACAAAATATATAGGGCTCTATATCGTATAATCCAATGTAGCTATTCACTGTAGCTATTCACTGTAGGAGCTGGGCAACGGGTACTCAATTGCTTGCTTGATTGACCACTAACTAGATAGAAAGCCTCGTATTATTATGTATATAGTAAATGCTAGGCCAGGAGAGCCGGGATTGGAGCCTGAGGCCCAGACTCGGTGGGGGTCTCTGCCTTAGCCACCG
>Ga0209512_1001098_pt1 | contig 36109 bp, 28 predicted proteins | sample frozenSSSSmetaG_FD_184142 | JGI IMG/M metagenome (GOLD analysis project Ga0209512, IMG submission 184142) | Glacier valley bacterial and archeal communities from Borup Fiord, Nunavut, Canada, to study Microbial Dark Matter (Phase II) -... | ecosystem: Environmental > Aquatic > Freshwater > Ice >...
CGAGCACAATTCTGCGCTTCACTTCAGCCCCGAACCCTTCTGACCGTGAAGTTTTGTATGTTGATTCGAGATCAAAGGCACGTTTACTACGGTAACCATAATGTACTCCATCATAGCGGGCCAGATTAGAAGATGCTTCAGCCATGGTCAGGATATAGTAGGCAGGAACAACATATTCCAGAAATTCAAAAGAAACGGGTTCAACCAAATGACCAGCAGCTTTTAATGTATTGATGCTATTTTCAAATGCAAGCTTAACCTGAGGATCAAGCCCTTTTGAATTTAGTGCTTCTGAAAGATAAGCTATCTTTTCCCTTTTTACTTCTTTATTATCTAAGGTATAAGCAGGGACAGTCCGCTGGGAGACTGTACTGTCGTAATTGTCTGCACCGGCGATAATTTCAAGCAGAATAGCAGCATCTTCAACACAATTTGTGATTGGGCCAACCTGGTCGAAAGAGGAGGCATAAGAAATAATTCCATGCCTTGAAACCCTGCCATAGCTGGGCTTCAATCCAACAACTCCACAAAATGCTGCCGGCTGACGAACTGATCCACCTGTATCTGTACCTAAAGCTGCCAGGCATAATCCGGCCTGAACTGCAACAGCGGCACCTCCGGAGGACCCCCCCGAAACCCTGCTTTTGTCTGCATTGTTCCTCACAGGACCATAATAAGAAGATTCATTTGAAGCCCCCATTGCAAATTCATCGCAATTAAGTCTTCCAATAATTAAAGCATCTTCGGCAAGAAGCCGCTCAACAACCGTTGAAGAAAAAGGTGAGACATAATTTTCGAGTATTCTGGAACAAGCAGAAACTTTATGGTCCTTATAGCAAATATTGTCCTTTATGGCTATTACCATTCCGGCTAGTCTACCTGCCTGGCCGGCATCCAGCTTTTGCTGAATACGCAAGGCTTCAGAACGCACTTCATCGGTAAACACCTCAACAAAAGCATTCAGCTCCTGCTTTTCGTGGATGCGGTTTAAGTACTGTTCTACCAGAAAGGGTAAAGTAAATTCTTTATCGTGCTTTGCCAAAGCAGACTGAACTTTGGAAAGAGAAGAAATACCTTCCATGCCTAAAATATTGGGTTAGTAGAAATTTATATTATGATTTAGCAACAAGATATTAACATGATTAATAACTGTTGATAAGCCAGGATTGGCTTTCTATCGTCTCTATAGATTCCAAATAAGGCAAATGATTTAAAAAAAGAATTTCCTCCGGCAATGATATCACCGGAGGAAATAAGTTTCAGTTTGATACTATTATTTAGTCTCCTGGTCTTTTGAAGTAGGGGCAGGCGTTTCACCTTCACCGCTCTGAGCAGTCTTGAATTCTTTAATTCCTTTTCCCAATCCACGCATAAGCTCAGGGATTTTTTTACCACCAAACATTAACAGCACTACCACGACAATTAAGATAACTTCAGTGGCTCCCAGTCCTGCGAATAATAAAATTGAATTTGACATAATAATTTATTTAATGTGCGATTTTTGTATGCTCTAGGCCCGTTTCATCGGGGTTATTTGTAATTTCTGAACCAGGATCAATGGAATTACTTTCTGGTTCATATCCTGCAACAGGGGTGTGATTTTCATGCTCCAATTCAGTCTGCGATGCATACCCATGTTCAAGAACAGCCTCATCAGGATTAGGATAACCAGTTACTGCAGAGGTTTCAGTATCTACATAATCTGCTGCCGACTGAACTTCAGATTTTACCTGATCAGCAACCTCATTTACGCTATTTATATTATTATGGATTTCTCTTTTGATTCCATCAGATGCATCCTTAAACTCTCTGAGGCCTTTTCCCAAACCACGGGCTAATTCCGGAAGTTTTTTACCTCCGAATAATAAGAGAACAACGAGGAATATCAGGATCATCTCCGGACCTCCGATATTCATAAATAATAACACAGAATTAAACATATCCATAATACAATATACAAAGATAGGTAATAAAATGCCTTCTATTAAAAAATTAATTCGCAAGCCAGCCTGCTGGATTCATTGGCGCTGCACCTTTACGTACTTCAAAGTGAACTTCAGTAGTACCGTCAATAGGATCGGTAATTACCACACCGATGTTTTGCTTTAACGTAACTTTCTGGCCTCTTGTTACATTTACACTCTTTAAATTCGAATATACTGTAAAATATTCCCCATGTCTGATTAAAACGGCATAAGAACCTGAAATATTCTGTACTGCAGCAACTTCTCCGCCAAATACGGCACGAACCGCTGAACCCGGAGCAGTTTTAATATCGACCCCATTGTTCTCGGTTGTTACATTTCGTCCTATGGTATGATTTCCAAAATCCTCAATGATCATCCCATTCGATACCGGCCATGGAAGGCTACCACGGCTACCAAGAAAATCAGAAGATAGCTTTGCAGATTCAGGAGTTGCCGAAAGTATACTTGAACCACTTGCAACAGGCTTATAATCAGGTGCATCCTTATTCTCTGCTTTGGCTTTGGCAGCTGCAGCTCTGGCTTCAGCCTCAGCCCTTTTCCTTGCTTCTTCAATTTCCCTATTGATCGCATTCTGAATCGCCCGGTTCAAAATAGCCGATTCCCTTTGCTTTAGTGTAAGTTCCTGTTTTAATTTCTTCTCCTGACTGGTCAGGCTGTTCAAAACCTTGGATTTACTGTTCTTTTGTATGCCCAGAGTTCTCTTTTCCTTTTGCTGATCTGTTAAAATTTCACTTTTCTCCCTTTTATTCCGGTCAAGTTCAGATATCTTATCATTCAATTCTTTCTGCGTTCCTTCAATATACTGTGCCTGTTTCTTTCTGTACTCACTGAATTGCTGAAGGTATTTCAAACGTTTATAAGCCTGATTGAAATTCTTAGCTGCAAAAATAAACATCAGTTTACTGTATGAACTCTGATTACGAAATGCGAATAAAACCATTGCCGCATATTCCTTTTTTAATTTTTGAAGTTGCGACTGAAGTGAACGTACAGTATTGGTATTATCTGATATCTGATTATCCAATAATTTAACTTCCGAATTGATGATGTTTATTTTTTTCTCACGAAGCCGGATCTGCGCATTAAGGGCGCGAATCTCCTTCAGCGAAAGGTTCTTATTATTTGCAGTCTGATTGAGGCTTTGGTTCAAAGATTCTATTTCCCTTGTCAAGGCTTCCTTGCGCCTTCTCAGCTCTGAGCTACTTTGAGCAAATACAGCACTTACAGAACAAAATAGCAAGAGAAAAAAGATACATTTTAAACGCTTCATTCTTTCAAATGTACTTAATTTTTAATCAAAAAACGCTCAGGAACCCTGAATGGAAGATCCAGAAGGCCATCGAGATCGACTTTTAAGAATTTAAGGTCCAGCAGGAACTTCTTAGTTTTTACTTTGGAATCCATGACTACCGAATGCGGTATCTGCTGTTGATTTACCAAAATGAAATCAGAGTAATTCGCAGTAAGTTCCTGTTTTGCTGCCTGATCATTCAGGTTTGTATAAACTACTTTATTCTGTGAATTAACCCTTAAATTATAAGTCAAGCTGCCCATAATACTTTTAAGTTTTGCTTCATCACTTTCCATATTCAGCTCGGTTGAATCAGTAATGAATTCTGAGACAGTGTTTCCTACGAGGATAGACTGCAGGGTTCTGAAGTTGATCTGCTCGTTGGTAAACTCATTGATATAGCTGAATGGTTTCTTGATGTAAACATTATCTAATCGATTTAGAATTTTAACACTATCCGGTGTAATCAAGGCTCTGGCAACTTCCAGGCCTGCAAGGGCCGTTACCGAAACCCATATTACCTCATTATTTTTAATTCTGAAATTCATATTCACATCATTGCTTTTATCATTGATGCTAAGCACCGCCTTTGATTTAACAGCGAGGGTGTTAAATACCATATCACTTTCATTAATGGATTTCAATTTATTTTTTCTGGAATTATCCGGCCCCGCAGGAACTGATGGAATTTCAGGAATTACCACCGCTGGCAATAATACTTTTTTGGCCTTACAGCTTGTTAAGGCAAATAAAAGCAGCAACACGTAAAACGTATTAATTAATATATTTCTTTTCATTTATTTTTTTATCCAGTATTTCTGAGCGTGATCCTAATTTTTTTGCCTTTTGCCATTGTTCAAGGGCCTTATCCTTTTCTCCAAGGAAATATAAAATATCTCCGTAATGTTCAATCTGTACTGCACTGTTGGAATTATGCTGCAAGGCTTTCTCCATCCATAATTTCGCTTCTTCGTATTTCTTAAGTTTGAACAAAATCCATGCATATGTATCTTCAGACGATGCATTATTCGGATCCAGTTCATTTGAACGCCTTGACATTTTTTCGGCTTCAAGTAAATTCTCCTCTCTTAACGACAAATAATAGGCATAATTATTTAAAACGTAGGAATTCCTGGAATCTAGCTCCAGTGCCTTGGTGTAAGCCTGATCAGATTCCTTAAATTTCTTTAAAGAATTAAACGAATCACCCATAGTCGAATAGATCTGAATAAGTATCTCCTTATCCTCTGATTCGAGATCCAAAGCACTTTTCAAATACGTTATGGCCTTATCATGTTTTTGAGATTGTGCGTACCCAATACCGGTATATAAATAAAGTGCCGCCTGGTTAGGGAAAATACTCAGTGCATGGTCTCCATCAATGATAGCCTGTTGAAACTCACCGCGACTGACCTCTATACGCAATAATTGCTCCCAAATTTGATAAACCTGATCATTAATTGCAAGCGCTTTCTTATAGGATGCCAGAGCCTGTTCATATTTTCGCTCCTGAAATAGAACATCTCCATAAACAGCATGGGCTTTAGCCTCCTCCGGATGCACTCTCACCATTATAGACGCAAGTTCATTGGCATAGGCTCTGGCCTTCATATCCGCAAACATCGGAAAAAAAGAAAGCACGATTCTCACCTTCTCATCAATATTCAAATCAGGATCTTCAAAGGCAACTTTAAGCTCAATAAATGTATTTTCAAACTGCCTGAGCGCCTTATAATTATCAGCCAGAGCAAGTCGAACCATGGCATTTGCAGGAGATATCTCCTTTGCTCTGTTCAGTATTTCAACCGCCTTCTCTCTTTCCCCTGCCTTGGCATAAACCTCACTCAGGTAAATGTAGTTTCTCAGGTCATCAGGCTTTGAGATAATCTGTTTTTCGAGCTCATCGCTGAGTTTAGCCGATTTACCTTGCTGCATCATAATACGCTGCCTGGCAGATACCAGGTCTTCTGAAGAGCCAAATCTCTTTTCTATCTCGTCATAAGCATCTTCAGCATCATCTACACGTTTTAAAATCAGCAGGGCATTTGCCTTATCATAATAATATGCCTCATTCTTTGGTGATATTCTGGATAATTCCTCCAGCACCAATACCAGATCCTCAATTTTATTACTTCTTTTATAAATATCTGAAAGCAATACCCAATACCATTCATTTTCCGGGTTTACAGTAACCGCTTTTCGTACCAATCTTTCCGCATCCTCAGGCTTATTATCTGCAAAACTAATTGTTGCCAGCTCATATAATGCCGCATCATTTGCCGGATCCAAATCAAGAACTTTTGAAAAACTGGAAGCTGCCTGAGCATAATTAGTTGAGATCTTTTCCTGCAGACCATCGAAAAATAATTCCTTTACCCGAATACTGTCTCTTTGATTCAATGACTTTCCAATAACAATTACAGGCTGAGTCTTCTCGGGCCTGTTCCGCTGGGCAGATGCAGTAAATGCACAAAGTAAAAAAAACGATATTGTTATGCTCCTTTTTATCATGCCATTACATTCCAGTATGACCATAACCACCAGCTCCACGAATTGTGTCGCTTAATACCTCAACCTCTTCCCAGCTTATCTTTTCATGTTTTGAAATAATCATTTGAGCAATGCGGTCACCATTATTAATTTCGAAATCAGTATCAGAGAAATTGATCAGCAGTATCTTTAATTCTCCCCTGTAATCGGCGTCTATTGTTCCCGGAGAATTGAGGATGCTGATACCATGCTTTAAGGCAAGTCCGCTCCTGGGTCTGATCTGTGCCTCAAAACCCACAGGCAATTCAATGAACAAACCGCTGGGAATCAGCTTACGCTCCATTGGTTTTAAAACTATGGCTTCCGAAAGATTAGCCCTCAGATCCATACCTGCAGACGCATCAGTTTCGTAGGCCGGCAATTGATGAGAAGATCTGTTTATAATGCTGATTTTCATTTTGCGCCGAAGATTAACTTAATTTCTTTCCTTTCGGTAAGGAGGATCGTAAAGGTAAATATAAGAAACAAGGCATTTCCTATGATCAGATTACGATCAAATACTACAAATGCTACAAAAACAATACAAACAGATGCTAAAAGGTAAGCCGCATTCTTTTTCAGTTTGTATGGGATGGGGTAATTTCGCTGACCCCATAAATACGAAAGAATCATCATCACAGTATATGCACTGAGTGAAATCCATGCTGAAGCTATATAACTGTACTTTGGTATGAAGATTATATTAAGAATGATTGTTAAAATTGCCCCAATCCCTGAGATGTATAATCCATAACGTGTTTGGTCTGACAATTTATACCAGATTGATAAATTTATATAAATACCAAGACTTACATAACCGAATAATAATATGGGTACTATTCTTAAACCCGACCAGTAGAGCGCTTGCTCTGCAGCATCCTTTCCTTTAATAAAGTATTTAAGCAATTCGATATTTACAACCAGTAAAACGAAGATCAGGGAAATTGCAATTACAAAGAAATTCATAATCCGTGCATAAGTTTCGGAAGAATTTTTGTTCTTTGAATGACTGAAGAAGAAAGGCTCAGCTCCAAGCCGAAATGCATTAATGAAAATGCTCAGAAATACAGCTATTTTACAGCAGGCCGCATAAATTCCTACCTCCTGCTCTGCAATATCCGCCGGCAACAGTTGTCCCAGAAAGATCTTATCAATATTCTCATTTATTATGAAGGATATATTAGCGACCAGGACCGGCAGACTGTAAACAAACATTTCCTTCACCAATGTAATATCGTAGGTAAATGTCAATTTAAGAAGCTCGGGCGTAAGCAGTATTAGGGTTATGAGGCTTGCAATCAGGTTGGAAATAAACACATAACCTACCCAACCTTCTCTGTACCAGTTTGATATATATTCAGCACCCAGCCAGCCTTGCTCAATGATCATTGGAAATACAAATATGAAGATCAAGTTTAGGCCGATGAAGGTTAAAATATTGACGAATTTGATAATACTGTAGCGTATAGGACGTCCTTCAGCCCTTACTTTCGCAAATGGAATTACTGCCAGAGCATCAGCCACGAGGATATAAATAAAATATTTGATGTAGCGGGCATAATCCGGATCATACACATCCCCCTTCTGCATCCATGCAGCCATATCATCTACAAAAAGAAAGCTGAAAAGCAGGAATAGCAATGCCATCAGCGAGACCGTAAAAAAAGTATTGTTATATACTTTCTGCTTTTCGTTCTCATATTTATTCAGGTACCTGAAATAGGTGGTTTCCATTCCAAATGCGAGCAGAGCATTGAGCATGGAAGCCCAGCTGTACATCACAGAAAAAATTCCGTAAACTTTCGGCGAGTAAAGCCCTACATATACCGGGGTAAGAAAAAAGTTTAAAAACCGGGCTATGACCGTACTTATCCCGTAAATAGCAGTCTGACCGGCAAATTTTTTAATTGCTGACAATGAGAGATAAGGTTAGATCGTATAATTATCTTTTTACTACTTCAAAATTAACATAGTTTTTCAATTCAGCTTCGCTGTACGATACATTTTCAACTGCTGCCCTGTCAGATCCCTTATTACAAAATTCAAGAAAAAGCTCAAGTGAGAAATCGTCCCCCTCTGCTTCAATAAATACGGTTCCATCCGGTCGATTGCGGGCTGTACCTTTAATTCCAAGCTGATCGGCAACTGCTTTACTCGTTGACCTGAAAAATACACCCTGCACTTTTCCGCTGATAATGATATCGAGATGTTTCATTGAATTTTTCTAAAAATTTAATTTGGCAATACGTTCCCTTTCTGCTATAAATTCCTGCCATACCTCATTCAGAATCTGTTCAGCAGGCTTTATTTGTTTAATGTAAGTAGCCACCTGACCGATTTCCAGCTCCCCCTCACTCATATCACCGTCAAACATTCCCATTTTTGCCCGACCCCGACCTAACAATTCAATTAATTCTGCACGACTGGCTCCTTCTGCCTCCGCCATTTCAACTGCTCTGAAGAACTGATTCTTAAGTAGTCGTACCGGCATCAATGATTTCATGCTCAATTTGGTATCGCCCTCTGCTGCCTGGATTATGGCCTCTTTGAAATTAGGATGAGCAGAAGATTCACTTGATGCTGCAAATAAGGAGCCTATTTGCACACCCTCAGCTCCCAGAGCAAATGCAGCAAGCATAGCCCTTCCGCTGCCAATACCCCCGGCAGCTATAAGTGGTACAGTGACTGCATCACATATTTCAGGGATCAGGCATAAAGTAGTTGTTTCCTCCCGACCATTATGCCCTCCGGCTTCAAAACCCTCTGCAACAATTGCATCAACACCATAATCCTCAGCCTTCATTGCAAATTTCTTATTCGCAATAACATGAACCACTTTAATATTATTATTTTTCAGGAATGGAGTCCAGAGTGCAGGGTTACCGGCAGAGGTGAATACTATCTCAACCTTTTCTTCCACAATTATTTCCATAATTTTCTCAATATCAGGATATAATAAAGGAACATTTACTCCAAATGGCTTTGAGCTTGCAAGCCTGCATTTTTGAATATGCTCCCGCAATACTTCGGGATACATAGATCCTGCACCGATCAGTCCGAGCCCTCCGGCATTTGAAACCGCCGAAGCCAGTCGCCAGCCACTGCACCAGACCATTCCGCCCTGAATAATCGGGTATTCAATATTGAATAGTTTCTTAATGCTGTTCATTTTAATCAAATCAGGACCATTAAGCAGGTCAGTAAAATTGTTTTAAATGAGCTTTTTTATTGTTGACTTTCGCGTTAATTCAGTACCATTCACGCTTTCGATCAGATTTAATCCCGGAACTTTCCCCTTTTCAATCGAACCAAAGCGCTTATCAATTCCTAAAAACTCAGCACCATTGATTGTAGCCCAGCGGACCATTTGAGAAAAAGGCAATGCTGGAAAATACTGATTTATTAACTTCAGTTCAGATAAAATACAAAGTTTATCATTTGAGGCGAGGCTATCTGTTCCGAGAGTAATCTTAAGATCATTAGCAAGAAAATGATCGATATCCGGCAGTCTCCCTTCGATATACAAGTTGGCATTGGGACAAAAACACCAAACAATGTCCTTGCCGGAAGCATTCACAGCGACTATATCCTCCGGACTGGTATAAGTATTATGAACCAGTAATGTCTTTTGCTTTGCCGAAAACAAAGGTAAAATACTCTGGATGGAGCTTTGATACCGGGCTTTGAAAAAGTTCAGATCCAGAATTAGCATCTTATAAAAATCAAGGAATTCCCCACTTTTATTCATGAAAAGATCAGTTTCAGCCCGACTTTCCTGATTGTGCATACTGCATAAATTATCATGCCTTTCAGAATACTCACGAAGTAGTCCAAATAGCTTTTCAGAAACCGAATAAGGTGCATGAGGTACAATGGATGCCGGCAAAGGCGCAAAATCAGATTTCAATTTTAAAGCCCTGTTAAATACCGTTTCTGCTTTTTCAGGATCAAAACCAAGTAATTCTACGAAGGTATGGTAAAAGATCCTGCTATTTTGCTTCACTAATTTCGACAAATGATTATTTGAGATATCCCCTACAGCCACAATTCCATTGTCAGACATCATTTGATCATTTGTTTTCATGGCTGATAATACCTCATTTTCATCTGAGGACCTTTGCGATATGACAGCTTTGAGAAAAGGAACGAGTCCGGTATTTTTTGGAATTTTACCTTGCAAATGCGAAAGCTCCAGATGACAGTGGGCATTTATGAAGCCGGGAACGATAATCCCCTGATAATTCTCAACGGTCTGTGGTATAGTAGACCTCTGACCTGAATCTAAAAGATCAATAATCTCGCCTGATTCATTCAACACAACTATCCCATCCTTAACAGGGTCAGAACTAACCGGGAAGATATAATCTGCGCTGAGGTATCTGAGCATGTGGCAAAAATAGGAGTTTTATTGAGTAGTGAGTATTGAGTATTGAGATAGATTCCGTTTCACATTCTATTTTACCAGCTCGACTGTTAACAGGTATCTGCCAACAGGTAACAGATAACTGGCAACTGATAACTCCTGCGGCAATCTAATTTTCCGTACTTTTGCAAAATAATGCCATTATCCGAGAAAAAAGACATTCGCAGCCTATCCATGGAGCAACTGAAGCAGGAATTCATTGCAATGGGAGAACCAGGATTCCGCGCAAAGCAGGTTTATGAATGGCTTTGGGAAAAATCATGTACTGATTTTGATGAAATGAGTAATCTTTCGAAATCTTTAAGGGAGAAATTAAAGGAAAGTTTTAGCATCAATAATGTTGTGGTTCATCATTCGCAATTCAGTAATGACAAAACCATAAAAAGCACATTCAAACTGTTCGACAGCAACATTATTGAGGGAGTGCTGATTCCTGCTACCGACCGCATGACTGCCTGCGTGAGTTCACAGGTTGGTTGCAGCCTGACCTGTAAGTTTTGTGCAACAGGTTACATGGAACGGAAACGTAATCTGAATGCCGATGAGATCTACGATCAGGTAGTGCTGATCGATAAACAAGCCAAAGAAAATTATAATGTAGCCCTGACAAATATTGTCTATATGGGAATGGGCGAGCCCTTGCTGAATTACGCTAATGTGATGAAATCTATTGAGCGAATTACAGCTCCCGACGGACTGAATATGGCGGCCAAACGGATCACCGTTTCAACTGCCGGGATTGCAAAAATGATCAAGAAGCTGGGGGATGATGCTGTACGCTTTAATCTTGCCCTTTCCCTTCATGCTGCAAATGATGAAAAGCGGAATACCATTATGCCCATCAATGAGCAAAATTCCCTCAAAGCATTGGCAGAAGCACTAAAATACTATTTCTCAAAAACCAAAAACCCGGTTACTTACGAATACATTGTCTTCAATGATTTCAATGACAATATTTCGGATGCCGAAGAGCTGGTAAAATTCTGCAGACATATTCCATGTAAGGTGAACATCATCGAATACAATCCTATATCTTTTGCAAATTTTGAAAATGCCGGTGAGGATAAGATCGAAGCATTTGCTGCACATCTCCGCAAAAATGGGGTCAATACCAATATCCGCAGAAGCAGAGGCAAAGATATTGACGCGGCGTGTGGGCAATTGGCGGTGAAATCCTGAGAATTAATGAGCAAATTAGACAATGAGCAACCCGATAGCTATCGGGTTAGCAAATGGGATGATTTGTCCATTTAATAACTTGTCTATATATAAATGCGTTAAGACCTGATAGCCATCGGGTTACTTCAATTGGAGTTTTAGCAAATTTGTTCCATATGTCATCCAGAGGAAGCCTATCGTTTTTCCAAATTAATCCTAAATTATTGGCGACGAAGGATCTCATCACTATGAGCAGTAAATTTCATTAAGATTAATTCAAATTAACCGTTCTGGTATTACCGTTTCCTAAACCATTACCATCACCACCATACTTTCATTACTAAAGCCTCGTACCTTAATATCATGAAAAGCTTCCTGGCTTATCTCAATGATCTGTTTTGCCTGTTCTTTCCAGAGCTATGCGCTGCATGTGGGAGAAACCTGTTCAGAAACGAAAATATAATCTGTACTAATTGTATTTATCATTTACCTCGTACTAACTTTCACAATGATCCTCAAAACAAGATGGCAAGGCAACTTTGGGGCAGGTTTAAGTTCGAACAGGCTATAGCTTTTGTTTATTTTCAGAAGGGAAACAGGGTTCAGAACCTAATGCACCAGCTAAAATATAATAAAAAGCCGGAAGTGGGAATCAGGATGGGAGAGCTTTACGCCTGGCAGCTGATGCGGTCCAAATCCTGGATGAACGCAGATCTGATCATGCCAATACCCTTGCACCCGGTAAGATTAAAAAAAAGAGGCTATAACCAAAGTGAGCAAATATCCAAAGGTTTGGCTTCGGTTCTAAAAATCCCTGTTAATACACACAGTTTGGTTCGGAGAGAAAATACCGAATCACAAACTAAAAAATCCAGATTTGCCCGATATGAAAATCTGAAAGATGCTTTTATCATCAACAATGCTTCTGAACTGTTAAAGAAACATATTCTCCTTGTTGACGATGTAATGACTACCGGGGCTACCATGGAAGCCTGTAGTATAGAATTACTGAAAATCGAGGGGATAAAGATCAGCATTTGTACACTGGCTTATGCTGAGTGACAGTTTTATGGCTCTGCCCTATGTCGAAATGACGGGATAGTGGACCGTCATTTCGATGGAGGTCTGCCTGACCGGAGGTACAGGCAAGACTGAAAAATTTCAAGAAGGCAGGTCTGTTGAATAAAAAAAAACAATAATTACTGAAACCTATAAGCTGCCACTCCGTAGAAGCATACGAGAGCGTTAATTTAGATTGAAAAAGCTGATTGCCATAGGCATCAGCTTTTTCTGTTTCAATTAAGATTTAACACTGAGATATGGTCTGATCTTATTGTAAAGATCATTAGGCACAAAGGGCTTGATTACAAATCCATCCATGCCACATTCTTTAATAGTTTCGAGTTCGTGTGCAAAAAGTGAAGCAGTTAAAGCGATGATAGGTACCTTAGCATAATATCCACCCAATCTCCTGATAGACTTGGAAGACTCCATACCATCCATCACAGGCATATGGAGATCCATCAGGATTAAATCATACTTTTTCTCCTGCACTTTTTCAAAAGCAATCTTTCCGTTTTCGGCAAAATCTACACTCACACCCCATTTAGAGATCACTTTACTTGCTAATAAACGATTGATTTCATTATCATCGACCACCAACACAACTCCTGTCAATGGTTGTATCGGGGATTTACTGTTATCGCTGACAACTGATGTTGTTGAGCGGTCAAACTGAATTGTGAAGCTGAATGCTGAACCTTTACCCAATTCGCTTTTTACACTTATCTCCGAATTATAAAGTTCTATGAGACTTTTTGTTATCGCTAAACCAAGACCCGTACCCCCGTATTTCCTCGTAGTATCAGTGTTTGCCTGGGTATAAGAATTAAAAATATCATCAATCTTATCCGCAGGTATTCCAATGCCTGTATCAGATACTTCAAAACGCACTTTTACAAATTTCTTATTTTCTTCAAGAAGATCGAGTTTTAGTTTAACCTCTCCATTTTCTGTAAATTTAACTGCATTACCCAACAGATTGATCAGAATCTGGTATAAGCGTGTATTATCCCCTATAACGTTCGCAGGAATACGATAGTCGATCTCTGATTTCAATGCCACATGCTTTTCTGCAGTCTTAAATTGAAGAGAGTTCAGGGTTTGAACAACGAGCTCTTTCAGATTAACATTAACGCTCTCAAGAACCATATTTCCGGTCTCTATTTTTGTAAAATCCAAAACATCATTGATCAGATTTAGCAGATTCTGGGCAGAAAATCCCAAAATCTTCAGATTTTCGGTTTGCGATTCTGTTGGATTGTCATCCATCAATATATAAGACATCCCGATTACAGCATTCAATGGGGTTCTGATTTCATGACTCATCACAGAAAGAAATGTCTCTTTAGCCTTACTTAGCTGCAAGGCTTCTTCCCGGGTTTTGATTAATTCCTGTTCAGCCAGTTTTCTTTCTGAGATATCATTAATAATCTCAACCTGCTGATCAAGACTTCCACCCGTATTAAATGTCGGAGTATTTGAAATGGATAGCCAGATTTGGGTACCATCCTTTTTATAACTAAGTAATTCAATATTTGAAGGTTTGCAATCTGCAGCTTGCTGCCTCGCATTCTTCAGCAATTCCATGTCTGTACCCTCACCAGCCAACAAATCTCCCGGACGGGTGTTTTGAAACTCAGCAAGTGTGTACCCCGTTAAATCCTGCAAGGACTGATTAATCCACTTGATCTTACCATCACTTCCACTAATGGCTACACCATTAATAGTTTTGCTGGCAACAAGTGAAAGCAATGTGAGCTGATCTTCTGCAAATTTACGCTCTGTGATATCATTGATGATCTCTACCTGCCGCTCTATCTCACCTTTCTCATTTAGTATGGGTGTGGTAGCTGCATTGACCCATATTGGGGAAAGATCCTTTTTATAAATCAGGAGATCAATATTGTATGGCATTTTTGCACTTATTGCCTCTTCAGCAATTTCAAGTGACTGCTTTGATGTATCCTCACCGACAACTATCTCACTAAAACGTCTTCCTTCAATCTCACTAAATTTATACCCAAGCATATTTTCAAGTGCGGCATTAACCCAGGTAACCCTGCCTTTAGCATCCCTGATTGCGATACCACTTGCCGATTTACTGGCAACCATGGATAAAATTTCAAGCTCCAGTTCTGATTTCTTTCTCGCAGTAATATCAATGATTACCTCAACTTCCTTGTCGATGTTCCCATCTTTATCCAGAATAACTGAATTCAGTATAGATAACCAAATTGGAGTGCCATCCTTTCGGTATGCAAGCAGATCAACTGAAAAGGATCGATTGTTTTTGGTTAACTCACGCGCATTCAGGATAACTTCAGTATCCGTTTCCTTACCTTTTAATACGTCGCCAAGTTTGCGACCTTTCAGATCATCGAGACTATAACCTGTAATTTCTTCTGATGCTTCATTTGCCCAGATCACATTACTAGTATTATCACTAATGATTACACCATTGTTGACCTTATTAGCGACAAGGGATAATTGTTCGAGTTCCTCGACCATTTTTTTCTTATCGCTGATATCACGGCCGTTCGCAAACCATTTTTCATTTCTGACAGCAATAGACCAGCCCATCCATTTGGTTGAGCCATCCTTTAATTTGATCCTGCCCTCAAGTTCAAAACTCTTTAGCCCGCTTCCCAAACCCTTCTCAAGTTGAGGAACCATCGCCAATATGTCATCTTCATAAAAGAATTCCCAAATCGATCGCCCAAGAACTTCAGCCACCGTATAGCCAAGCAATCGCTCAACTATATTGTTCATCAGCTCAATGGTTCCATTACGATCTAAGATACAATGCAGTTCAGCTGAACTGTTGAACATGGTACTGATATCCTCGTACTTCTGAATCAGACTATTTAATATCCTGTTTTGACGTTTTACTTCAAGATGAGCCATGACCTGATCTGCAAGGATCTTCAATGCCTCCTTTTGCTGTTCATCCAAGCTTCCAGGTACCACATCCATTACACACAATGAACCCAGAGCATATCCCTCGGGATTTATTATTGGGACACCGGCATAGAATCTGATTTTCGCTCCGCCTGTAACACACTTCAGACCTAAAGTCCTGGCATCTTCCAGGGTATTATTAATCTCAAGAATCTCTGATCCTTTAATAGCAAACTGACAAATAGAATCCTCAACAGAAGATCTATCACTGCTAAATCCTACCTGTGATTTAATGAACTGGTACTCCCCATCCAGAAAACTGATGGTGGCTATTGACTTCTTACTTAAATATGATGCTAAACGCGTAATGGAATCAAATTCACTTTCAGGTAATGAACCTAAAACCTGGTATTCAAGAAGTGCCTTCAATCTGAGATCTTCGAAATCTTTCCCCACAACGCTTTCAGACATAATTAACCTGTATGAATTATTTTAATTATTGATACAATGGATGCTTACCCATCATCTCATTAACCTTTTTACGAACCTTTTTAGCATTGGATTCACTATCTGGATTTGAGATCACCTCATCAATGAGTTCAACGATCTTTTCCATATGTTTTTCCTTAAGTCCCCTTGTACTTACCGCTGCTGTACCAACTCTTATGCCAGAAGTTACAAATGGAGATTTATCGTCAAAAGGAACCATATTTTTGTTAACAGTAATTGCAGCCTCACCAAGAGCATTTTCAGCATCTCTGCCGGTTATATTCTTATTTCGAAGATCAATAAGCATCATGTGATTATCAGTCCCACCCGAAATAAGCTGGTAACCCCTATTTACAAGGGCTGCTGCCATAGCTTCGGCATTTTTCTTTACTTGAATAATATACTTCATATATCCCTCACTCAAAGCTTCACCAAATGCAATTGCTTTTGCAGCGATGATATGCTCCAAAGGCCCACCCTGAGTGCCCGGAAATACAGCCATATCTAAAACAGAAGACATCATCCTTAATTCACCCTTCGGCGTTTTAATTCCCATCGGATTTTCAAAATCCTGTCCCATCATGATCATTCCCCCTCTAGGCCCTCTGAGGGTTTTATGAGTGGTAGTAGTTACAACATGGCAATGCGGAAGCGGATCGTTCAATAAGCCACGGGCTATCAGACCGGAAGGATGGGAGATATCAGCCATAACTAATGCACCAATCTGGTCAGCAACTGATCTGATGAACTTATAATCCCAATCGCGGGAATAGGCAGAAGCGCCACAAATAATTACTTTTGGTTTTTCTTTTAAAGCCACTTGCTCCAGCTTCTTATAGTCGATAAGGCCAGATTCACGATCTACACCATAAAAATGTGGTTTATATAATTTACCTGAAAAATTTACAGGTGAACCATGAGTAAGGTGACCCCCATGAGAAAGATCAAAACCTAAAATTTTATCACCTGCGTTAAGAAGACCAAGAAGCACAGCGGCATTGGCCTGCGCACCAGAGTGCGGTTGAACATTAACCCAACTTGCATTAAATAACTCCTTAGCTCGTTCAATTGCTATATTTTCAACCTCATCAACAACTTCACATCCACCATAATACCTTTTGCCCGGTAAACCTTCAGCATATTTATTGGTAAGTACTGAGCCTGCAGCTTCCATAACCTGCTTGCTTACAAAATTTTCTGATGCTATTAACTCTAGACCGGTTTCCTGACGCTCTTGCTCTTCATCAATCAGGCTGAAAATAAGTTTATCTCTCTTCATGGATGTATAATGGTGTTTGTTTGAACTATTAGATATTAAGAATTGTAAAGCAAAAATACAAATTAAGAATTGATTGAATCGATTTTAGCTTCAATCCAGAAATTATTAAATCCAATTCCTGTTTGTATTGAGATCAGGTCCTGCTGAATCATTTCCAGCAATGCCATAAAATTGTAAACAAAATGTACTTTATTGTCAGAATTTATCACCATGTCCCTGAAATCAATTCGCTTATTAATTGACAGAAGCTTCTCAATCGCCTTCTTCTGAGACTCAATATTATAGGGGTACTGTTCAACAATATGCTCCTGTTCATTGTCACGCTGCAAGCTTCGCTGAAGAATTTTATGATAGGTCATCATAAGTTTATACAGGTTGAACGATTCCAATTCCTCACCGGGATCAGCACTCAATGCCATTTGCAAAACATCAAAAATTATATTACCACGCTTTTCCTGCATAAATCGCTCATTTTCCAGCAATTTCAACTCTTCGGCAAGCTGCTTAAACTTCTTGTATTCAATGAGTTTCTGTATCAGATCGCGCTGCAGATCTATTTCATTTCCCTCCTCATCAAGATCCGGGCGGGGTAAAAGCATTTTTGCCTTTATCCGCATCAGCGTAGCTGCCACAAAAATAAATTCACTGGCCACCTCTATATTCAATGAATTCATATGATGCAGATATTCCAGGAAATCATCTGTGATTTTAGCTATTGGAACGTCCTGAATATCCAGTTCATCCCTTTCGATAAAGAACAAAAGCAAATCAAAAGGCCCTTCAAATTGGGGAAGCCTGATCTCGAAAGCGTCATTTACATTCATAGTTCGAATCAAATGTAATGAGAGTCACATAATATATATGTCTGTACAAAAAAATAAAAATGTTTAACAAATACATTATTTTTGCGTGAACTAAAATTATAAACCCTAGATGGAAGTTAAGGCGGGCGAATTTCTGGAACAGATCAATTACCCTTCGGATTTAAAAAAATTTAAAGAAGAAGATCTTGAACGTATCTGCTCAGAGTTAAGACAGTTTATTGTTGATACCGTATCAGTAAATGGTGGACATTTTGGATCTAGTTTAGGCGTTGTTGAATTAACGGTTGCCTTGCACTATGTGTTAAATACTCCATACGACCAGCTTGTATGGGATGTAGGACATCAGGCATATGGCCATAAAATACTGACCGGACGCAGAGCAGATTTCCATACAAACCGGATATATAAAGGCCTTAGTGGCTTTCCAAAAAGGTCTGAAAGTGAATATGATACATTTGGGGTAGGTCACTCCTCTACCTCCATTTCTGCTGCCTTAGGTATGGCAGTTGCATCAAATTATAAGGGTGAAACCAACAGGCAGCATGTTGCAGTGATTGGGGATGGTGCAATGACCGGAGGGCTTGCCTTTGAAGCTCTGAATCATGGCGGTATTGAAAATTCAAATATTCTGGTAATCCTGAATGATAACTGCATGTCTATTGACCCGAATGTAGGGGCTTTAAAAGAATACCTGACCGATATAACTACCTCAAAATCATACAATCGTTTCCGGGATGACATATCAAATGTGCTGGCAAAAATCTCAGAGCTTGGCCCAAATGCCCATGAAGTTGTCAAAAAAATTGAGAAAACCATAAAAGGAGGTCTGCTAAAAAAGAGCAATTTCTTTGAAGCACTCAAGTTCAGATATTTCGGGCCAATTGATGGACATGATGTGAAGCATCTGGCAAAGGTTCTTGAGGATCTCAAACATATACCGGGTCCAAAATTATTACACTGTGTAACTGTGAAGGGTAAAGGATATTCCCTGGCAGAAAAAGATCAAACCAAATGGCATTCACCCGGATTATTTGATAAAATCACAGGAGAAATACAAAAAACAGCGACTGAGAAACCTGCCGCACCTAAATACCAGGAGGTCTTTGGACATACTCTTGTTGAACTCGCAGAGTTGAATTCAAAGATAATGGGAATTACCCCGGCTATGCCTTCGGGTTCTTCGATGAATATTATGATGAAGGCTATGCCTGATCGCGCATTTGATGTAGGTATAGCTGAACAACATGCAGTAACCTTCTCAGCAGGCCTGGCAACCAGAGGTATGGTTCCATTCTGCAATATCTACTCCACATTTATGCAAAGAGCTTATGACCAGGTTATTCATGACGTAGCTCTGCAAAAATTGAATGTGGTTTTTTGCCTTGATCGTGCAGGATTTGCAGGTTCAGACGGACCGACACATCATGGTGCCTATGATCTTGCCTATATGCGCTGCATACCGAACATGATTGTTTCGGCACCGATGAACGAAGAGGAATTAAGAAACCTGATGTATACTGCACAACAGGAGAATATGGGTCCTTTCAGTATTCGTTATCCAAGAGGAAACGGAATGATGCCTGAATGGAGACGACCAATGAAAGCAATTGAGGTAGGAAAAGGCAGAACCATCTGTGAAGGCGAAGATGTAGCAATTTTGAGTATTGGACATATCGGAAACGAAGTTGTGAAAGCCTGTAAAGAACTGAATGCAGATGGAATTCATCCTGCCCATTATGATCTCCGTTTTGCAAAACCCCTTGATCAGGAACTCCTTCATCAGGTATTTAAAAAATTCAAATATGTTATCACTGTTGAGGATGGATGCATTCAGGGTGGAGTTGGCAGTGCCATACTCGAATTTATGGCCGATAACAACTATAATTCTACTGTAGTCAGGCTTGGAATCCCTGATCAGGTAATTGAACATGGCGAGCAGCCCGAATTATGGAAGGAATGTGGTTTTGATGCGGAAGGTATAATCAAAAAGGTCAAAGAATTCGCACTTAGCCGGACTACAAGAGTTTTAGCTTCTTAAATATCCTAAGTAAATCAAGCCTATTTGATATAAAATAGTTTCTTAATTACTTTCTTGTAGTACTCACCGACTGTTTTAACAAAAGTTGATTTGGTTCTGAAACCGCTGTTTAATGTATAAACCTGATTAAATTTTTCAAATGAATGTTTTTTCAGCGAATCTATGTAAAGTTTAAAAACCTCAAGAACATCCGGCCGATTAGTAAAAGTATACCGCTGCTGATGCTGAGATAGCTTATTTTCTTCAATACAAGATATTGTAGCCCCGCTGTAATGAAAGAATATTAGAGGTACAGCATTCACATAAAAAACTCCTTCTTTTTCAGACAGGGTTCGCTCATGGAGATTCCAGTAAGCTACATTACAGCCCTCATGCTTCAAAATATGGACACCTACAAAATAAAGCGGAACTAGATTTAACCAGAGTTGTTCGGCAAACATACCCCGTTTAGAATCAAAAAAACACTCATTTCTGAGCTTACCCATCCACCAGTCAAGAAATGCTTTTGAATTCTGATCCCTTTTAAGTCCGAAGAAACCTGCATTATAAATTCCGGATCTCAGAAACACCCGGTCATCAAAATCAGTACCATCAGGTACTGTGCTGAGCGAATGAGGACTAAGCACAATGCTATTAAAACTTAAACTCTCATAAACTGGATGCAAATCGTCGAACAATAAGATATCACTGTCAAGAAATATAATTTGATCCAGCTCTTTATATTTTTCGAAAATATAATTGCCAAAATAGGGTTTCAGGGCACTGTTCAATTCAAGTGGAGAATATTTCGAACATAACTCATCAAGAAAGGATAAGTTCATATCCCTAGCCATGATCAGTTCGATCCCTTCAGGAATTAAATTAAGATCAACCGTATCGATCAGGCAAATAATGAATTTAACACCTTGGCAATGGGTGCTGGCCGAATCAGCCAGAGACAAAGCCCTCCCTATATGATTATAGCTGCATACAGTATAAATTGCATTCATTTCTTCGGTAAAAATAGTGGATTATTTAATTAATAACCTGAGTTCGATATAAGGAAGTCTAAAAAATACGGTTATAATTGGTCAGATAAGGCTCTGGAGCCACAATGATTTGATTTTGGAAATCAATACCTGTGTATTATATGCTGGTTCAGCCCTTTCCTCCGGAGTATTTCCGGCAAGAAATCACGTTCTATTTCAAATTACCAATAGCCGGAAGATACCTCCTATCGCAAGGTTTATTTTAGCCGGGACTGTTTTTCATAGGGACGGGCAGCCCGGCAAAAGAACCATCTGGCATTTTAAATAAACCTAAGGTGGTGGCAGCTGTAGCTTTTTTGCAATACTGAATTTCATTATTTATACTAAATCTGCTGCAAAAAACTAAGCAGAACACGGGACTGTCGCGACTGAAGAATCACAGACCTTGCTTTCTAAAACAAATAAAATTATTTGTAAGCTTCCCAAAAATTGTAAGCTTCCCCTAAGGGCAAGGCTACACAGTGAATAAATGGAGATGATATCAATGTGGTGTTGACTGTAGCTGCAATGAACTTTAAAAGGATGATAAATATCTGGAAAAACAATCTTTGGCAACATTTTTATCAGTGGCTTTTCAAGACGGTTTACCTTCTGAAAGGTAATTCTTATTAATCTGCGTTAAAATAATGACTTTTTAAGGCTCTACTAAATAGTGTTTTTGATTAATACAAGAGGTCTAATGAATGCAACCAAGGATCTTTAATTTTTGATTCTGCGCTACGTACTAAATAAAATCGTGGTTTTTGCAATCTAAAATTTTTGAATCAGCTTTACCACACATTCTCCAAACTTTCCTTTGTATAGGTGAAGTTTCTATCATCAAAATAACTTTGAGCGCCTGGCTTAAGACGTATCCCGTTCTTATTGCCAAATATTCTTGATAAAAATGAAAGCGGCAGCAATACAACAACGTAAACAAGGGTAAGTAAAACCTTACTCATAACATAACCCATTGCGTGAGCAAGTTTCATCCACGCCCAATGTATTTTATCTGCAAGAAAAGGAATAAATATTCCTATAAATGCGAGCACACCGGCAGCAAGCAACAGGTATGTTTTATGAGTTAACCAAAAAGATACACCCAGCGCTAAAACCAATACCAAAATCGTTTCTAAATGCTTTTCCCTGTTCATGTGGTTTAAAATAAGGTATAAATAAATGGTGCAATTGCCGAACTTCCGCCCAGTACAATTAATATTCCAATCAATAACAGAACAAAGATCAGCGGCGCTAACCACCATTTTTTCCTGGCTTTCATAAAAGCCCATAAATCTTTAAGAAAATCCATAGTATTATTTTTTAAGAGGGATAATTTTTTGTTAATCTAAGGAGAACTCATTTCTCCAGTCATCTTTTTCCTTCCATTCAGGTTGATTCTTTTTATCGAAAATGAAATTACCTGCTATCAGGTAATCCATATCTGTTCGCATAAAGCAACGGTATGAATCTTCAGGAGTATTAACGATCGGCTCGCCGCGAACATTAAAGCTTGTATTAATCATAACAGAATAACCGGTTATCTTTTTAAATGCATTCAGCAGTTTCCAAAACCTCAGATTTGTTTCTTTATGAACCGTTTGAAGTCGTGCGGAATAATCGATGTGAGTGATTGAAGGAATATCACTTCTTAGAAAATATAATTTATCAAGCAATTCCTTCGAGGTGAAATTTGCAGGGTAAGGGATGCGTCTGTTTACTTTAACTTGTTTTACCAGCAACATGTAAGGCGAAATATCATCATGTTCAAAATATTCGCTAACATCTTCAATTGGTACTACAGGCGCAAACGGGCGGAAACCTTCGCGGTATTTAATTTTCAGATTCAGTTTTTTCTGCATTTCGGGATTTCGTGCGTCTGCAATAATACTTCGTGCCCCCAATGCTCTGGGACCAAATTCCATTCGTCCCTGATGCCAGCCAATTATGTTACCCTCAGCAATCAATGCGGCAGCCTTTTCCAAAAGGGCATCTTCCGTTTCAAATTGAATGCATGGGGCACGATATTTTTTTGCGACTGTATTTATCTCCATATCAGAATGCTCAGTACCCAGATAAGAGCCCTTTAAACCGTCAAGCCGTGTAGGATCAACCTTTCTTTCATTGCCATAATAAATATAATGTGCAGCGTATGCTGCTCCTAAAGCTCCACCTGCATCCCCGGCTGCAGGTGTGATAAAGATCTGTTTGAAAATTTTAGCATCATCAAGCTTGCCATTTGCCACACAATTAAGTGCTACGCCACCCGCCATACACAGGAAATCAGCATTTGTTATCTTTTTTGCTTCTTTGCCAAGGTTAAGCACAACTTCTTCGGTTACTTGCTGGATTGCCAATGCAAGATCGCAATGATTTTGCTCAAGCAGAGATTCTGAACTGCGCCGTGGAAATCCGAACAGTTGTTTCCATTTGTCATCGTTCACCATTCTTAACCCTGTTGCATAATTGAAATAATCCTGGTTAAGGAAAATTGAACCATCTTCTTTCAGATCAACAAGATTGGTTTTGATAATATTTACAAAGCGATTTACCTGTTCAGAGTTATGATTGCCATAAGGTGCAAGGCCCATTAGCTTATACTCTCCTGAATTAACTTTAAAACCGCAGAAATATGTAAAAGCAGAATATAGCAATCCCAACGAATGAGGAAAGTCCAGCTGCTTTAAAATAGTGATCTTATTACCTTCTCCAAGACAAATAGAAGCAGTAGCCCATTCGCCTACACCATCAATCGTCAGGATAGCGGCCCGCTCATATGATGATGGATAAAACGCACTTGCAGCATGAGATAAATGATGTTCAGGAAACAGAAGTTTTACTTTTTTCCTATCAACTTTTTCAATGGTATCCAATGCTTCCCATATCAGTTTTTTCAGAAATAACTTTTCCTTTATCCAAACCGGCATCGACATCATGAATGATTTCAATCCTTTCGGCGCATAAGCATAGTAGGTTTCTAACAAGCGCTCAAATTTTAATAAAGGCTTATCATAAAAAACTACTGCATCTATATCATTAATTGAACGACCTGAATATTCAAGACAAAAACGGGCTGCATTTACCGGAAAATCCGGGTCATGTTTTTTGCGGGTAAAGCGTTCTTCCTGTGCGGCTGCAATTACTTCTCCATTCTCTATAATAGCAGCTGCAGAGTCGTGATAAAATGCGGAAATACCAAGTATTATCATTAGGGGGTTCTAGATTAATATTTTAGAAACAAAGAGGCAGATCAATTTACCCCCTTGTGATCTGATAAAATGTATTCACTGATCTTTTGACCCATCATCTTATGAGTTTCTGCTGAAATATGTCTGTGTCCATGTTTAACGTGAATTAAAGACATCTTGCTGAAATCATTGATCATATTATCATAATTAAACAATGTGTCGCAACTGGTTTTTACATGAGATCTCATGTTTTTTGGAATAGATGATGAGACAGAGACAACAGGATCCAGCTGGGGAATATCGATAATAATTAATTTAATTCCCTGTGCTTTACAGTAAGCATGGAAACGGCTTATCAACTTTTTCATAAGCTCTTCTGAATATTTGGTATTCGGATTAGCTGCAATGGCGAGTTCAGTATCCTTACCTGAAGCTTCTTTTTGACTCCGTTTTTTAATAAAGTCCCACACGGTATTAAACGCATAGCCATACAAATACGACTTTTCTCCCAACCACCTGAATATTCCATATTTATAAAGTTTATTCTGAATGCTGACGCCGGGGATATATTCATGATTTTTGACTACGATGGAGTCATTCCTGAGTTCAAACAGATCAGATCTAATATTATCTTCAAAATCATTTGAGAACAAAGCCACCACTACATAATCTGGTTTATATTTATACCCTTCATTTTCCAAAAAGACTAATTCTTCTGCGCTGCTAAACCCTGAAACACCGGCATTGATAACAGTGCTTTTTAAACCATTCTTATTTAACATGTTTTCAGCAACACTTGAAAAGGTTTCATCCTGATTCACCTCATAGCCTTGCGTATGCGAATCACCTAAAGCAATAACCCTGATCTCTCCAGGTTCTTTTTTGTAATTAATATCCTTGTCACTTCTAAAACCTTTATTATTGGTTTTAAAATGAAAAGTGCCATCAAAACTGGTATGAGTGAAAGCCATATTAGGCCTAATCCGTCTAATCTTAAAGTCTCCATATATAACATCAGTATGATATCGCGGGAACAATACCATCTCTTTTTTATAAATCAGTCTAATAATCACTTCCCCAATCAATAAACCAACAATTATAGATATACTAAAAATCAAAAGAACTCCGAGAAAAGACTTTAATTTATTTTTTTTACCGTAGTTTGATTTCATTGTGTGGACTTTTGTGTTTGAATATTGTTTTTCTTTTCGTCAAAAAAATAACGCTAAATCATTGAATTCCAAATTTCTAATGCTTCTGAAAAACAATATCTATTTGTTCAAACTTGCTTCCTTAGTTAAATCTTTAAAAATAGATAAAATATAACGTATATTCTTCTAATAGCGAAGCTTATCTTATCAGCAAAATTTAATCTCAAAGAATCAATCAATGAAAACTGATGACTTTCTCGAAAGGTCAATAGTACATGCCGCTACCTAATCAGCTTTGGGAAGGAGAAAAAGCTGGAATTGAAAGCCTAAACAAATGCTTTCGACAAATATTTCCTTCAACCTAATGATTTATGTACTTTTATACGGGAAAATCAGAAACCAGTTATTTATTCCGATCTCGCATGTTTTTATTTCCGCTCCTTTATTTTTCAGCTTTCTTAATAGCAATAAAGGATATTTTTCATAAAAATCCTCAGGGCGGGATGTTATTTATAATTTTCGGATTATCAATCTACAATACAACACTTTCAATTCTTAATCAAGCCGGTTATAAGTCCTTGATTTTTTTATTCCAACCTTTTAAAGAGATAGTAATCCTTTCAATGCTGGCAGTATTGGTCTTGGGATTAAAAGAAAGGATCCGATTTCACATCATTGATTATTGCGTAGCAGGATATTTCCTGTATACAGGATTGTATGTTTTTCTTCCTTTGGGAGATTTCGGCTTCATGGAACGGCTTTTAGCCTATAAAAACACTTCATTTTTTCCATTGATTTATTTTGCAGGCCGTCTGATAGATCCCCGCACATTACAGATAAAAAAGTATTTCCATTTTATTTTGATTGTGACAATTTCAGCAGCAATACTAGTTATGTACGAGGCCGCATCTGACCAGCACTTTCAATCGTTAACTGGATATTCTGATTATGTATTTGATTTTTTCGGGCAACAGCAAGAAGGAAATTATGGTTTGACATGGACCTTTGAACGATCCGCAAATGGGCTCAAGCGATTTGCCAGTTTTTTCTCTGATCCTCTGGAACATGCTTCAGCTACTTTACTTTCCATTTGCATTATTGCTGCATTATTTACGAAGAAAAATAATGCTTTTAATCCCACCAGGCTTGGCTTAATAGCCCTAGCAGCAACTTTTGTTTCTTTGTTTTTCTCCATTTCCAGATCATCAACGGTGAGTTATTTTGTAATCATATATGTATATGCTTTAATAACTCACAAAAAGTACATTTTACACACCTCCCATGCACTTATCGCATTAGGCTTTATATATATTGGCATTCTCCTGGAGAATACAGATCTGTATGACTATATATTATCAACAATTACTTTACAGGAAGAGTCAGCATTGGGACACTTAATCGCATGGATTGAAGGCATTACAGCAATTATCAGTAACCCTTTTGGGCTCGGGCTCGGCATGTCGGGAAGAATAGCAGTTAGCCTGGGATCTACAATTGGGGGAGAAAACCAGTTTATTATTCTTGGTGTACAGGTCGGTGTTGTTGCTGTGCTGCTTTACATTTTCATTCATTTCGCGGTAATTGCTTACTCCTACAAATGGTTCCGGCATCTTGACGGCAAAGAAAGGATGGTAGCTTTATGCATATTCCTATTGAAAGTCGGAATTACTCTGCCTCTTTTTACAGCAAGTCTAGATATTTTTTCATACATAACCTATATAAACTGGTTCCTGTCAGGAGTTTTTGTTAACATGATCATGAGAAAGGAGAGTGATAACCATGCACTTACTTAAAATTGTGTGCTGTAAACGACTTTGTCATACCCAGGACAGGGCAAACGCATTAAAATACCGTGCAAAACAGTTTTTAATTAATCATATGATTATCAGATATTTATGTTGTTGTCGTGATTGATTTTTTGTATATTTAACTGACAATCAGATAATACAAAAATAAGACAAACGCAATTTTAGCGAAATGCAAGAATTCGTATAGACAGGAAGAAGCAACATTTACTAACAGACATTATTACACTAAAATAGCTGCTGCATCATGTGGCATTGTAAGCTATAATGATATTGAAGATTTCGGGGTGGTGGTCAGAAATTTGATTTTTCGAAATGCCAACCTTTTAATCACCGAAATAGATTGGCTTCACTGGATTTAAATATATTATTAATAGGATTTATCTTTCTCCTCCTTACCTCTGAGCTTGAATCATCCGTTTACATTTCTTACATCAGTTGGTTTCGGTCTGGGTTATTTATCAGGATGCTGGAACAGAAATCGGCCCGAAAATATGAGTTAAAAACATATTAACACTATAATACTTTATATTTGACAGCTCTATAATAAATGCAATAATATGAATAAATCTCCCATTATAGGTATTGATGTCCGCGATCTGAAAATTGCTAAAACTGGTGCTAAAACCTATCTTGAAGAAATACTCAATGAGTTTAAAAGTGATGACCATGGTTGCGAAATCAAGTTTTTTGATTCATCCTTACCGGTTTATACAGGGCCAAATAAATTTCTGAAATTAATAGAACATGTGCGTTTTTTTTTCTGGAAGCAGCTGGTACTGCCAATAAAGGCCTATGCTCATAACTGCGACTTGCTTTTCTGTACCGATTATTTTGTTCCTTATATCCATTTGGGATATAAGCCGATACCTATGTTTTACGATGCCTTCTTTTACGAATACCCCGAACAATGTAATCCTTTATGGCTAAAAATGTTCAAGACATTGGGTGTGAGTGCTGCGAAAAGAGCCCCATATATCATCACCTTATCGGAATATTCCAAAACCCGGCTTGTCCATTTTACCGGAATTGATCCTGATAAGATAATTCCAATTCACCTTGCACCAAAAAAGACAGCAGCTAAAAAAACAGACCCCGATTTTATACCTTCGTTCAAGACACCCACTTCAAAATTCATATTACATGTTGGCGTGTTGGAAAAAAGGAAAAACCTGGTAAGACTGGTAGAAGCTTTTAAACTACTTCGCGATAAAGGCCATACAGATTACTCCCTGGTATTTGTAGGACAGCCAAGTTCAAAAGATGAAATGGATGGATCTGCGGAGCTGGTAGCAGCTATTCAACGCGAAAACTTGGAAGATTTTGTAATGATGTCTGGATATGCCAGTGATGATGAACTAGCTTATTTTTATAAGTACGCTTCGTTGTATGTATTCCCCTCTCTAAACGAGGGATTTGGCTTACCGGTCTTGGAAGCATTTCACCACCAGTTACCTGTTCTGGTCTCAGATAATACCTGCCTGCCAGAAGTAGGAGGCGATGCGGTTTTATGCTTCGATCCCTTCAATGTTGAAGATATCAGTAAAAAAATGAGTGCCCTCATCGAGGACAATAAACTCAGGTCTGAGCTCATAAGAAAGGGAAACGAACGATTGAAACTTTTCTCCTGGGAGAAAAATGCTGAAGAATTAATAAAAACTTTTAGGGCAGCTATCAATAAAAATTAGCATTTTCGTAAACTATTTATAATTTACTGCGTATTCAATTTGAATATGGGCTATTAAACTAAATACGTGAAGAAAGCTTTAATTTGCGGGGTCTCTGGACAAGATGGTTCATACCTGGCTAAATTTTTACTGGAAAAAGGGTATTATGTATACGGAGCATCCCGTGATGCACAAACCTCCCCGTTCATCAATCTGAAAAAACTTGAAATAAAAGACGATATCAATCTTATCTCTATTAATATTACTGATTTTGGTAATACTCTTGAATGTATTAATAAGATAAAACCAGACGAAGTCTATAATCTTGCAGGCCAGAGTTCTGTCCGCTTATCTTTTGATCAGCCTCATGAAACCCATGAAAGTATAAGTACCGGTAACCTCAATCTTCTTGAAGCAATAAAGTTTAGCAATCTTCCAATAAAATTGTATAATGCTGGTTCCAGTGAATGTTTCGGAGACAGTAGTATTCCTGCAGATGAAGACACCATTTTTCATCCAAGAAGTCCCTATGCAATTGCTAAAGCAACTGCATTCTGGCAAATAGACAATTACAGAGAAGCCTATAACCTTTATGCTTGTACTGGTATTTTATTCAATCATGAATCACCCTTACGACCAGAACATTTTGTAACCAAAAAGATTATATCGGCAGCTTGCAAAATTCACAGAAACAAATTGCATAAACTTAGTTTAGGGAATATCAATATCGAACGAGACTGGGGATGGGCACCTGATTATGTAGAGGCAATGTGGCTAATGATGCAGCAAGACCAACCCAAAGATTATATTATTGCTACCGGCAAAAGCCATACACTTAAAGAGTTTATTGATTTCACCTTCAGAGCTCTTGATTTGAACTGGGAAGAACATGTTGTGATTGACGAAGTGTTAAGGAGGCCTACCGATTTACAAATTGGCAGGGCTGACCCCGGTAAAGCTAACAGAGAATTGCAGTGGAAAGCTAAGTTCGGACTTAATTCAATCATTGAGAATATGATTGAATATGAATTAAGCTTTTCAAACCTTAATACTCCAAACTCCTATTAAAAATCAGGTTTCTGAATTGTTATTTCCTGGATCCCTTCAGATGCATTATTAAGTCTTTGCAAGTTATTTTTGAGATGCAGTTTTCCTGCAATTCAAATTTTAATTATAGTTTTGCTTAAATCATATGAGTTCAGAAACAGGATTCTTCCGCAGATACAAGTTTATTGTTGACCGATTCCCCGCTGAATGGAAGAACTATGACATTCTGACTACCCTTTACCGTTTATCTTTCTTTTACTTACGCGGAATGATTCAGCGTCTGTTTTTTAAACGTTCAAGCGGATGGGTATTAGTTGGCAAAGGAGCCTCAATCCGTTATGCAAGGCATCTGAGTGTTGGGAGAGATTTTATAGTTGAGGATTACGCCGAGGTAAATTGCATGACCTATCGCGGAATAGTAGCAGGAGATCGGGTGACCATCGGAAAACACGCAATCATCAGACCAACCAATATTTATGGATCTGCAATTGGCGAAGGGCTCAAAATCGGCAATAACTCCAGTATCGGACCCTATTCATATATAGGATGCTCAGGGTTTATTGAAATTGGAGACAATGTGATGATGTCGCCAAGAGTAAGCATATATGCCGAGAACCATTTATTTGACCATCCCGAACTTAGTATAAAAGAGCAGGGAGTAAAGCGGGAATTTGTCAAAATAGAGGATGATTGCTGGATTGCTGCCAATACAATCATTCTGGCAGGAGTAACCATTGGGCGCGGGTCAGTTATTGCAGCAGGAAGTGTTGTGACCAAAGATGTTCCTCCCTATAGTATTGTCGGTGGAGTACCGGCAAAAGTCATCAAAAGCCGTAAATAGATCGCTTATTTTGATCGAAAAAGAATAATCTGATTATGTGTGGTATCCTAGGTGTGATCTCAAAAAAGGAAGTGAAAAACTTCCGTACAGATTATTTTGATCCCCTTAGCCATGCCCTTGACCAGATGGAGTACCGTGGTCCGGATAACAAAGGAATATGGATGGAAGATGGTATTTGCCTGGGCCATCGCCGCTTATCCATTATAGACCTTTCTGCCGATGGCAATCAGCCCTTTCATTCTTCCTGTGAACGGTATGTAATTGTCTTTAATGGTGAAATCTACAACTATCAGGAGTTAAAATCAGATCTGAAAAATCTGGGTCATTCCTTCAGAACTGAAAGCGATACTGAAGTTATTATTACTGCATATATCGAATATGGTCAGGACTTCTGCAAAGCTCTTAGGGGCATGTTCGCTCTGGTTATCTATGATCGCAAAGAGAAGCAAGTTGTTTTTGCCCGAGACAGATTGGGTAAAAAGCCTCTTTTTTTGTATGAAAATGAGGAACTTATTATATTTTCTTCAGAAGTTAAGTTCTTTCATGCGTTCAAAAACATTGCGCTGGATATAAATGAAAAAAGCCTGTTAAATTTCCTCTCCCTGCAATACATTCCGGGACCAGACACCATATATAAAAACATAAGTCAGATCAGTCCGGCAAAGGTTTACAAATATGATCTAAGCACAAATCATGGAGATACAATTACTTATTGGAATATGTTCGACTATGTTGGCAAGCGAAAAGATCGACCTGAGATTGAAGAGATCGACAGTCTCATTGAAAAAAGCATAAAATACAGACTGGTAGCCAATGTTGATATCGGACTACTCCTTAGCGGCGGGATTGACTCCTCACTTTTAGCATGCTACATGCATGAATTGGCAGGGAAAAAAGTAAAAGCATTTAATGTAAGTTTCGCCGATAAGTCTATTGATGAATCTGTATTTGCTCAAAAAGTTGCCGGTTCTCTTGACCTCGATCTCATAACCCTTAGGCTTGAAGATATCACAGTTGAAAATTTTTCCAGTTCTATATATCATGCAGATCAACCACTTGGTGATTCAGCTATAATTCCAACCTACCTGATCTCTAAATCAATTGCACAGCATGTAAAAGTAGTTTTATCAGGTGAGGGTGCAGACGAACTATTTCACGGATACGATCATTATCGCTATGAAAAATATTTTTACCAATTAGGAAAGTTGCCTTTGGAAGGTGCGTCAATACTATTCGAAATTATTTCCGGTATTGGGATCCATAAATTTGACAAAATCAGGAACAAACTCAGAAGCATCGGATCATTTAAAAAAGATACCGGCGTCTCCAGGTGGACTTCCATTCTTAGCCCGGAACTAAGCCGCAACTACCTTAAGAATGCACAACAGAATACTGGAAACTATGAAAATCAATTCAACAGTTTTCTTCAGAATTTTGGAAAAAAATCAGGAAAACTGGAATCCAGTCTCATGCTCGATTTGCTGACCTGGTTACCCGATGACCTGCTGGTAAAGACTGACCGTATGATGATGGCCTGCAGTGTAGAAGCCCGTACTCCATTTCTGGATCATCGTTTAGTTGAAGAGGTGCTGGGATCTTCAGCTTATTTCAACCAAGCTCTGTTTCAGTCAAAAAACTATCTCAGACAATTGTTAAAAATGAAACTGCCAGCCTCTGTATCAGAGCTAATATCAAACCGGCCCAAACAAGGCTTTGAAACTCCGAAACTAAAATGGCTCAATTCCAGCTTGTTTGAACTTTCTTCCTATTTATTTTCGGAAGAAAATCTAAAAAATAATCCATACCTGAATGCCGGCATGGTTGTCAGTTTATGGCAGGACGCTAAAAATCAAAAACCCGGAACAAATTTCCGCTTAGTGTGGAATATCTTTTGCTTTTTGGAATGGTACAGGCAGCATGAATCTAAATTCGGGTTTAAGAAATGAAGGAAAATATCTTACTTGTCGGACATAGTGGTGATATGTATGGCGCAAGCCGCTCATTGATTAAACTTGTTCGGATCCTGAATGAGAAGTTTAAGGTTTATGTTTTATTACCTGAAACAGGAAGTTTGTTCCTAGAGTTGAATAAGATATTGCCTGCTGACAGAATCCTGTTGAATGATAAGCTGTACATTTTTACACGTAATTCATTCAAATTAAAATTTATCGGATCAACCTTTGTACGGTTTATTGGCAACCTGATCTCGATCAGAAATATAATTAGAAAATACGATATTAAGGTTATTCATACCAATTCGGGAGTAGTTCCGGCTCCGGCACTTGCTGCAAGGATCTCAGGCATAAAACACATTTGGCACATTAGGGAATGGTTTGGTGATTTTAAGAAATTCTGGCCGTTCTACGCTGCATACATGACCAGATTTTCGGATAAGGTGGTTTGTGTATCAAAAACAATGGCTTCACAATTTCAGAACCATAAAAAAGTAATGACCATTTATAATGGCTTTGAAATTCCTCTGCTCAAATCAGAAATTTCAATCCCTCCAGAACTTAAACAAAGCCTGAAACAGGCAGACCTGGTTTTAGGTTGCACCTCGAGGATCAGACTGATAAGAAAAGGTCAGGAATACTTAATCGAAGCTATAGGTATTATCACTCAAAAAACCGGAAAAAATATTCAGACAGTATTGATCGGAGATTACGTTCCGGGCTATGAATGGCAAAAAGAAACCATTTTAGAGCTGATCAAAAAATACCATCTGGAAGGCCGGATACATTTTCTGGGACATTTACCAGATCCTCTCCCATTTTACAAATTATTTGATGTATTTGTATTGCCTTCGGGCGAACCAGAACCTTTCGGAGGGGTTATTATGGAAGCTATGAGTTTAGGTTTGCCTGTCATTGGATCAAATGCAGGAGGCACTACCGAACAAATTGCAAATGCACAGAATGGTTATTTATTTGAAAATAAAAATGCAGAAGATCTTGCTGATAAGATCGGACTATTTGTGAATGACCCGGCAAGTATAGAATTATTCGGAAAATGTTCAAAGGAAAGGGTAGAAAAATACTTCAGTCTGAATCTGCATAAGGAAAATATTCTGAAGCTCTATGAGCATCTCCTGAATGAAAAATAGCAACCTGGGCTAGCAAACGCGTTCCCCTGCGACAGCAATATTGAATCATCCATTTATTCCCATATTTAGAATTAATTAAATACTTTTGTCGGAGGTTAAAAAGCAACATTTAGGGATTGATTTTAATACTATCTCTAAAAAATGCATCACGATAACCTGGAATAAGATATAAATGATTGGATGAAAGTAGCCATTATTGGTACCCGGGGATATCCTTACGTATATGGTGGTTTTGAAACCTTTGTTAAAGAACTTGGCGAGAGGTTAGTAAAAAAAGATGTAGAAGTCCATGTTTATTGTCAGGCAAATTTATTTAAGGAAAAGCCTGCAATTGTTAATGGCATTTACCTTCACTATATCCCCACAGTAGAAACAAAATCGCTAAACCAGATCATACATTCATTCCTGTCAATCATTCACTCAACTTTTAGCAGCTGTGACATTATTCTTGTAGTTAATCTGGCTGCCGGCCCAATGGGCTGGATACCCAAAATTACCGGCAAAAAAACAATGATCAATGTGGATGGTCTGGAATGGTTAAGACCTAAATGGAAAGGTCCTGGTGCGGCTTATTTCCGGTTTGCGGCAAGGCTTGCTACAAAACTATATGATCTTATCATTACTGATGCAGATGCAATGCGGGAGGTTTATCTTAAAGAATTTAAACAGGACTCCCTTGTTATTGCCTACGGAGCTCCTCCTTTTAAAAAAGTGGACCCATCCCTCCTGAACCGGTTTAACATTATTCCTAATGAATATTACCTCATTGTTGGACGGTTAATTCCCGACAACAATGCAGATCTGATTATAAAAGCATATCTGGATTCTTCATCTGAAAAAAAATTAGTCGTTGTTGGTGATGTTCCTTATCGGGATAAATATGCTGAAGATTTGAAAAAACTTTCAGGTGAAAAAGTAAACTTTATAGGTTACGTTCGCGATAGTGATGAACTTATGGCGCTATATCAAAACTGCTTTTCTTATATTCATGGTCATAAATATGGTGGCACAAACCCCGCCATGTTAAAAGCTATGTCCAATAATTGTGCTATACTTGCCTTAAATACAAGTTTTAATCGTGAAATGCTGACAAATGGTCAATTTGGCTTATTATTTGAAGAAAGTATCGGGTCCATTCAAAAATGTATGAAAAATCTTGAGCAAGATGAATTTTTAATTAAACAATTAAGATCGACAGTGAGCTCTGGATTAACAGATAAGTACAACTGGGATTGTGTTACCGCAACCTATCAAAAGGCCATGTTAGAGTTGTACAATTCAAAATCAAAAAAATAATTCTCATGACGAGACCTTATTTTTTATATAACGGATTCAGATATTTAATAGATACACCGCTGCTTATCCTGTCCTTCTGGATAGCAGATAATTTTACCGCAGGACAAATCAACGCCGGGCAGGAATCTTTTGTCTATATTTTTCTTTTACTCTCAATCATTGCCTGGTACAGTGCAGCACAAATTTCCGGACTATCCAGAGATTTACGCTCGAATAAATTCGCAGAAGAAATCATTTATGTATTGGTAACGCTTATAATCTTTGCTATTACATTAACTTCCTGTTTATTTTTCTTTCGCAATAATATTGAATTAAGCAATAACTTCCTGTTATTATACTTTCCAATACTATTTATATTAATCTTATCATTCAAATATTTATTCAGGAAGTATCTGCATAGTATTTTTTATAGTGGAAGACTTCAGGAGCAGATCATTCTGGTAGGGTCAACCCCTGCTGCAAAAGACTTTTATGAGACGATCAATCTGCACACTTATTATGGTTATAAATGTATTGGATTCCTGGATGATGAGAACACCAAGCTGAATGGTTGTAAATACCTTGGAAAGATCAGCGACATTAATAAAATACTCGAAGAATATCCTGTCGATGAAGTAATTATTGCCCTGCCTAATGCCCAGCACCAGCACATAAGCACCTGCATTGAAGCTTGTGACTTTCATGCAAAACGTGTTCGCATGATTCCTGATCTTTATTTATATGCTGCCAGTAATATTAGTATTAATACTATTGGACTATTACCGGTAATTAATTTCCGATCACTCCCACAGGACAGGTTGGCCAACAAATTATTGAAGCGTTTTTTTGATCTTTTATTTTCAACATTATTTTTTATCCTTATTGGTTGGTGGTTCATGCCTATCATAGCATTACTGATAAAACTAACCTCTAAAGGGCCGGTATTCTTTAAACAGGAAAGATGGGGCTTGAACAATAAAAAAATAATTTGCTATAAATTCAGAACAATGTATAATGGAAGCCCTGAAACTGATACGAATGGTGATTTT
>Ga0209512_1001099_pt1 | contig 36101 bp, 29 predicted proteins | sample frozenSSSSmetaG_FD_184142 | JGI IMG/M metagenome (GOLD analysis project Ga0209512, IMG submission 184142) | Glacier valley bacterial and archeal communities from Borup Fiord, Nunavut, Canada, to study Microbial Dark Matter (Phase II) -... | ecosystem: Environmental > Aquatic > Freshwater > Ice >...
TACCAAGTTTGGGGCCTTCCTGGATAGCAATTTTGACCGCTATGGTGAAACTATTTCTTTCTTTGGTCTACTACTTTATTATCTTATTTCCGACGAAACTAATCGCGTGGTTGGCGTTCTGTTAGTATTTGCCGCAGCTACCGGGTCGCTACTTATCAGTTACGTTAAAGCCAGGGCCGAGGGTTTGGGTATGGAGTGCAAAACTGGTTTGATGCCCCGCCCCGAACGTATCGCCATTATTGCTATAGGCTGTATCGTGGCTCATTTTGCCCCTGTCGCCATTATTATTGCCCTCTGGATACTGGCGGTTGGTACACATGTGACGGCTTTCCAGCGAATTATTTACATTTGGGCCAAAACCCAACGCCAGCTTCGCGAGGAACAGGCCGAGGTTGCTTCAATAGCCCAAGTCTCCCCGGAAGTCAAAGCCAAGTCCAAAAAGTCTGAGCAAAACGAGGATGAAAGCGAAAAAACCGCCCGCAAGTTCTGGTCTTTCCGCCGTATAAACTAATTTTGTTAAAGGCAAAAAAAAGTTTTTTGGGCGAACTGCTGATTTTTGGCTTGTGTCGCCGCTCGTTGTGGCGGTCTTTCCATAATATCCAACTCCGGGTAGCCGCACCGCTTCCTGCCCCACCCTCAACACTAAATACCCCAGTAATTTTCTACAGCAATCATAGTAGCTGGTGGGATGGCTATCTAGCCCATATTATCATCCGACAGGTGTATAACCTTAACCCCTACCTGATGATGGACGAGCAACAGTTGAAAAAATACTGGTTTTTTAGCTGGGCGGGCTGTTTTGGGGTAAATCGCCAGAATGCCCGTGAGGCACTAAAATCCCTGGAATATATTGCTACCGAATTGCCCCAAAAAGCGGGGCGGAGTCTCTGGATGTTTCCCCAGGGCGAAATTACTCCTCAGGAAGCCCGTCCGCTTGGTTTCCATAGCGGGTTAGCCTATTTGATTCGTCGTTTGGGAAATTGCTATGTTTACCCGGTTTCGCTCCGCTATGAATTTATGCGCGAACAATACCCCGATATTTTTGTCAGCGTTGGCCCCGCCCTGCATTTTGAGGCTGGGCAGAAAATCCAGCTAAAAGGGCTAACCACCACCCTTGAGCAAACCCTCATCCATGACCTTGCTACCTTGCGGGAAGATGTCAGTCAGCAACGGTTGGATAATTTTGTGACTATTTTGCGGGGTAAGGGTAGCACCGATACCAGCCTTGATGCTTTTTTCAAACTTTTCAAGAAATCTAAAATCTAAAACTCTACTTCAAAACCGCTTGTAGGAACAGGCTTTGTCCTGCGATACCCATCGGATGGCGGAGCGTCCTCCTCTTAATACCCCAACCTCGTAGGAGCAGGCTCAGTCCTGCGATAAGCATCGGCTGACGGAGCAGCCTCCTACGGAATTCATTCGTGGTTTTAGATATTTGATTTTGGATTTTAGATTCCCCCGCCCTGTGATTAATCTTACACTTACGTCATAAACTATTGACAAGCGGGAGTTTAAAAACTAGGATAGAGATGATAGGGGCTAAAATTAGAATAAATTGTAGTACATTAGTACCCAAAAACGTGACAATATCATTGTTATGTAGATTCAGTACCTCTATCCTATTGTTTGTTTACCTTGCTTTGCTATGATTATCATGACATAAACTATAACCTTTTAGAAGCAAGGTACTAAAAGCCGGGAATAGAATTATTAAACGGAGCAGTTCATTTATGAAGAAATTTAATCTTCGCCAAGCTATCAAACAACCCTCACTCCGCAAAGCCGAAGCCGGGCAATCCCTGGTGGAGTTTGCTATTGCCTTGCCCTTTCTTATTATATTGCTGATGGTAATGGTGGAGGTCGGTTTCTTACTCCGTACCCACACCTCCATCGTGGCCGCAGTGCGCGAATCAACCCGTACCGCCAGCGCGTCGGGCAATAGTGACCCCTTTGGCACGGATGCCGCCTATACTCCCACTCAAACCGATGGCGATGCTCAGGTTGTCAACCTGGTTAATATTATGGTGAGGGACGGTGGTAGTAATCCTACTAAAACCCTGGATAGTATTAACCTGGTCATGTCTTACCGAGCCGACTCCACTGCCGGGCGTACTAGCTCTAGCCCTAGTGCTTCCGGGGCGGGAGATGGCACTGCCAGAGTCTGGCCGATTGTAACTACCAGTGTCGGTCCACCAAGAACGATAAATCCAGGCCAGACCAACTTTATTGAGGGCTCACCCTATCAGCGCATTTTTGCCCGTACTAATGGCGGTACTACCGGGACTTTCAGTACCCAGGTTTTGCAGGGAAGTGCCTGCACCTCTGCCCTAACATTAGCAGGTTTTGCATCAACCACTTCTCCTAATAGTTTTCCTTGTGGCAGAAACTGGGATACCAGCGCAACGGCTGCTGCCGTGAACCAGCCACCCAGGAAAACTGATTTATTTGTTGGTACTACTAATGCTGGTGGATGCAACACCAGTAAATTCTGTCAAGACCCCTGGAATCCGGTTTTCCGGCGTTGTCTGGATATAGATCAGGGTATTACCACTGATATTACCCAGGCTAATACCAGCAGTGCCTACTTTAATAATCCGGCGACCTCCTCAGAGTGGATTGGGGTGCGGATTGACTATACCTATAGCTGGGCTACTGGCTTCTTCCCGATGCCCGCGATGAAGCTATCTGACCGCTCGGTGAAAATACTTGAACCTAATCCAGCGTCATGTTCGTAATAACAGGCTTGAAGGAAGGATAGACCAGAGATGCGCGGTCATATGTTAAATCGAGAAAAGATAAGCCAATTTTGTCACAAGTTGGGGCGAATTGCGCGGGGCTCGCAAACCTCTGGCGGTGGTTTAGCCAGAGCCTTCCGCCCAACCTCGGCCCAAGCTTTGATGGAGTTCGCCCTGGTGTCCATCCCGCTATTGATTACAATGGTAGGGATATTCGAGTTTGGTCTGGCCTATTATGATAATACCAAATTGGACTCTACCACCCGCGAGTTTGCCCGTCGAATTGCTATCTGTTCTAACGGCTGTGACAGTTATGCTGTTGGGAATTTAACTGCCAATGGTACTACAATTCCCTATGACGTGGCGGCTTTGCGGATTATTGCGGCAACTGGCTACGAAAATCCCGCCGCCCTTGACGCTACCAATATTAACTATATCCATGTTCAGCGGGTCGGGATTGACGGTACTTTGAGTACCACTGTCACTACCACCTATCGGACTAATGGTGGAATGGTGGATGCTAACAGTGTTAAAGGGTCAGATAATCAACCTTTGGGTTATAGACCTTTCTACCAACATTATGTTTACTCAGCCAGTGCCAATACTACTGCGCCATTTAGATTACTAAATCACCTGGAATGGCAACCACAATATTTGAATTCATCCCAGGCTCCTTACAATGGTCGGGGGTTTCCTTCAATTGGTTATGACGTTACTAATGGTGCAACTATACCAGCCGACCATCAGGCGGGCCGCAATATCTGTGAACCGACTGACCGTTTTTATGTGGAAATTGAATATAAGCATAACTGGGTTACGCCGATGGGGTCGCTGACCGGGCTACAGGGTAATATAGCTCTGACTAGAAGGATTTATGGCAAAATCGAGCCCAGATTCTTCGGTGGTGGAGCTCCGCTAGTGGGAGTTTGTACTTAATCCGACAAGTCCTTACTCTGGACACGATGTATCGTGTCCCTACGCAACGGTTTTTTGAATTGTAGCGGGGGAAGCCCCGCTAATAAATAATAAACAATTAATTAACTAAGTAATAATCTTTGGTCTTTACAACAAGGGGTTAAAGGCAGTATGAGAACAATCTTTATAAGCCCATTGCTCTGGCAACGTCTTAACCGGGCTGTCCGTCGCCGTGAAGAAGGTCAGGCTATCGTGTTAATTGCCCTGGCGGCGGTAGCCCTGGTGGCTATTGCTGGTCTTTCGGTGGACGGCGGGATGACTTTCTGGGAAGCCCAAAAGTTACAACGGGCGGCTGACGCGGCGGCTCTGGCGGGTGTAGTGTGGGTTCCTAGTCAACAAAATGTGGCGGACGCACGTGGTCGGCTGACAGTCCAATCGGCGGGCTATAATAACTTTATTACTTCTGGTAGCAATCAGGTAGCCTACACCTATACCGATGTAGATACTGGCACGCCCGGTCAATATACGGCCTATTGGGGGACAGTTCCTACTCCTTATCAATATAAAGTAACGCTTGGTACAAAAATTCCCCATTATTTCCTGGGGGTTTTAGGTTTCCAAAGCTCCTACCTGCAACGGGAGGCCCTGGCTGAATACGCCGTGCCCGCACAGTTGGGAGGTAGCTTTAACTATTTTGGTAGTAGTTCTTTGCGCTACGACTGGCTTATTCGGAACGAGGCTTATCAGGGGACTGATGTCGCTCGCAAGGAATATTACAATACCCTCTGGCAACGCTACGTTGGAAAACGCTGCGACCAGACCCCTACCCCCACTCCCTGCGTTGGTACTTTCTGGCTGAACACGCAAGGCCCCGAAACCCGTCATGAAAATGGCGACGCTTATGACCCTATTGCGGATGGGGCCAGCAGTGCAAGCAGTGGCGGGCCTTATTCCGGTCTGGGCGGCGTTATAGTAGGCGGCGGTAACAATAACGCCATTGGTAATTGTAAGCGCACCAGTGACCTTCAGACCTGGTTGTATACCCTGAGTAACGGTAGCGGCACCTGCGACCAAACTGCTAATAACCTTAATATAGTTAACAAAGACCGCCATCCTGATAATCCAAACCAGAATAGCCAGGGCTTTGGTTATTCGATTGCGGTGCAATTGAATAGTCAGGCTATGTACCCCTTCACGGGTGATGCCAGCCAAGCCTATACCAGCCTCCGGGTTTCGGTCTATGATGCGGCCTGGTCAGATGTTGGTATTCAGGAGTTGTTTGGCACTGGTGACAACTCCTTTGGTATTAATAGCCCGTATAGTGGTAGACCAGATGCTAATATAACCACTAACACTAACTATACTGACCGACAAAGACCTTCAGACGGTAGTGGGAACTCGCGGGGTGGTAATAAAACCGTTAACTGTGTTACCACCGATTTGCCCGCAACGGTGCAGGATGAGTCTCGCACCAACCCCAGCAACTCAGCTCAGATAATAGAAGGTGGGAGGGTTGATGCTGATAACAAATTCTGCCAGAACGGTTATCGTACCCGCTTCTCACTCTATTATCCGCCTACTACTCCCGGTGTGCCAACCTCCTGGCGTACCAAAGGCGATTTGGTAGCGGCCTGGGAAGCCACCGAACTGACCGCTCAAAATGAGGAGTGGGATGCCACTAATTCCACTGGTGGTTCTACCGGGTCAAGTAGCGACTGTTATTATGCCGATACCAGTTTTACTGGTAATCAGAATCCAGTACAGACAGCCCCAATACCCGGACCTAAGACCTTTACATTAGGTCAGCCCAGAACCTACAGCGTAAATTCAACCTTTGTTTACGCCTGCTCTTGGGGACAGAATGGGGGCAATCTTGATGATATTTACTGGAATGCAACCCCTAATACTTTTATACCTGGATCAGGTCTTTTTGATGCACCAAAAAATCCGCCAGTTGCACCGCCACCTTCACCACCCTATCCACCGTCAACCACATATATGAATAATTATTGGTTAAATCGGGTACAGGGTCTAACCGTAGATGCCACTCGTTTTGACCCCAGCCAGGGTTGTCGCAGTGTAGTAGACCCAAATCTGTACAATAACAACGTTGAATATCTGGCGGCCTTAAATCTAACCATTCCAGTTACACCGCCCTATCAAAATGTGCGGATACCCTGGAATATGCGGGGTGCTGACCCACTTTACACCGGGCCAAATGTGTCTTACAGTGGTGTTCAAAGTATCGGTAATCTAACCGGGGGTTATCAGAGTTATCATGGCTGGCGTTGCTCCTGGGACTTTGATAGCAACAATACCTTGAACCCAGGCCCAACTGGTGTGGGCTCGATTGACACACTTAAGGTTGATACTTTACGTCGGGATGCTGAAGGTATTATTAACCAGCCCTTCTTATTTATCAGTGATTATGGTTATGTCCCGACTGACCCTAGCTGTGCGGCGGTGAAATGCCGGATTGCTTACAAGGGTGGGGTACGGGGAAAAGCGGCAGGCAGCGACTCACCGAACGTACGGAGTGGCACTTACTTGCTCCAGGCCCAGGTCTTTGGCGGGGGCGGTACTAACCGTTATGCTGTCAAGGCCGAATATGATAACCCTAAGCCAGTAAACGCCGTTTTTATAAACCCCTCGGACGGTTCGACTGTAACTCAGGCGATCTGGCCCGTGCCACAGGTTTACGGTATCACCGCCATGAACATCTTCGTGAACGCCGTAAACTCTAGCTCTGGCACTTTGAACGTTATTTTCGACCTGGCTTATATCCCGCGCCAGAACGCCGGAGCTTTAGCCACCCTGGAACTGTTTGACGCTGGTGATGTTAATACTGACCTAGCAATTGAAATTCTCCAGCCCAGCGGCTACGGGCAAAAGCTGAACAGTGGGGTCGTGCCCTATAACATCGCTGACCGTATATTAGCCCGAGCGGCTGTTTGTCCTACGCAGGGTAATTCTTCACCCTTCCCCCCAGGTGCTTCGGTGCGGTGTGTCACTTCCACCGTTTCAAACCCTAGTACCACTGTGAGGTTGGGGGGTACCAACTATTTCAACGACCAATGGCTCTATCTGGTTTTCCGTCTCCCGGATGCCAGTGCCTATGATACAATTGCCAGCACTTGTTTCACTAATCGGGTGCCAGATACCCTGTGTTATTATTACCAGATTAACTACAAGATGGCGGGGGCTGGTAGTGCCAACGATACCACCACCTGGCAACTAAGTATCAAGAACCAACCAGTTCACCTAACTACCTAAAGGTAGTTGGGGACTAATTTAGAGCTACGGCTAGCCCGTACCGGGCCTGGGATTTCCAGGCCCATCCGTTTCTGCTTTATTTTTCTTTAAGCCTGCATTTTTAGCTTATTATTTTGGTTTAGAACAGGTAAAAAGCTGCGACTTTTTAAAACATAAGCCCAGCCAGAACTGACCCGATGCCAGAAAGGAATATACCCCATGACACCCCGAGCGATGTGCCGTATTGTAATGTCCGCGTTATTGCTGTTCGGACCATTGCTAACAGAGTGGCTTTCCCCGGCCCAGGTTTGGGGTGCGGCTTTGAATACCCCGCCCGTCGCGGCCAAAGCTGCGGCAAATTCGACTAATCCAGGCAATGAGCTAGTAAAAGCGGCTTCCAGTTCGACCAATCCCGGTACAGATAGTCAAATGGTAGTTAATACCCCTGCGAATGCTTGCAATTTTGATACTACTACTGGAGATATTTATGGGATTTACGGTACTATTGGCACAATTCAGGGTTCGCTGGGTAATTCCATAGATGGATCACAAGCGGTTTTAATAAATGCACTTAATAATTCCCCTATCGCTACCGCCACTGTTCATTCACCACAAACTCGCGGAACAATCTTTCATTTCCCCGATAGTGCCGCCTTTTACTCTGGACCAATTACGATCCCTAAAACTCTGAAATTCAAGCTTTATTTTATTCCACCTGCTGGTAACCCCTTATTACCACAGTATTATCCAAAGGCCGTTTCCTTGAGCGGAGCGGCGGTTCTGCGCTTTAACACTGAGGAAGCAAGTCCCCGTGACTGTCTGGTAAAAGATGATACCACAGGTCAGTTAGTAACAGATGTTGACGCACTAGGCACCTCATCTACTAATCTTCAACCTCTTTTATACCGACCAGGGGCAATTGCGGGGCAGGTTTATATTCGGAACAGTGGCAATCCCATAACCAGTGGCGTGCCAATCAGCAATGCCACAGTAGAGGTTTTAACCGCTACTACAGCCATTCAGGATACTCCTAACACCTCAGTTATAACCACCTCCACTGATATTAATGGTAACTTTATGGTGGATGCTTATGCTGGCAATAACCCGCTCCCTGCTGGCAAGGTGTTTTTACGTTTTACCAATGGCAACAATTATCAGGGTTACTGGCTTAGTGACCTTTCTAACCCGGTAGATTGTGATACACCCTGTAATCCGAGTCTAATAACTCCCACCCAAAAACTAAGCCTTATTCGGGTGGTGATTGATCCGAATAATACGGGTTATAGCCAGGATTATTATCCAAACACCAGTCAGATTCCAGATGGTACGCCGATAATCGCCCAGATGGTGGCAAACAATAAAATTCGCGGCACTATAACCAATAATAGTACAGGGGCAATAGGTTCGTATGCGGTGGCCTATGTCAACACCACTCCAGTGCGCCAGAGTGACCCGGTGGACGTTACGGGGGCATATACTATAACCAAAATCTCGAACTTTGTTACCTATACCGTGAAATTTGTTACGCCTATCGGCACAGATTATGTTGGGGAGTGGTACAGCCAGGATCGGGCCTCCACAAATGTTACCGCTACCAAGCTTATTACTACAGTGGCAGGGGTTGATTTCACAGGTATTGATGCCAACCTAACCGGGGGAGCAGGTTTGACGGGTATAGTGACGAATAATGACCCTACTCCTATCGCATTAGGCAACGTTTCGGTCTCAGTCTATAGTGTTGACCCTATTACCGGGCAAAGCAGTATTATTTCCAATGCTACTACCAATGGAAGTGGTATTTATAATTTCCCTGGTTTGTTAGACTTCGGGAAATATAAAATTAATTTCAGAGATACCAATGCAGTTTATGTTGCTGGTTGGTGGGATGGTGGTACTCCCGGTAACACGGTTCCCACTGAAGCGGCGGCTTTCACCCTAACCGTTGGTAGTTTAGCTGGTAGTCAGGTCGCTAACGTAGCCCTTCGGCCCGGTAATAATATTCAGGGAGTGGTTAACTTTAACCCTGCACCGCCTGCTGGTTTTGGGAGTTTCCCCCTGCGTATAACGGTTTATAATATTACCGGGACAGTGGTTCAGGATTTTAACAAGGTTATTACTGAAACGACCCTCAATACCGGGCAATACAACGGCGCATTTACGACGGCCTCGCTGGATAATGGCACTTATACCATTCAACTTACCCCGCCCGCCTTTTTCCCGAATCTCCCGAATGTGCCCGGTTATATTGGGGGCTTCTATCATGTTGATGGGGTTGATAATCGGGTTGATACGCTTGCCCAGGCCGACCAGCTAAGTATTCAGGGCAGTTCGATTGGCCTTAATGCGATAACCCTGCAACAGGGGGCGGGCCTGAATTTGCGAATATTCTCGCTGGCCGACGATGGTGTTTCTTACACGGGCTATAATTCGGTGAATGTCCAGGTAGTGGCGGACGTTGGCCCTAACCCGGCCACGCCGATTTATGCTACCCAACTTTCTTCAGGGGTTAGCCCTGATGGGATGGTGCGATTTACCAATTTACCAGCCGGAAGTGTGCGGGTTTACGTATTCCCTCCTGGCTCTGGTGCGCCCTCTTACGTATTAACCCAGCGAAACGGCAGTACGGTGGTCTCAATCCCGTTGGTACAGGGACAGTATGCTGGAACCAGCACTATTATTGGTACTTCGCTGGTGGGTTATACCGACGTTGTAACGCGCTCGGCAGAACTTATCGGCACTTTCACTGTCAATGGGCCAGCCGCTAACCTGTCCACCACCCAGATTAAGGCTTATCGTAACGATAGCAACAATACCGAAGTTCCGGTGGTATACAACTCCCCACCTACTTTCAATGCCGCTACGGGCTTGTACGATTTTGATGCGAAGGTGCAAGCGGGAACTTATCGCTTTAAGTTTATTCCGCCCGCTCCCTACCTGCCCCAATATTTCGACACAAAATATAATTTTAATACGGCTGACCTATTACTCCTTAACCCAGATGATCAAAAGCGAAACGTAAATGTAGTTTTTGAACAGGGTGGAGTTTTCCGGGTAAAAGTGGTAGATGCCAGTACCTGTGACGCGGCAGGGAACAATTGCACTCCCGTGCAGAATGCTCAACTAAAAATCTATACCGGCACTACTGCTGTTAATCCATTGGGGTCACCTATAAATACCGGGAATGACCTTACCAGTAGTGGTATAGTAACAGGCATTGCTATCTCTAAACCTTTGGTAGCAGGTACAAATTATTTTCTTCAGGTTAATGCCGGGTCAACTGGTCAAAATTATCAGACGGTCTGGTATAGTAACCAACTAAACCAGGCAACCGCTAACTTTATTCAAACCCAAAACGGCGTAGTTACTAACCTGACCATAAAAGTTGCCTTGTCCTCCCGCATTACCGGGACAGTGACCAGCAACGGTTCGCCCGCAGGAGCGGGGGCATGGCGGGTGACGGCCTATTTGTTGCCACTCCCGGCCCAATTAAGTCAGGCTATCAGCTATCAGACTACTCCTTTTGGGGATGGTTCATATACCTTGAATATCCCGCAAGGTAACTATATAGTTGGCTTTAATGATTTCGTGGATCCAATAGGTTATTATGCTAATGCTACCAACCCTAACTTTGCCACGCCCGTAGCGGCAACCCCACTCCCCGGTGCTACTGGTAACATTAACTATAACTTCCAATCACTTACCTGCGGCTTTTCTGGTTATTCTATTGGGGCGGCTACCACTACCACCACCCAAATCACTTACCAGACCGTTTGTTCTGGCGATACTAGGGTTTATTATTCGCTTACGCCCAACTTTACCCCCAACGTCGGTAACTCTGTTACTGACCCAAACCCGGTAAATACTCATGATGTGTCGATTACGGGTCTTACTCCTAACACAACCTATTATTTGAAATTAGCCAGCTTAGCCCAGGGCGCGTCTGTTCCGATTACTTATCCCACCGAGGTGGCGGTGCGGACGGCGGCGGATGGTAAAGTGTGGTATTTCGCCAGTGGCAGCACTTTGTCTGGCACAATTTCCAGCACGGTGGAAACGCTCCACTTGTTTAATAATGACCCTTCGACGAGCGTACCAGTAACTATTATTTATTATTACACTGATAATTTGGGAGTAGCAGTAGCACTAACCAAAACTACTTCGGTGCCAGCTAACCAGCGTAAGGATATAGATGTTGGTACTGATGCCTCGTTTGGGCTGGCGGGGATACAAGCCGAACATTCTACGGTGGTTTCAGTAACGAGTGGTAGTTTGCCTATTCTGGTGGAACGTACTATCAGAACCAGCCATCAAGACCAAAACTTGTATCAATCGAATGGTGGCTACACTATACCGGGAGCTACTGGTTTGAGCTTTGAGTGGTGGTTTGCCAATGTGAATGTGTTCCCGGACACCGATAACTATTTCAGCATTTACAACCCTAATGTCATAACCGCTTGTTATAGTGTCTATTATTACCGTAACAAGTTAGCAGGTAGTACCGATAATACTGGGCCGGAAGCGGTTACAGGCAAATTAGTGCCACCTCTCTCCAGAGTAAAATTTGGGGTTAAGGAAGCAGGTTATACGCCAACCTTCTCGGCCTCACCTACTAATATTCGGCAATTCTCGGTGCGGGTGCAGAGTATAAACTCGGCCTGTCCGGCAAACGGTCAGGTAGTGCCGCTAGTGGTGGAGCAGGAAACTTACTACGGTTCGGAAGCAGCTGGTCGTAAAGGTGTAGCCGGACAAGGGGGTACCCCCGCCCGCCAACCTAACTGGATATTCTCGGATGGTTTGGTTAGAGGGATAGATAGCCAACTATATGTCTTTACTAACCCGAGTTCGGCGACGGTAATAACTTTAACTTACCAGCTAGAGAAACCCCAGATTGGGTTTAACAATATTGTTACTTATACCTTGCCCGCTAACTCCCGTTTCCAGATGACCATTACCAACCCTAACAGCACCGAAATTGGTCGTAGCTATGGTTTTAGTGTGAAAATAGATGCGGCAAAACCTGTGGCGGTGGAGCGATATGCCACCTACCAGTTGCAACCGCAACCAAACTACGATGGTTTGATGAGTGAGCCAGCTTTCAGTCGTTATTCCACTCGTTGGCAGTTTGCTGGTGGTGATACAAAGGAAGACTCAACTGGAGTAAACGTCTCTGATTTGTCCTATATCTTGACTAACCCAAGCCTAACTCAGACTGTCAGCGTTACCTTTACCTACTTCTCCTCTACTGGCGGATCTCCAACGGTGGTTTCTGGTATTCAGGTGGCTCCTAATACCCGCATGGCTATACAAGCTAATCAGGTGGGAAGTAACTATTATGGGGTTGGCCCAAATAAGGTGGTAGCGGTTCAGATTGACTCCACTCTGCAAATCGCCGCAGAAAGAGTCTATTACTGGAAATACGGGGGCTGGATTGGTGGTAACGCCACCTTCGGCTACATACCGCCAAACTTCTAGGCAAATCTACCCCCTTCCCTATAAAAGAAGGGGGAATAAAATTTCGATGTTACTTTTTTGCTACGGAATAGCAAAAAAGTAACGAAATTACATTTTTTGCAATCTAAATTTAAACCTTGACCTAAATTTCACCGCCGCCACTATTTTGGGAAATGATGTAACCGTCATTACCCTTTTTTCGTTAACTTTGCTTCCCCAAAATATATCAATGCCCTCTTTATTGACTTTTCAATTTTAAAGATATAATGTAAAATGAGGTCAGTCAGGAAATGCAGCCTAAACAAGACTCAGCACTCGCTCTAGCAACTTCTTTTAACATCTTTTCCTAACAGGGATTATCGCTTCCAGGTTGGTTTTGGATTAATAGCTGGCAGCTATTTTGTCAATGGCGGCTTTGTTTTTAGCTTTTTAGAAGATGCCGTACTCTTAAGGCATAAGCCAGGCGATAAACTGAATGGATAATAAAGCATATTTTGCCAAAATTAACCCGCCAAAACCCTGGCGGTTGGTTAGTCGCGCCCGCCTGCTAGAAGAACTGGAAGCCTGTGCCGATTATCGCCTATTGTTAATGTCGGCGACGGCTGGCTTTGGCAAAACCTCGCTTCTTAGTGACTTTGTAGCTAATACCCGCCATAAAATTTGCTGGTATGGACTGCATGAGGATGACCGCGACCCTGCTCAATTTTGCAGCTATCTTTTACAGTCGGTCAGAGTGGTGTACCCGGAGTTTGGCGAGCAGTTTGAACAATTGCTGGACACGATTGTGGGCGGGCGCGGTATCGAAAAAGAAAATAACCTGGCGCGGCTGGCTCAGGTTTTTGCTAACGACCTTTTGCAACTATCTCACGGTAAGAGCGACCTTAACGAAACTATTCTGGTACTGGACGATTATCAGTTTGCCGAAAGCCCGTTGGTAGGACATTTTATGCGGCATCTTTTGTTGCTGCTGGATGCCCCCTTTCATGTAATAATTTCTACCCGCACTATCCCCGAATATCTGCCGACGGCCTTTCTGATGGCCCAACGCCTCTTAAGAGCAATTGGCCCGCATGAACTATCCTTCACCCGTGACGAAATAGCGACCTTTCTTCAGAATTACTATGATGTTTCGGATAGCAAACAGACTGATTCTTTACTGGACTATTCAGAGGGCTGGATTACGGCGGTGGTGCTGGCAATGGCGAGCCGTGAGTCCACCCTGAGCCGTTTGCAGCCAGGGAGCGGCCCTTTTAGCAATGGGCAACTGGACAGTCGGCGCATTTTTGAGTTCCTCGGCGATGAAGTATTAGCCGCGCTCTCCCCCGAAACCCAGGATTTTTTGTTGCGTACCTCCACCTTGTCCATATTTTCTGATAATCTTTGCCAACTGTTAACTGGGCGCGACGATTGTGAGATATTGCTAGACCAGCTTGTTAATCAGCAATTATTTATTGAGCCCCAGGCTCCTCCTGCTGAGGCCGCCACCAATAAACAATATTACAAATATCATAGCCTTTTCCGCAACTTTTTACAGTCGCGCTTAGCTCGCCAGCCCGAACTATGGCATATTACTAATTGTCGGGCTGCCGAACTAGCGGTGGAAATGGGTGACTATCAGGCGGCTGTCCAAAATTATTTGACTGTGGCCGAAACTAACCGGGCCGCCGAAGTTATCGCCGAGCTTTGCCCAAAACTTTATGACAACGGGCGTACCACTACTCTGTCTGAACTGCTGGCTCAACTCCGCCAAAAAGAGATTGAAACTTTGCCTGTTTTGGCCTATTACCAGGGATTAGTAATTGCCGATAGTGGTGATATTGAACCTGCCAGAGAGCTTTTGGGCAAAGCCGAAAAATTATTCATAAGTAAGGGAGCTATAACCGAGGCCGCCCGAACGATGGCAATGCGGGGTTTTTGGTTGGCTCGTTCTGGTCGGTTGGATGAAGCTAAACCACTCTGTCAAAAAGCAATGGCCTTGCTGGCGGGCTTCGATGACCTTGATAAAATTGGTCGCGAGTCATTAGCCTTGACCAACATGAGTATGGCTTTCCTTAGCTCTGAGTCGGGCCAGAAAGAGCTTGCCGAAAAATATTACAAGGAAGCTTTTGATGCCTATCAAAAATTGGGCATTCGTTATCGGGTAGCCTCAATTGAGCTTAATATGGCTAACCTTTATTCGGAAATGGGTCGTTTAATCAAATCCAATATTTACTACGAACGCTCCTTGAAATACTTCATCGGTATCGGTAGCCAGAATCTCGAAGTTTATACCCGTTTCGGAATGGCCCGTAATTTACTATTTAAGGGCGCGTATACCGAAGCTCTGGAACAGTTTATTTTAACCTTGCAATTGACCGATAGTTTAGGTAATAAGTATCTAAAAGGTTTTGTTCTTTATAACCTGGGAAATCTGCACCGCGACACCGCTAGATTTACTAAAGCCACCAGCTATTATAATGAGGCTCTAGAAATTGCCCGCCTAACCGACCGCCGTTTGGAACTGGAAACCCTTAGTGGTTTGGCTCTTAATTATCTGCTTAACAATCAAAAAATAGAAGCCCGCGAAACTGTGCTTCAGGGGGTTGAGCTTAATGAGGATTATCATCTCCCACTCTATAGCGCGACCCTTGAGATGGTGATGGGTCTTTACCACTATGATGCCCGCAGTTACAAACGGGCTCTGGTTTCTTTTGATAAAGCGGCGGAGGTCTTTGGCGAACATCATTGGTCGGCCTGGCTATGTCGTAGCAAATTATATCAAGCCCTAACCTATTTTGGACTGAATGAGTTCAAAAAAGCTCTTTCTTGCCTGGAAGAGAGTGTGGAACTGGTTTCAACTATTGGTTTCGACCCTTATTTGCCCTGTGACCTTAGTTGGGCCACTAAATTATTTGAATATGCTTCGCGAAAGAAAATTAGTGATACGCTACAAGAATTTTTGACGCGAAAAGGCTTGCTGCGTGTCCCATTAATTGAAGATATGATGCAAGAAGCTGATGCTGCCGAAGCCCTGCCGGAGGCCGAAATTATCCCTCAGCTAAGAGTTTTGGACGAATCGCGTAATATAGAAACCTCGCCCCCTAAACTAATGATTGTCCGACCTTTTGACCAGAAGCAGGAGCAACTTAGGGCCGGGAAATTAGCCGCCTCTGGCAAATATGACCTGGAGGTTAGGACTCTGGATGGCGGGCGGGTCTGGAACAATGAACACGAGATTGAACATTGGCGGATGGGTAAAGCCCGCGAACTGTTCTTTTTCCTACTGGAGCATGGTAAATGTAGCCGGGACGAGTTGGTGGAGGCACTCTGGCCCGATGCCGATTTTGCTTCTACCCCTAACCTTTTCCATTTTACGATGTCCAGCTTGCGAAAAGTGATTAAACCAGCCGATATAAAACTTGCCAGCCAGCGTTATAGTCTGGTGGGCGAAATCTGGCACGACGCAGATGAGCTAAAGCGGCAGGTAAAGTTGGCTCAAGCGGCAGTCCAGATTAATATGGCGGAACTAACCGCCGTTTTGGATTTGTACCAACGCGATTATTTAGACCAAATCTATAGCGATTGGGCGACCTATCGGCGGCAGGAAATTCTACAGACCTATCTGGATGGCCTTAGCCTATTAGCTCGTCACTTTGAGAGCCAAAACCAATTTGGACAGGCTGGGAGTTTGTGGCGGCGGTATCTGGTGAAGGACTCTTATAACGAGGAAGCCTACCGCTTGCTAATCAATTGTTATTTGGCTCTAGGAAATAAAAAAGAAGCCCGCCAGCAATACGCCGAATGTATGCGGATGCTGGAGGAGGTTGATGCTAAGCCCACTCAGCAAACTCAATCTTTGTTGCAGAAATTAGCCTGAGTAGAGTTTTAGCAAGTTGGATTTAACAGTTAAGTTGGAATGTTTCCCAGGATACGCGAGTAGTAGCGCGTTTTAATAGCTTTAAATCTTAATTGATTTAAAGTCCGGCTAGGAAACTGGCGGAAAAATTAGCTCTTACCCTCTGTTTTTACAATTTTTTCCAAATGAGTTTTTCTTAGCGTCTTTTATTGGCAGTTATCTGGTATAGCTTTAGAAATGTTAGCGAGAAGCTGAGGCTGACTCGGCTTTTTGTTGACATTACCGCATACCGGGCTGACCGTGAAAGGCGTTCTCATAGCGAAATTTTGCTAAGAATCGCTTCGGCAGATTCTTAGCATTTTTTGTTATGAACTTAGCAGCACTTAGCAATTCTTAGCACATTTATTAGCGAGAGCCCGATTCCGTGCTAAGTTTTTGCTAAGAAAGGCCAGTTAGAATAGCGTCAGTTGGAAGGCAACACATCTGCTTAAAAAATCGGACAAATGTTAAATTAGGGTCTAGGAGGCAATTAAAATGGCTAAGTTAATGGTATTGGTTTCGTCAGAAAAAAGTTTGAAAGTGGCGAAAGTGGCGATGTTTGGGTTAACAGTATTGGGAGCCGCTCTTGGCGTAATCTCAACTGACTCTGTTTCCCCCGGTGGCTGGTAAGCTTCATCGCACTCTCACAGGTTTTTAGTCCTGGTCTGGCAACTTGGCAGTTATCGGTGTTCTCGGAGGTAAAGGTATGTTATCAATTCAACAACTAGATAGACTAGCCGGGGCTATGGTTTTGGATCGGAATTTAGGGCGCACCTTTATTCAAAACCGCCTTGAAGCGATAGATACCTATAACTGTAACTTTGCTGCCCGCTATGGCGAAAAACCAATAGTCCTCAGTGACGAGGAAAAAGATATTATTTCGTCCGTCTTAGCCAACGACCTTCCTGACTTCTTCGCTCAAATGTTGAGCATTATCGGTAGCTTTCACAAGCACAACAAGCCCACGCTCCCGGTTTCTCCCGGTGTTAAGTTTGAGCGTATTCCCCGCGACAGCTTTGGTCTACAACAGGATTCTGTCGCCTAGTAGCAGAACATATCATAGTATTCTTTGTACTATCATCCACCCATTCCCAACTACCCATTTCACTCTAGCGGGAGCGTATACCCACGCTCTCGCCTTTTTTATTATGACAAAATTATGAGCTTTGCCGATAATATTCTGACCGAAAATTTAGCACCCCTTCGGCAGCAACTTCTTTATCACCCCCTCTGGCAAAAAATTGAGGATGGCACGCTGGAAGTCGCGCGGCTACGGTTATTCGCTTTGCAGGATTATTGGTTGGTGCGGGAGGCTTATCGGCTGGACGCGCTGGCAATCGCCGCCGCCCCCGACTTTGAGACTCAGGAATTGCTAATTGCCAAGCTCCAACCAAAAATAGGCGGCTATAAATTACTCTTTAGTTTTGGCGAAGGGCTGGGGCTGACTCGCGCTGACTTTGACGCGGTAGAACCTTTAGCGGGCTGTATGGCCCTGACTAACTTTTTCTACTGGATGCTGGCTTACGGCTCTCCGCCCGAAAAGTTAGCGGCGGTCAGTGCCAGTGAGGATATTTTTGTCCAGATTTGCCTCCGTATCAGTCCAGCCCTTGTCCGCAATTATGGCCTGACTCCTGCCCAGGTTGAGTTTTTCACTTTTCATGAGGTCATCGGTGAAAAAGTAACAGCTCTGGACGAAACCCTCCTTGCCCGCTACCAATCCCCCGCCGAACACCAACTTATCACCCGCGCTGTCCGCCTCAGCCACGAATTCGAGCTAATGTTTTATGATACAATCCTCTCAACACCAATCTAAAAATTCTAGCAAGGATAAAAAAATAATTATGACTCCACAGGATAACCCTCGGACTGCTGATGAATATTGGAAACTTGGTCAAGATTTTGCTGCTAAAAAAAATTACGAGGAAGCTCTATACCATTATACTGAAGCAATTCAGCTTGACTCAGGCAAAGCTAGAATTTATGTAAGTAGAGGCATAGCTTACCGGGTGCTTAAACAGCCCAATAAAGCGATAGAGGACTATAACCGAGCCTACCAAATTGACCCGCAGGACATCGCAGTTCTTATTAACCGGGGAATTATCTATTCCGATATGGGAGAATATCAAAAAGCCATTGAGGATTTTACCAAGTCCATTGAAATAGACCCAATTGTTTTAATGTTCTACAATTTACGAGGCAACGCTTATGGCAAAATGAAGCAATATCGGCGGGCTATGGAAGATTACAGCCGCGCCATAGAACTAAACCCTAAAGGTACTTCTGCTTTAATAAACCGAGGGCTGACTTATTACCACCTTAAATTATACGAAGAAGCTATCACAGATTATGACCGAGTTATCGAGATTGACCCGTCAGATGAAGGCGCATACTCAAGTCGTGGTTCGGCTTATAGTGCCTCTGGTGAATACGAAAAAGCGATTGTAGATTTTAAGAAGGCTCTTGAATTAAACCCAAACGACTCAGCGATTTATAATAATTTGGGGAATGCCTATGTAGCCCTAAAAGAACCCCAACTAGCTATCCAAAATTATGGAGAGGCTATCAGAGTAAATCCAAGTTACCTTGACGGTTATTACAACCGCGGCAATACCTATTTTTCCCTACGACAATATCAAGAAGCCATTCAGGATTTTAGCAAAGCGATTCAACTAAATCCAAATGACTTTCGCTTATATCATAACCGCGCCTGTGTTTATCAAGCCCTCAACCAATTTCCAGAAGCTATTCAGGATTTTAATAAAACTATCGAACTTAGCCCTGGATTAGCGGTTGCCTACTTCAATCGAGGGCGCACCTACAAAACTATGGGTGATAAAGAAAAAGCCCGCCAGGATTTTCAGCAGGCGGCTGAATTAGGAGTTGGGGCAGGTGAAGGAGAGTTAAGAAAATTATAAAGCCGGTTTGAGATGAAAGGCGGGACATGGTACAATCTGGCCCGTTAGTGTTACGAAACCACCCATAACCCTTAGAGGAGTTTGTTATCATGTCTGATGCCACCACCAACGAAAAGCCCATTAGCGACGAATTATTGGCAATTCTGGTTTGCCCACGCAGCAAGCAAAAAGTAGCTTTGAGCAAGGACAAAACCAAGCTGGTTTGTCAGGGTCGCTGCGAAGATGCCAAATGCCCCCGCGAATACCGCATCGAAAACGGTATCCCGGTAATGTTGTTAGAAGATTAAATTACTCCACATCAAATGCACTTTGTCTTTATCTACCCCCAGCTAAAAAACCTGACCGGAGCCCAGCGACTCATTTTGGCTTTGGCGGGAGCGGTGACGACCTTACCTGACGAGAAAAACGGGCCGAACCGGGTTACTATTCTGACCCACAAAGTTAGCCCCGACTGTCGGGCTGCTATTCCCCCTGGCGTGCAACTGGTAGAGACTGGTTTTAATCTTAACAAAACCCGCAACCATTATTTTGATTCGCTGCTCGAATATTTTTCCGTGCCTTTTTTGCTACGACATATCCCCAAGAGTGATAATGAAAAAGGCCAGAAAAAAATACAAGGTAAGGTGGATGCGGTTTGTTTCTTTGGCCCGCCCAGTCTGCCAGGATTGTGGTGGGGCAAGCACCTGCACCGCCTAAAAATACCTCTGTTATATTTTTGTTATGAGCCGCCCCGCGCCGCCTACACCGATATTTCAGAGGTTAGTCGGGCCTGGGCTGGACGATTGGGTGGACTGGTGCGTAGGATGTTTCGGCTCTATCGCCCACTTGACCGCTATCTGGCGAAACAGGCTGATGGGGTGCTGGTTAACGGCCTCTATGCTCAATCGCTCATCCGCGAAACTTATGGCCTACCCTCAACCGTAATTACACACGGGGTTGAGCTTTTACCTCTGAATAATTTAGAGGAAGCCGCCCAACAAGTCCGCACCCGTCATGGCTTATTCGGCAAAGGGGTTATTCTAACGGTCAACCACCTCCATCCTCGCAAACGGGTAGATTTACAAATTAAAGCCATGCCCCTTCTGTTAAAAGAAATCCCTGACGCGGCTTTGCTGGTGGTTGGGAGCGGGCCAGAGTCGGCAAACTTGCGACAATTGGCTGACCAACTTGGCTTAACCCCTCAGCAGGTGGCCTTTGCCGGGTTTGTGCCGGATGCTGAATTAGTGGCCTATTACGCGGCGGCTGATTTGTATTTTCATTCTGGAAGGGCGGAAAGTTTTGGTCTTTCGGTGCTGGAAGCGAGTGCCGCCGGGTTGCCAATAGTGGCGGCGGACGAGGGTGGCCCCCGCGATATTATTATTGAGGGCGAAACGGGTTTTTTGGTTCAGGCTACCCCCGAAAACTTTGCGGCGAAAGCAAGTCGGCTTCTAAATAATCCTGATATGGCTAAAAAGATGGGTCAGGCGGGGACGGAGTCGGTAAGTGAGAAATTTACTTGGGCAAAAGGTGCGACCAATTTTGTTGAGGCGTATACAACGGGAGTCAGAATAAAGAATAAAAAATAAAGAAGTCAGTTTCGCTGTACTGTACCAGTTCTGTTACTGGTTCCCTAAAGGTATTACTGCCGACTCCACGTATGAAGAGTAATCCTGTTCGTGAAGCCTGATACATCATAGAAGTTCATTCTGTCGTTTCCATATGAACCGACAAACGCTTTATTTATTCCAGCTTGTTTTAATCTGTGTAATCCTACATTGATAGTTGCGCGGGCAAGTCCTTTCTTACGGTGTTGTGCATCTGTACCTACTGGTTCGATATATCCTACATTTAGTTCTGGCTCTATCCATATGATACAAAACGAAACCACATCACCTTTTGAGTCTGTCGTATAAAGATCAAAATCTTTTCTGTATGAAGGACCTTTTTGCAAATTTCGGTAGATTTCAACTGGATAGGTTGGGGAGTCAAATGCAGCAGTTATTTTGTCAATTTTATGCTGCAAGTCCAGACCTGTTTCGTCTACCATATTATGTACAGTATGCCCTTCAGGTAGCCTAAACTCAGGAATTGCCTCCTTTAAATCAATCCAATTTAAATATTCTACTTCTTCATTTTTTGTATATCCAAGATTTACGAGTGTTAGGTTTCTGAAGGTATCGCTATCATCGCTCCATAACTTTATCGTATTTTGCTTCACGATTTCTTTGATTACTTTTTCTGCCTTATGTATCATTTCCTCTTCCAGCTGTCTGTATTTTGGCAGTGTGAAAATAAATATATTTTCATCTGGACTTTCAGAACATAAAAGTGCAACTACTTTCCCTTTTTCATCCTCCCATAAAAAAATTGTTTCTTTCCAATCTATCTTTACTCCTCTGTTTTTGTGCAGTAAAGCAATGAAGAATTCAGCATATTCAAATCGCTGTGGCAGCCAATATTGAGTATGATTACTTGTTTTGTGTAATTCACGAAAGAACCCAATTATTCCATCGTAGTCTGCTGGTGTATACTTTTTGCAAATTGTTTTCATATTTTCTCATTTAAATACAAGGGCAGACAGAGCGTAGCCTCCCCGTAGGGGGCATTGGTCTGCCCCTACACATTCGCATTTTCCGACCACCGACCACCGCCCACCGATTTAGGCTTTTTCGGGCTGGAGTATACCGTAACCCCCTTCTTTGCGCCGATAAACTACGTTAATTCCATCGTTCTCGGCGTTCAGGAAAACATAGAAATCGTGACCAACATTTTCTAATTCCTCGATGGCATCACTGGCGTACATCGGTTTGAGCGGGAATGTTTTGGCCTTGACCGGAGCTAATTCTTGCAATTCCCTAGCTGCCTGCTCCAACGCTGGTTGCTCTTCTAAAATAGTAACCGCCTCGCCCACACTGGTCTTGCCCTTGTTACGTTGGGTGAGACGCTCTTTATAGCGGGTCATCTGGCGTTGCATTTTGGCGTGTAGTCGGTCTAAAGCGTTGGAAAGGTCACTATCTCGCTCCTCCGCCCGCAAGATTGTGCCGTTTACCCACATGGTCATTTCCACTACCAGCCGTTCAGTAGCCTTGTGGGAATGTTCGGTGGCTAACTCAACAGTGGCTTCGTTTGCTACCTCCAGATAATGGTTAAGTTTGCCCAGTTTACGGACGATAAGTTCTTTACGGTCATCGCTTACTTTCACGTTTTTACCGCGAATAGTCAATTCCATTTCGTGCCTCCATCCAATGAATTAGTAAGAGAAAAATTGGCGGCCCCTACAACCCCGCCTGGCTTCCCCTATTAGATTAATTATACTACCGTGTGGCAATTTTGGACGGTAGTTAGGATAATTCTAACTGAACTCTAAAATAAAAAGCCCGCCCTATTGGAGGACGAGCCCACTCTAAAAATTTCGACTTTTGACCTTAAAGAAATACCTTGTAAACGATAATCGTATGGGTTTTGCCATCCCAAATGGAGTCATACTCCTGGATAAATTGGGCCCCCTTCTTTTCGTAGAAGCGGCGACCAATAGTATTTTCGCCAATGGTCGAGATATACATCTCTTTGATACCCGCTTCGCGTAGGAAAGAGCAAGCCCGCTCGAATAACAGTTCGCCCACCCCCTGCCGTTGGGTTTCAGGCCGCACATAGAACTGAAGCAGGCGGGGACGACCCCGGCGGTCTTTGGGTAGGACGCTGCAATAGCCCAATAATTTGCCACCGCGCTCTGCCAGGAAAATAACATTGGCGGGGTTGCTAAGAATACCGTTCAGGACATTATCGCTATAATATTGGGTTACCTCGTCCTCAACCTCTTCCTCAGTCATAAAATGTTTGAAGGAACTAAGGCGGGAGAGGGTGGCAACCTCACGAACAGCATTAAAGTCGGCGGGGGTCGCCCGTCGCAAGGTAATAAAATCGTCCTGTTCGGCTGAAGCTGATTCCTGGGTAATTTTATCTATCTGTTGCATTGCCATCCCTCCCTCATAACATTTATAGCACTTCATCGCTATTATTCTTGCGAAGCTCTCCAATTTCATTGCTGAGCAATATGATACGACTCTTTAGCTAATGCTGCAACCGTCAAAGGTAGGTAATATTGGGAAGGATGGGTAAAAATCACAATTATATCAGGTAAAGCTCTGAAACTTTATTACAAATCAGAGCGGGTTACTTCGTGACTCCAGAAATCCTCCGCCATCAAGGTGTTCGGGAAGATGGCGCGGGCTTCATCCAATAATTGCAGCAAACCTTCTCCTTCGCCCGCCTCGTAGCGGGGACTAAAGTGGGTAATAATCAGAGTTTTGACTCCGGCGGCTTGGGCAACTTGCGCCGCCATTGCCGAGGTAGAATGAATACCGCGCACCGCCAAATCCTCATCGCTCTGGGTATAGGTCGCTTCGTGGATAAGCACGTCGGCATCACGGGCTAACTCAATGGAGGCTGGCGTAAAAATAGTATCGCTACAATAGACCACCTTACGGCCTGGACGGGCAGGGCCAACCAGCTCACGCCCGTCAATCTTCCGTCCGTCTGGCAATGTTACCGTCTCACCTTTTTTCAAGCGTCCATAAAGCGGGCCGGGGTTTAATCCTAACTCCTGGGCCTTTTCCACCATAAAACGTCCGGGTTGGGGATGCTCGCTAACGGCGTAACCGTAGCTCTCGACCCGATGCTTGAGGGGCAGACAGCTAACGCTAAACTCCTCATCACTGAAAATCAGGCCGGGTTTGATTTCCTCAACCCTTATTTCGCCGCCCAGGTGGGTTTGGCTAATTCTCATGGAACAATTGATATATTCTTCCAACCCTACCGGGCCATAAAGGGTCACGGGTGGTAAATCGCCCCCCCGCAAGGAGCGACTGGCTAATAAACCCATCACCCCAAAAAGATGGTCGCCATGCAGATGGGTAAAAAATATTTTCTCAAGCTGGGACGACCTCAAGGCTGAACGCAAAAATTGTTGCTGCGTTCCCTCCCCACAATCAAAAAGCCACAAACTACTCCGTTGTGGTAGTTGTAAGGCAATACTGGTTACATTGCGGGTACGGGTGGGTGTGCCAGAGCTTGTCCCAAGAAACGTGATACGCATAGCAAAAACTTTCTAAAAAAACTTCCCCATTTAGTTTTACTACTATACTTTATTGTGGACAGGCTGGCAAGGCGAAAGAGTAAACAAAAATTTGTAGGGATACCCCAGGCATCCCTACAAACCCACTCCCACTTAACTCTGAAACCGAGGAATTTATCTAGCTGGCCTTGTCAAGGTGTCGCCGTACCTCGAAACCCATGATATGCGCCTGACGCTCAATTGATTTAATTATGCGTAGATGCCGAGGGGACAGGGTTTCGGTGTGAAGAATCGGATCTCCACGATACAGTTGTTCAGCCCAGACATGGTTATAATCAGGTAAAACACTTAAATGAAAACCACTGGCAAAGGGGAAAGCAACGTAGATATACTTCCAAAGTTCGCGGTCAGCACGAAGATTTAACGCCACAGCCATAAATTTAAAGCTCCTTTGCTTCAAAACTAACGCCTACTGCTTTATAAGACAAAGCATCGAGCATTAATTCCTGCCAACAACATTGTTGGCAGGTTTTTAGCGACAGAAAAAAACATTGTCCATCCAGTTCTCGAAAGTTCTGGTTGGTTCTTTCTCAACGATTTCGGTTGGGGACTATAGCTCAACATCGAACTACAGTCCACAAAAGTTACCGTTACTGTGTGCCTATTATATAATGTTCGACCAGACAACGCAACAGATTTATAATGAGAATCGTCTGAAAATTTAGATTTAGTTAAGATTTACCCAAAAGAATTAAGCGGTTTCCGTTCTTTCCTAACTCTTTAGCCAGAGCACCTGATAGGGTTGTAGCTCCAGTACCGCGCCCGCTTGATACTTTTTCCCGCTCACTAAATCGGATCCACCAAACTCAGTCAGGGTTAAGTTTTGGTTGTTTCCTGAAACATTTATTATGACCAGAATTTGCTCCCCGCCCCCCGAACGTAATAGCGTAAACAGGGTCGGATGTAGGGCTAGAATCTGCTGAGCCGCGTTGGGGTGAAAAGCTTTTTGGGCAGTACGTTTTTGGATAAGTTCGGTGTAGCGATAAAAAACTTTGCTGGCGCGGGACTCAGGGTCGGCTAAAGCTGCTTCAAGTTCAGAATATTGCAATTTCTGGCGGTTTATCGTTCGCGCCCGTCCGGTCTGGGCCCAGCCCTCCTGCCAGTTTTCCGAGCCAAATAGACTATGGAAATATATCCCCGGCATGCCCTGTAGCGATAACAAAATTGCTTGAGAAGCCAGGAAGCGGTCTACTTTGGTATCCAGACTTTCGTTAGTATCATTTGGGTCAGAAAGCGCGTCGAACCAGGTTATATTCAGCTCGTAGGGACTCTGGCTACCATCAGGATTATTTTTGTAACTAACTCTGCCGCCGTGTTTCAAGGTAGTATCTACCAACCCCTGTACCTCGGTTTCGCTCAAAATGCCTTTGGCAGGCACAACCCCAATACCATCGTGAGAAGCCAAAAAGTTGAAGAAGGTGGTCTGATTAGTCGGCGGTTGCAAGGTAGCGGCCCAATTTTGCAGGTGCTGGGCGTTACCACTATGCAGGGCGTTCAATACCAGTGGCACTAGCGGGAACTGATAGACCAACTGAGCCTCGTTAGTGCCGTCCCCAAAATAACTCACGTTGTCTTTGTGCGGCACATTGGTTTCGGTGATTAATATGGTGTTTGGGGCTAAAATGTCCAGTACACTCCGCCACAATTGCACTACCGCGTGAGTCTGGGGCAGGTGAATACAGTTTGTGCCGAACTCTTTCCATAAATAGCCGATTGCGTCCAGCCGAATCAGGTTTGCCCCTTTACCCACGTAATATAATAATAGCTCGGTAACTTCCAGCAGCACGTCGGGGGTGCTAAAATTTAGGTCTATTTGGTCGGCACTAAAGGTTGTCCAGACATATTTTTGTCCCTCGGCGGTGTCAAAGGCGGTTAGCAGGGGCAGGGCGCGGGGTCGGGTTACGCCCGATAAGTCCAGATTGGGGTCGGTGACGATAAAATAGTCCTTATACTTATCTTCACCCTTCAAGAAGCCCTGAAACCAAGCACTACTGGCTGAGATATGATTTACTACCGCGTCAAACATTATTCTAAAGTCAGTGTGAAGTTTCTCCACATCTTCCCAACTCCCCAGAGCCGGGTCAACCTGCTTATAATCCACCACCGAAAAGCCGTCGTCGCTGGTGTAGGGGTAAAACGGCAGGATATGGACGGTATTGATTGTCCCCTGAAGGTGTTGATTTAAGAAGCGGTGGAGAGTCTGGAGGTGGGTCGCACTGCCACTTTGAACTTGGTCGCCGTAGGTTATCAGCATTACGTCTTGCTCGGTTAGCCTCTCGGCAGGCGCAACCTGCGGACTAAGACTTTGCAGATTCTGATATTTTCCCAATAACCCCGCCAACTTGTCCCAGGTCTGCCCCCCAACTTCCGGGCCATAGATAAAGTTGAGTTTCTCCTGGACTTGGTGCTCAATATTCTCAGTTTTGGTCATGTTTCTCACCAGACTTTATAGGATTTATAAACAATTTCCATTCGTTTCTTCCTGCAACTTGGCTAATTGTTGCCTTATAAGCAATACCTTGCTCTGGAACGTTAAGTATTCCAGTTGTAATAAGTGCTTGGTCATACACGTAGTTTTCTACCTCAATGTCTTTTGTAAAGACTTTTGGTATTACTTGGTAAATTAAGGTAAAAATTTTGTGTAGCAATTTATTTGAACTAACTAAATAAAGGCCAACATTCTCAACCGTTACCTCAATTACTATCAGTTTATCTAAGATTGTTTTAATTGCTTCATAGTCCTCAAGAATTCTACGATGGTATTCAGGTATTACTAGATTGTAAAAATATTCTTTATATATTGCGTGAAGTGTACTAAAGAGTTCACCTGTCTCATTTGTAACGGAGGTTTCATATTCAATTTTTTCTTCAAATTCTGGTTCGATTTCAATTTGGTTATTGATTACTTCTAATTTAAAACCAAGCGTACGCATTTCATGTTTGATAAATTCTTGAGGCCAATCAATATCCAAACATTCCCTAATTGTTTTGGTTTCAATACCATGCTTCGCTGCTTTATCAATAGCATCTTTTGAAAATCCAGATCTAGATACAGCAACTACCTTATGAATATCTAAATCTTTGTATTTGCCAATTAGACCATCAATCCACTCAATGTCACTTTTTCGACTTCTATCTCTACATTCGACAGCAATCCGCATTTTTATATTTGCTATATCTTGCTCAATTAAAATATCTATCTCGCGTGTAGCGTTACTGTTACGTTCTTTCAATTCAAAGGATTCGGTTACTGTTGTACCTGAAGGGGTAAGTTGGGTGTATATATAATGAATTAGCTGCTGAAATTCATTAGAACGTTTTGGCATTTTAAAGTTACCTACAAGCTTGAAATCGAAAGTTTATTCTAAGGGTGTGAATTGATTCAGGTCTAATATATTATAACCACGCTGTTTCAATAAGATTGCTGCTTGCGCCCGCACCAGAATCGTTTCCCGGTAAAGTTCCAGCAAGGCTTGTTCTTCTGCTTGTTTTTCGGGGGTAAGAGTTTCAGCTTGCTGCTTGAAATGAAGGGCTTCCAGGCGTACTCTTTGATTCTGGCTCATAGTTGCTCTTGCAGCTTGCCATAAGGCCGCATCATTTTTATATCTCATTTTATTTTCACTCAAAGCCCGACCCTCCTGCTTACAAGTATATCATTGCTCACAACTTTTACTGAGCGTTTGGGTCTTTGTAGGGGGTAAAGGCCAGGAAAGCTTCACCTTTGTAGTTAGCAGCCTGAATTTTGAAAGTTTGCCCATCCTCGAAAGTTATAATAATATTTTGCAAGTCGTTCCAGGCGTGGGTAATTTTGCGCCCCGCCAACCAACTCCAATCCACGCTACAACCCGAATCTTTGGTACTTTGTTTAGCTTCTTCCACTTGAAAATTCTCCTTTGACCTAACTCCCTAGCCCCCTTCCCGACCCAGGAAGGGGGAACAAAACCTCTTAATTCTTACTTCTAATCGACAACTGACCACCGCCTACCTGATACGCTTTGCCATAAAAATATCGGGTTTGCCGGGGCCGTTTGCGTCTGGCATAACCCCAATTATTGCAAAGCCTTGTTTCTGATAAAACTCATAGGGATGGCGACCCGGATTTTGGATGCGGCCAATATGCTCAAGCGGGTTGGGATAAAGGTCAGTGTCAGCCAGTGTGGTGCGATTGTCCTCATCGTCAGTACCAAGCCAGAGAGTAAACGCCCCCTTTTGCCTGACTTGTTCCTCTAAATCGGCTACCAACGCCTTGCCAACCCCCTGACCCTGATGGGTCGGACTTACCGCCAACGGATGTAACTCCCAAACATTCCCATCATACTGCTCAATACCACCAATCCAGCCTAGCGCGTCACCCTCGTCCGATAGAGCTACTCGACTGAGGCGATCTGTCCCAAATGACTCCTTTATTTCCGCCACTGCTTCTTCAAGGGTAGTCCAGGCGGGGGAAAAGTCGGCGAAAGCATCTATCAATATTTGGGCAATCTGCCGGATAACAGCTTCATCTTCGGGCTTTAATTTCACAATTCTCATCTGCGCCTCCTGAGTTTATCTGACGGTTTTAATATACCACACTGCTATTACGTTGACATAGCTCAGTTAATTTAGTATAACCAACCAGGTAAAATAATTAATAGAAAGCGCACTACAATGTCTAAAATAATTCCTGTAGAAACCTACAAGTACCCCGATTTGCCCCGTTACTATTTCCCCGCTCAGGTTATTACTGATACCCCCGAACTTCTGACCCTGTTTTGCCCGGTGGGTGCGCCCTTCTGGAGCGGCAAGGACAACCAGTTGCACGTCCATAGACACCACACCTTTTCTATTTTATATCCAGACCGCGATTATAACGTGGTGCTATTCTGGAACGCCGATTGGGGTTTCCGGGGCTATTATGTGAATGTGGCTCTGCCGGTGCAGTGGGACGGCAAGATGTGCAGCTATATTGACCTGGATTTGGATGTCCAATATCTGACCGAAGAAAGTGTGGTCGCCAGAGGGGGCGAAATGGCGGCAGGGGTCTATATCCTTGACCGGGACGAATATGAGGAGCGCAAGGTAGCCTATAACTACTCAGTCGAAATTATGGAACGCTCGGAGGCCGCCCTGCAAGAAATCCTGCATCAGGTTGAGCTACGGGCCTTCCCCTTCGACGATTCGTTGGTAGGTTGGCGGCCTGATGCTGAACTTACTGGTTTGACTGGCTTGCTGGACAAATACGGAAAGTGGCATTTCCCCGATGGTAATGCTGAATAAGGAGTCAGAATAATGTAGGAGTAGGCTCTGTCCTGCGATAACCATCGGCTGACGGAGCAGCCTCCTACAAATTATTCCCAAATATCCTGTCTTTTCTGTCCATCCTTGTTACTTTTTTCCGCCCACTGACAACTACCCCCCGCCAACTTTCGACTCGTTACTTGTTACTCGTTAATTTCTTCCGCGTTGCAAGTAATAGTCCCAACGCCAGCAACACCAATGACACCTGAATTGCCCCTACCACCAGGAAGGGGATGTTATGGCCTAGCTCGTAAAGGAAACCTCCGGCTAAAGCTCCTGCCAGACTGCCAAACTGGGTGACGGCGTTAAAAAGACCTTGCGCTTTGCCATGACTATGGACGGGGCTATGGTCAGCCAGATAGCCATCGTTGGCACTTCGGGCTATGCCATCCATCGTACCCTCAATTACGCCCAGCACCAAAATCACCATAAAGGCCGTGATTATCCCGTAGGACATCCAGCACAAACTGACTAGAATGGCTGCCCCAAACATCATCCCTAATCGCCCCACCCGGTCAGAAAGCCGACCCGCGATTGGCCCAATAATCACCATCGGGATAGCGTAAACCATATAAGTTAGACCTATAAAGGTAAGAGAATAGCCCAGGTCTGTCATAAAAAGACTCCAGGCCGCAATCGCTACTCCCGGCCCTAAACCCAGCGCACCCCGCACGATACAACCAATAATAATCGGGGTCGTCCAGAGTTTTTCTTTGGGCAACTCCCACTTCTCGGCGGCGGTCTTGGGCTGAGTCTTGGGTTTGTAACGGCGTAAAGTCACCAGCACCAGAATTATTGCTGGCACAAACACTACCGCAGATAGCCAATAGACCAGCGTAAAACCAAACCATTCTGCTAGAGTTGTGCCGATGGGTGGCCCCGCGAACATCCCAAAGGTCATCATTGCCCCTAACAGGCCAAAAGCTTCGCCATTGCGCCCCGGCGGAGTGAGGTCAGCCAGCATAGCGCGGGCGGCAGGTACTACGGCGGCGGCGGAAATCCCTTCGATAAAACGCAAGAAAATAAAAGTTTCACCGGAGGTAGCAAACAGATAAGAAAAAGTGATTAAGCCGTGCGCCATTAACCCGCCCGTAATTAGCCAGACCCGGTTCACCCGGTCACTGAGCCAACCAAAGGGAAATATAAACACAAAGCCCGAAAACAGAAAGGCCGCCGCCATTAATCCAGCCTCAGCCGGAGAAGCCCCCTCGGAACGGGCGTAGAGGGTGCGGAGGGGTGAGACTATCCCAAACCCAATGTAGGTAATGGCAATCGCGCACATCAGGCTGGCGATTTCCCAATTGCGCCATAGGCTTTGTCTCCGGGGTGCAGGCGTAGTTGGAATGATAATATTTTCGGCTGGGTTGGTTTCGTGGGTCAGACTCACTTTGTTTAATCCTCACATCTCTTTGCTGATAAAAGTACGCTTAGATGATTGTATCAACAAATCCAGGGCCTGTCCTCCGCTATTATGATTAATATATCTGCCCAAAACTATAAATTGGTTATCAGATGAACCCAAAACGACGTTCAGGTATTGACCTTTAGGTTGGATTTAGTTAGAATGACGAATAATTAATGAATTAACTGGTTAACGAAAGCTTTACCCAAAATTCCCAGAGTTTGCAACATTTATCCTGGTCGGACAGTACCTTAAAGTAAATCGTACCCAACACCAACTCAGACAACCCAGCAAGGTTAAGGCTCAACATGTACAGAAAGACGGTTCTGAGTAACGGAGTACGAGTTGTCACCGAAAGAATGGTGGGGGTACGGAGCCTGACCATTGGGGTAATTATCGAAGTTGGCTCAAAACACGAAAGTCGCAAGCTTAACGGGATTGCTCACTGCATCGAGCATTTGCTTTTCAAAGGGACAACAGGTAGGGACGCGGCTACACTGGCGCGCATGATAGATTTGGCAGGTGGACAATTAGGCGCGTTCACCACTCGTGATTACACCTGTCTATTTGCGGCGGTGCTGGACGATTATCGCACCTACGCCCTGGATATTTTTGGCGACATCCTGTTACACTCGCTATTAGATGCCGAAAGTTTGCGGCGGGAGCAGGAGGCGATTTTCCAGGAACAGGAAGCGGGCGAGGAACGTCCCGAAAAGCTGGTTCAGGAAATTTTGAAACAGGCGGTCTGGCATGACCACCCGCTAGGCCAGAGTATCTACGGTCAGCGTAGCAGTGTGGCTCGGATTACCAAAGACGATGTACTGACCTTTTTCCGGGACTATTACGGGGCAGACCGGATTATAATTTCGGCGGCGGGCAACGTTGAGCATGACGATTTCGTGGCTCAGGTCAATGACGCACTGTGGGCTTTGCCTCAAAGTGGGCAGGCGAAAGCTACCGAAAAGCTGGCAGTTCCAGAATTTCAACCCGCCGTCGAAATACGCAAGCGTGACTCAGCTCATGTTTATTTTACTTTAGGCGCACCTGCTTCTAGTTACGCCAGCCCGGAGCGTTACGCCGTCTATGTTTTGAACAACCTGCTGGGTAGTGGTATGAGTTCGCGGCTCTACCAGCAAATGCGCGACCAACAGGGCTGGGTTTACGAAATCGGCAGCGTCTATCATCCCTATCGTGAGGCGGGCCTGATGTTAGTGGAAGGCTTTACCACCCCACGCAATCTTTTGCCAGTTTTGCGGGGAACGGTGGATGTGCTGATTAGTCTGCTGTCCGAGCCCGTCAATGAAGAAGAACTATGGCGGGCCAAAGAGCGGTTGCGGGGCGAAATTCTGATAGGGGCGGAAGCCAGCAATACCCGCATGAGCCAACTTGCTACCCAGGAACTTTATTTCGGGCGCTATATCCCGGTGGAAGAACTGGTAAATAGTATTCGGGCAGTGACACCAGAGGATATAATAGAAGTGGCGGGCGAAATGTTTCAACCGGGCAATTTGGCAATTACCGCCGTTGGGCCATTGAGCGAAAGTTCGAGCCAAATCGCCGAGTTAATTGGTCTCTAATCCAGGCCAACGTTAGGTTTATCGTAATGTTGCTTTGCTATTATCATTATAATTGCCATTCTCAGCGCGGCGGGCCACCCGTCTCGCTTGTTTTGTTACCCGGAAGTTATTATAAATAAACAGGGGATTCGTCAGGGCGGAGGTTGCTAGTGGCCGACAAAGACGATAAAAGGGGTGGACTTGACCCCAAAATCAAACGCAACTGGGAAGAAATCCAGAAACGCTATAATTACCCGGTGAACGCAATCGGGGCAAAAATCGACTCAAAAGATAAAGAGACCTTGCGGGTCTGGCGCGATAATGGCATTGATAAATTTCTGAAAGAGTGATTTAAGTGGCTGACAACAAACTCGTATTGGTGGTAGACGACAGCCCCACTATCCGAAAAATTGTAGAAGTTACCCTGAAACGGGAAGGCTATCGGGTTAACACCTGTGATAGTGCGATGAAAGCCCTGGCTAGTATTACCGACGACCCGCCCGACCTGGTGCTACTCGACGTAATGCTTCCGGTAATGGATGGTTATCAGGTCTGTAAAATCATCAGAAGTCGTTATCGTACTATCCCGGTTATTATGCTAACCAGCAAAGACGGCTTTTTTGATAAAGTACGCGGGCGAATGGCAGGCTCAACCCAATATATCACTAAACCTTTTGAGCCAAATGAGCTGGTAGCGATAGTGCGTCGCTATACCAAGCTAAACTAACGAGGTCAAATATACTGAATGGCTTCTAACTCAACCTTGAATTTAATGGGCCGCATCGAAAAAACCGACCTGCCCACCTTGCTAAGAACCGTTGAAAAAGACAAATTGAGCGGCGAGCTTGGTTTTGGCCGACAGGGAGGGGAGAAGATAAACCTCTACTTCCTCTTTGGGCAACTATATCATTCTACCTGGGGTAAGGTAACGGGTATTGACGCGGTAAGCGAATTATTAGGCTGGAAATCTGGCACTTACGCCTTTACTGAGGGGATTATCCCGGCCCAGGCCAGCATTAACGACGATATTGACCGTATTCTGGCTAGTAGCCCCCATGTTCAGAAACCCCTACCTCAGACCGGGGCTTTGCGACCTGCCCCGATGATTGCCCCACCGCCAATGCCCAATCCGTACATTTCGGAGGGCGGTTATGATGATAGCCTTGCGCCTTTTGACCTGGCCTCACTGAATACCCCCGCCCCAAAAATGCCACTAGCTTCCTTTGCTGCGCAAAATACTCCCACTAACACCGGGGGCGGCTCACCCTATGACGCAATGACCGACCAATTTGATCTTAGTGCTTTCCAGCACTCCGCCAATCTTGATGAAAGGCACGCGCCAGAACCACCCGCCGACGGTATTTATCGTACCCGCTATTTCTGCCTTCCGGCAGGGGAGCAAATGGCGACTTCGCTGGTAGCAACCGGGCCGCAACTGGAAGAAGAATTATTGCATTTGGCAGAAGTGAGTTTCACAGGCTATGTGCTGGGTGCGCCGGAGGTGGAAGGCTTTCCGGCAGTTGGTATTTGTTTATTAAAAGGGCGGTTTATCCACGCTTTCTATCACCTTAATACCGCGCAAGGCTTAATTTTGCTGGAAGGCGAACGGGCCTACCGGGCCGCTTTAGACCAGAAGGGGGCTAGTGCGGCGCGTTTCTACTGGTTCTACGAAATTACCACCGAGGCGATGCGGGCAGCCATTGCGCTTTTGACCCCGCCAACCCGTTATTCTCACCTGGAAGTGCGGATTGTGCGCTTTAAGGAATTTTTGCGGATGTTGAGCGAGGAAAGCCATACCGGGTGCGTGCGTATTACTGTTCCAGCTACGCCCAAAGGCCAGGGGGTCGGCGAAACCGCCTGTATTCCAATTTTCAAGGGTTCGATTTTGGGCCTCTGGACGATGCGCGCGCCCCGCCTGACCAACGACGGGCAAATGCTACAACATTTCCTGAACGAGCCGCAAGCTTACCTTGATTTGCATGCTACCGCCCCGGTCAGTGACCCCGGTTTGCCGCTAGAGTCGTTAATCAATCTGCCGCCCGCTGAGGCCAGCCCGCTTGAACAGGTTTCGGGCATTATTCCCCGCGAGATGCTCAAATCCAGCATCCCCCCGGCGGTGATAGCCCAAACCCAATCCCAGAACTACGCCCAACCTGCGCCCGAAACAGTTGCCCCGGTGGATGATGACGAGCGACAATTGCGCCTGATTACCGCAATCTCCCGCATGGAGTCAACCTACACTCAAGCCCAGCGCAAGGAACGGCTGGAATATCACGCCGCTTTATTGATGTTGTCGGGTTTCGCTAACGATGTGGTAGGTTTGAGCGAAAGTGTTAGTGGGCGACGGGGCGTGATAGATATGGTGAACCGGGCTTTGAAACAGGAGTTGCAGCCCTTCCGTTCGTTGTTCCAGACCCTGGATTTGCAGCAGGGTCGGGTGAATCTGGTTAAACTGCTCAAGGAGTTAGACCTTTTCAGCAAGGACGGCGAACAGGCTGGCAACGATTATTATCGGGAGACCTCAAAGGCTCTTCGGACGCTCATCCGAGGTGCTTTCCAGAACTATGTTTCGATGATTCGCAAGGAAAGTGTCCGTTTTGAATGTCAGGAGATGTACGAAATCTTTCTGCAAGAAGTAGTTAAACGAATCTAATATCAGCAAGGCTTGAGGCTAAAACATACATGGCTCAAAAAATTTTAGTGGTAGACGATAGCCCCACCGAATTAACCCTGATGAGTACCCCTCTGCGAGAGGCGGGCTATTTTGTGGTTACGGCGGTGGATGGCGAAGACGCGATTAATAAGATTGTCACCGAAAATCCCGATTTGGTGGTGCTGGATGTGGTAATGCCCAAGAAAAACGGTTTTCAGGTTTGCCGTGAAATCCGCACCCGTCTGGGTAAAGAGAAGCTGCCCGTAATTATGCTGACCACCAAAAACGAGGCCAGCGATAAATTCTGGGGTCTCAAGCAAGGGGCTAACGAATATATGAGCAAGCCTTTTAAGGGCGAGGAATTGCTTGCGATTGTTAAACGCCTGTTGTAGAGGTTGTCGGTTATCAGTTGTCGGTTTCGGATAAGAAATGTAGGAGGCTGCTCCGTCATCCGATAAATATGACAGGACAGAGCCTGCTCCTACGAAATTCTGACTTTTGAATTTAAACCGACAACTGACCACCGATCACCGACAACTTGTTACTCACTACTCGTTACTAGGGAATCTATGACTGACACACTTCAAAACCCAACGGCCCAACCGGGTCAGGAATCCGTACAATATCTGCTAATCGCGCTGGCGGGCAAGGTATATGGTATTCGCTTTGACCATTTGCAGGAAGTGTTGAAATACAACCCGGAAGTGGTTGCGCCCGTGCCGAACACGGTGGACTGGCTGGAAGGGATTTTGAGTTTGCGGGGGGTAATAGTTTCGGCGGTAAGTTTGCGGGCCTTTTTAGGTTTGCCCCGCCACGATTCCAACGAAATCAGCGAGGCTGGCTTTGACCTGGGAATAGGTTTTGGTCGTTCCGTGCCGCGCCTTCTGGTAGGCTATCAGGGCAATTTATTAGTGGGATTGATTGTGGACGAGATAAAGGGAGTGTTATTTGTGCAGCC
>Ga0209512_1001102_pt1 | contig 35923 bp, 29 predicted proteins | sample frozenSSSSmetaG_FD_184142 | JGI IMG/M metagenome (GOLD analysis project Ga0209512, IMG submission 184142) | Glacier valley bacterial and archeal communities from Borup Fiord, Nunavut, Canada, to study Microbial Dark Matter (Phase II) -... | ecosystem: Environmental > Aquatic > Freshwater > Ice >...
GTCGTGTTGCTATGTGCCATAACCAGCTTCCCACACCGTCTCTGCAGACGCGGTTCTAATTCGTTCAATTTGATTGTTCCAAATCAGTCGCTTTTAACATAGTTTTAAACTTGTGTAGATACCTATGCCGGTAAGGGTGGGACATGGTCTACGCTAGCCAGGCCAAGGCGATAGTGCCAGTAAGTCCAGGAACGGGCATTGAATTGTCCGGCTTCGGCATGTATTAAAACGTCGCAAAGCACCTTATCTCCAACGGTGTCTGCCAATACACAAACATCCGCGTAATCGCCCATATTCATTACCTGTGCCATGACGCGTTCAGGTGCGAGCAGGGCTTCATCAGGGGTTTTCCACCCAATGTATTTACCAGCCAGTTCTTTTAACAGTTCCTGTTGATGCATGATTATTCCGGCCTGGCCGAGGTAACTAATTGAGTGAAGAATTTTACCGGAACGGAGCGAAAAACCATGTTATTCCATTGCTCCGGAGAATATTAAAGCCCTGAAAATCATCACTATTTCCACATTGTTGGTTTTTATCTACTGTTATCTATTCTTAACCATGTGTAAAAAAGTAGTTAAAAGCAAATGAAAATTGTTTTTTCAATAGGATAATATTCCGCTCCCGGCTCAACGTATGTTCAATTTTTCACAGCTGGTTTATCAGATCAGGCACACATTTTTTTCCGGAGCAAAAAAAACACAAATGAACCTATCCCTTCTTAAAAAAATACAGCGGGCGTTTTGCTTACCCGGTTATCTCCTCATCGGCCTGTCTCTGGTTTCTTGCGGCAGTTCCCAGACTACATCCCCGGCAACAGCAAGCATGGAAATCTCCTCAGGCAAGACAAATGAGGAGGCAAATGAGGAGGTGATGGACAAGCAAGGCAATCTCCCGGCAGCCGCTACGTTCCGCTTTAAAACTGGCACACCCTTGCCGTGGATCAGGCAGGGCGGCGCCCAAGGTGGTGTTACACAAGGCAACGGCATTGATGTGGATAAAGAGGGTAATAGTTATATAACCGGGGAGACCACCACAGGTATTTCTGGGCAGGCACTGAACGGTGTGGTGGACTTTTTCATCGCCAAATACGATCCGGCCGGAAAATTGCAGTGGACACGTCAGGCCGGTGCCAATGAGGGCGAAACATATGGTCAGGGCATTCGTGTTGACAATGCCGGCAATAGCTATGTGACCGGTGACACCAATACCGGTCTGGCAGGGCAGAAACAAACGGGTGAAGTTGACTATTTTCTGGCCAAATATGATCGGGAAGGAATAGTGCAATGGATAAGGCAAAGTGGCGCCAGTGGCGGTGCAACCCATGCAAGAGGTATTAGCATTGACAACGCCGGCAACAGTTATGTAACAGGCTCTGCCGACTCGGCTATGTCAGGTCAGGCAAAAAATGGCAGTACAGATTATTTCATCGCCAAATATGATCCGGAAGGAAAATTGCAATGGACTAAGCAGTTTGGCGTGAAGGGTTTATATAGCCATACCCAGGCGCATGCGATTCATGTAGATAATCTGGGCAACAGCTATGTGACAGGCGACACAAATGCGGCGCTCACAGGTCAGGTGCAACAGGGCGGAACAGACTACTTCGTTGCTAAACACGATGCAACAGGCGAGTTACTCTGGGTCAGACAAGTCGGCGCCACGGGCGACAGCAACGGTACAGCAATGGGAGAAAACATCGGTGTGGACAGCGCCGGCAACAGTTACATAACTGGCTCCACCTTTACCTCTATTTCAGGACAGGAAAAAAAAGGTGAGCTGGACTATTTCATCGCTAAATACGACCCGTTGGGAACATTGCAATGGACCCGACTGGACGGCGGCAGCGGCGGCTGGACTTCCGGTTTGGGTATCAGCGTTGACAGCGCAGGTAACAGCCAGGTGACTGGCAATACGAATGTCGGCATTGCCGGACAGGCTTTACACGGCCGCTGGGATTATTTTGTTGCCCATTACGATACAGAAGGTAAATTGCAGTGGACGACGCAGAATGGTGTGCATGGAGGAAATACGTTTGCGCGAGGCATCCGTGTTGATAACCGGGGTTATACCCATGTAGCAGGCAATACAGATAGCAGCCTATCAGACCAGACCAGCAACGGCAGCCTCGATTATTTCATTGCCTTTTTTATCCGGCTTTCTGATGGTGGTTGATGGTGGTAAGGGATCGGATATAAATGCGGTTTTTGAAAGGTGACAGGTTAGCGTTCAATGGCCCTGGATTATTAATTCACTTTCAAAATAAAATTGAAATGAAGTGGATACCTGCTAAAAACCTTATACGTGATACCCCTGATGGGGATATCACTAATCGCCCGAACACCCGCCACTCGCTATACTTCTGACTTTACCTCAACTCCCGGGAAGGATGTTCAATGGATCTTTTTACTACCGCAGCACGCGGAATAACCTCTGGAGTATACAAGTTTGCCTCTAACTGTGGCAGTAGTACCGGAAGCTGTGAACATGGTCGCGAGTTAATACAAAAAACAGATCCGGAGAGTTTTTCCAAAGGCTTGCACTATCTCCAAAAGGCTGTAGAGCAAGGAAATAGCGAGGCGCCTGTCATTCTTAAAGTGGAATGTCTGAAGTTAGCCGGAGACATTCACCACAATAGTTCTCCTGCTGTACTGAGCAATTTCCGCCAGCTGCTGTTTGCCGCGTTTCCCCCTGGCGAACGATTTTGTTTTATTCAGACCCAACCAGGTTTACAAGAAGCTATCCCACAAGAACTGCGCATAACTATTTTTAACGACAATGACATCGCAGCCAAAGAAGGTAATGTTGATGCTCTTTATGAGTGTGGCTTAATGAAATATGAAGGTTATGGCGTTACATGTTCATTGATAGATGCGCTGCAATGTTTGCTGGATGCACAAAGCAAGGGACATCCGCTGGCGAAAAACCCTCTCCAGGAAATCAACGACAAGTTTGTATCCCCTTATGTGAACATGTTTGCTGAGTCTGTTAAAACAACCCTACCTATCAAAATTCCAGAGGATGTGCGATACGCTCTGGTGAATTTTATTATTTTTCAAAAGACAAAAATTACTGGCTTATCCCCAACTGAACGTCTCACCATTACTCATAGCGACATCATTAATGCATTGGATGATCTTAATACGATCATTAATAAACTCGCACCGGAGTTACCATCACTTTTTGAGAAGGAACAACTACAGCTTTTTAAGAATAGGGAGGATTTTTCTACGCTCCTTGCAGAAAGCCTGAGCAAATACAATCTGAAAGAAGAAACAGCAGTCGCTATTGTTACAAAGCCACCTCCTCCGATGAGTAGCGACGAGTGGAAAATCATTTATAGCATGACCACAGAATTATTCTCTCCATGCAAGTCCCAGCCGAATGACTGGGTTCGGTCCCAGCTGAAGAATGTCTGGGTTCGGTCCCAGCTGAATGCCTGGGTTCGGTTCCAGCTGAAAGAGTACGTAACAATCCCCTCCAGATATGATCATCTAACGTTTTACACTAATCATCCCCATTTAAGGAAAGTCCCATACATAGGCAGCGATCGGCACGGTATCAACTATCTGAAAGCGTTAGGTATAACTAACGAAAAAATAAAAGAATTAAATCAACAACATCCCCTATCAAAAACCAAGTTCAATGAGTGGATCGACTCATTCAATAAGGAATATCAGGATAATCCTGAGGCGATACGTCTGATCGGAAATTCATGGTTTCAGCAAAAGGTCAGCGAGGGTCTGATTGACCCAGGGACTGTGTTGAATAACAGTTGGCACATTGATTTTCTGCAACAAAAAAACACACAAAAACTAATGGATTCTCATCCACAGTGCTTGTACCAGCTTAGCGAGTTTTCCTCTTACTTTAAAAGGTTCTTGAGAGATGCTTCTGAGGAAATACTGTCATTTTTATGTGATCCAAAAATTGTTATTGAAAATCTGTTTAAGTTCATGGAGCAGGGCCTCTTTCTGCTCAAAGATCCCGAGGTGCGTGAGTTTTTGGTAGCGCATCCGGAATATTTAGATTCCTACCCCAATTTTGCAGATACCCTTGATCAAACCTACTATCCTGTTCAAAGTTCTGTTTCATGGGCCTTTTCTTATAAAATCATTCGGGATAGGTTGATAAGTGGGGAGCTGACGATAGAAAAATTGCGTGATTGTCCGTTAACTTTCAATACGGTATGCAACTATGAAGTTTTGAAAATTTTGAACAAGTGTCCAACGTTATGGAATGAGGTAATGAACCTGAAAGTGCCATTTAACGATAACGCACTTAAAGCTCTTCAAAATCCAGAAATCCAAAGCCAGCTCATTGCCGGCACGCGGACTTTTGATTCCCTTAATGATTTACCGCTGATCACCTAACCACCATGAGGTATCACAGCTGATAAGCGCTCAACTTTTTATGCGCTTAATGAAGTTGTTAGTACTTCTTTGTCATTTACCAGCGGCTGGCAACTTATCAATCCGGCTTCCCCGGAAACGGTCACTACCTGAAATTATCCGGGTGCGATTTAAGATAATGCGCGGTTGTATTTTGTAGTGGTGAACTTGCGCCGTTGTATGAATCGCGTCCCAATTACGTCAGGTGATTAACTCATTCTTTGAAATAAAGAGCCCGGCGATGAGGCGACTCCAGCGTTCTGCACCTTCTGAAATGGAAAAGAGGAACGATTTCATCGCACATTCGACTTCTTGCATAACCTGCTGCACGGCCATGAACTGAGGTTGGGCGGTGCTCAGAAGCTTCATTCGCAGGTAGTTCAAAAGGGCCACGAATGCCCAATTAACCCACTAACCCACCAACTCATCAAGTCCAGCTGACTTCACCGCTTTTAAACCGCCTTGATTTGTTCTGTGGTTTACCCCAATAGATTTACAACCGCAAAAAATTTACACTCCGCCCTCATCAAAAAACGCACGCGCGCCAGGGCGCGCACTAATTAGTTTTAGTAAATTTTTTATTCTCAGCGGAAGTCCCAAACTACCAGCACCAGGTTAAAAATTGAGTGTGGAAATAGCGATAATTTCAACAATAAGAAACCAACCCACAACAGCGTATTGCTGCAAATTTTTAATTTAATAAGGACATACATGCACGCCCCAGGTTCTGTCTGTAGCCCAGCGCCCCAGATAATATGCATGGATATCGGCCATGCTCCAAAAGATAACTTTGCTCCTGAAGACTTAAGTAGCGTTGCTTTATGCGATGCATTTCGTTATGAACTGGTATTCGTTTTTACACAACCTGGAACCTCAAGTTTCTAAACTTATGGGTAACGATTAGCGCCTGGACGGGGTCGCACAGACGTATAACGAAAATCCGGTATCTTCAAAGGTAACGGTCATATGTTCAGGCAGACCCGATAAACATGGAGGAAATACGTTTGCGCGAGGCATCCGTGTTGATAACCGGGGTTATACCCATGTAACAGGTAATACGGATACCAGTCTTTCAGGCCAGGTGAAGAATGGTGGTCTGGATTATTTCATTGCCTTTTTTTAACAGGCTTCTTAATTGTAGTAAGCGGTCGGATATACTCGTTGCCACTCAAGATGGCGAGGGGTATATATCAAAAAACCTCCATTGAGAAATCCATGGAGTTTTTTGTTTTTTGAAAATTTGCACTGGTACGGGTTTTCCCTCATGAGGAATTCCCTAATTAACAAGCCACTTCGTTGTCGATACACTTCCCCCTTTTTTATTTAATCTTACCAGGGAAAATATCATGGACGCTCCTCAATCTTTACTAAAAAACACGTCAAGGGCCTGTCAGGTTTCCCCAGCTTCAATAAAAGATAAGACAAGTGAAATCAGCAGCGACACCATTAAAAGCTTATTCACGAGTTTGAAGAAACTTGGATTTGAAAAAATGCAGTGTTTTTGTGAGCACACATTCATCAAGGGTGTGACAGAGGAAGACATCAGAAACCTGGTTACTCAGTCAGGTTTGGATAATGAGGAGGTGAAAATTGATTGGCTATTTGGCCTGACTAGCGAAGGGGTTGAAAAAATACGGCAAATAATTGTCACCTTAAAAAGCCACAAGCAAGATATTTTCAACAACGACCTCAAGGCGAAACCGGAATATACGAAGTCTGTATTCAAGGAGCCCAGTGCATGGAGTTTATGTGCTTCACGTGACATAGTCAGATCCCAGGGCAATCTTGTTTTAATAGAAGATTTTCGGGTTACAAAACCAGAAACAATTCTACTCACTGCAAAAGAAGTAATGGAATTGTTTGCGGAGGATTTATGCCTGATTGATTTGACGACGTTAGATACTACACGGCAGTTGGATGTACTCTCCCTGAAAATAGCCCGGGCTAATCATTCTGATTTGATAGTTAATAACAAAGAGGAACTCATGTGTTTGTGTAATTGGATGTGCCGATTACATGAAGACAAGAAGGTGATAAAAGAAAATTTTGGCTTCGTTATGCAGGTAATACTGCGGAATTTTTCAAGCTAGTTGTCGCCTAACAGTAATTTTTATGCCGCCAGTTTCAGTTCTTGATACACCTCCTCATGATTTAATGATTCCCTGGTTATGTTGTCCGGGTTTAAATGAACAATGCCGGTACGTGTCCAGTTGCGTGTAGAGCCGCTCCAACGGTTTGGGTTCTTCGCTTTTGCTGCCTCATACAATTCCGCACGACGATTTAATAAATCCACATCCAGACCGGCATGACGTTGGGCTGGCGTTACAAATTGAATGGCGCTGTGCCGATGTTCTTCGTTATACCAATGCATGAATGTAGTAACCCAATTTCTGGCCGCAAGGAGATCCCTGAATGGATGGATTGGATAAACAGGCCGGTACTTCATGGTTTTGAAGAAGCTTTCGGCGAACGGGTTGTCATTGCTCACCGCAGGCCGGCTAAAAGAAGGAATAACACCCAATGCCTGCAACGTCACCAACAGAGTAGCTCCCTTCATCGGACTGCCATTATCCGAATGCAGAATGACCTGATTTTTTCCGATCTTTTCCCGCAGGCAAATATCTTTCATTACCTCGCCAGCCAGCGCACTGCTCTCATTTTCAAAGACCTGCCAGCCGACCACTTTGCGGCTAAAAATATCAATAAACATATACAGATAAAAGTAGATGCCTTTGACCTCCGTCGGCAGATACGTGATGTCCCAGCTAAAAAGTTGATTGGGTTGAGTGGCTTGTAAAGCGCGTGGCTTACTGCGAGGTTTCCTGGGTTTTTCCGCACCACGATACTGAAGCATTTTTTCCGCTTTCAACACACGATAGAACGTGGATTCCGATGCGACATAGTTTCACTATCTGCCAGTCGCGGCACAATCTGGCCTGGAGGCAGATGGCCAAACTCAGGCGAGTTGGCTATTCGCAGCACATGCTGCCGTTCAAGGGGACTCAGCTGATTGCGAGGCGTTTGGACACGATCTGTCCGCCGGTCAGCAATCTCGTTAGTCTGATCAATTTTCCAGCGTTGTAATGTTCGCTCACTTAAGTCAATCAGGTGACAAGCAGATTCCTGGCGTGCTCCGGAAACCATGGCCTCATCCACCAGTGCTAACACGATATGGCGCTCTGGAAGAGAGGTCATTTTTCCTCGCCCTCCCAAAGCGCACGGAACTTTTTTTGCAGAACCAGCAATGCCGCCGCCTCTGCTAACGCTTTATCTTTCCGAACCAGTTCACGCTTGAGTTGAACGTTTTCATCTTTCAACGATTTGATTTCACCCGTCTTGGGTGCAGCCTCTTTACTACCGGCGCAAAAAGCGGCTTTCCACGTAGTCAGATTATGGGGGAATAGTCCACGTTCGCGGCACCATGCCTGCAATTGCTCACCCGTTAAAGCATAACTTTCATGCAGTGCCTGTAATTGTTCTTCTGCCGTCCAGTCGCCAGGACGTTTTTCTTTTACAGGTTCGGTACTGTTGGCCATCATCGATTTCTTTTTCATCCAATATCTTAATGTGTGGTGATTAATATTTAGCTCACTGGCGACCGACATGATGGATCGGTTACCACGTGAATAGGTTTTTACTAAGGCTTGTTCGATAAATGCCTTGGGGTATGTCGTCATATTGCCTCGCTATGTGAAAGTGAAAGAGAGGCCACAACTAGCTCAGCCGCAGACTATATTAGCCGTGTAACTTGCTTCAAATAAAAACAAACCTGACATCTTGAGAGAAAGGTTCCGCTGCGCTCCACCTTTAAAAACCTTGACTGCGTATGCAGGAAAAAATGGATAGATAAAACGGAAAATCAAAACCAAAAAATATCAATCGGCTAAGTTAAACTCAAAAAAGTTACACGACAAGTAGTCTGACACAGGGGGTACTGTCTTGCCTGGAAGAAAGTAACAAGTTGGACGAGCGCACCCTGAGAAAAACTGTGGGGATTTATGAGTTGTACAGAGCTGAATTCTTTCCTGGGGGAAAAAGCAAACTATGTTTAGGTATCAACCCGTCTGGTCAGGCCGTACCTTGTTCAAATTTAACTGGTCCGGCAGAAGACAATAGATCACCAGCGTTAAACACAGACTTAGAAAGTATTTTATTTAAATACATGCCATCTGTCGAAGATCAATTGAATTTTGCGAGAACGAATAAAACTAACTACAAAGCACTCCACACTTTGTATTCTCAAAAATATAATTTAACCAATTATTCCCAATTAAAGAAACTTAGGGAGGACGGTCTTTCTGAGATACGCATATTCCAAACATTCATGAAAGAACTAAATGAATCGGCTTTGAATTTCTTGGGGCCTAATGCGATGGCTTCAGTAGAAAAAGGGGTGTTATCCATAAAAGAGGCTGAAGAAAAGAGGGGTGATTTCTATAAAGAGGAAAATATTTCAAAGATGAAGAAGGAGGATCAAGTAGTTGAGCAATATCATCGGGATGGATTATTGTCGGAAGCTGACATTGCGAAAATGACTCCGGAAAACAAATCGCTCCTAACCAGTCGTTTAGCTCAATTTGCGATTAACTCTCGTCAATTAGAAATTGAACAGGTATTTGAGAAAAGAGATTTGTTGCATGAGAATTGCGAATTTGACACCATAAGGCGGAAGGTTTATTTCAACTTGAGGCTGTATTTTTTGTTCAGCAAATTAACCGTAAAACGCTATTTAGAACTCGATACTCCTCAGGTGAGATTTATCACCTCCATCCTTGACCAATGTATTGAAGAAGACGAAATAACCGTGGAATCAGCCTTGTTTTTATTGGAATTAATGGACACATACAAAAAGTCGGGTTGGTACGGCTTGAGTTTGAGGCTCACACCGGACAATCAGGAGGGGGAAGCTTAAAGTTGACCTGCTTTCCCAAAACGCCTACATCAGAAAACCAGGTTTAATTAAGTCAGAAAATCAAAAAATATCAGCGTTCTTTCTGAGTTATTTGCCAACGCAGGCATTTACTTGTTTGCCAGTTCCACTTCTCCATCCGGTAAACCATTCAGGCCCCTTCCTCTTGCAAGGGGTAAGGGACTTGCCCGGCATTTTTCATGCCTTGGGTGCATAGCTAAATACGGTTTTTGAAAGGCGAATAGATTAAAAATTGCGGGTGGAAATGGCGAAGATGTTAAAAATAAAAAACGAAACCACAACAGCGTATTGCTGCCAATTTTAATTTAAGGATACACATGAACGCCCCTAGTTCTGTCTGTAGCCCGGTGCCTCAGATAACATGCATGGATATTGGCCATGCTTCAAAAGATAGCTTTGCTCTTGAACACTTAAATAGCGCTACTTTATGTGCTGCATTTCATTATGAGCTGGTGAGCTTAATTTCAAATAATGGTTTTCAGGGAGATCCTAATGACGCTGATGTGCTAAAACATTTCGGCATACAACTCGCCATAGCTTTTACCTTAGATCAGTGTGCAGATAATGAACTTAAGGTAGTTCAAGGCAATAACAGAGTGAAAGTGTATTTGGAGCTGGAACAGCAAAAAACATTTATCCTGCTATTTCCACGGCTGGTTGAGGCGCAACTTAAATTTAATGCGCAATTAAAAAGTGAGCCAGATAACCAAAAAATCCGGATAAAACTGAATGGAAACCTGAATAGCGAATATGACTTCTTTGTAGAAAAAAGAGTGAGTGACGGCAAAAAGCAGATTTGGTTGACGTATCTTAAAAAGAGCGAAAACCCTGAAAAGAAGACACAAAAACTCATGTTTTTAGCTACGCCCGATCAATTTGATAAACCGATCGATTCCGGTGATGAATTGTTCTGTGGTGAGCCAGTCCTTCCCTATGCTGAACAGGGCCCGGAATTACCACAGGTCGCTGTTCCGGAAACAGTTAAATCAAAAGTTCTGATACTTCCTTCACCCCCTTTTTCTGAAGAAAATCGACGCGCGCTTTGTAGCGCTGTTTTTAATAAGGATGAAAAAAAAGTCAGAACCTTGTTAGACCAAATGCCGGATCTCATTAATGCACAACCAAAAACGGAGGCCGGCAATAGCTTGTTGCACATTGCTGCATTGAATAATGATAAATCGATGTGCCAGTTATTATTCGACAAAGGCCATGAAACCAATCTCGTTAATGAGAAGGGTGAAACGCCATATCAGCTCGCAAAGCAAAAAGCCACCAGACAATTATTGGTTGCCCGCCACAAAGAAGCGCTTTGTATAGAACTCTATACAGTCAGTAAAACGTCTGATTTGGTGCAAGTGGTGAGTTGCCGAAATTTTTCACGATTTTTAAAAACGCTTCCACAACATACTTATGCCAATACAAGAATAAGCATTTTCTCCTTTACTACCTTGAATGTTTCCGCATTCTTTGATAACCAGGAAAGTGTTCGTCGTATAAAAACATATTTAAGAGAAAAAATTTTCATGATGCCGTTTTATGGCGAACTTATCGTCAGGCATGAAAATGACGAAGCGGAATTGCTAATACAACTATCTAATCACTGTGCGGCTCAGAAAGGAGCCTTAATAGCTGCAATGGAAACTACAAAGAGAATGTTTCTGGTGCAGGATATATGTTATTTTCACCGTCTTCTTGTAAAAGCAATTAAGGTTTTTCCATCTGCGGGGGAACAAATTGAGCAAAGTGATACACCGGATAGCATTGAAATGAAAAAGATGTTTATTGCCTTTGTAGTGCATCCATTAGTTACCCATTTTTTCGCATGTCCGGAAGCAGATAAAAACTTCATTAATGAACATTTTTCCAGTGTGGCGTCAGATATTGAAAGCCAGTTACAGAAGTATGGCCACGATCGGGGTTTTATCGACCGGATCCATAAAGAAATGTGCAGCAAGCTGGCTTTGTGAATAAGTCAGAGAAGTAAAAGATAATTTGCCTGTTGTGGAACTTCAGGAATGGAAGAGTGATTTTTCGCTTTGCCGGTCAGATTCTGAACAGGTTCTTATACCCGTCGCCTGAACAATACCGCGTTCAGGCAAACATGATGAAAGATTGGGCAGAACAGCCTGCGCAATTACGGGCAGAGTAATTCCACCTCTCCTTTCAGCAAAGAATTCGCCGGCAAAGGCGCCTGCTTTTTAATGCGCTCATACATCGGTGTAAAGTCCGGTGCCGTATCGTCAAATAATTGCTGGAAGTCACGAATGACAAAGTACGTTTCCTGAAACGAATCAAATTTATATAATGTGCGCATGCAACGTTCCACATCTAACGCTATATGGCGGCTTTTAGACGGTTGCAGACAGTAGACCAGTTCGCTGCCAGAGGAAAGAATTCCTGCACCATAAACGCGCAATCCTTCCGGACTTTGTATTAAACCGAATTCAATGGTGTACCAATATAAACGTGCCAGCTCATCAAGCCCGCCTAAATCCATCGCTTTTAAACCGCCTTTGCCATATTCCTGAATATGGTTCGCAAAAATCGGATTAAATAACAGCGGTACGTGGCCAAAATAATCATGGAATACATCGGGTTCGACCAGGTAATCAGCCTCTTCCGGTGTGCGCAACCAGACGGTGACAGGAAAGCGGCGATTAGCTAAATGAGTAAAAAAGTCGAGTTCCGGAATAAGACCAGGCACGGCGACGATGCGCCAGCCCGTGGTCTTTTCAAGAACGGCGGAGGTGGCTTCAAAATCAGGAATACCACCAGACACATCGAGCGCATTTAAACTTTCGATAAATTCTTTGCATGCACGACCGGGCAAAAGCTCAGATTGACGTTGATACAGCTTGCGCCATAAAGCGTGTTCCTCTTCCGTGTAATTCGCCCAATTTTGATTGACGACATAGTTTGCCGTCATGTTGGTGTAATCACCGCGTAGCTCGGCGCCATCTGATTTTTTAGCGATGGTTTCTAAAAAATCGGCCTGGGATGTTTTCATGGTTTCACTTAAAAAAAATTAAAAAAATGCGCAGACTTTAATATCTGTCGCCTTTCAAAATACCGTTTTTATAATTCGTCTGGACGAGTTCGCCCAGATGTAGAACGAGAATCCGGTATCTTCAATGTTGAAAGGTATAAATACGGTTTCTGAAAGGCGATGGGTATAAAGTCTGTCTGCGCCAAACATGTCTAAGCTTTTGTTGGTTCTTCTTTCAGCACACCGCGTCGCATCTGATCAAGCTCAATAGATTCAAACAGCGCCTGAAAATTACCCTCACCAAAACCGTCATCGCCTTTGCGTTGAATAATTTCAAAAAAGATCGGGCCAATCACATTTTGCGTGAAAATTTGTAGCAGCAATTCACGTTTGGATTCGCTACTGGTGCCATCTAACAAAATCCGTAACTCTTTTAATCTGGCGAGGTCTTCACCGTGGCCTGGTAAACGCCGGTCAACTAAATCATAGTAAGTTTCTATGGTGTCCTGAAACGCGACGCTCGCTTTTTTCATGCTGGTTACGGCGTCGTAAATATGGTCAGTGGCCAGAGCAATATGCTGTACGCCTTCGCCGTGATATTCATTTAAGTATTCGGCGATTTGCGATTTATCATCGGAAGACTCATTGATGGGAATACGCACTTTGCCGCAAGGTGAGGTCATGGCTCTCGACTTTAATCCGGTCATTTTGCCGACGATGTCAAAGTAACGGATTTCACGGAAATTAAAATAATGCTCGTAAAATTCAGCCCATTCATTCAGGCAGCCACGATGCACATTGTGCGTTAAATGATCAATATAAGTTAAGCCATGTCCCACCGGATTGAGTGGTGTACCAGGAATAGCAATAAAATCCGCATCGTAAATACTGATGTCGCCAATCGCACCCGCTTCGCCGGATTTACCGCGCCAGCGATCCACAAAATAAATCAGCGAATCACCGATGCCTTTAATGGCGGGAACATTCAGTTCCATCGGGCCGGCTTTATTATCGAAACCCCAGGCGCCTAATTCCAAAGCGCGTTTATAGGCGGCTGCGGCGTCATTCACACGGATAGCGAATGCGCAAACCGATGGACCATGTTTACGTGCAAAGCGCTGTGCAAACGAGTCAGGTTCCGCGTTGACAAGAAAATTGATTTCGCCCTGACGATACAAGGTTACATTTTTGTTGCGATGGCGTGCAATGGCGGTAAATCCCATTTGCTCAAATAAGGCGCCTAGTGCTTTTGGATCGGGTGCAGCGTATTCGATAAATTCGAAACCATCTGTTCCCATTGGGTTTTCCCAGTCGTTGAATTGCATGTGCGTCTCCTTGTGAATTTTAATTTTTCGTAGGCTGGGATGTAATCCGAATGGCACTTACTTAACGATAATCCCCGGAGCAATCCTAACCTCCGCACCGTCATTCCCGCGTAGGCGGGAATCCAGTAGGGTAAGTTTATGGCGTTAGCCATCATTATTTAAGATGATGGCTAACGCCATAAACTTACCCTACTGGATTCCCGATAAAAGCACTCGGGAATGACGACTCCAAGAGCCCGGTATCGTTAAGTAAGTGCCATTCGGATGTAATCCCAGCTTCGTCAACCATGCTGGGATTACATCCCAGCCTACCGTTTTCTAGTATATCGCTCATAATTCGCTATAAAATATCAAAATATCGCTTTTATTTGATAATTTAAGCAATTTAAATGCGCTGATTTAACATATATTGGGAATTAATACTAATCATGAACTTAGATAAAATTGATCGAAAAATCCTGGCGATTTTGCAGAAAGATGGTCGGCTGAGTAATCAGGAAGTAGCCGAGCGGGTAAGTTTGTCCGCTTCGCCATGTTTGCGCCGGATTAAGCGTTTGGAAGAGCTTGGCGTTATTCGTCAGTATGTGGCGTTGCTTGATCCGGGCAAAATTGGCCTGGGCTTATTGGCCTACGTGAATGTCCGGCTCGAAAAACATAGTGAACCATCGGTGGTGACCAAAGGAAGAAATTCGGGAGGTTCCCGTTCTCCGCGCACGGACTTCGCCGCATCCGTTGCGCAATGGCCGGAAATAGTGGCTTGTTATGCGATGGCCGGTGAGATGGATTATTTATTGCGCGTGCATGTGGAAAACATGGATCATTTTTCACGCTTCATGATGGAGACGCTGTTGCGCCATCCTGCTGTGTCCGATGTGAAATCGAGTTTCGCGTTGACGCAGATAAAAGATACGACAGCGTTGCCGCTGACTCAAATTCCGGGAGGTTAGTAAGCCGTAATTTGTAGGGCGTAATAGCGCAGCGTATTACGCCGTATGTATCCCCAAAGGCGATAAACGTCCAATTATCAACAGACCCCTGGGGTGCGGATGGAACGTGTTTTTGACGATTAACCTTTGCAACGTAATCATATGAACATGTAGTGATAATGGAGAGTCAGGCTATCTTGCACAGCATGCGGCGTAATACGCTGCGCTATTACACCCTGCGGATTGCGGCTTACTGATCTTTTAAATTCAATGACGCCTATGTGGTTTACCCTGAGAGGGATATCACGGATTTACCAGGTAACCTTGATGAAAGACAATGCTCAGTTAGTTGGTCAGAGTTTTATACCTGCCTCTCCTCTCTGTTCCATTTCTTCTATTCAACGCTGCACTCAATTAAAAGGCGTATTTATGTTAGTTCCGTCTTCCAAACCCTATACTGTTGCCGGAGTTTTACTCCACGTTAATCCTCCTGGTGCAAGCATTGAACAAGCTGAAAAACTTGAAGGTCAGGATGTAAAAAAGGCTTTTGCCATGTATGAGTCCCTCGCCGAAGAAAGCCCGAAGGCGGCATACCGGTGCGGCCTGATGTTGTTGGAAGGACGTGGTGCCAAGCGTAATTTTTGGCAAGCATACGGCTATCTTAAAATAGCAGCAATGCAAGAACATGCGGAAGCAAAGGAAGCCTTTTCAAAAATAGAAAAGAAGATGCGCTGGTTATGTGAAATCGTCACTCGTCTTAGCGAAGCCGGCACGAATAACGACGGTACGTTAAAGATATCCCCAGAGTTACAGCATGGCATGAAGATGTTGATCTTGTCTGACAAGAACGAGAGAAATATAGAAAATACCATCATTACCTACCAGGACATTACCGAAGCCATTGATGACATTACCGGTTACTTTCAAGAAGACGATTCCAGAAAACAAGCTTTGCAGTGCTGGCTGGTGGAGGCAGCCAACTCTTTTCCATTAGTGAAGGAAGACGCTATTGAAGTCGCGCCTCTCATCATGACGCAAAAGCAGCAACTCGTTATGGTAGAAAAGATTATGTCCTTTAAGGACGGAGCCGGTAAGCAAGACACCGAAAAGTGGACTATTACCTGCCATGACATTACCCACGTTGTCTTCAATAACAAGGAAAGAAAATGCCTCACTCCTGTCTGGCTTAATGACGAAAAAGCAGAGGCTTACCGGCAAAACCTCATGGGGTCTCTTTTAGCAGAAGGAATTGCGAGTTACAACCACCGCGAACAAGCCCGGGTCGTTATGGTGATACAGGAATATCAGTTGCCCCCTGATATATGGCAAAACCTTGATAAGTTCCTGTTGATGAGAACAAAACTTCAACTGTCTGCTACGTCTCAATTTCATCAAGGCAGAAAAGCCCTTCAGGATGCAGCATGGTGGCAGGATAAACTTCAGGCTGATGTGATTGTTCCCCGGCAAGCCGAACCCAGCCTCTGGAATTTCTTCGCACCGTGGAAAAAATTTAACGAACCAGAACAACCGTCAGCGGCGAAAACATTCTTTTTAGAAAACCCTGCAAAGAGAAAATACTGCTATCTGCCTCTGGATACAGCAGGTAAAGAATATCTTAAAAAGAAAGGTATTGATCATCCCGTGCTGTTAAAGCTCATAGAAAATGGACGGCCTTCTTTAGCTGGTTCTATAGGTTTTTCCAAACTAACTGAGTATGGGGCGGAGGCGATTCTTGATCCCCAGGTGCAGAAGTGGTTGGGTGAAAGTAGCAATTTATCGCACCTCTCCCATATCATTAAAGCGTCTCGCTATTTCGCCCAAGCGGTGCGCAATCCATGGGTGAGAGAAGGTATCACAATCGAAAAACTTCCTGTTGCTCAATTAACCAACCTAAAGTGGTATAGGGCGAAGGCGCTTCTTGATCCCGGGGTACAGAAGTGGTTAGACGAAAGTAGCAATTTATCGTACCTTCCTTATGTTATTGGTATCGGTATCGCCTCTAAACGTGCCTCCAAAGCTGTGCGCAATCAATGGGTTAGAGACGGCATCACAAGCGGCAAGCTTCCTGTTGATCAATTAACCCAAATAACTTGGGAGGGGGCGGATGCGCTTATTGATCCCAGGGTACAGAAGTGGTTAGATGAAAGTAGCAATTTATCGTACCTTCCTTATGTTATTGGCATTTCCTCTGACGGTTTCGCCACACTTGTGGGCAATCAATGGGTGAGAGACGGTATCACAAGCGGCAAGCTTCCTGTTGATCAATTAACCAAACTAACCGAGTTTAGGGCGAATAAGCTTCTTGATCCCGTGGTACAGAAGTGGTTAGACGAAAGTAGCAATTTATCGTACCGTTGGTATCTCCGCTGACAGTTTCGCCAAACTTGTGGGCAATCAATGGGTGAGAAACGGTATCACAAGCCGCCAGTTTTACTGTTGATCAATTAACCAAACTAACCGGGTTTAGGGCGAATGAGCTTCTTGATCCCCAGAATCAGCACCTGTATACCAAACACCGGAAATAACCTCTGTCAAAAATGACCAGATCACCCTCGCTTAACCGGGTTAAATGGGCCAAGGCCAGTAAGTCGTAATTTGTAGGGCGTAATAGCGCAGCGTATTACGCCGTATGTGAGCCTGTAAACTAGATGGTGTAAATACCTAAATTAACCTTACCCTTGATTTGGTCAATAACAATAGGTATGCACATGGACAGAGACGCACTAAAAGCCGTAGCGAAGGAACTGGCAAAAGACCTGAAAGCGGAAGAGGATTTAACTACATTAATGGGGGAATTGCTGAAGCTGTCAGTAGAAACGGCGCTATCAGCGGAACTGACAGAACACCTGGGTTATGACAAAAATGCGACCGGGGTGGCGCAAAACCGGCGCAACGGCAGAAGTTCCAAGACCGTGTTGAGTCATTATGGGGGAAAGAGAGATTGAAACGCCACGAGACCGGGAGGGTACTTTCCTGCCCCGGCTTGTTAAGAAGCAGCAAACGCGTATCACCCCGATGGATGATCAGATATTGAGTCTGTACGCCAAAGGGATGACAACGCGTGAAATCGTAGAAACCTTCAGGGAACTGTACGGTGCAGATGTTTCTCCGACATGGATTTCGAAAGTAACAGACGCGGTGAAGGAGCGTGTGATTGAATGGCAAAGCCGACCGCCTGAAGCGATTTATCCCCTCATTTATCTGGATTGCATCGTGGTCAAAGTACGTCAGGAAGGCCGTGTTATTAACAAGGCGGTTTTCCTGGCATTGGGCATTAATTGTGAGGGTCACAAAGAGTTGTTGGGGATGTGGATTTCTGAAAATGAAGGGGCCAAATTCTGGTTGGGGGTTTTAACAGAATTAAAAAATCGGGGTGTGCAAGACATACTGATTGCGTGTGTTGACGGCCTGACTGGTTTTCCGGAAGCCATTAATAACGTTTTCCCGCAAACGCAGGTTCAGCTCTGCATTGTGCACATGGTACGCAACTCGCTGAAGTAGGTGGCGTGGAAAGATTACAACGTGGTGACAACGGATTTACGGGCGATTTATCAGGCGATGACGGAAGAAGCGGCGTTGCAGGCACCCGATGATTTTGCCCAAAAGTGGGATGAAAAATAGCCACAAATCAGTAAATCATGGCGGGCACACTGGCACAATCTCAATACGTATTTTGCGTATCCCGGCGACATACGGCGCGCTATTTACACCACTAATGCCATTGAATCCCTCAACAGCGTGATTCGCCATGCCATTAAAAAACGAAAGGTTTTTCCAAATGATGAACCGGCTAAAAAAGTCATCTTCATGGCGGTTCAGCGTGCTGCTAAAAAATGGACTATGCCTGTTCCAAATTGGCGGTCGGCAATGAGCAGATTTATTATCCTTTTTGAAGAGCGGTTACAACCACATCGTTAAATCGGCGAATTGTATTTACACAAAATTGTTGACAGGCCCGGTTATCAACAGGCCCTGAATTGCGGGTGGAACGCATTTTTTACGATTAACTTTTGCAACGCAAGCAGAGGGGCAGGTAGTGGGAATGGCGAGTCAGGACTATGTTGTACCACATGCGGCGTAATACGCTGCGCTATTACGCCCTACAGATGACGGCTTACTGACCTTTAAATTCAATGACGCCTATGTGGTTTACCCTGGTAGGGATAATACGGATTTGTTATGCAATTTTAATGAAGGATAATGCTCAGTTAGCTGTCCAGGGTTTTATCCTTGCCTCTCCTCTCTGTTCCCTTTATTCTGTTCAACACGGTAATCTGTGAAAGTGTATTTATGTTATTTCTTCCTTCCAAATCTTCTTGTTCCTATACCGCTGCCGGAGGTTCACTCCACGTTACTGCTCCTCGTGCAAGCCTTGAGCAGGCTGAAAAACTTGAAGGCGGGAATGTGAAAGAGGCTTTTGCTATATATGAGTCCCTCGTCGGAGAAAGCCCGGAAGCGGGATACCGGTGCGGCCTGATGTTGCTGGAAGGGCGGGGCACCACGCGTAATCTCTGGCAAGCCTATAAATGTCTTAAATGGGCAGCAGGGCAAGGACATAGTGAAGCAAGTGAAGTCCTTTCAAAAATAGAAAAGAAGATGTACTGGTTAGGTGAAATCGTCATCCGTCTTAGCGAAGCGGTTACGTATATCGATGGTACGTTAGAGATATCCCCCTGGCAGCAGCCTGCTGTGCACTATCGCATGAGGATGTTGATCTTGTCTGACAAGAACGAGATAAATGCAGAAAACAGCATCATTACCTACCATGACATTACCGAAGCTATTGATGACATTAACAGTCATCCCACCTGGCAGGATGGCCCTGGCAACGCGGCTTTACAGGACTGTCTGAAGAAAGTGGCCGAATCTTTTCCATTAACGAAGGAGGACGCTACTGAAGTCGCTCCTTTTATCATGACACGACAGCAGCAGCTCGTTCTGGTAGAAAAAATGATGGGCCACAAGGAAAGAGCAGGTAAAGAAGACACAGAAAAGTGGACTATTACCTGCCATGACATTAACCATTTTGTCTTCGATAACGGGAAAAGAAGATGCCTCACTCCTGCCTGGCTTAATGACGAACAGGCAGAGACGTACCGGCAGCGCCTCATAGGGTCTCTTTTAGCAGAAGGAATTGAGGAGTACAACCAGCAAGCCCGGAAACAAGGTGAACAGGCCTGCGTGGGTATGGTGATACAGGCGCCCTGGTTACTAAGGGATGTATTGGGCTATCTTGATCAGTTCCTGCCGATAGGACCGCACCGCAGGCTGTCTGAGACGTCTCATCAATTTCATCAGGACATAAAAAAACTTCAGAATGAAGCATGGTGGCTGGATAAACTTCAGCCTGGTGCAATGGCTTCCCGGCAAGTCAAACCCAGTTCCTGGAATTTCTTCGACTGGTTGATAAATTTAAGCAAATCAGAACCCACGGCGAAAACATTCTGTTTAGAAAACCCTGACCAGAGAAAAGTGTGCAATTTGCCTGGGGATGAAACGGGTAAAAATTATCTTTACGGGCAAGGTATTTGTCATCCCGCACTGTTAAAGAGAATAGAAAATGGACAGCTTTCTTTAATGGATGCCACGGCAATAAAGTTAGCAATTAGTAGCTGGTGCCGCATAATAAGCCACCCAGAGACTAATGAAAGTCTTGAGGATGGTTTCTACAACTGCATGCTTACACCTGAACAGTTCCGCGCTGGTCTGGGGCTTTCCCGGGTACAGGAGGCGCTTGGTGATCCGGCAGTACAGCAGTGGTTGAAAAAACCTGAAAATTTATTGTACTTTCCCCTTCTTCTTGATGTTAAAAATTATTTTGCCCTGGCTGTGCGCAGTGAATGGGTGAGAGACAGTATCAGCAGTGGCCGGCTTCCTGTTAAGTTTTTATCCCGGTTAACCGAGGCGGGGGTGAAGGCCTTATGTGATCCGGGATTACAAACGTGGTTGGAAGAAGCTGAAAATTTATCCTTCCTTCCCTACATTTTTGATTCTGACAATTTTGCCTGGGGCGTGCACTTTGGATTGGTGAGAGACGGCCTCACACTTAAACTGATTACTCCTGATCAGTTAACTCCACTAACTCCTATACGCAAGAAGGTGCTTGAGGATTACAAAGTGCAGCATTGGTTGGCAAGAAGTGGAAATACAGCTTATCTTCCCTTTATTCTTGGCTCTAACACTTTTGCCTGGTGCGTGCACTTTGAATTGGTGAGAGACGGCCTCACACTTAAACTGATTACTCCTGACCAGTTAGCTCCACTAACTCCTATACGCAGGGAGGCGCTTGGGGATCACCGATTACGGTGTTGGTTGGCAATCCCTGAAAATTCAGCTTATCTTCCCCTTCTTCTTGGCTCTGACAATTTTGCCTGGGCTGTGCGCGATGTATGGATGAGAGACAACCTCACATGTAAACTGATTACTCCTGATCAGTTAACTCAACTAACTCCTATACGCAAGGGGGCGCTTGAGGATGGCCAATTGTGGTATTGGTTGAGAAGCCCTGAAAATTCAGCTTATCTTCCCTTTCTTCTTGGCTCTGACAATTTTGCCTGGGCTGTGCGCGATAGATGGATGAGAGACGGCCTCACACTTAAACTGATTACTCCTGATCAGTTAACTCAACTAACTCCTATACGCAAGGGGGTGCTTGAGGATGACAAATTGCAGTATTGGTTGAGAAGACCTGAAAATTCAGCTTATCTTCCCCTTCTTATTCTTGGTTCTGACACTTTTGCCTGGGCTGTACGCGCTGAATGTGTGAGAGACGGCCTCAAATTTAATCTGATTACTCCTGATCAGTTAACTCAACTAACTCCTATACGCAAAGAGGCGCTTGAGGATGACGAAGTGCTGCGTTGGTTGACAAGGGATGACGAATGGTGGACAAGACATGGAGAAAATTTAGCTTATCTGCCCTTTCTTCTTGACTCTGACACTTTTGCCAAAGCTGTGCGCGCTGAATGTGTGAGAGACGGACTCACACTTAAACTGATTACTCCTGATCAGTTAACTCAACTAACTCCTATACGCAAGGAGGCGCTGGAGGATGACGAAGTGCAGCGTTGGTTGGCAAGGGATGACGAAGTGCGGCGTCGGTGGCCAGGACATGGAAATAATTTAGCTTATCTTCCCCTTATTCTTGGCTCTGACACTTTTGCCAGGGCTGTGTGCGTTGAATGGGTGAGAGACGGCCTCACAAGTAAGCGTTTTACTGATGCTGAGGTAACTCAACTAACCTTTAGCGAATTGAACGTGCTCCTTGAACGGCGGATACTACAAACGTAGGTGGAAAGACCTGAAAATTCATCCAACCTCTCCGGCCTTTTTGTCGACAACAATATGGCCAGAAGGCTATACAACTCCTGGATGAATTAGTTGCGGACATGCTTAATCACCAAAAGGCCAGTAAGCCATAATTTGTAGGGCGTAATAGCGCAGCGTATTACGCCGTATGTATCCCCAAAGAAGATAAACGTCTAATTATCAACAACCTCAGGCTTGCGGGCGGAACACATTTTTTACGATTAATCTGTTGCAGCGCAACCATATAGGCAGGTAGCGGTAATGGCGAGTAAAGCTATGTTGCACAGCATGCGGCGTAATACGCTACGCTATTACGCCCACAGACCGGACGGGGCGTAACAGCTTAGTCCTCTTCTCGTCACGTGGAATAGGGTGGGGGAACATGGATGCAAATTAAGCAGGCGATTTTGTAACGGTTGATCCCCAACTTAAGAAATCTAACCAAGTCTACTGAAAAAATCTTTTAACCAGGAACTTGGTTCCTGGTTACCACGCTCCTGGCAGTACTTATCCGCTTGTTCATAATTTGTCTCGAAGAAAAATCCCTTGCGAAGCTCATTTTCCAGAAAGAACTGAGCATCCGGATTGCCATTGTCAGCGCTTTGCTCAAAATACTTGAATGCCTGGGCGGCATCCATGGGAACACCTGCACCGTCTAAATAAGCAATCCCAAGACGAAATTGTGCGATGGCATTTCCCTGGCCAGCGCTTTGCTCAAAGTACTTAACCGCTTCCTCTTGAATTCCCGAAGATGATAGTAATAACCCCATGCAGCACATCGCCTCGATATTTCCCTGGTCGGCCATTGGCTTAAAGTATGAAGTCCCACCATCATTAATATGACAACAGTTAGTACTGTGATGAAAGAAGTCTCCCGCTTCAACATTGTCGCGAGTTATTGCTATATAAGCGAGGCGGAACAACGCATCAGGATGGCCCTGTTGGTAACTTAACTTGTAGCACTCAATTGCTTTTTCAATATTCTGATCAGTACCCTGGCCCTTTTCATAATTCAGCCCGAGGTCATACTGCTTTTCACAAGCCGCACGGGTATTTAAAAAAGGTACTGTCCCTGTTGATTTAGTCATTGGTTGCATTACATTTTTCTCCATTTTGTTGTTTATTCATAAGGCCGTTTTTTCAGGGCGGCCTACACTCTATCAGCCTTTCAGGTTCAATTCTATTGAGGTAACCCTACTGTCAGGGCGATTGCATGAAGACCCACATTTTTAAAGCCAGGCTAATGCGTAGGTTGGGCTAACGCTCTATCAGCCCAACATTCTGCGCAGAGTGTTGGGCTGATAGAGCGTTAGCCCAACCTACGTGATTGCCGCTATTTATAACGGTCTTCATGCAATCCCCTGACCCTGATGTGATGAGAACCCATTGTGCGATCTGATTTGAACGCGTTTGACTGCTTCAACTCGCGCCGCAGAAATGGCGATGGCAATTTGTTGTGGTTGATTCGGAAAACGTAACATCGTCGCCTGCGCAATTTCGCCGCCTGGTATCGCTTGCGCTTTTTCAAATGCCTGTTCTAAAAAAGCTTGTTGCGGAAAATCGGCCACTTCGTCATGCAGGCAAAAAACGGTTTGAATTAGTTGCGCCAACCTTGCTGGCCTGCGAAAAGCGTCACAACGCTCGAACAAATGCACAACGGATTCTGGTTGCAGAGATAACGCATTGGTCACCTCACCATGTTCACGCAATGTCAGCAGTGTCAGGTCGCGGATTTCATTCGGAACTTTTAACCGGTTGCAAAGTTGTGTGACCAACGTCAGGTCAGCCGATTTACATGCCGCTAGCATTGCCGCCCAACGTACTGCCAATGGAAATTCACGCTGCGCGGCACGATCGACAATTTGTTTCATGCGAACGTCGGCGGATAACATCGTGTCCATCTCCGGCATAACATGCGTCAGCGCGCCGGTATCGTCCAAAACGTCAAGCATGCGTGATGGCTGCTGTTCCATTAACCCACGCGCAATTTCTTGCCAGATGCGTTCCGGAACAAGAGTATCAGCCTCGCCATTTTGAGCCATGACACGCATAAGTTGCATGGTCTCGGGCGCTATCGTAAAAGTGTTGAAGCGTGCTGCAAAACGGGCAACGCGCAAAATGCGTACCGGGTCTTCTGAAAATGCATCCGAAACATGACGAAATATCCTGGCTGCCAAATCGTGTTGTCCGCCAAACGGGTCGATAATTTTTCCGCTGTCCACGTCATGTTCAGCGATAGCCATCGCATTGACGGTTAAGTCGCGACGCTGTAAATCTTCTTCGATGGTGACGTCCGATGCGCAATGAAATATGAAACCGTGATATCCCGGTGCGCTTTTGCGTTCAGTACGCGCTAAAGCATATTCTGCGTGGGTTTTTGGATGGAGGAATACGGGGAAATCTTTTCCGACAGGTGTGTATCCTGCCGCCAGCATTTGTTCTGGTGAGGAACCGACGACGACGTAATCGATGTCTTTTACTGGCAAGCCGAGTAGGTCATCTCTTACTGAGCCGCCGACGCGATAGATTTTCATGGGTAAGTTTGGGTAGGATGCAGCGGCTTTTTGTTGGCTCGGGTTGAATCTATGAACCGCGCGATGTTACTTCCTCTCCCGTTTGTGGGAGAGGGTTGGGGAGAGGGCCGTGAAAATGGGATAAACGTTGATGAGTGCCGGATTTGTAATAAAAAAAATCGGAATTTAAAAAAGGTTTGAAGCACAGCAGAGACCCTCTCCCCAACCCTCTCCCACAAGTGGGAGAGGGAGCTGACTACGGCCAGTTTATGGATAGCGAGTAGCCATGACATGCTCATGCACAACCTATTTATGATCTGGCAAAAATTCAGTTTCAGCTTCAGCGTCGGAAATCCAACTTGAAACAGCCGGATGCGCAATCATCCGTTCCATATACGCTTGCAAAGCGGGCGCTAAAAAAACACCATAACTGCGAAAGCGCATCACAACCGGAGCAAAGTAAGCATCGGCAATCGAAAATTCACCGAATAAGAATTGATGGTGACCGTATTTGGATAAACATCCTTCCCATATTTCAGAGATGCGGCCAATATCTGCCTGAGTTTGTGGCGTTCGCCCTTCACCTGGAAATTTTCCGCGAATATCCATAGCCATAGAAGTACGTAACGATAAAAAACTACTGTGCATTTCAGCGCAAACGCTACGTGCAGATGCGCGTGCGGCAACATCTTGCGGCCAAAGCTTTTTATCGGCGTAGCGTTCTGCTAAATACTCACAAATCGCTAAGGAATCCCATACGGTTAATTCACCATCAACCAACAAAGGAACCCGTCCGGCTAACGAATATTCGGCGATTTTTTTGGTGGTGTCTGGCTGATCAAGCAGGATCCGGATTTCTCTGAATGGAATATCGAAAGCAGTCAATACGATCCAGGGGCGCATCGACCAGGAAGAATAATTTTTATTACCAATCACTAAAATTAATTCAGCTCTTTTGGCGTGTTCCAACACGCTTGACACTTGAGTATCCAAATCAGTTTGAGAGGTATTGTCAGGGCTTTGCATTTGTCGCCTTTAATTTTTCAGCACAAGGTTGTCCATATTAATCGCATCAGGGGAGACGACCCCTAAGCGCGCTTTTAATGATTGCGGTGTTTTACGGAATAACGCGGCGTAGTAGGTGGCGTTAGATAATACATTTTTGACGTAATCACGTGTCTCTGAAAAGGGAATAGTTTCTGCAAAAATCGCGCCTTCCACCGGTTTGGATAAACTGGCGCGCCATGCTCGTGCACGACCTGGTCCTGCGTTGTAACCGGCGCTGGCTAAGACTTGCGAGCCGTTTAAGTCTTTCAGAATAATGTTGAGGTAGTTGGTGCCCAAGACAATATTGGTATCAATATTATTCATTTTGCGGATATCAAAATTATCCAGTTTAATTTTTCTGACCACATAACGCGCCGTGTCTGGCATCACTTGCATTAATCCATTAGCCCCCGCGCTGGAACGGGCATTGACGATAAAGCGGGACTCTTGCCTGATTAGCCCGTATACCCACGCCATATCCAGCCCTAATGTTGCTGTGTTCTGAGTCATGATTTCTTTGTGGGGTGTCGGAAACCGCTGCTCGAAATCGAAGATGGTTTTGGTGCGGTCAGAAGAGTTAACCATGCGATCAAGCACATTGTTCTGACGTGCAAATTCGGCCGCCGCTAATAATTGTTGCTCCGACATTTGACGCAATTGCCAGTTCCATTCCCGATTGCCTTCAAAGCGTAAATTCATGGCGTAAAACTGCAATGCGTTTTGTAATCCGGTGTTTTTTGATATGGCAATTACATCAGCCGGTTTCACTGGCGTCGCAGCCGGAATCATAACGGGCAGACCGCTTTCTTCGCGTGCTAACTGACCATAAAAATTCGATTGACCAACAATATTTTTAAATAACGACTGGGCGATATCGATCTGATCTTCAGTTTCATACGCACGCCCCAACCAATATACCCAGGCCGGTTCCGAGAGCAACACCGGTGGCATGGCTTCGATGCTGGCTTTGATCTGAGGCCAGTCGGTATTGCGCAGTGCGGTGCGTACCCGCCATTGGTAACCATCTAACGACAACGGAGCATCATCGGCTTTTTTCCAATAGTCCGCCGCGTCAGGCAGCAATCTCTGAGCGGATGGCAGCGCAATTTGTGCCCACGCAATCGCCCGTTCCTCGTCAGTTAATTGGTGATTAATTTTTGCTAATGCGACCAGCGCTTTTTCCGTATTCGCTTTTGCCAGCCGCCCTAACAAAATGAGGGCGGTTTGATGCGCGATGTCTGTTTTTGCCAGCGGTTTGTCGAATTCAGATTCTAATTTTTTACCCGTTTTTTCAAGCGCCGGGGCAGTTTTATCGAGATTCGCTAAATACGCTAACCGGATTGCAACTGAGGTGGAAGACGTTTCTGCTGCCCAACGAATTTGATTCCACATGTCATCGCGACTGAACTGGCCACTTTGCACCAGGTCAGCATAGAGTGGGTAACAAGCTTCACCGTACACTTTGGCTGAGGTTAATAATTTACGTGCGTCCGCTGCAACGTCGGCTCCTTTGCTGATTTTGGACAGCAAGGCGTAACATTTCAGCTGAACATCATCATCCAACACGAACTGCGGATAGTGCACATCAAAGACGGCCCAATTACTTTGCCGGCCTAGCAAAAGTAACCAGTCATTTCTCAACCGGTCGGCAATTGCACTGCCTGCATAGCGCGTTAAAAAGTCCGTAATTTCACTTTCATTTGCTGAGGGAAGGCGTGCTTTTAACTGGTAATAATCCACATAGGATTTAACGGGATGAGCTGCTAACTGGCTGGCTAATTCCGAGGTGCGGAAAGTATCTTCTTTTGAGGCGGCTTCGCGTAATAACAGAAAACGTTGGTCATCAATTGCCGGCCCTGCATAGCTGGCAGAGGTAAGCAGCAAAGCCAGAGAAGTAACGAGAAAAGGAAGAAATCCGGTGAGTTTTGGCATGTGTCAAATAGTTAAGAAAATCGAGCCGTAAGAATAACAGAGCTGGTGGCTAGAAACCAGAACCAGGGCTGTCCCATCAAAATTGGATGTCCCGCCCCCGCTTAAAGCATTCGAGGGCAGGTCATGCGTGGGAATGATGGGAAATGAGCATCCGGCATCTTAAAAAGCGAGGTACCCATCGGAACTTAAGATGTCGGGTTATAAACCGCGTTTGGGCGACCCCGTCCAGGCGACCCCTTCCGTCTGGCGGCGTTGCTCGTCGCTTGTGTGGCGCACCTCACGCCTTGCCATACAAAAAACACGGCTTCTAACCCGATACCTTGAATTCCGATGGGATATAAAACTCAGTTTTTTAATTTTTCATAATTGACCCATTGCTTCAATAGCAAACTGATCGTCAAAGCTTGCATGAATCCCCCTATGCAAACCCAGCTGCTCCTCAATTTCGTCGACGAGTGCTTTGATTTCCGGAACAGTGGAAGACTGCAACCTCTCACGGGTTTCGCTCACTTTTCTATACATATCGCTGGCTTGCTTATATTGCTTTTCGTTGACATACGTAAGTGCATCGGTAAGCCATTGCTGAATAGTCTGGAGCGTTGGGAAAGCTACAGGTGCAGGGTCGTTTAGCGTGTGAACGAAGGGGTTGTCCAGGTTGACGTTAGTTTGCCCAGGTATTTGTTGAAGTTCAGGATGAGATGCGCTATGGATCGTCGTTATTATCGCGAAATTCTTCTGAGCATTTTGCTCGAGATCTTTGTAGTCTCGTGTTTTAGGGATGCCCTCATGCAGCTGTTTAATACAGATAAAAAAGTTTTTGGCAGCCGATTGGGCGTTTGGGACGTTGCTTGCGTAAATGGTGAGGTAACCGGCGGTGAGCCGGTCAAAAATATATGCAGCCGAGTCGAAATCTTTTTTTTGTTGCACGCAAAGGGAATACATCTCGGTAAGCGGGTTAAGCAACTTACACACATTTTCATAGTCTCCAATTTTGATTGCGATATCTAAGGTGGTGCACATCTTTTGTGTCAGGGACGCTGCATTGTATTTCGGTGTCTTATGGAGGAGCGCTGGTGATGGTGCAACCTCACTACGCATAGCGGCTGCAGCTGCGCCAGGTTGCTCTAAATTTTCGATGGGCTCGAAAAGGAAGCCGAAAGCGCTATCATTTTTTTCTTCGCCAAAGGCAGCTTGAAGTTCTTTAAGCACGTTGCAGATTGTGCTGGTATAGCGCGGATGCGAACCGATGTTGAGGAGGGCTTGCAGATATTGATCTCCCAATTCCAGATTGGATTCCCGCAATGCGTGCTTAAGCAGGAAGGTGGCAGTCGCGGTGATCAGATTGATAAATGTGGAGTTATCCGCCGCCTGAGCACATTTGATGTGGAGTTCATTGCATTTATTGTAAATCGTTCCCATCAAACCAGGGTCTTTGCACTCGCTTGCCTTATGCAGAATCCAGAGAATGAGAGCCATGGCGCGGTCCTGAATTGCAGATTGATCCCCGTCGTGCATCGCAATGTCGAGTTGCTTCAATAGCACCATTGGCGCTGTTTCAGGTTCTGAGCCAAATGTTGTTCGTGTTGTTTGTGTTGACGTATCTTTAGGTATTTGTGGGATGTCCATGTTTACTCTCGCAAAGGTGAATAGAAATACTGCGCGAGTGATTCTGCTGCGCAGATAAGCGGCGCGCTATTAGGGGAAACCCGGTTAAACAAACGTTGGTTCTCGCCCCAAGCAGCCCGGCGTAAAAAACAGTCAGTTTAAAAGCCGGATGGAACACAAACTATGTTGGAAAAATTGTTGGGCTTGCCTTGTAACCAGATACCAGAAACCTGGCTTTAGTATCTGGCTTTTAGTTGCGCTGCAGCATGAAAAGTTCAAGCGGGTTTAATCTGTTCCAAAATTATTCCGTTAAAATAACCAGCTTAGTTTATTAACATTTTTTGACACAAAAGATGGGGACATGAATAGAACAGCACAACGCGCCGCTTTAATTGCCGCCAGACGTTCGATAAGCGCATCGCTAAGAAAGAAATGGGATGCGCAAATTGCCGAACAAGTGCTGACCTGGTGTAAAACGCATTCCGTCAAAGTGGCCGGATTGTATAACCCGATTCAGGCCGAACCGTCTTTGTATGAAATTTTCCCGCTGTTATCAGAAATGGGCGTTGAACTTGCCTTGCCCACGGCGCCAGCAAGAAATCAGGCCAGTCAGGCGCTTAGTTTTTCCTCTTGGAAACCTGGTGACCAGTTAATGAAAGATCGTTACGGTATTTTAGTTCCGTTAGAAACGGCACCCCAGGTGAAGCCGGAAGTGCTTTTCGTCCCTTGTGTCGGCTACACTGCAGAAGGTTATCGATTAGGTTACGGCGGTGGCTTTTATGATCGTACGCTGGCTGAACAACCAAAACCAAAAACCATTGGTATTGCATATCGGATATGTCAGTGTGAGCTGGAACTATTGCCGCATGACATTGTGATGGATGACATTATTACGAATTATTAAATTCCGATTAACCGCAACGTGTTCGTAGGTTGGGCTAACGCTTTATCAGCCCAACATTCTACGCAGAATGTTGGGCTGATAAAGCGTTAGCCCAACCTACAAGTTCGCAATTATTTTTCCTGGTGACGTGAAATAATGCCTTCAAGCTCTCTTTCCCATAGTTCCGCCTGGCAGCAATTACAACTTCACCATCAGCAAATGCGTCAACAGGGCCTGGAAATCAGTCACCTGTTTGATCAACAGTCTGATCGTTTTGCCCGGTTTTCTCTTTCAGCGGCAGGTCTTTTTTTAGATTATTCAAAAAATCAAATCACAAAAACCACGTTGGATCTGTTGTGTGATTTTGCCCGGCAACAACAAGTGGAACGGCAGCGTGACGCGATGTTTGCGGGCGAAAAAATTAATTTTACCGAGCGACGTCCCGCGTTACACACTGCATTGCGCGCACCGGAACATATTCCGCACATGGTGGATGGCGTCAACATTAACGCTGAGGTTCATACGGTATTGGCGCAAATGCAGGCATTTGTTGAAAAGGTACACAACGGTACCTGGCGCGGCGCGACCGGTTTAGTGATTACAGATATCGTGAATATAGGCATCGGAGGATCAGACTTAGGACCAAAAATGGTGTGCCAGGCATTGCGATGCTATGCCCACAAAGGTATCCAAAGTCATTTCATTTCCAATGTGGATGGGCACGCACTCGATGCCGTGTTAAGTCAGCTTAATCCGGCCACGACGTTATTTATTATTTCATCTAAAACATTTACTACCGCGGAAACCATGTTGAATGCGCATTCCGCGCGCAGTTGGTTTCTGCGTCATTTTAGTGGGAAAAAGAAAGATATCGAGGCCAAAATAGCACATCACTTTGTGGCGGTATCCAGCAATCAGAATGCAGTGCAACAATTTGGGATTGCACCTGAAAACAGGTTTAGTTTTTGGGATTGGGTCGGCGGGCGTTATTCACTCTGGTCTGCAATTGGTTTGCCGATTGCGCTGTCCGTGGGGTTCCCGCATTTTCGCGCTTTACTCGACGGTGCGCATGCAATGGATGCGCATTTTCAGCAAGCGCCTGTCGAAAAAAATATGCCGGTATTGCTGGCGTTAATTGGACTCTGGAATCGCGATATTTTAGGTTACGGTAGCTTATCTTTTGCCGCTTATCATCAGGACTTATGCGCTTTTCCTGCGTATCTCCAGCAGCTGGATATGGAAAGCAACGGCAAGCAGATTAATCATCAGGGACACGCGGTGGGTGTTGCTACTGGCCCGGTCATTTGGGGTAATGTTGGCACCAATGGGCAACACGCTTATTTTCAACATTTGCATCAGAGTAGCGATATTACGCCGGTGGATTTTATCGCCGCATTGCGACCACAATCCGCACCACCCTCGCGTTCCCGCCACGATTTAGCAGAACATCATCTGGTTTTGTTAGCCAATTGTTTTGCGCAATCGCAAGCGTTAATGCGCGGCAAAAGCGCACAACAAGTGGCAGCGGAAATGCATGCTGAAGGCATGTCGGATGAACAAATTGCATTATTAACGCCACATCGCACCTTTTCCGGAAACCGACCAGGCAATACCATTTTGCTGGACGAGCTTAGCCCGGCCGCGTTGGGCGCATTGATTGCATTGTATGAACATAAAGTCGTGGTGCAAGGATTTTGTTGGGGGATTAACAGCTTTGATCAATGGGGCGTGGAACTAGGCAAAGTATTGGCCAAAGCGATCGAAGCCGATTTACGTTCAGCAAACCTGGCAAGCGCACATGACAGCTCAACAAACGGCTTAATTGCCAAAGCGATTGCCGCCGGTAATATCGGGGAACCCGTGGTAGACTTATCGGCTTGATTTTTGCCATAAGTTTTTGATTCTTCTAACTAATTTCCGGACATCTCTATGCCTGAACGTATCAACCCGAGTTCGTTGGTCTTCGCCCAAATCTGTTTTGTTCTTAGCTTGCTGGTCAGTACGATCAGCTATGCAGCAGACCGGCCACTGCCTGCCAACGCCAGAATGGGGGAGATAAGTTCATTGGCGCGTACTATCGTGATCGATAAAAAGGCGCGGCAATTGACCGCAGGTGCGCAAATTCGTAATCAACAAAATACGCTCATTCAACCGCAGACTTTAGTCAACATATTAAGTGGTCAGTTAGCTGACATTGATGTACCCATTTTGTACACAGAAAATAACCAAGGCCAAATTCATCGTATCTGGATATTAACCGCCGAAGAAAACCAGAACTATTCTTCCCGCCGGTGACTATTTCTGACAGAACCGCCATCCCGTTTAAATAAACCTGATCTATTTATAGCAAGAGTTAGTCCCGTAATGAAAAAAGTATTTATCAAAACCTTCGGCTGTCAGATGAATGCATATGATTCAGACAAAATGGCCGATGTGCTCCATTTGTCTGATGGCATGATCAAAACCGACACCGTTGAAGATGCCGATGTCGTGTTACTAAACACCTGTTCTGTCCGTGAAAAAGCGCAAGAAAAAGTGTTTTCCGATTTAGGCCGGCTGCGCGAAATCAAACTGAAACGTCCCGGATTAATTATCGGTGTGGGCGGTTGTGTTGCCTCCCAAGAAGGCGCGGCAATTATTAAACGTGCGCCGTATGTGGATGTCGTTTTTGGCCCGCAAACATTACATCGCTTGCCACAAATGCTGAACCAGCAACGCATTACCGGACAATCTCAGGTCGATATCAGCTTCCCCGAAATTGAAAAATTTGATCACCTGCCACCCGCTAAAGTGAACGGCCCGACCGCCTTCGTTTCCATCATGGAAGGCTGTAGTAAATATTGTAGTTACTGCGTTGTGCCTTACACGCGCGGTGAAGAGGTGTCGCGACGTTTTGACGATGTGTTGACGGAAGTGGCCGGCCTGGCTGCGCAGGGCGTGAAAGAAATCAGTTTTTTAGGACAAAACGTCAATGCATACCGGGGAGAAACCAGTGATGGTGAAATCGCCGATTTCGCCTTGTTGCTTGAATACACCGCAGAAATTCCAGGCATTGAGCGTATCCGTTTTATTACCAGTCATCCAAAAGAATTCACGCAACGATTAATTGATACCTACGCCAAAGTGCCCAAACTGGTTGACCACTTATACCTGCCAGCGCAACACGGATCAGACCGTATTTTGGCAGCGATGAAACGTGGTTATACCGTGTTGGAATATAAATCAGTGTTACGCCGTTTGCGCGCTGTGCGTCCCAATATGTCGATTTCATCGGACTTTATCGTGGGTTTTCCCGGTGAAACCGAAGCCGATTTTGAAGCGATGATGAAACTCATCGACGATATTGGATTTGATAACAGCTTCAGTTTTATCTTCAGCCCGCGTCCCGGCACACCGGCGGCCAATTTAGAAGACGACACGCCACACGAAGTGAAATTAGCCCGTTTGCACCGTTTGCAAGCGGTGATTAATAACAATGTAAAACGTTATAGCAACGAAATGCTTGGCAGTACCCAGACGGTATTGGTGGAAGGTCCGACGATTAAAGATGTCAACGAAATGCAAGGGCGAACCGAAAATAACCGGGTGGTTAATTTTGCGGGTTCTGCTGAATTGATTGGTCAGTTGGTGGATGTGAAAATCACCCAAAGCTACAATTTTTCTTTGCGTGGCGAGCTAGTTTCGTAGGGTGGGCACGCCTTTGTGCCCACCATGGTTGAACAACTTTATTTCTAACTAATTTAATAGCTCATCAATCATTTCGCTTTATTGACCTTTTTTGATATTCCAAAGATGGTGGGCACAAAGGCGTGCCCACCCTACAAATACTCAGCGTGAAAAATAAAACCAACGTACTTACCTTCTCTCCCGAACAACCGCTGGACAACACCAGGTTGGCGGCATTGTGCGGACCGATGGATGCCAATTTGCGTCAAATTTCTGCGGCGTTGGATGTCTCCCTATTTCGCCGCGGCGATAAATTTATTGTTAGCGGAGAAAATGCAGAACAAGCGGTGGCAATTTTAGAAAAATTTTATCAATCGACCAAAAAAGAAATTTCAGTCGATGAAGTGCAATTAGCGTTAGTAGAACAACGCAGTCAATTCAGCACCAACGCATTGCCGGCTATGTTGAATAGCGAAGCACCTTCCGAACTGGTCAGCCCCGTTTTAAAAACCCGTCGGGCCGATTTGCGCGGAAGAACGCCGAATCAAATTGCTTACCTGAACGCCATCATGGAATGCGACATCACTTTTGCCATTGGCCCGGCCGGCACAGGTAAAACCTATCTGGCCGTGGCATGCGCTGTGGATGCGTTAGAGCGCGATATTGTCAAACGTATTGTGCTGACACGTCCTGCGGTAGAAGCCGGTGAACGTCTGGGTTTTTTGCCCGGCGATCTGGCGCAAAAAGTGGATCCGTATTTACGACCTTTATACGACGCGCTTTATGATTTGTTGGGCGTTGAGCGCACGCAAAAATTGTTTGAAAAACAGGCGATAGAAATTGCTCCGCTGGCTTACATGCGCGGTCGCACATTGAATCATGCGTTTGTTATTTTGGATGAAGCGCAAAACACGACGCCGGAACAAATGAAAATGTTTTTAACGCGTATCGGTTTTGGTAGTAAAGCGGTGGTTACCGGTGACGTAACCCAGATTGATTTGCAGCGCGGCCAACAAAGCGGCCTGATCGACGCCAACAGTGTGTTAAGTGACGTGCGAGGAATTGCGTTTACGCGCTTTTCGAGCGTGGACGTAGTACGTCATCCGTTAGTGGCGCGCATTGTGGATGCGTATGAAAATGCGGCCGAATCTGCGTCCACAATTAATCTTGCTCCCAACAAGGTGCGCAATGTCAGAAAAACCTGAGCTGACGTTGACGCTGCAATTTCCCGACAAGCGTTTACAAAAACAGTTTACGAAGAAGCTCTTAAAGAACGCGGTGCAGGCGGCCTTATTTGCGCCAGCTGAAATAGCGCTACGTTTTGTTGACGCAAAAGAAGGAAAAATTCTTAATCGCGATTATCGCGGCAAAGATTACGCCACCAATGTACTCACTTTTTCTTACCACGAAGATAGCGGAGAAATTACTCAAGCTGACATCATTCTGTGCACCGATGTGTTGCAACAGGAAGCTGCAGCACAGAATAAATCCCTCGTCGATCACGCTCTTCATTTAATCGTTCACGGCGTATTACATGCGCAAGGCTATGATCATGAAGACGATGACGAAGCGAGTGAAATGGAAGCGTTGGAAGTAGAAATTTTAGCGGAGCTGGGTGTGAAAAACCCGTATAAAGGATAGCTCCAGGATAACGCCAGGATAGCCCCACCCAACCTGCCAGGTTACCGTTTAAGTAAATCAGGATCACTGACCAGCAACACATCCCCCCGAGCAAACTGCCGTTCCATACTGATCAAGTGCGGCTCCTCCGTTGGGCAATGAAGAACACATGACCTTTCCAAAGGCGTCGCGGATGCATTCACCTGGTCCAGTCTTGATTTCACCTAAATTATCGATTGCAGCTCCGCCACCCGGGGTGTTCGCGCATTTGACTTTTCCAAATTGATTAGCGAGGCATTTACCTTTGCCGGTGACAACTTCACCAAGCATATTGACCGCAGCCCCACCACCAGGAGTATCTGCGCATTTGACTATGCCCAGTGAATCAGTGGCACATTCCCCTGCACCGGTGACGACTTGACCCAATCGATCGGTGATAGCCTGGCCTCCTGGCGGAGCACAAATGACCTTCCCATCTATATTGGTGGCGCATGTTGGGTTGCCTGGAGCGGCCGCCATAGTAAGGCTGGTTATGGCAGTTAAAAAGGCGAGAAGTAAGTAACGAGTTAGCATGGTAGCCCCTTTGAAAGTGAATGAACTCTTGCAAGCATGCACTTTAAGGTGACCAACCGTCAATTATTTAAAGCGCCCGGCATCTTGAATGCAGGGCAAACGCATCAAATTTTCAAATCTGCAAGCCTAATATCTCTGCAAGATAACCATCGTTAAGACAAGCCTTTAATCGTTTTTTTGGCAAGCTGCGTTTGAGAGGATGAATACGCAAGAGATTC
>Ga0209512_1001103_pt1 | contig 35905 bp, 30 predicted proteins | sample frozenSSSSmetaG_FD_184142 | JGI IMG/M metagenome (GOLD analysis project Ga0209512, IMG submission 184142) | Glacier valley bacterial and archeal communities from Borup Fiord, Nunavut, Canada, to study Microbial Dark Matter (Phase II) -... | ecosystem: Environmental > Aquatic > Freshwater > Ice >...
GGGATTTTGGTGGGGTGGGGAGGGGGAGTGTGGTTTGAGGGATCGAGGAGAGGACGCGGAAGGAGGAGGTGGAGGACTTGAAGTTGGAGAGGAGGGTGGAGAGGGTTGAGAGGGATGGGAGATGTGGAGGCGGTGGAGGCATGATTCGACTAAACGGGGAGAAGAGGAGGGGTAGAGGTGAAGATGTATGAAATTGGGGTGGATGATGAGGTCGTGACCTTGATGGTTCTGTTATGATTTTGCCGAGTTGTTATGTACGCAGTTGCTGACGTCAGTGTATGTTTATCGATAATGGAGATGCGCGACGTGAATCCAGCAACTCTGTGAGAATCTCAACAATCGAGATATCTACACTTTACGACTTCAGGAGACACCTGATTGTCAAATTCATAGCTGATGGCGGTGCTACAAGGCTGGCTGCCGCCCTCAAAAGCCAACTGGTCACTGATTGTGAGGTTGTTCACTTGGTTTCCCACGGTAAGTGCCAAGACGCAGCATTATGCTCTTCTATCCATCCGCCTCGGAGCCCTCATACAGGCCGACTATACGAGGGTTCTATACATCTAGACTATACTGACAACTACCGCAGATTACTCTGGCACAATGGGTCATCCCATGGTACTCGATGGGCAAGACGTCGCAGGAGTCACGGCTCAACATCCCCGGCAAGATTGCCTGGATCGCGATGGAGTTGCCCGGGCCCCTGATACTGTCCTACACCATGTACACGCTTCCCGCCGAGTTGGGTCTTAAGTCTCTACCCTGGGAGAACTGGGCTCTAGGTGGAATCTTCGTGCGTTCTCACATCTCCTCTCCCTGCACTGTTCTTGTCACGTTACACTGTACACATCCTCCTGCTCTCCCATTCCAACCTCCTCGTCGTCATCTCATCGAATATATGCCATCACCGAGTTGCACCAGCATAGGCTGATTCCCTCCAGATAACCCACTACCTCTACCGCGCCCTCCTCTCCCCCCTCCTCAACCCCAGCATGTCCCCCATCCACCCGCTCATCCTGCTCATGGGCTGGTCCTTCCAACTCCTCAACGCCCTCTCCCTCTCCGGCTGGCTCGCCGGCCACGGCCCCACCCTCCCGTCCAGCTGGAACGGCCGACACGCCAGCTCGCGCATGGCCGTCGGTTTCGCCGTCTGGGTCCTCGGCTTCGCCTCCACGATCTGGCACGACGACGAGCTGCGGGAGCTGCGTCGCGCGGCCGCCCGGAGGCAGGCTCGGCTCGGCAAGGGGCACGGCGACCAGAAGGGCACGGTGGACAAGATATACGTGCTCCCGCAGAACGGCCTGTTCAGGTACGCGCTCTGCCCCCACTACTTCTGCGAGTGGGTCGAGTGGACCGGGTTCTGGATCATGTGCGGTGCCGGCTGTGTCCCCGCGAGGAACTTTGTGATGAATGAGGTGGCGACGATGTTGCCGAGGGCGCTGCAGGCGAAGAGGTGGTATGTGCAGAGATTTGGGAGGGAGAAGGTGGGGGGGAGGAAGGCGGTTATTCCGGGGATTATATGAGGCTTGCACGGCGCGAGTGAGACGTGTATGAAGTGACGAATAAATTGCAAAGTGCCAGAAATACACGTCCTTTCTACTCTCCCTTTTGATTCCTCATAGCCACATATCATACAACCCCCTCTCACCTCCCCCCCTCCCCCCCCGCCCTTCTCCCCTCTCTACAACAACTTCAAATGCCCCGTCACCTTATCCACAACGCTCTTCGGCGCCGGACCCACTCCAAGCACCGTATGACTCCCACTAGCAATCTGCGTCCTGCCCGCATCCTGAATGACCTCAGCCACGATGCCCAGACTCCTCGCCTTCGCCATCAACAGCAGCATCTCCTGCTCGTCGCGCACCTGCAGTGCCACCTTCGCCTGCCCCTGCCTCTCCCAGCGGCGCAGCGCCGGATTGCCCGTCTTCTGCGACGTCTTGTAGCAGGCCAGCGTCGCGTGGCCGCACTGTGCTGCCATCTTGCCTGTGCGCGGCGTTTGCGTCAGCCGTCCGTCCATCTTGCCTCCTCGCATGGCGGGTTTTTTTTTTAGGGGGGGGGGTCTAGCATACCTTTCGTCATCCCCAGATCCGTCCTCACCACCAGCACCAGCTTGCACTCCTCGCTCAGATCCCAATCGGCCCTCACGCCGCCCTCCCCCGCCGTCGCCCTCGCGCTCGCCCTCAGGCCCTCGCGTCTGTCGGCCTCGGCGCCGTTCGCCCAGTTCGGCGCGTGGTCGATGACGACGCCGTCGTCGATCTCCTCCTCGCTGCTCTCCTCCTCGTCGTCGTAGTGGCTCGTGTCGGCGCGGCTCTTCGACGCCGCCGCCGCCGCGGCGCCGGCAAACGGGCTGCGCAGGAAGCCGAGCGACGACGCCATGCCCAGCATGTAGCCCGTGGCGAGCGAGAGGATCGCGGTGCCGATCAGCATCGCGGTTGGGGTGGGGATGCGGTCTGCCATGCTTGCTTGGTTGCGTGGGAGGTGGGAGGTGTGAAGTGGTGGGGAGGATGAGAGGAGGCCTGGAGATGTTTGGGGCGCGAGGCTGGCTGGGCGGGTTTGGCGATGGAAGGCTCTGGACAGGGATGCGCGAGGCTGAGAGGGCGGCACCAATGACGCATGTGGCAGAAGCTGCAAGGCTGAGAATGAGAATGCAAGGTCTTGGGTTTCGATTTACTACTGCAGAACTGTAACTGTTCCTGGGACGGGAGTAGAGTAGAGTAGAGTAAGTAGTGCTGGCAGGATAGATGTTCGAATGTATTCTCATCTTTTGAGAATGAATATGACGCTTTGCAAGACTCGTAAATAGGATACATTACCTAATACACAGATGTAGACTGATCATGTGAGGATCACGTGCAATAACTTAATATGATCACGTGCATCTACTCCTATAGATAGATAGGGGACATGGATGATACAACATGCAAGATGCAAGACAAGTATGGGCTTTGTGCATTGCTACGTGCCATGCTTGCGGGGGCTATCCGTAGATAGGTACAGTAGAGTACGTTACATGGTATCCTAAGCACTGCCTGTCAGCGGGTGAGTAGGTAGGCATGTATGTATCGTACTGTGTTGTACTCTTTATGGAGTATACGGGCTCCTTATCAGTCAAGGGGACTGGAATCTGCCCCCCCTTGACTACTCATGGAGAACATGTACATACGTATGTATGTGTACGTGCATGCATAGGTACATACATACATACATACATACATACATACATACATACATACATACATACATACAGTACATAGCTACCTATGGAGGCAGGGGCGGGAAGCGTAACGTTGAGGCTCTCTCTGGCTCTGACTCTAGGGCGTCTGTAACAAGGTGGCGTACGTCAGAAGGCTTGAGAAGTGCCTGTCAGTCTGTTAGTCTGTCAGTCTGTCAGTCTGTCAATAATGGAGTCTGGAGATGACAGTGGAGGGAGAGGTTGCAGTGCGGGGAAGGCAAGGGGAAAGGAGGGGACATGTGGCTAGTACGAAGCATTATAATAAACAAATCAGTTGTAGTACATTGATACATGATACATTGATACACGGGTGACTGCAGGCGCCCTTGACAGAAACCAGCAAGCAATGATATTAACATTAATAAAGATGAACAATGACGATGAACAATGACGATGCTTCCATTCCGATCATTGGGAGTTGGAGACGGGGAGCTGGGGTATCCACAGAGTGGGACGGATATATGCATAAATGCAATGAAATGAGATGAGATGGATGAGATGAATGAAATAAAACCAAATGAAATGAACAGAGATACATACATATCTCGTGCCATATGGCCGGATCAGGAGTCCCGCCGTGTCCGTAGCTTCCTTCCTGTTTCTCTTTTCTCTTTTCGCTTTTCCCTTTCCCTAGGATTTTGTTCATTGTACTCTGTCTGTACCTCTGACTGTATCTCTGTCTGTACATACCTCTGTCTCTCAACATCGCCAATCCAGGCAACGTTACATCTCGATAAGTGGAGTGGAGTGCAAGCCTGCCGCCCTTGTTCAACGGCCAGCCATCCATGGCGATGGGACAGGGAAGTCCCTTGATCCGGCCCCTGTCCCTCTCGACCAGATGCTCGTGTGCAGATACAAACAGCAACAGACAGCAACAGACGGGGCCTCCAACAGACGGCATCATCACGGTGTCTGGAGAGTGAGGGCCCCGAGTACCGTTCATACGTTGTACTGCTTAAAAAAGGACGAAGAGAGCCTTATCAGACTGTACTGTAGGTAGGGTAAGGTGAGGAGGGTATGGTGGTGGTGGTGATGGTCATGATCATGTCAAGAGCATGGTGACATGACCTGTCCTCGATCAACGCCTTCCTCTCTCATCTCTCATGTCTCTTCTCTCTCCTCTCTCCTCCCTCCTCTCTTCTATCATATCGATGCTGTACGAGCGAGTTACCTGACTGTACCGTACCATTGAGGCATCCTCTCATCTACTTACCTCACCACAGCATCTACTGCAGTGCGACTGACTCCTGTCCTTGTCACATCACATCGATAGAGCTCGTCTGCACATGTCCAAGCCGGGCATCTGAGGTCCAGAGCTTCTTTCTATATAGACCTCGTCGTCTCCGGCTCTCTGCGTCGCCTGCCTGCATCTACAAGATCACACCGAGCAAGCACGAAGCCTCCTCAGCCAAAGAGCGACTGGCAAGCACTCACTGCGCACACTCACTGCCCACACTCACTGCGGCCACTCAACATCACATCACACACACGACACACACGAGACAGTCAGACAGTCAGACCGTCTACCGACCTCCCCCGTCCACAGCACCCTTTAAAGGTCGACGTCTCCCATCCAGACTACCAGACAACCAGACGACCAGACGCCCTTCCACAACCCACCTTCACACTTTCCATATATACCCACAAAACACCATCACCACCTCCATATATACCTGCAACACACCACCAAACCACCACAATGGCGGACCCCGAGAAGACCACCGCCAACACCGTCGCCGACGCCACCCCAGACGTCACCACCGAGCCCGAAGCCAGCAACGAGGACGACTCCGCGGCCTTCACCCGCCCCAAGGGCTGGATGTACAAGTCCCCAAAGCTGGGCTCCTTCCACGCCCCCTGGTACGCCTCGCCCAAGATGCAGCTCTTCCTCGTCTCCCTCGTCTGCTTCCTCTGCCCCGGCATGTTCAACGCCGTCAACGGCCTCGGCGCTGGTGGCCAAGTCGACGCAAAGCCCTCCGACAACGCGCTCACCGCCCTCTACGCCACCTTCTCCGTCGTCGGCTTCTTCGCGGGCACCTTTGCGAACCGTCTGGGCATCCGCATCACGCTTTCCTTCGGCGGCTTTGGCTATGGATTGTATGTGTCGAGTCTGCTGTGCTACAACCACACGCAGAACGCCGGCTTTCTGATCTTCGCAGGCGCCATGTTGGGTGTTTGTGCAGGGCTGCTGTGGACGGCGCAGGGCGCCATTATGATGAGCTATCCGCCGGAGAATAGTAAGGGCAGGTATATCTCGTGGTTCTGGATGATCTTCAATATGGGCGCTGTTATTGGATCTTTGGTGAATTTCCCCTTCTCTCAATCTCTGGCATATGAGACCTACAAAAAAAAACTTTGAGCATCAGCTGACCCCAACAGATCCCCCTCGGCCAAAATATCAACGTGACTGAGAACCGCCCGGTCAGTGACGGCACCTACGTCGGCTTCATCGTCCTAATGTTCCTTGGCGCAATCCTGGCCCTCTTCCTCGTGGATGCCCACAAGGTCGTCCGCGAAGACGGCTCCCGCGTCATCCTGATGAAGAACCCGACCTGGCAGTCCGAGTTCCTCGGCCTCTACGAGACCATCCGATCCGACACCTACATCATCCTCCTCTTCCCCATGTTCTTCGCCTCGAACTGGTTCTACACGTACCAGTTCAACGCCGTCAACGCGGCGCACTTCAACGTGCGCTCGCGCGCCCTGAATAACACGCTGTACTGGATCAGCCAGATTGTCGGGGCGTTTGTGTTCGGGCATGCGCTGGATCTGCATGCGATTCGCCGCAGCGTGAGGGCCAAGGCGTGTCTGGCCGTCCTGTTCGCTATCACGATGGTTATCTGGGGCGGCGGTTGGGCGTGGCAGCGCCAGCAGGTGTCGAGGGAGGTAGCGACGGCGGACGACTATGAGAGGCTGGATTGGAGGAGTGGTGGCTATCTGGGCCCGATGTTTTTGTACATGTTCTACGGCTTCTACGATGCGGCGTGGCAGACCTCTATTTACTGGCAAGTCCCCTCCTCCCCGGCTCTCCCCCTCTCCCCTCTTCCAACCCCCTCTCCCAGTTCGCCAGCACCTCCCCTCTAACCCCACCCAGGTTCATGGGCGCCCTGTCCAACTCGGGCCGCAAGACGGCCAACTTCGCCGGCTTCTACAAGGGCATCCAGTCGGCGGGCGCGGCGGTGTTCTGGCGCATCGACGCGCTGGGCACGTCGTACGACGCCGAATTCGCGAGCAGCTGGGCCCTGCTGGCCGGCAGCCTGGTCGTCGCGGCGCCGGTCATCCTGTGGAAGATCAGGGACCACGTCCCCGTGGAGGAGGATCTGAGGGGCACGGATGAGACGGCCGAGGATGTGTTGCCCGCCGGGCTCGCGGAGAGGGAGGGGGAGAGGGAGAAGGAGAAGGAGGCAGTTTAAGGAAGGGGGGGAGGGGGGCTTTTGGGGGGCTGATGATCGATGGCGTTTGAATGATGAGATGAGGAAATATGTGGCTCTTTTACTTGTGTGTTGTTGATGGAATGAGGTTTAATGGATGGATGGATGGACGGACGGAGCGAGCGACGCGGAGAGCTTCGATGGCTTCTGCTATGACTCTGGAGAGGGAGGGAGGCGAGATACCATACCCATACAGACACCACGCGCGCATGAGCATGAGCGCTCACTCCTGGGCTCCTAGCAGCTCCGGAAGACCAGCTAGCGTAGGCGTACTTCCGCGAGCGCAGAATCGAGAGAGAGATCTTATCTTTGCATTTTCAATGGCGGGTAGCGTGAGAGGAAAAGACCCGTGTGGAAGTGCGACTCGGAGCAAGCAAGCAAGTGGGGCAGATGGTGTGTGTGAGCAAGCAGGGTGTCGGGGAATGCTGCGTATATGCGGAATTTCAGAATCCATGCATGGATGCATCGACAGGTGTCATGCAAGGCTGACGGAATCCGATGAGCGAGGACGCGGGGTGTGCATCCCATCATCACCATTGCAGGCAGCGACTTCGAGATAATCCGTCAATAATTACACCTAGTAACGTCGGATGCAACTACACACATATATGTATCTTGATCTTTCTCCCTCCACCTCCACCTCCCCCCAGTTCTCTCTCTCTCAATTCCCCACCAACAAACACAGGTCCCGTCCTGCTCCACAAAAGACGACCGACCATATCCCGCACAAGCCCGCAGATCTGCCTCCGTCCAGAAAAAGCGTATAAAGGATAGATGATGGATGGATAGTATAACCAAACCCAGCCCGCCCGCCTCCCGGCAAAAACCAAAGCCCACTCCACTCGCTCATTCCTGCCCGAACCCCATCGTCTCCTCCACGGCCGTCGTCAGCTTGCTCTGCAGCGCCTCTAGCGACTTATACGGCGGCAGATCCAGGCGGTTAAAGCTGCACGTCACGTTAGTAAGAGGAGATCGGAATCACGCTGCAGCAGGGAGAAACGTACCACGTATGCGACTTCGGCAGATTCCCCGCATCGCCCGCCTTCTCGATCGTGAAGCGCCGCGGCCCATCGCTGCCCTGCAGGTCCTTGAACCCATTGACGGGGATCCTCGACGTGCCCGTGGCAAATTGCAGCAGCCTCGACTTCTGCTCCCCGTCCCATCCCTTGATCGTCGTCCAGAAGAACTTGATCACCTCGTCCGTCTCCGTATATCCGCGGTAGTCCGTGTGCTTCTTCCAGTCCTCCACGTCGATCTCCGCGATCCCGCCAATCAGCAGCTCCAGCTCGCGCTCGTCGAATACGTTCACCAGGTCCGCCGGGATCAGCTCATGGAAGCCGCCGATGAAGGCCTGGAATTGCTCGTCGACCCGCTTCTGGATCCGCCACTTGATCATCAGGTCCACGTACTCCTTCTTGTTCTCGTTAGTCACCGCGATATCCCTTCCTCCTGGCTTCAGGTCCTCCACGCTCGTCACGCCGAATCTCTCGTCTTCAGTCGAGAAGGTCTGGTCCAGGACACCCTCGATGTCGTTCTCGAGGGTCCAGACCAGACTGCGGTGGAAGTCGGCATCCACACCCTCCATATCCTGCAGCGAGACGGGCTTGTGGAGCATCATCTTGTACAGCGCGCCGATGAAGAAGGCGTCCAAGAATCGGCGGTGGAAAATTGCAAGACCCACAACACGACCGATGAACTTGAAGTAGTTCAAGTGCTCGGGGTTGATGCCGGAGTGAGGATTGATCTGAAGGGTATAGTTGTCGTGTGCGGAGTACTCAAATAAGCAGTAGAAGGGGTTGAACATCTCGTGAGACAGGAGGAAGAAGAATTCTCTCGACAGTCCGCCGTAGTCGAGACCATCTTCGCCGTCAAACTTGATCATGAGACGCTTCTTCAGGTCCGTAGCTGATTGCCTCATAATCTCTGCGTATGAATCTTCGAAAATGTGAGAGCGGCGGACCTTGATATGACATTGTCCAGACAAGATGCGTAGCGCCGGTTGAGATCTGAAGTAGATCAACTTGCGTCGGAAGTCTCTCTTGTACTGTGGCACATTCTGATCTAAGGAAGAAGGAAGTCTAGGGTCGTCCCAAGTCGTAGTCTTAGTATTATGGTCAACGAAATAGACCCTTGCCGTGTTCGTCAGTCGCATTTCCCATCCACTAGGCAGTGGGCCGAGTTGAGATACCGGCTGTTGCTGAATGGTATTGGTCTGATTTTGCCCACCATACATGCGGATGTATTGCTGTCGACGAGGATCTACCCATGTCGTAGTTCGAGTATTATGATCGACAAAGTATGCCCGTCCTTCTGGTGTATGCCTTTGTTCCCACAATGGTGGTAACTCGCCTGTCCCTGCAGTTGTAGCCCCGGTCGCAAGCATAGCCACCGAGTTGGCTTGACTCGCTGCCGTAGCTGGCGAAACGGACTGAGGAATGGTGGGCGAGTTGGCTCCAGTTCGGTCTTCTGGGAGGGTTCGATTCTGATGTCTCTGTCGCTCTACAGCAGTAGTGGCATCGCGCTCGACTCGCTGTGTCTCCGCATTCCCGGACGCTTGTGGCCTGACCCAACTGGTAGACCTCGTATTATGATCAACGTAATATGTCCGTCCAAGATTATCTTCACGGCGTTCCCAACCGGCGGGTAATCTTCCTTGAGCATCCTCAAAAGAGCTGAACGTTGCTGCAGGTCGAGTGGATGAGGCTCCGTTGGCAATATTGCTCGATGTGGCAGCGCCAGCACTACCTACAGCTGGAGCTCTTCCAGGTGTTGGAGCAGTCGAAACCGCACCGTTGGCCATCACGACACCAGATGGTTCTGCCATATGTGTATCCGTTCTTGCGCCTGGAAATCCGCTCGATATTGAACTGTGTGCCGATCCGACCGCTGGTCGATAGGGTATTGGAAGTGATTGTCCTGAAAGTGCGGTCCGGGGAGGTCCTGCCATGTTGGTCGAGAGGCTAATAATTAACTTTCCGTGGACCACAAGGTTATCATTAGACTTTTTGAGATCGCGCGTGAGCATCTCTGCGATTTGGATTAGCTACTGTGGGAATACTATAATTATTCACTCTTAACGTACCATCTTCTCCAGAGGCGAAATCCACGAAGTCCCCAATTCGAACATTTATGACTCCCAAGAACCCTTGATCCTTCTTCTTGAATTTCTTTTGATCAAATACCTGAACTGCGAGTATACTATCATCTGTGGCACGCCTAGAATAGAATTTAAGCATGGATTCTCTCGATATCGATGAATCATACGACATACATCTCAAATGTCTCGTTCCAGTATGGGCTGAGCGTCCTCTTGATCACTGAAGTGGTCTTTGTCTGTTCTCCATTGATTGTCGCTACAGCAAATGGGTCTGGGAAACCTGTACGAAGCACATCAGCAGGCAGCCAGGGGAATGTGGGGGCTGTTGGACGTACGGAACACCTCGCGCTTGTAGAGTCCATCAGCGGCGATAACTATGATCTCGTCAGTATAAGGTGATGTAAAGAGGCTCTGAGGCTATCGTACTGGTCACTCGAAGATTGGGCTGCCTGTATTCAAAGATCAGTCTAGGTTCCTCCTTGTATGGCATGAGGCACGAAGCATGAGGCATGGCATGGACGTACCCAGGAAGACTGGCATCATGAGCACCGTTTCTCGCGGACATGCTCCTCAGCTATCGCAGACGTCGAAGCGCCTGTGTTCAGCTCTAGTCGCAAGATTCTATATATTGTAGATATGTAGATCGAGAGGGGCGTGGCCGTTGTCAATCGGTGTGCTCGAAGGAACGGTGCGGACACCCTCTTAGCCGTGACTGAGGCTGTGCAATATCTGCCTCGCCTCCAGCATCAACAGAACAGGATGAAGGGCTAAGTCGTCGTCGTCGTCAACAGCAGTCCTGCTGCGGTAATGGAGCTTTCGCAAATTGGTCGGAGCCTTTAATTCTGGTTGTTATTCTCCTCCGTAGCAGTTGTGACGCCGTTGTGCCACCTTCCCTGGCAATGTTACGAAGTAGATAGAGGGCCGCTTTCGCCCAAAAGGGTCTAGCCAATTTTGGAGCGCTCGCGCATTCACAACATGACTGAGAGAGGAGGAGAAGGTGTATTCAGACCTAGAAAGTCTTTGACAATTGTAAAATATATGTAGCAAATGTATTATAAATATATATATATATGTATAATGCTATGTATTCCTTAGATCGCCCCTCATGCTCTCTGTTATTATTTTTCTAACATTTCAAACATAATATATGGACAATATGGTTGGTCAAGAGTCCAAGACAAATAAGGCCCTACAACAGACAGAAGCTTGGTTATTTTAGGGTCTTCACGTGCTTACTATGCAAGGCAGACGGCGGATCGCCATTTCACCTCTGCAGTCTTGATATGACATATAAAGCAAAATCCATCGTATTTAAAGATGCAGAATGCGGTATCATCAAAATCCCATCATCATTCTCCCAATCCCATTACTTTTCTTGGCAATCCCAATTTGCCTATCCTGCCCTCCGTATCGTACATCTTTCGAAGCTTTCGATTTATCATCCCCCGATGCCCATTCATCTAGTAAGGTGCATATCCTCTTCCACGGCTGGCGCCTCTATAACCTCCACGATATCCACCACGTGGTGGGAAACCGCCTCTTCCAAATCCACCTCTGCCACGTCCACGGCCACGGCCACGGGTCATGCCCGGGATGTTGGTACGCTTGGGGTCGACCTGCAATGAGAGGCGAAATCAGCATACTTGACCAATTGCTAGATTTATGCTTGAGCATACCTTGAGGTTTCGGCCGCGGAACAGACTCTCATTGAGCACAAGGGCTTGCGCAACAAATGCTGGCTCTGTGAACTCGACATACGCATACCTGCATTTCCTGTATTAGCATCCATCTCTTGCCAGGTAGCGTTGATCATAAAGATTCTTCAACAACAAAATATTCATCATGTGATCGAAAGTCGTGGAACGAACCCTTTCGGCTGGCCCGTGAACTTGTCCAGCAGAATCGTGACACGGTTGATGGAGCCACAACTTTGGAAGTGGGCTTGTATCTCCTCTGGCGATGCAGCGTAGTCGACGTTGCCAACAAAGATCGACCGGCTGTCGATGTCCTCCTTGTCTTCGCGCAGGTCGTGGCTCTGCTGGTCCAATGTTGCCTGCATCTCCCGCAACTTGGCCGCCTCCTCCTCCATCTCCGCGACTCTCCTCTTCATAGCCGAGATCTCCTCCTGTTCGTATGTCAGCTATGTTGCTGAATGCGATGGCGATGCTCAAGTACCTCCTCATTCGTCTCATCGTCCCCGGCCATCACCTCATCCACAGGCTTCGTCTCGCTATCTGCCATGCTGCCTAATCAAACGGAAAAGCGAATGTTGCAAGTATCGTTAAGATGTATGGAAGCGTAAACTAAACCCAGGACGAAGTCAGCATAAATATATAAAGCCCATAGTTCGGCTGTGATGGTTTGCGGATGACAACAATGGAGCATTGCGGAACGCCGACGTTGGACCCTCGAAGCTCAAGTTCACTTGGAAAGGAGAGGTGCGCTGCTTCTGAAACGTACCTGAATTATTCTGCCCGTCGCAGATTGTGTCAAGCTTCAAGCCTTGAAGTTGCAAGAAGTAGAGGATATAAGTGTAAGTGTGAATGTAAATATAAATATTGTCGAGGTCGTCGACAAAGACGAGGCTGCAGCTGGCATTCAGTCGGCGCCACTAGCAGGTTTAAGCTCATCACTAGCGTATCCGGCGCCAAACAGATTCTACTACTGTAGGGCAGAGAGGAGGCTCCATTATTGTTTCCACAAGCTGCTTCCTTTCAACTTCAACTTCAACTTTTCATCATTTCAGTCTCAGTCTCAGAGTCTCAGTCTCGGGCTCATTCTCATAGTCCCCCAGAGATCGTCTCAAACTCATCTCGAGCTCCTCGCAGTTACAGTTTCCAAATATAGTGATTAAGTTGTTGCGACAGCGCAGACCTGAGGAAACGTCATACGATGCAAGGTCTAAGTGCTCTTAGTTTGTTTTCTGTCCTGGACTCCAAATAGCTTGGAATCGAGAAAGCTACTTTTCCCTTTTTTATCTTCGATCCCTTCTTCTGGTCTCCAACTCTCATCTGAATAGCAGCAGCCAGTCTCACAGTCCTCAAAGCACAAGCTTCAAGCTTCAAGCTTCACAGAGCAGCTCGTCTTCAGAATATATCAATAGCATCAAACTTTGCGTCACCAGCAACCAAAGCCTTATCGCATAGCATCTAACTTCCAATCGCCTTGCGTCATAAAGGCTTGACAGCCCATCTGGCACCATGGGACTTTTCAGCTCCCCCTCCTCCTCCAGCACCTCCACCGACCGCCTCTACCGCCCTCTCCTCGCCGACGACGACTCGGTGTCCATCGACAGCTCCGGGCTCTCCTCTTCTTCAGCATCCACCCGCTTCCACCACTTCCGCTCCACCATCAGCCGCATCCGGCGCCGCGCACAAGCCTTCTTCTCCTCAAAATGGCAGCATTACCTCGTCATCACCTTCGTCACTCTCGACGGCTCCTGCATCTTCGCCGACATCTTCATCGCCCTGTACATGTGCGAGGAGGGGCGGCACGAAAACCCGCACCGCCTGGACCCGGTGCGCGACGCCCTCTCCATCGTCTCCCTTGTCTTCTCCTCCATCTTCATGCTCGAATTGTTTGCCTCCATTTGGGCCTTCGGCTGGCGCTACTTCAAGAGCAAGTTCCACTGCTTCGATTCCTCGGTCATCGTCGGCGGGTTCGTGATTGATGTGGCGCTCAGGGGCATCACGCATGATGTCGCTAGTCTGGTTGTTATACTCCGGCTGTTCCGGTTTGTTAAGATCGTTGACGAGTTCAGCGCGGCGGCCGAGGAGCAGATGGCGGGCTATGAGAGCAGGATCGATGATCTGGAGGCGGACAATAAGAAGTTGATGGTGGAGTTGGAGGGCATTAAATGGAAGAGAGACGAGGAGTATCAGGATAGGAGCCATGGCCAATCTGGAAGCTGAAGGCGGACTTCATGATTAGAGACGCCGAAAATATTAAAGGAGCGGAGCGTGATTAGCCAGCTTGGAGGACACACATGGCTCGTCCCCATCATCGCCATGTGCCGCCGCCGAGCCGATTGCAGAAACCGGACTGGGAGAGAGTGGAGCGGGGTCAGCACACGGACCGGATGCGGGTCCACAGCATAACGATCCTGTGCCGCAGTGGCAGAGCATGCTTCGGTATCTAGTCTATGACAGCGACAGCGCTGGTATGCTCACATTCATGCCCGGCACTAACACGGGCAGTCTGATCTCCGATCAGACATGGCAATGGAAGAAAAGAGCGCAGAAGAGGGGATAGCAATGGATCAGTCTATGTAATGTATCCGAACGAGCTATATCATGCGCAAGGAAGCGCCGAGTCCCTTCTGTATAGACAATTGCACTCCTACACATATACAGATAATAGTATAGTCTACACAGCATCCATCAACCCCTCCTTGCATACCCCCCTCTTCCAGCACATCTCCTCTCCTCGCCCTCTCCACCGCCCCGGTGCCCATCAAGACCTAGAGCTAGACCACCCCCCATCCCCTCTCTCTCTCACCCACCACACCACGAAAGCCTCGGGGTGCGTAGTGATGGCTTTGCAACTGGCCTGCGCGCGCGATGTCGAGGTCGCCGGCACGCACAGGGAAGTCCGGCGTGCGGACCGGCAAGCGTGGCGGTGGCGGCGGCGGCGGGCTGTTCAGGCGTGCCGTGCCGCGCCGCGGTCTCAATCCACGGCTAGCATGGTAGACGCATGGATGCGGTCGGGAGGGAAACTTCGCGACAACAAGTCCTCGGCATCTGTCAGTTCGCGTCATCGCGCGCGCACCTGACGGAAATCTCGGCCTGGCTTTCATTTCAACCGTTGGCTACTACTGCTATCAATCCCGACTCCCATGATTCTATCATACAGGATCTTATCTCTATGCCTCGACCTCTTTCTCGCTCCGCCACGTAACACAAATCCCACACGCGGGCGAAAACATGCAGGCGCTCCCGACCCCAGCGCCAGACGCCTATATAAAACAACGAGAAGTCTACATAATCCTCCCTGCCTCAATGTGCCCCTATCCATACCGCCCAGAAACCCTGCCCGCCCCCAAAAAAAAACTTCATACAAGAAACCAGAGATTGTGAACAAAGGAAAACAAATGACGTATCGACACATCTCCATCTCCATCTCACTTCCTCGCCTTCCCGCGGCCCCCCTCCTTCTGCTTCACCGGACTCACAAACCCCACGTGTCTCTCCCCCTTCCCCGCCATCTTGCCCATCTTCCCCACCCTCACCGTCCGCGCCACGACCTTATCCTCATCATCAACCTCGATCTCCGCCACCTCGCTCTCCTCCCCCTCGCTCTCCGTCTCCGTCTCCGCGTCCTCGCCCGCACTGTACTCCCCATCATCGCTCACCAGCGACGGCGCATTGTTCGACGCCATCGTCGCCGGCGACAGCTCCGTGATGTCCGCCATCGACACCTCCCTATCATCGTCACTACTCGGCATCTCCGGCCGCCGCTGCGCCTCCTCATCCCCATCGCGCCCCTCACCACCGCCCGCCCGCGCCACAAACGGCACCACGGCCGCCGAGCGCGCAGGCAGCCGCGCCGCCCGCGTCGCCGCCGGCGGACTGTCCATCGCGCCATCGACGCCCAGCGGGTCCAGGCCCGTCTCCGACTCGTTGTCCGAATCGAGAGACTCGCACTGCTCCGCGGCGGGGCTCTTGCGCTGCGCCTCCGTGACGATGGCGCCGAGGTTCTTGGCGAAGCCGCGCGTGCGGAGGAGGTCCGAGAGGTGCGGCGTCGAGGCGGCGGGCACGAAGGATTTGCTCGGCGGAGCGCGTCTGGAGGCGCGTGGGCCTGCGGCTTCGCTGCCGGGGATGGCCGTGATGCCGGCGAGTTTCCCGGAGTAGAACAGTTCGGTCGAGGAGCGGATGTGCGATAAGACGGCGGCGATGGCGTCGTGCTCCGTGGGCGGGGAGCGGATCATCGGGTGGACCAGTCCGGGCGCGACGGCGAGCTTCTCCTCGCGCGCGACATTGCCGGACTGGTCGCCGTCGACGACGTGGCCGCTCTGGACGGCCGCCTCCTCGTGGCTCTTGAACTCGCGGCGATGCGCGATGCGACAGTGGTTGATGAAGCCCTGCGTGCTGCCGAAGTTCTCGCGCTCGCAGTCGATGCAGACGAGCTTGACCAGCTGGCCGTCGGCGCGCTTGACGAGGGATGGTCCGGCGGTCTCCTTGGCCGGGGCGTAGCCGCTCGGAAGAGCTTGGTGTTTCTGGCCTGCGGTGCCGCGGCGTGGCTTCGCGGCTGGCGTCTCGAGGGCGAAGCTGTTCCTCGTCATTCGTCCTTCAGCACCGCGCGTTGCGTCGCCCATGCGGTATGGCTCGGGTTGCACTCCGTCGAACTGCGGATCGGGGATCAGCCACTTGGTGTAATGCCGACTGTATGGGCCTTCGGTGACGCCGAAGGGAGGGGCCCATCTCGGTCTGCTGCCGCCGGCCTGGGGGATCGAAAAGCCCGTGCCGGTGCTGATATTCAACTGGGGGTCGCCGCAAGACGTCGGGAAGGGAATCAGGTGGCAACGGCGGAGTTGCTCCAGGGCCGCTTGGCTCTTGGCCAGTTCTTGCTTGATGCCCTCCAGCTCCTCGTGTTTGAGTAGAATCTCCAGGCCAAACTGAGTATCGATGATGTCTCGAACTCGGGCCAGCATGGCCGGGTCGCTCAGGTTGTCAGAGATGGCGTTCAGCCTCTTGACGTAATATCCTGGTCGCCGGTGATTGGAGGCGCTTGTGCCCAGATTAGGCCTCTTGTTTGGGTGTTTTGCTTCGGATATCTCGGTGTCTCCATCCAGGAGGTCGTCGTCGTGCTCCCTTGGGCGCTTTCCAGTCGGGATGCGCCCAGCCGAAGTCTCGTCGTCTACCATCTTGGAAGTGGAAGCAGGCTCCATCGCGGCAGGCTTGGTGTCATGGATGGGCTCCTCGACCCGCCTGGATTCTGAGATCCAAGGAAGCCGGAACATTCGCATGCGCTGAAGGATCTGTGAGGTCTGATGTCGCCGATCTGTGCCACCTAATGTATGCTGGCCCGTCTCCTGTCACTGCTCTGTCGCAGCAACACCAGCGGCCTTTGTCGCAGGTCACTTCCTTTTTATACCATGGACTTCAGTGGCCAGAGGGAAGAGGGAGGTATGCGACAGTTGGCGCAAAGAGATTGTGTCGCGCAGTATGTTCGCATGCGACAAGATTGGGGCGATGGCGATGGATGGAAGGTTGAAGGTCGGGAGATTGAGTTTGAAGAAGTGAAGGACAATTAAAAGTGTGTACTAAAGACAGGATCTCATCAAGACTGTGAGAGAAGGATTGTTGTTGTTGTTGTTGCGCTCGTGGATGATGTGATGCGACGTGATTGCGACGGCGAAATGCGCGACGCGGCGGAGACAAGAGATAACAGACAACAGACAAGTCACTAACAAACGGGACGAAGGGGCGAAATGACGAAAGAAGTGGAACTAAGGCGGGTGGCAGTTGGCTGACAAATGGAGTATAATCCGAGATGGCCTCTCATTAAAAAGTAAGTCTAGAAAAGGGAGGAAGAAGAAGAAGAGGAAGAAGAGGCGGAGGAGGAGGTTGAAATGGGTGGTTTGTAGAGGAAATATAGGGGACTCGTATGTGTTTGAAGGTGTGATGTTGGGAGAGTGTCGATGTCTGGGGGGGAATGAGGATGTGTCGCAGTCAGGAGGGTAGGGCGAGGCAGGAAGTGCTGGAAGCGCAGTTTGACCTTGGAAGAAGGGGGGTGTGGGGGTCTAGAAGGGGAGTGTGTCTAAGAGGTCGGATATCAGATACAAGTGCGTAGTTGGCTGCGTTGTTTGGCCTAGCTTGGCTTAGTTTGGTGCAGCTTAGTGCAGCTTAGTGCAGCTTAGCCCATCCTCACAGCCCAAGGGTCACTAAAGTCGCTCAGATCGCTAAGATCGTTACGAGTCACTGAGTCACTGAGTCACTAACAGTCACTAAATGTCTTGGCATTTATGGCATTTATGGCCCTGGGTGTTCAAGGTCAACAGGGGCTAACGTGGGCAGACATCAATACTCCACTCCCACTCTATCCATTCATTAATATTGTACATTCATTAATTTATACATACATTAATTTGTACATTCATTACTTTGTACATACATTAATATTGCCGAATCTGACATGGCTGGGCTAGGCTATACGCTGTACCTATGTACATATGCTGGGCTTGGGACTACGGGACTACGGGACTACGGGACTACGGGACTACACATGCAAGGAGTAGACAAGCAGTGAGGATGGAGAGTGGAGAGTGGAGAGTGGAGAGTGGAGAGTGGAGAGTGGAGAGTGGAGAGTGGAGAGTGGAGAGTGGAGAGTGGAGAGTGGAGAGTGGAGAGTGGAGTGGAGAGTCAGACATGCCCTTCCTCCCTGTCGTTATAGGCTATATCACGTGATATCTATAAATCTACAGGTATACAAGAGACTCGGCGACTCTCTGCTCGTGCCATGCAAGAAATGCATGTTTAAAAGACATTCGTCGTCCAATCACATTCCAGCTTCCAGGAGTGAGGAATGAGGAATGAGGAATGAGGATGAGAATGAGAATGAGAATGAGGGATGGTGGAGAGGATATGCATCGGAGAATTAATGTTCCCGTTCCCAATGAATATCGGAACGGATAAATAATTTAGCTTCGAGACAGTCAAGACCTCGAAACTCGAACTTTCGACACCTCGCCTTTCATCTCTTCGATTCACATCTCGCCGTGGGTGGACGACTCCAGGCGTCTCAGAAGTTCCATCGCTTGCTCACTGCTTGCTGCGCAACTCCCCAATATCAGCCTTTCTCCAGCCCTTTACCACGATCACAACAATTTCACCCCGGCATCTCCTCAAATCCGCCCAAGCTTTGCAATCAGCTTTCAGACAAGCTACAGCGACATCTCTCTTTCAACTTTCACTTTCACTCCCCGGCACAGATCATCTCGGCTTCACCACTATGCCCGGCTTTATACGAAACAAGGCTAAACGCCCTCTGCAAAACTCTGCAAAACCCCATCGCGACGAACAAGACAACCCCGCCAAACCCTCACCCAAGCAACCCCCCGCACAGGACTCCTCCGCCTCCGCATCCCCAACCAACAACAACAACAACAACAACAACCCTCCACCAACCCCCAAACCGAGACTCAAGCGCTCCTACCCTCAATCCAGCAGCAACAGCGGCCCGTCGCCCATCTCCAAGAAGCCCCGCGCCAACCCCCCGACCTCCAACCCGCCAATCCCCAGCTTCCCGCCGCGCGGATCGACGCTCCCCGCCACGCTGCCCGCAAACGCGCACGACTACCTGCACGACGCCTCGGGCCTGCTGCCCTCGCTCCTGGACTCCTACGACGTGACGACGATGCAGGTCATCTCGTCGTCGAAGATGTCAGCGCGCATCGCGCGCAGCCTGGACGTGCTGCTGCGCAGGATCGACTTTGCGGATCCGAAGGCGAGGCCCGGGGTCGTCATGCTGTATGCGAAGGCGGCGGTGGCGGGGAAGCTGGTGAGTGTGGTGGAGGTTGTGAAGAGGGAGGTGGAGGGGCGGGGGAGTGGGAGGGCGGGGGATAGGGGCGGTGTGTGGTTCCAGTATTCGGCGCTGGGGGAGGGGGTGGGTGTTTTTCCTCGGAGGAGGGGAGGGGAGACGGGTGGGGAGGAGATGGAGGTGGATGAGATGGAGGTGGATGAGAAGGAGGAGGATGGTGGGGGCATTGATGATGGGGCGTTTGAGATGATGAAGACGAGGAAGGAGAGGTTGATTGAGGGCACCGAGAAGGTGAGGGCGGTGCCGGTCATGACGGTTTATCTGTCCAGAGTGAGGATTGAGAAGCTGAAGAATGCGTACGGGTGAGCTCGGCTCTTTCCACACAAAGAACGCGAGACACATACTAACACTGCGCAGAGAGCAGACGAATTCCACGAAGTAGAACGGCCGGGACAATGAAGGAAGGAGGAGAAGACGGAATGGAATGGCTGCATCAACGGAGTTTGGCGTCCACAGAGGCTCATTGACGCATATTGACCTCATGATGATACCCTTTACAGAGCTCAGCGTGCACCACGCTGTCGAAAGAGCTTCGCAGTGTGGAGGGCAGGGAAGGAATAGCATATCTTCAAGACGCAGAATACATAAATCGGAAACTTATTGACCTTCTTGACCAATCGCTATGCCAGCCACACAAACCATGCCAGCTCATCACCATATATACACACAGGCTGTGCTATCGCAAGGTCTCCCCCCGGCAACGGCTCCATCCATGCCATCCCATCTCGCCCACCGTATCACCGCATCTAGTACAGATATCAGGAACATCGTGGTTAGCCCTCCTCGCCCATCCTCCAAACGCCATTTCACACCTGCCGCCCCTCCACCCCTCGGCAAGCCTATAAGGCCAGGCCTGCTTGGATCTCCCCTCCCCCCATCCCTTTCCCCTCTCCCCTCCCCACCCCGCCCGCACAATCCGCGCCACCTACCTACTTCTTCCCCTCCGCCGGCCCATAGCTAATCCTCAGCACGAAATTGACAATCACGGCGACGCCCAGTATGACGGCGAGCACCGTGGGGCCGAAGCGGTCGTCGAAGCCGGCCTGGCCCCTGAGGCGGATGCTGCGGGCGCGCCAGTGGTAGGTGACGAGGGCGTAGGTCATGGTGGCCATGGCGACGGCGGTGAAGAGGAAGGCGGAGATGAAGGCGGGGCGGTCGCCGAAGTTCAGCATGCCGATGGCGAGCGCGCCGAGGATGATGGAGAAGTTCAGCCACGAGAGGAAGGTGCGCTCGTTCGCGAAGAAGACTTTCGGCTCGATGCGCACGGGGAGCGCGATGCGCTTGCCTGGGCGAGGGGTTAGTTGGGCGCAGGAGGGAGGGGGGACGGGGAGGGGGAGGGGCCGCCGGACCTGGTGCGCTCTGGAGGAGGGGCTGGCTGGACATCTTGATGGATTGGCTTGGGAGCGACTCTGTGGGTGTCGTTTGGGGTAGGAAGCTCTCAATGCTGCGCTTCACGTCGACGGTGCAGGAATCGGGGTGGTAAGCAATGCCACGGCGCCTCTACGTAATAGCTCACTTCTTTCTACTCTTCGGCGATGCAATTGCGCTCTACCCTCCTGGCAACGGAGTGGGAAGGTGTAGAGTGATAGCAGAATAAGAACAGCAAGAGCGACAAGAGGTTTGCAACGGAAATGGGCTTCGTATGTATGTATAATCAAGGAAAATTCACCACGTCTCTCCAAACGCCTCGTCCTCCGTTCCAGCTCAGGCCACGGTGATTGCCGCGCGCCAAGCTTTGCAGTCGATCGTGGGAAGAAATGCGCACGTGCTAAAGCTAATGTCTCCGACAGGTCGGGGAGTCGTGTGGCTCGGGGGGTGGAGCCAGGAAAACTGGGCTGGAGTTGGGTGTGGCTGGAGCGGACTTGCAGGAAATAGCCGAGTCACGTGCATAGAGCCTCCGTAGTCAGATATGCATGCAAGGTGTGGTTGCTACGGTTGCGCAAGTAAACACGATACTGCACTGCTACGGTACTGTGCGACCTCGAATAGGTAGTAGTGAAACGCGAGGCACGGTGATTGAGCCTCATATCACAGTAAACACACCAACGTCCATCCTCTTCCTCTCTCTCGCGCTCTACATACACACAGATTGAGATTGAGATTAAGACATTGCAAGTTCCCAGCAACGATGTCGGCGCCAACTGCTACTCCCGTGAGCTTCCCTTGCCAAAAGCAATGAGTAGACCAGTACTCCAGCTCACACCGCGCAGCCCATCACCACGAAGCGCCTCGAGCAGATCGCCAACGATGTGCGTATCCCCCCTCTCCCTCCAGCGCCGCATCCACAGCCACGAAGGGCCAGACTGCTGACAACCCACGTCGCCAGGCCTGCACCAGCGCCCTCGAAGGCTCGCAGTTCTACGAGCACTCCAAGACCGAGCTGTGGAACACCACCATCATCGTGCGTCCCCCCTTTCCCGTCCCCTCCCCGCTCGCTCCCCCCTAACAGCGTGTGCAGAACTCGATCCTCAAAGCCCTGATCTCCGAGTCGGCGCCGCCGGGCGCGCAGCCAGCCTACAAGTTCGCCGTCAACAGCACCATCATCCAGCACCTCGTGCCGTCGTCGGCGCTGAGCCGCGCGCGCCCCGCCACCGCATCGGCGGGCACGAGCACGAGCACGGGCGCCGAGGACGGCGGCCTGGCGAAGTCGGAGGCTACGGGCACGGATGGGAAGCCGCACGTGGGACGCAGGGGCATGCATAGCGCAACGGGCGCGTACTGGAATGATAAGACGGATGGGATGTGGAGCTTTAAGTTCGAGGGCGGCGAGGAGAAGGGGCTGGATGTGGTGATTAGTGTTATCTGGATTGGCCTGTGAGGTCTTATCTGGCGTCTCGCTGCGGCGGATGAGGGGGGAGCGGCGGATGTTGGATGGTCGTTGTTGATTCTCCGGAGTATTTGGGTGTTCTTGAGATGAGATGTCAAGCGGTGTTTCTGCTGTATGTACCTACCGCGGTTATGGAGATGCGCTGCGCTGCGCATGGATCTTAAGGAGATGGTAATGGCAATGTGACATTTTCCTGCAATGCCATGGCTATGCTTAGCAGCCGAGCAGTTCCGAGTCTTCATGCACATGTGTCGTTGTATGTACTACGTACTCCATACAGTGTAACGCGTGAATAACAAAGCGGCAATAAGGGACTCGCCAGTGACCACCAGACTCTGGCATCACTCTGTAGGTAAGGGGCATGTATTTATGGCACACTTGGATATATGAATGTGGCCTTCGCTGGCATCTCCCCCACTCCTCACAATAATGAATGTAATGTGCTCTGCTCTGCTTCCATATACACGGTACAATACGTAGTCCACCCCCCAAATTGCCAATCCCTCGCCCTCGCCCTCGCCGCAGCCCTTGGTATCTCCCACAGCATCCAAGCCCAGCAAGGTTGCCGCCATCGAATCGGACGCTGCATTGCCGGTGTCCGGGCCCTGCAGTCCCAGAGCCTAGACCACCGATAGTCGCCAGTCGCAAATCGCCAGTCGCCAGTCGCCACTGATGGCATTTCTCGTCCAGCTGTGAGCTGTTTGCGAATTGCCACATCGAGAGAGAGCCGGCGATGGCGGAGGAGGCGCGTGTGCGGGCAAGATAATATGACGAGGTTGTGATGTGATAGCATCTACACGTCACGTACGAAGTACGTAGGTACCAAATCTTAGAAGGCCAGAAGAAGACTAGGCAGACCAACAAGGAAGGATTTTCTATTTCTATCTCTATCTCCATCTCTATTTCTATTTCGGGAGGCACATCCTGCTGAAAGACGTTAATCCGGCTCCATAAAAGAGGGGAAAGGGCAATCGCCTGACTTAATTTTTCTTCAATATTAATGGTAAACGGTAAATAAAGTGTGGGTGCTGGCGAGGCTGCGAGGCTGCGTATTTGCTGGAGCATTTGCTTGGTGGCGGTCTAGAGCTTCTAGCCACGTGCTAGAGGTATGTACATACATACATCTTTTTTTGCGTGTTGTCGCTGTTGTTGTTGTGGGTTGGGTTGGGTTGAGAGGGAGGGCAGGAGAGGGCAGAGGCGACAGAGCGAACAAACAGCCTTGGTGGACCGCGGTTGGGATCCTCTACACTCTACACTCTACACCACTACGGAGTACACTGCTATCATACCACAGTACATACATACATACATAAATACAACACTGGCCGGTTGGTCGATTCTACTTTCCTCCTTTCCTACTTTCTTCCTCTCTTTCCTCCTCCTCCTCTCTTTCTGCACTAGGTATTTCAGGCAAAAATTGTCAATCCAACCAAGCAAGCAACACCCACCACAGCCAACGGACAACGAAAGGATCGAAAAGGCTTCGTATCGGATTCCGTCCCTATATTCCATAGCAACCCGCCCGTCACTCGATTTATTGGGATCCTTCTTCGGTGCCACAGATCTCATCGTGCATCTCGGCGTGGCACAGAATACAGAAAGTTTTCTTCGCGCGACAGCGAGATTTCAATCTGCCTCCTTTGAGACGGAAAAGTGCACCATTGTGCGATCGCCCATCCTGTTTCGTCGTGAGTCGGTTTCGGGACAATGTAAGCCAGACCACGGCCCCGGCCATAATCACGTCTTCAATTCCTCTGATTCGCATCGCTGACGGGGCGGCATTGCAGAGTCCTTTAAATCACACTCAATTTACGAGTATATATACCCACCTACAATGGGCGCAGTCATCGTAGCCACCCCCGTGGCTCTCCCTCTCGATGCCGTTCTGGCAACCAGCACAATCACTCCGATAGCAGACGTCGATATCAAGACCAGACCCCCCCCTCTGCAGGAGCTGCCGCTCGACCTCCTCCGTCTCGTCGCCGATTTCCCCACCCGGCCGGCGAGCAGCGAGCCCCAACCCCTCACCTTCCCCGACCTCCCCACCGAGCTGCACCTGATGGTCTTCAGTTACCTCGACGAGATCGACAGCACCTGTCTCGGGCTCACCTCGCGGCAGATGTACTCCACGTACCGGCGGCTGCACCACAAGACGCCGCTGAACGCGCGGCGCCAGGGCCGCAACAAGCTCGAGGGCGTGTGGCACGGCGCGCGAGCCTGTCGCTTCTGCAAAGCCTTCCGCTGCGAGCTGCACATGCATATTGCGGACTTCTTCCCGGAGAGATACGAGTATTGCCATGTGAGACAGGTGTTTGGGCTGAGGGCCAAGGAGGGCATGGGGGAGCATTGCTACAGACATTGTCCGCCGCAGCCGCAGAGGTGTGGGCGGCATCGGGTGCCGAAGACGGGCGTGAATATTGAGGAGGTTTCGAAACTTTAGGAGGGTGGTTGTTTATGATTAATGGCTGGAAGGGGATGGATGGAAGGGGAGTTATGGGGGTAGATGGAGGGCGTTGGCGGTGAATAAGTATGCATTGCTTGGTGTTCATGGATGGTGTTTCGAGGACGATGCTGGATGAAATGTTGGAGTCTGGAGTCGGACATAGGGTGAAAACCGAGGAGAAAATCTAAGTCAGGATACTGGATGTTGCATCATAGAAAGCCCACGGCGAACAGTACTATAGCCTTAACCTAATAATTGCTTAAATTTTGAAATCAAGGAATCTTGACCCACCGTCGGCCTTCTAAACCATAAATCCATCCGTCTTACAGTCCTCCCCTTCTTCATCGTGCCAACTCCAACGAACTCGTGCATGGCACAAGTCCGGCAAACCCCCGGCAAAACGCCGGCAAAGCCAGCCTCCTCCTCTCAAACCATCCCATTGATTCCCAATATTCCCCTTCTCCTTTCTCCTATCCCCTTAAATAATACGACGTAATATCTCCATCTCCTTCATCCCCTTCATGCTGCGGTACCAACGGGACGACTCCGGCAAACAGCGTCCGCGCCCTCTCTCGAGCTCCCGCACTCACTCTGACGGCGCACAGACCATCAGCGCAGCCCCGCTCGACGAACGCTCTCAGCCTCGTCTTGGCGCACGTCGGTCGGCGTGGTCCTGCGAGGGAGGTGATGCTTCGTCGGTTGTTTGCTTTTGGGACCGGCCGGTGGTGCGAGGAGCATATATATATGTCTGGAGGGGAGCCGGTTGATCCTGCTTGGGCTTCGAGACTTGCGGTGACTCTCTGCGCTGTGCAGTGGATCGCCGGAGCGTGAAGAGCGACGGAGACGGGAGAGGATTGGACTAGCCTGGATACGATAAGGGTGCGATAAGAGGTCGGGCGAAAGGACGGACGAGTCTTTGGGGATAGCAAGAGAGTGAGAAGGGGGGTCAGAGGGAAGAAGAAGGAGGAGGAGGAGGAGGAGGATCTGATTACCGCGAGGAAGGGCAGAGGTGCAGAAGAGACGGAGGGAAGGAGAGCAAGAGAGGAGGGGCCAACACCAAGAAGAAGAGACGGGAGATGAGACGAAATGGCAGTCCTACATCTCAAACAACTGCTGGGTCGCAAATCGACGACTGCGTATGTCATCACATCTCCCACATCGAAGACAGAAGAGAAATAGAGTCGATGGAGAGGGAGAACGGGAACAGAGCTGATGCAGAACTCACAGGCAGACGCCCGACCCCGCGGAGCCGAGATTCAATATCGAGGATCTGCCGACGGAGATCATTGTGTTGATCTTCGGGGAACTGGATGCGCTTGACAGCTGTTGCTTGGCTTTGTGCTCGTAGGTCAATCCTCTTATTTTCGTGGCTGGAAAAGGGGCGCGAGGGGGAAGCTGAGAAGGATTGCGGCGCCGTCTGAGGAGATATGTGGACCATTGATGTTTGGGATCTTCGTGTGCGGATATCACCATTCATCGTCAAGTGGCAGCTCATCCCTCCTCGCCTCAGACCCAATCCCTCCTCACCCCACCCAAAAGCCGTCCATATCCTACGAAACCCCTCACTAACCCCTCCCTAGGCCGTGCCTATACAACATCCACCACAGCATCTCCCCCCTCCCCATCCCCCTCACAACACCCTGTCCCATCGCGCCCCTCCGCCTCGCCGAAATGGGCGCCCCGGCCTTCCACCTCGCCATCACCAAGTGGCGCAACGCGGTCCTCAACCGGCAGAAGTACAGCAAGACGCTGCCGCTGTGCCCGCACTCGTGCTCCATGGCCTGCATGCTGCACCACCACATCCGCGGCTGGATGCCGCCCGACATGCACTACTGCAAGGTCTGCGGCCGGTTCCGCCGCTGGTGGCAGCCCGACGGGTTCAGGTGTCCGTGTCGCGAGCCGCGGCAGCGGCCCGTCGTGAGGGAGCGCCGCGAGAACGTCCTGCTGAGGCGCATGAGGACGGGGAGTTGGCGCCGGAGGAGCGAGGGCGTGCGTGGCGGAGGGCGGAGTGCCGAGGGCAGCGTGGCGAGCGCCGAGGGCAGTGCGAGCGGCAGTCTGGGCAGTCGGCAGAGCGGGGAGGCGGGGAGTGCGACGGGGAGTGGGGATGCTGGGGATGTGGGGGTGGTGCAGCCCGCGCTGCCGGATCCGGATGATGATGAGATTCACCCACTCGCGCCGGAGTATCTCGATGGGCCTGATGCGGTCATCTCGGCGATCCAGCAGATTGCTCTGCAGGCATAAATAACGGTGTCTGCTTGGTAGACATGGAGTACAGGAGATATATTGGGGAAGACGGAGAACGGCGGCGCTAGGAGGGGTGGGCCATAGCCATAGGCTAGGACGACAAGAGGGGATTGTGCTGGAACTGGAGATGACTGAAAGATGTATGGAGTTCGGGCGTTGCTGCCGAGATTGGATTTGGTGGATGGTACGATCCCGCTCTGTGTCCTGGAACGATATAATACTAAGATTCCATCTAGTCTCACTGTCGCGTTCCAACCATTTACTTGTTGCGAGCGGGGCGTTGGCTTGTCTTGTTCGTTTATACCTATCTATCTTTTCAATACCTCTTGCTGTACCTTCTTCAACTTGTTTTGTTTTCAAATATCTACTTTAGTCCTCCATATCGATGAGCAGAATACTCTATATCATCCCAATCCTCCGATTCTCACTTCCTCATCACTATCTGCAGCACCCCTTAAGGCCTGGGAAAGCAAGCAGGTCCTCGAACAACGCCAGCGGCGTCAGCGGCGTCTCTTAGGCCAGTCACACGCCACTTCCGCCGCCATAGCCCATGCTGGCTGGCCCTCTGCGAGGGGACTTTTCTAACAATGCCTAGCTCCGAGCCCCACGTCTAGATTTAATCCACGACCACAACACTCTCCCTACGAGCAAAATTTTAAATATACAGCTGACGGGCAAAAGGAAAGGGCCTAATCCGGGATTGAACCGGAGACCTCTTACAATTTGAATGCCGGAGCTCCCAAAGCAAGAATTCTACCACTGAACTATCAGGCCCGGTGTTGGAAGTATCTAGCTATGTGATTTCATTGGGTCACGGCGGAAATCAAGTGTTGGCCTACCTGAGTGACGCTGGAAGGTTAGTATAGCTATGGTATTACAGCCAGCTACAACTGCAAACCTAGTTTTCCTTAGATTTAATCTATAACTCTTCTAATACCTTAGAATTCCTTAAAGATAAAGGATTAATACTATTAATAACCTGTATTATATAACAGCAAGTCTACTAAAAGTCACGTAATGTCATATAGCTAAGACTTAAGAAACTCGTGAGTTTTAAAATACACAACTTAAACTCAACTCATTTCTTAGTCTTAGCAACTCAAACTTACGAGTTTGAGTTTTTAAGTAACTCGAGCTGTAGCTCATCAGTTTCAAGTCTTTATGAGAACCCTGCCTACCCATTCTGCAATGCAAATGTTTCAAAGCGGCTGGCGAGGGCCATTATGCGGGATTCCAGATCATCTTACCACATTTGAGAAAATAATGGGGGGACATTCTACTCTAAGTAAGCTCTAAGTAAGCCATTTATCATAAATTTAGGGGGTTAGACTACCACTACACTCTCCTTTTTTTCATTTCTTTCATTTTCGCAAGCACCGAGACTAGAGTTCGTAGGATCTCCGGAGAATGCGCATCCCATCTCTGATTCGGTTTTGATCTATATACATGAACCACCCCCTCTATGAACCACCCCCTCCCCCCTCCTTACTCGTTCGAACTCGCTCTCTTTTTATCTATCCCCGCTAGGTCCAGGAAATATGCATGTGCTGCAACACAGAAAAACCAATAAAAAAGCAACACAATCAAGCAAGCAATTAATACAATAATACACGCCCTTCAGGCTTTTCTCCGCAAACCGAAGGTCCAAAACAAGACCGCTCCCCCCCCAAAAAGATCTCTGCTCAAACGCGCGCAAACCCACGCCCTCACACCCCCGCCTTCCTCGCCCCCTCCCGCAGCTCCCCATCGATCTGCGCCTCGACCTCGTCCACGACCTTGGCCGTCGAGGCTGCCACAGCAGCAGCGGGTGCGCGCCCGCGCTCGCGCGGCGGCGGGCTCTTCGCGTCGCTGTCGTCGTCGCTGTCGTCGCTGTTCTGCAGGCTGTTGCGGTTCGAGGAGCGGCTGCGCGTCATCTGGCCCGAGATGCCCGTTAGCCTTGCGATGTATCTCTCTGCGCAGCTCTCTCGTGCTTCCCCTTCGCTCGCGTTGCTTTTTTCCACCTATGGAGAGGACAGATGGAGAACTAGCGTAGGAAAAGAGAGGTGGGGGATGAGATAATGGAATGAATAAACGTACCCATGACCGCACGCCCCCGATGAGACCGAGACTGTACCCCGTCGCGAAATCCCCCCCGTTATTCCCCTGTCCCGGAATCTCCAACCTCTCCCTGATGTGGCTCAGGGCACTCGGACTCGTGAGGCCCCTCTCGAAATCCCTCTCGCCCCGGCCCTCACCCCGCACATCCAGCGCGCTCTGGCTGCGCATCGGGCTCGCCGGCCGGCTGTTCTGCCAGAACTTCTGCAGCTCCTTGCCCAGCTCCTGGCCCGTCGTCGTCCAGTTCGTGCGGATGCTGTCGCGGATCTCAGACACGTGCCGCTTCAGGTCCAGCTCGTTCTTCTTGAGCCACGACACGTTCAGCTCCTGCCGCGAAGTGCCGCGCTTGAATTGTCGCGCGATGTACTTCTCGTAGTCGCGCACGATCCTGTCCGATATTAGTGTGGAGCCCTCTGCATCGGGGGCGCGATTGCGCGAATTGGCCAAGGGATGAGGTAGATGGGCAGGCTTACTTCGAAATAATCCCCGTCGTACTAACCCCCTCCGTCCTCTGCGTAACCAGAAACTTCCCCGCCTCCTTGATAGGCTTGTAGATGTCATCGCCCTCGTCCGCAACATACGGCAGGTCGTCGTGCGCCACGTAATCGATCTTATGCTCTTCCAGAAACTCCGGCGTCACGATCCATGGACAGTCCTCAACGACCTCGTCGACCCACTTGCAGTGGCGCACCGTCTCCGCGCGCTCCTGCCCAGACAGCACCGTGAGGCCCTTGCGTTTGTGCGTCTCTTTGTCGCCCGTGACCCCGACCAAGAGGTAGACCTCCGGGAAGGCCTTCTTGGCCTGCTCGAGTTGGCGCATGTGGCTGGGCTGCGTTAGCTATCCTCTCCCCTGTGGACCACATGACGAGGACGGACGTACCCGAGATGAAACAGGTCAAACACCCCATCAGCATACACCCTGACCGGCCTGCCCACGGGCGGCGGATTCGTCTTATACCCCACCGGATCCGTCAATTTCCCCACTGGCGGCGCCGCCATCCTCTGCGTCTTCTCCTCGGGCCCTGCGCTAGTCTCGCTCTCCGTCTCCTCGCTCGGCTCCCCGAGACCCGGGTCCTCGTGCCCCGTCGCCCGCTCCGTCGTCACCCCCGACCGCTGCCTCTTCGTCGGCGGCTTCCCGCCCCCGCTCGTGTCGATCGAGATATTAGACGTCCCCTTCTTCTGCCGTCCCAGCTCGGCCGCCGGCGTCTCCTCGCCGGACGCGTCGCGCGATGACGGCTGCCCGGTCGAGACGGGGATGGGGATGTCGCGTTTGCGCTTCCCGGCGGCGGCGGCGGAGCCAGTGGAGGAGGATAGCGAGGACATCGTTGTTGTGAAGACGGAAATGAGATTGAAGAGGTAGGCCGAGTGACAGCTTGATTATTGTGGTTGTGATGCGACGGGACAATTGACAGAGCTCTAGCTTGAGGTTGAGGGAGGTACAAGTGCCAGCCAAAGGTCCGACCTCAAATTGCCGGTGGGAATTCCGAGACGACGAGACGATGGACTTGAGGACAGATCTCCTTTTAATTCCAAGTGCCCATAGACTCACAACTCCGTCTTAACTGCGAAGATGTTCTTCAGCAATGATCACGTACGTACGTGAAGTGGTGATCGAAACCGTGGATAAACAGAGTAGGCGAGATTGGAAATGGAAATATGTATAATGGTCGAGCTATAGTACAGCCTGCTATGTCATGAGCGAGCTCCTCCTTTCCGGCCGGCAGGGGCTACTCTAGTAGTCGAGGTACTTTTATTCCTCGCTTCGCGTTGCGCGCTGGCCAAGTTTCCTTTCCACAGACGTCCGCCACGATGGCAAGCCACAGCCAATTCGTCTGAGCATCTCCTCTCCTCAGTCGTGGGTTTGACCTGGAACTGCGATGCAATCGCACAATGCGTCAAAAATGCATGCCATGTCATGATATCCGTATTGCAATCCATATTAAAGAAGTATCGATGCAAGATATCGGCAGTTCAGCTTCAGAGCGGCATCTCTCTCTTTACCCCCTTTTCCTGCGCCTCAAAAAAAAAAAAAAAAATTCTCGTGATTCCCACTGGGAGAGTTATCTCGTGATGTGCGGGGATTTGGGGTCTTGGCCACCCACAACAGCAGCAGATACCTCGACATCCTCGTGGATTGCTCAAGACACACTTTCACCGTACTGCAATACCCACACCCAGCTGATGCAGGCCAGTCTACGCAGTACCCCCTCTCGCATTAGTCTCACACAGAAGAACCACCTGGACATCCTCACCGCACTCATCTCAGCACAAGCACTGTCACCTCACGACGTCTCAAACAACTCCTTTTCCTATTTGAGTTGAGCACCAGGTATCATCAGTGCACGGGTGCGGGGACGCCTCGGAAATACACATGCTTCGAGCCAGGAGTCTGAGTCTATAACATGTAACCAGATCCCCCTAAAACTCTCCCCCACCGATCCTTCCCATTCCCCTCCGCCCTTCCTCCTCTCCGAAACAAATCGCTGCATGATGATGAACCGCGGAAAACTATGAGAAATGGCGAAATAAGAAGAAAAATACAAGCAAGAGTAGGCCGCGATGGTGGTGATGGCGGTGGTGGCCCCTGGCACGCGGTGGCCGCAAAGAGACTGTACACTCGCTCTCCGGACGCGCCCATGGCTGCAACGTCCTCGACGGCTGCTCTCAACAAGGGGGGGAGCCACAGAGGTCAAATACAGCAGATGCACATTTTAATCCCACATTTCCCGCTTTCGTCGCCCACTTTCATCATGTCCATCACATCGTATACCTCAGGCCGCCCACCTCCCTCCACGAAAAGCAGGCCCCCCTGTACATTCCATGGTCGTAATCGTGAGGCTGTCGCCAATGCCGAAACCGTTGAAGATGATGGAATTCCAAAACTGGCGCGTGTTGATGTCTATCCTTGATTACTCGCTCTGCTGCTTCACAGCTGCTTGATCTAACCCCTCCTTAACTTCCGGCTTTGGCACGACCAGCTTGTCTGGAATCGCATCCAGCGTCGTCTCATCAACGTGGCCCTTGTGCACTTGGCTTGCGAGGTCCTCGTCCTCCTCCTCATTATCAATCATATCTGTATCTTCGGAGCCCGTCAGAATTTCACTTCCATCTCCAAGGAGAATAATCCTGCCGTTCTTACCCCTGGAGATGATACTTCTTGAGCGCTGGTCCATATCCATGTCATATCCGCTGTCACTGTCATCGAAGTTGTGATGAACGCCTGGACCTCGAAATTCAGCTATCCACGCATTAGTGAAGAAATACTGCGAAAAGAATGGACATTCCTGACCATATTCTGGTGGAGCGCATGGGCCGTCCCCGTTTGCGACTCGCTGTGCAATCTTCGCATACCACTGCTCCTTGGTCTGCCCATTCAAGATACCCACGACAGCCATCGTCATGTTATCGCAGCCAACGCCGCCAGTCTCGGAGTTCGAAGCTAAGCAGTTGTCCATCATGTTCTCGCAGATCTTTTCCAGATCTTGCCCTGCAGCAATACCGCGTCTAACGAACTCAATGACAGCTTGCGAAGACTGGCAATCCCAGATACCTGAGAAAGTATTAGCAAGGTTCAAGGATCCCATGTGCCAATATCCCATGCAGCTAGCTATATCTTACCATCGCAAGCCACAACCACGAACTCATCGTCCTCGGAAATCTCGTGGATCGTCACATCAGGGTAAGCAGTGACAATCTGTTGTTCTGGTGCAAGCTCTGGGGACTTCTTGAACTCGAAGTCGCCGAGAGCACGAGAAAGCGCAAGGTTGCCATTGACTCTGCCAAAGTCGACAAAACCACCTGCAGCAGTAATGCGGGCCTTCTCGCCTGTAACGTGCATTAGCATTGGCTTTACCACATCTGGCCACGGTCATATACCTTCGTTCTGTGGCTTGTGATCAAAGGAGAGCGGCTTTGCGCGTCCCTTGACACCAAGGACGGTTCTCGAGTCTCCCGCATTACCCTGTCCTTTCATCAGCAGATACCTGGGATATCAAAAACGCTACACATACAACGAAGATCTTCTTAGCGGAGATGATGGCAACTGTAGCAGTGCACCCTGAGACTTCCTCCTCATATCGTGGATCTAACCGGTCAGCAACAACACAGACCAGCTTATGGTAGACGAAATGCTAACCATTCAAAATCGCGCGGTCTGTTGCCAAAAACCCATCCTTCAATGCCTGCTCAATATCGCCCTTCTTGAATGCTTCCTGCTTCGCAATGATGTGATGGACGTTTTCACCAGCAAACAAGGCTACTTTATCTCCACCATGGCCGTCGTATACTCCAAAGAATGAAAGCCGTTCGTTCGCAGGCGCGTCTTTCCGTGGCTTGCCAGTCTCCGTCTGCAGGTCCAGAATGGTAGCATGGGCGTCCTCCATGCTGATACGCCATCCTTGCATAGAAGAGACACCATATATCAATCGCTCATCGCCGCCGTGGGCCGAGTGCTGTGGGCACGAGAAGTCAGCACAAGCACCAAGCGGCACCAAAAATACCCCACTTAAACCCGAAAATAGACGTCAACGTCCGGTGGCTGCTCTCATCGCGACATCAAGGCCTTTGAGCAGGAATGATCCGCTCGAGCACACATGAGATGCCTTTACGACAATATCCCTCTCCGGCAGCAGCACGGCGAAAAGCTCGACAGGACGGGAGGCCAGCACAGCGCCTAACAACGCGCGAAAAGTAACACACCTTGTCCACGACCGGCTCCGAAAGAGTCTGGCCCATCTTGAATAGATTTCCTAGGATACTACGCCTCAAGAACCTGTCTCAGGCTTCCTGTTCCCTTGGTATTCTGGTTGGTAAAGGGTTTTCAATGAAGGTCGCAAAGTCGCAGAAAGTGCGGGGGTCGAGCGGGCGGCGGGCGGCGGGCGGGCGAGAAGAGGGAATGAAGGGCTGGATATCGGCTAGTTGTCACTCCTCATGGAAGGTTACGACGTGATATGATGTGTGTTTCTCTCCGAAGGGTAATTCGTGTTGTCGTGGGTAGAGAACGAATTTTATTTATTTATTTTCTTGTTTATTTTTTTTCCCTCCCGTGGCACGAAGGCGAGTGTATATGTGATGTTGGTGGGTGGGAGAGGCAGAGGGGAGGGAGGGGAGAGGTTGTGATGGGATGACGAACAATGGTGCGCAAGGCTTCTTTAGCTGTGGTCACGTGGCCGCTCACTGGGGATGATTGCGATTTTGCAGCGATTTTGCAGCGATTTTGCAAGGAAAGGCGCCAGGCAGCAAGTGGAGAGCAGGAGGCACGTGCCATTGCCATCTTCATTGAGCGTGAGGGTTTGGTGGTATCGTATAGCAATGCATCCAGTATCATAAACTCAATAAAGTCATAAACTCATAGACTCGTAACCTCTACACTGCTCTATAAGAATCCAGTCCGTGTGAAGAGAAGACCACAAGCCACCCACCACATAGCAAACTTAAGCATACTTACAGGCTAGAGATCACTATGAGGCTCCAGAACGCCAGAACGGCAAAGGGGCAGACAGGCCTGGTTCCAGACGTCTAGACGTCTCTATGGTATGACTGTTACCTCCGAGCCCATTGCAATCCTCTCCAGGACCACAGCTCACAGATGCTCAGATACTCACGCCATCCACAGCTACATACCGTTCCTGACTCGATCGGCTCACCTTGTGGGTGGCTGGGCCTTCCCCCTCCCCCCTCGACCGCCAGGACGAGCCCGTAAATCAATGGGAGAAGTTTGAAGACGCCAGGATTCTCCTTTTCTTTGTGAGACAACAGCCCTTGGAATTGAAGCCGATCTTTCCCCCAGTGCTTCAAAAATCCACTTCTAGGACATTGCACGTGTCTGCTCACTCCGTCCAGATGTCATTACACCTTCATAGAAATGGGATAACACGCTCAATGTCCCCGAAGTAGATTTTTGGAGCACCAGTTGACAGATGGACCTGAAGACCAACTGCAAAAAGCGGCTTCGTTTCCAAGGGCTGGTGTCTCACAACGAACAGGAGGAGCCTAGCGTCTTCATACTTCATCGCAAGAAAGTTTACAAACCGCTCGCTTGTGGGGAAGTTTATAAACCCCAACCCCTCGCTCGCTAGCTAAAGTCTAAGCGAGCGAGCCTCCCGTCTCCAGGGCACCGAAAGATGCACGGTGCAGACACTAGCAAAGAAGAAGAAAAAATCCCCTCTCGAAGAAAAAACGTCAGAGGGGGCAAAAAAAATATTAAAAAATATTAGCAATTGCATGTTTCGATCATGCGACCTCCGGGTTATGAGCCCGGCGCGCTTCCGCTGCGCCAAATTGCTTTGTTGTTGATGATATGCGGGTATTCCTTTATATATCGCATATCATCTCGAGTCAGTCATTCCAAACCGCCCCCACTCCCGTGCCACAGCCGCAACGCAGGGTACTTCGGTAGACATCTCCTATCAAACTCCCACTCCCGCGAAAGAAAGATAGAAAGAAAGCACGAGAGCAAGCGAAGTCTCTTTTTTTTCTTTAAGAATAACTGATGAGGAAAGATTTAATGGTCTAGCCTATTCTCTCTCCACTCGACGATACGCTCGCTGCTAGATATCCCCCGCCACCTCGCTATTGAATGCTGCAAAGCCGCTACGAATACAATTTTATCTACAACTCTTCCCTTCCCGTCCCGTCCCTCGCTATTGAATGCTGCCAAGCTGGTATAATAATGTCATCGCCTCCCTCCCTTTCCTCGCTATTGAATGCTGCAAAGCTGGTATATAACACCTCTTCCACTCCCAAAACAAATTTAACCCCCGCCTCCTCTTTCCTTCCCCCTCCCTCCTCCGTTCCCACTGCTCCATCCCCAACACCCATCACAAAAACGCCCCTCCCGGCGTCTCCTCCCTCTCCATCCTCCTCCTCTCCTCCACCCACCCCTCCTCCCCCCTCGAACCCACACCCACACCCATCCCCATCCCCCACCTCTCCGCGCTCCAACTCCCCTCCCCCGTCCCCGGAGTCACAACCCCGACCCTCTCCGGGCCCCTCACCACCC
>Ga0209512_1001104_pt1 | contig 35879 bp, 36 predicted proteins | sample frozenSSSSmetaG_FD_184142 | JGI IMG/M metagenome (GOLD analysis project Ga0209512, IMG submission 184142) | Glacier valley bacterial and archeal communities from Borup Fiord, Nunavut, Canada, to study Microbial Dark Matter (Phase II) -... | ecosystem: Environmental > Aquatic > Freshwater > Ice >...
ATATTTTTTTCCTCAAATAGTCGTGTCTCTTCTTTTACTTGATATTAAGCGCTTGATTCACCTGGCACGTAGTTGCGGTTTTGACATCCATTTTTCCAGGTGCAAGATATGAGTTAACTGTGCCAAATCTAAAATCTATTCCGGTGTCGAGAAATTGAAAACGATAATGATTTGGTCGCCAGTCACGGTCGGAATCGCACAAAATAGCTACGCTCGTGGCATGTTGACCATAATAATCAAAGATTCGTATGTTGTACAAAAACATCCTTTGTGCAAAGATATCCTCTGATTCTGCTTGAATTTCTACATGTATTAACAGCCAAACATTTTTTCCTTCTAAAAGTTTGACACTGATTAATTTATCAGCATAAATCCTCCATTGCTCAGCATCATAAGCTACTGACTGAAACTCTTTGTCTAAAAACAAAAAAGGAGAATTCCAGTCAATTAAAGCAGCCATTTGAGGAAAAAAGAATTGCATTGCTTGAGGAAAGTAGATTTCGATAATTTCTTTCCATGCGCTATCGTTGTCTGCTCTTTTATTATCTTCAGCCATAGATTAATTTTATGTAATAAGCTGTATTTTCATTTTAATACAACTGAGTAAAAGGATTTCACAATATTTTTTTGAAATAAGATAGTTGCTTTTTTGTTTAAAACAGTGTTAGTTGTTTAACAAAAACAATCTTTAATATTTTAATTAAAATAGATTTATGAATATGAGCATATCTCTCACGCTTAGACTTACGGTTAGGGGTGATTGAGCTACAGTTTGTTAGACTTCAACCAGCCATTTCTTACCCTTTACTCAATAGATATAGATATCTTCCTTTTCTACAACTTGCCCCTCTACATTCTCAGTCAACAGCCTAGCCAGGGTCTGTGAGTTCGACTTATTAATTACCTAAAAACTAATGAACTACTTGGTGCGAGCTATACTTATGTGTTGAGTAATACTAAGAGAAGCCATCGGTGCAACCAGATTTGTTGGGATTAGAAATTATGCGGTGGGAACTCAGGCGTTTAACGTTCTTTATCTCCAGATAATGTATTTCGACCTTCGGTTTTACAAGAAGGCTAATAGCTAATTGCTACTAGCCTTTAGTGATCAACCTAAATCTAAATCTGTGACGGCACCAACACTGCTAGAAGATACCAACTTGGCGTATTTTGCTAGTACACCAGTGGTGTAACGAGGTTTTGGTGGTTGCCATTGAGTACGTCGCACGACTAAATCGGCATCACCTACATGCAGTTGCAGTAAACGAGCGTCAGCGTCAATGGTGATCGTATCGCCTTCATGCACGAGCGCTAAAGCACCTCCAACAGCTGCCTCAGGGGCAACATGTCCAACTACCATCCCATAAGTACCACCTGAAAATCGTCCATCAGTAATTAACCCGACGGTATCTCCTAAACCAGCACCAATAATCGCCGAAGTAGGAGCCAACATTTCGCGCATTCCAGGTCCCCCCTTCGGTCCTTCATAGCGGATCACAATCACATCTCCTGGGACGATTTTTTTCGCCAGAATCGCTTCTAAGCAAGCTTCCTCTGATTCAAATACTCGGGCTGGCCCAGTAATTTGTGACTTTTTAATGCCGGTAATTTTGGCGACAGCCCCTTCTGTAGCTAAATTACCTCTGAGGATCGCTAAGTGACCTTGAGCGTACATCGGACGCTCCCAAGGACGGATGACATCTTGGTCAGCGCGAGGGCTATCTGGCACCTCTGCTAATACTTCGGCAATTGTTTGACCAGTGATGGTTAAAGCATCGCCGTGGAGTAAACCATGCACCAGCAACATTTTCATTACCTGAGGAATTCCCCCAGAAGAGTGGAGATCAGTTGCTACATATTGACCACTGGGTTTGAGGTCGCACAACACCGGGACACGAGCACGGATTGTTTCAAAGTCTTCTAAAGCTAGTTGCACACCAGCAGCGTGAGCGATCGCCAGCATATGCAATACAGCATTCGTAGAACCACCAATTGCCATAATTGTAGAAATGGCATTTTCAATCGATTGGCGGGTGATAATCGAACGTGGTAATAGTTGTTTGCGAATCGCTTCAACTAAAACAAAAGCTGATTTCTCGGCACTATCAGCCTTTTCGGCATCAACGGCAGCCATTGTCGAGGAATAAGCCAAACTCATCCCCATTGCCTCAAATGCCGAAGACATGGTATTAGCTGTATACATGCCTCCACAGGAACCTGCACCGGGACACGCTAGGCGTTCCACTGCCATCAGTTCATTTTCGTCAATTTTACCAGCACTGTATTGACCAACGGCTTCAAACGAACTGACGACAGTTAAATCTTTGCCGTTGTAATGTCCAGGTTTGATTGTGCCACCATAAACAAAGATTGCCGGGATATTCATGCGGGCGATCGCAATCATCGCTCCTGGCATATTTTTATCACAACCGCCGACAGTTAATACCCCATCCATACTTTGCCCAGTACAGACGGTTTCAATCGAGTCAGCAATCACTTCTCGCGACACTAGAGAATATTTCATTCCCTCGGTTCCCATCGAGATCCCATCACTAATCGTAATTGTGCCGAACATCTGCGGCATTGCCCCAGCGCTCTTAATCCCCGCTTCGGCTCTTTTAGCGAGTTGGTCTAGACCCATATTGCATGGGGTAATGGTGCTGTAACCATTGGCAACACCGACGATCGCTTTAGTGAAATCTTGATCTTGAAAACCAACTGCCCGCAGCATAGCTCGGTTGGGCGATCGCTGCACGCCTTGCGTCACAACTTGGCTTTTGATATTGTCCGACATTTTTCTTCCTTCCACGCCGCTGTTGATTTTTTTTTGCGGTGCTATACAAGCTAATTATCTTAAAATATCAGAAACCAGAGCGGTGTAGTGCGCCGGCGTCATCAAACATTATGCTTAAGGATCATTAACCGTATACCTTACAAAGGGAAGAATTGCAGCAGCATTGATGTTACACCACCGATGAAATCAACAAAGCTGGGTTTCCCCTTACTTACCGTCGTATTTACAGGTGTTTGCAACTCTTTAACAAAAGCCTGAGATGTTTGTACTCCTGTAGCATTTGCCTCAGCTAAAAAAAGTTTCTCAGCCATCTGACCATCAGTAATTCCACCTGTACGGTCAAACAACTGATAGCGAGCTACACCACGAGCTAAATAAGCCCCAGGAAATTTCGGCTTCAGTATGATTGCTTGAGTAAAATACTCAATCGCTTGTCTTTGATTACCTTTTTCAGCGGCGGCGACACCCAAAGCGTAGAAGTCTTCTGAGGAAGCGATCCCCGAAGGAATACCTACAGCCCCCTGCATATTTGCACCCGTGACATTCGCACCAATCAAATCGGCATTTGAGAGGTAAGCATCTCTTAAATCAGCACGCCTCAAGTCAGTACCACTTAACTTAGCATCACTGAGGTTGGCTCCAAACAAACCAGTTCCCGTAAGGTTAGCACCCATCAAGTTAGCACCGCTTAAATTTGCTCGACTCAAGTTAGCACCACTCAAGTTAGCACCACTTAAATTAGCACCACTTAAATTAGCCAACACCAACCCAGCCCCACTAAGATCGCAGTTTTGGCATTGATTTGTCGCCAGTAAATGTCTAAGATGTTCATAGTTCGCGGCTTTAGCTGGGGCAGGGCAGACAGTGGAAAGTATGAGTACCGCAGTGGCGATTTTATTTTTCATTGTCTAACTTAAATTCAACTATGACTAAATATTGCTGTCGCAAATATAGCCTTTAGTCTTGCTTTTGGGTAGGGGATACCTACGGTCTATTTATATATGAAGATTTTTTAAGGATGCCACAGTTCGCTCTTGAGTGAAGCTGGCATTTGGATGCGAATTCGTTAAGGCAGTTTGTTGACTGGTAGCAGGCACCAGTTGAACAAACAAAGAGAGCGAAAATGTCAGGGTAACAGCTAAAAATATTTTTTCCCACATATCAATTTCTCCCCAACCACAAACCGACTAGAACAAATTTATTTAGTATGATTATGGTTGCCTTTTCTAAAAAGGTGAGTGATTGATTGGGGTGTAAGTGGGTGATTTAGATCACAATAAACCAGCTAATGTTTAGAGTTTATTTATTACCATTAGACATTGCCCCAGCTAAATCTGCACCTGTGAGAATCGCTTCACTCATACCAATAGCTCCACTCAATTCGGCATGACTCAGATTAGCGTTTCTTAAATCAGTATGGCTCAAATTAGCATTGCGTAAATTTGCCTGACTCAGATTGCCGTTTTTGAGATTAGCACCATTTAAATTTGTATGACTTAGATTAGCTTTACTTAAATTTGCGCCGACTAAGTCAGCCCCACTCAAGTCAACACCTTCTAAGTTAGCCTCGGTCAGATTGGCGTTTCTTAAATCAGCATGACTCAGATTCATTGCCCGCAAGTCTTTTTGAGCTAAATTGCTATTGCGGAGGTCTTGTTTAGCTATCGAGAGTGGCGTTATTGGTAGGGCGAGGTCTTGTTTAGCTATAGAGAGTGGTGGAGGCGATATTGCCGCAACTCGGGATTCTGATGTGGTTAGTGATGTCTCCGTATTAGCAACAGACCCTTCCAAACTTTTTAATACTATGTGTATTCCTACCCCAGTTAAAATAGCGATGCCGGTAAGTACTGCGGAAAGACTAATAATTAAGCTGTGACGTTGATGCTGATACATTTCGCTTTTCCTTTTACCTCGCTCGCGTAGAGATACCACTTGGCAGTTAGAAAACCGCCAAGATGGCAACCATAGGGCGCTGATTTTAGTTATGTTTACTTTAAGTCAAACAAATAATAAACATTATAAATCGTTGAGTCACACTCCTGTATATGGTTGGTAAACACGCGATCGCTACCTATCAGCAGTAATATTTATAAAATATACGCGTTTGTATTGCGTCCCTGGTTAGTAATTTACAGATCCGACATTAATTGTAACTCTTTAGCAGTCCTCTGATCGCAGGTGTAGCATCGAAGCAAGGCGGCTAGATTTGACCAGTTGTTTGAAAGCCAGCAACATAAAAGGGGGAATGGTTTTAAGATAACGACCCCAAAGTCGGCGCGGTTCTTGAATAAAGCGGTAAAGCCATTCTAGACCGAGTTCTCTGACAATTCGGGGTGCGCGTTTGTGAATTCCGGCGTAAACGGGGAAAACTCCACCCAAGCCAATCATGACTGCTTGAACTTTACCCTTGTGCTGCGCCATCCAATGTTCTTGTTTTGGACAACCCAGAGAGACGAAGACCAAACCAGCGCCACTCTGGTTAATTTTTTGAATTAAAGCCTCATCTTCTGTTGGCGTCAAAGGACGGAAAGGCAGTGGTTCCATCGCCGCAATTTGACAAGCTGGAAATTCTCGTTCTAATTTTTCTCTCATCCGGGAAAGAATTTCGGTTTGGGAACCGACAAAAAATATACTTGTATTTTGGTTTGATGTCTGCTCGCATATTGCTTGGAGAATATCCATCCCCGCTACACGATTTTGGTAGCGTGCTCCCATTTTCCGCATCATCCAAACTAGAGGCATCCCATCCGGCGTGACCATATCTGCTTGATTTAGGAGATTAGCAAACTCTGGATTCCAATGAGCTTCCATCAGCATGTGTACATTAGCGACACAAACCGTCCGACTTTCGCGCCTCGTAGCCCAGGAGAGGATGGTTTGGATTTGGTCGTCAAAGCGTAAGGCTGTAATCTGAAAATCTAAGACCTTTTGCGTAGGTATTGAAAGTTTTTCCACCGATATAAGCTCCTGTGTCGAACATAAAAAGTAGAATCTAGTCGAAGTGATGCATAAATGGTAAAAATCAGGTTTGCTTAAACCCGACCGTTTCCGCATAAGTGCGACCAGAAGTTAACACATGGAGATGCAGTAGCTCAAATAATAATTTTTTTCGCTTCCCTGGCAGTAGTTTAAGATTCTTAAACTTGTAATCTAAATTTACTACTACTCTGTGTGCTTTCACGGGGGTTTTCAGAAAGTTCATATACATAAGAATTTATTTACACAACCTTTACAATTTCAGCAATTTTAATGTAAGAAATATATTAACTACCTAAGAAAAATTACTTAGGAAACTGCTCTCCACAACCCAACAGCAAGATAATACTTTTGGGTGGCTCAAAAGCCTCTCGGAAAGCGCTTTACAAATAACTCTAACTTAAATTTACCAAATTTAGCTGTAATTTTAAATACTTTTACTGTAAGTAATTACAAGTAGTTAGATGAATTTCCCGCCGTAGATAATCGGAAATTTAAGTAGTATTAATTATCAAGCAATATATGTTGACCGCAATACCACATACGTTTAAATACAATATTGTGATGCTCCAACAATACATGTGTTCTCAATTAAAAATATGCACTTTTATGGCACCACAAAAATGTAGATTTGATTTATGGTGATGAAGATACTGTATTTATGGGTAACAAAATGCGTGACGGACAATCGCCGCCACAACGCACAGTTAAAGTTATAATCTCAGCATCCATTAACCGCTGTTTACCGAGTGAGACCCCTGTACCTGGATTCATCACATAAGCCGGAAAACATGACGCACTTAAACTCAAACGCAAGGCAGTGCCTCGGGCAATTTTGATGCAAGTCGCTTGCAACTGGATTCGACTCATATTCTCAGCGGTAGGACAATGCAGATAACCTTGCGTAAAATTATACACAGTCCCATCTACTTGCACTACAGAAAGCACCGCACACAGATCGTAGCTTGGCTGGTCTGCCGTACACCAAATTTCCACTGCGACACTACCCGCCAAATACAAGTCAGTCAACAAAGGTGGTGTAGTGTAAGTTAAAATATCTGAACGACAATCGCTTTTACCTCGCTCAAACATACCTGCGGGAATAGCCGCGTGACCACCTAACGCTGCAACTGGTCGCCAAGGATCGTGTACTATCACATCAAGAGAATTGGGGATTTGAGATTGGGGATTGGCAATGAGAGTGGCATCTTCCATACTTGCAAGTCCAGTACTAGATAAAAAATAATCTGTATGGTCTTCAGGAAAATGCGAAAAATCACGCCAACCATTGCTACCCATTTCAAATAGACAAACAGCAGCCTCTTGGTGCAACCCTGTATCGATCCCCTTGAGAAACTGATCAAACCACCGCACTTGTAATCTATCGACTGGACTCAGGGACTCGTTGCCAAAATCAACTTCCCCAACTCGACGACTCCAAGGCAAATGCGCCCACGGTCCCACTAGCAACTGCTGACGATGCTGACTCCTATTCATGTCTTGATATAAATGCAAAGTTCCTCGCAAATAGGTATCAAACCAGCCTCCGATGTGAAGCATTGGCAAGTCTACATCTTGTAGATAGCGTTTGGGAGAAACTTGTTCCCAGTACTCATCCGGTTGACAATGTTCTAACCACTCGTGATAAAACGAATCAGGTGCCAAGTTTTTGAGAATCTCAGGACTTGCGGGGATCGGGTCGAATAAAGGCAGATTGCGTCCAGCCGCCAATAAAGCTTGATATGCAGCACGATCCCCACGCAGTCTGGCTGTTTCTGTAGCTAATTGAATTGCCCAAGCTAGATTGGTTTGCCAGCAGAATGCCCCACCTTCATAAGCCCAGTCTGTATAAAGATCATAACCAATCATCGCCGGACAAATGGTCTTCAAAGCTGGTGGAATAGCAGCAGCGGCATATAACTGAGTCATCCCCTGGTAAGAAAAGCCATACATCCCGACAACGCCAGTACTACCAGGTAAATTTGCCGCCCAGTTAACAGTGTCCTCACCATCGGCAATTTCGTTCACAAATAACTTAAATTCGCCCTCGCTAGTCCCACGACCACGCACATCTTGAACAACGACGATGTAACCTTGGGCAGCATACCAGGTAGGATGAGCATAAACAACAGTCGAAGCGATCGCGCGTCCATAAGGTTGTCGCATCAATAGTACAGGAAATTCACCAGTAGCTGCTGGACGATAAATATCTGCATCCAAACGCACACCATCGCGTGTCACCATTGATGCCGTTTCTAACATGTCACCAGTGCATCCGCCCGACCTAACACTGCCATATCTTCCGCATCCAACTCCTCTGGGATACCACTACGAATTAATTCCGCAAAGTCCTCATTCGGTACCATCACAGTCAAAGTATACAAACGTGTCTTACCCGTATTCTCAATCACATGAATACCTGTCGGAGGTACTAATAAACTATCACCAGCATGAATTTGAACAGTTTTGCCATCACAAGTTGCCTGACCTTCGCCTTTGAGGACAAAAAACATTTCCACCGCCCATTGATGGCGATTAGGAGGAGTCTTGCCACCAACGTCAAAAATTTCGATACAACAAGTCAACGAGACATTTGCACTCGCTGTATCAAAAACAATTGCCAAGCGATTAGAATCTGTCGGACTAATCCGATACACTTGGTAATCACGCGGAGACTTTATGACTGGAATTACACAACGAGATGCTTGCATTTATTTATTCGCTCCAGGATTCTCGGTATTAAGTGCTGTAAAAATCGAGTCTAGGTCAGTCACAAAACCAAAGCACTGCTGGACGTTGTATAGCGTAGCCAACCAACAATACTCAGGAGAAGTTGTTGCCGTACAGTCTTTAACTAATACACAGTCATATCCCAAGAAGTGAGCATCACACAACGTAGTCATCACACATTGGTCAGCATTCACGCCGGCGAAAAGTAGTGTAGTTCTTCCCAGGTTCCGCAGGATACTATCTAAAGGAGTATCCCAGAAGCCACTCATCCGGAATTTATCAATTTGAATATCTTGCGCCAGTTGCGGGAGTTCATCCACCACCGCCGCCGCCCAACTACCAGCCATCAACACCGTCGCCCCATTACTTGGCAACGGATGTCCCAGTCCGACACCAGTGCCGGTAGGATTATAAACGTGATGCGCTGCTGCACTAATATTGAGTAAGTCAGCCCGATTCCCCCAATTCACCCAAATTACCGGCACATCTCGCGATCGCAATGCCGGGAGTAAGCTGTTTAATGGGGCGATAGGAGTCCTAGCAGGTGTCACATCTACGCCAATATGCGCTAACCAGCCATCAGAATGACAAAAGTCATTTTGCATATCGATCACCAAAATGGCAGTTTTTGCCAAGTCAAGATGGAGGGTTTTGGTTCCTGTTGATAGGATAATAGGTTGTGGATTCAGAGGAGGACGAGTTATATCTGCAATGTCTGCATTTACATACCAAGCATTGGGTGCAACACCTAATGTCTGAAGAGGCTGATTCATAAATATTTCCTACTCCTCACTACATCTGATTGTTTATGTTGTAGCGTGAAGTCTATCCAATGTGTTTGAATCTTAATTAAGGTTAAATGTATGTATACTATCCAAAATGTCTTAATTGCAGTTGATGGAGGTTACGCCACTGTCGATGTCCAGATTGTAGACGGAGCGATCGCGGCAATTGCACCTGGTCTAGAAATTATCGGCACAGCAATCGACGGTCAAAATAAATTACTCCTACCTGGTTTTGTTAACGCCCACACCCATTCCTCAGAAATGTGGCAGCGAGGAGCGATCCCACCCTTTCCATTAGAATTATGGCTAGCGGAACTCTATGATTTTGCGCCTCTCGATCCTGAACACGCTTACATCAGCGCCTTAGGAACAGCCGTAGAAACTCTTCTTTCCGGCGGTACGAGTGTCGTCGATCACCTAGTATTGATGCCGGGAAAAGAATTTGAAACCATCGCCACCGCTGTTCGCGCTTACAGAGAAGTTGGCATTCGCGCTTTTGTCGCCCCACTAATTCAAGATGAATCTCTGACATCTGGAATGCCTTCAGGAGAATCAACCCAAACTCACGAACCTTACTTTCGTTCCACCACCGCTACACTGGAAATTATGGCAGAAGCGGTGAGACAATTTCATCGACCGGATGAAGGCGTGAGTATCATGCTAGCACCCACAGGAATCCAACTGTGTTCTGATGCCTTATTTACTGGATGTATAGAATTAAGCTCACGCCACGATCTTTGTCTTCACTCCCACCTACTAGAAACTAAAGCCCAAGAAAAACTCGCTCAAGAAAAATACGGTTGTACTGCGGTAGAACATTTACAACGCATTGGATATTTAAGCGATCGCACATCCCTAGCTCATTGCGTCTGGCTCAACGATGCCGATATCGCCATCCTCGCTAAAACAAAATCCACCGTCGTCCACAACCCCTTAAGCAACCTGCGATTAGGTAGCGGCATCGCCCCCATTCTAAAATACCGTCAAGCTGGAGTCAACGTCACCTTTGGCTGTGATGGTTCAGCCAGCAATGACTCGCAAGACTTACTAGAAGCAATCAAAATCGGCTCTTTACTACACAATATCACCGACCTCGACTATCACCACTGGATTACACCACGTCAGGCAGTCGAAATGGCGTCCTTAGGCGGTGCTAAAGGACTGAAAATGGACAGTCAAATTGGTTCTCTGACTGTAGGTAAAAAAGCCGACTTAGTCATGTACGACCTCACCAACCTATCCTTACTACCACGCACCGATCCCATCGGTTTACTAGTTCTCGGTCGTCCGACAAACGCGGTAGATAGTGCTTGGGTAAACGGCAAACAAATCGTCAGCAATGGTAAAATTACTACAATCGACGTTGACGACTTGCGCCATCAACTATTTAACCGCAGCCAGTGGAGTTCCAAACGCTCTTCCCAAACCGTCACCCAAATTGAGCAGCATTATCGCACAGTCATGGATTTGCCCCAGGCAAAAGGATATTCATAAGTGGTGATTTATGAGATAACCTCACGCAAAGACGCGTAAGCGTTAGCGCTGGCGTTGCATTTAAGTGCTAGACTTTAGCCGTTAGTTGCAAATCTTAACACCTAACGGCTACCTCAAAAAGGGTTCCACCGTTTTAGTCACACCAAGAGGTCTGTGATTACTGAGAAATTAACAATTTGCAAAGTAATGTTTGCAAACTTAAGCTCTGAGGAAACGTTATCATATATACCGAGCAAAAACAAGCAAAGAATGATATAAAGTGTAAAAAAGAGGTATAAACATGGATGCAACAACCAAACAAGTATTACTCAAAGCAATTTATGAGAAATTAGAAGATGCTTATGAAGACACTTTGGAAGATGTTTTAGAACTACTTGAAATTCGTAAGAATGAAGATGAAGAAGATAGAAAGGACTTCCAATCTGCACTGGAAGATATAAAAACCAATGGTACAATCCCTTGGTCAGAAGTGAAAAGAGAAATAGCATGACCTATCAAATTGAAATTTCAAAGGGTGCGTCGAAACAGCTAAAAAAGTTATCAGAAGATATTCGAGAAAAAATAGAAGCTAAAATTCAAGAATTAATAGATGAACCACGTCCTGATGGTGTTGTTAAACTAAAAGATATAGAAAATGGTTATCGGATTCGAGTCGGCGAATATCGGGTTTTGTATAAAATTTATGATGATGTATTAGTAGTAACAGTTATTAAAGTAGGACATCGTAGGCAAGTTTACCGAAAAAACTAATGGCTGTTATAAGTTACATTAACTTCTCTTTAAGAAATTTTCTAATCCAAAAAGCGATCGCATCTAATTTAAGCCGTAATCACCTCTATCGACTATCGAACAATATTTAACATTAGGTTCCTGAAATTAAAAACCCACAGGTATTACTATCGCTGATTAGATGCCCTCATGCAAAAACGTTAAGAAACTTTGCGTCTTCGCGTGAGATTATTTCTATACCTAAATTTAAGTCATCATGGAACGCATCATCTCAGTTTTCGGATTAGCGGTTTTCGTTGGCATATCCTACCTTTTTTCCGCCAACCGCCGCGCCGTGCGTTGGTCAACAGTAGTCTGGGGATTGGGATTGGAGTTTCTCTTTGCGCTACTGATTTTGAAAACTCCCGGCGGTTTGGCGGCGTTTCAAGCTTTAGGCAATGTGATTGACCACTTTCTCAGCTTTGCGGATGTCGGTTCCAAGTTTGTCTTTGGCGAAAACTTTAAAGAACATAATTTTGCTTTCCAGGTGCTACCGACGATTATCTTTTTCTCGGCCTTCATCAGTGTCATGTACTACTACGGCATTTTACAGAAGGTGGTGAATGTACTGGCGTGGATCATGATCAAGACGATGAAAACATCAGGATCTGAATCTTTAGCCTGTGCAGGTAACATTTTTTTGGGACCAACAGAGTCAGCGCTTCTGGTTAAGCCTTATGTAGCCAAGATGACTCAGTCAGAACTATTTGTAGTTATGACATCCGGCTTTGCCACAATTGCTGGTGGGGTACTTGGAGCGTACTTGTCATTCGGTATACCAGCCGCCCACTTAATTGCTGCTTTCTTTATGACTGCGCCTACATCATTAGTGGTATCAAAACTGATGTATCCCGAAATAGAGGTATCCGAGACTGCTGGTAACGCTAAGATGGATGTCGAAAATACTTATGTGAATGTGATTGACGCGGCGACTGGAGGAGCGATTGATGGGGTAAAATTGGCAGTGAATGTCGCAGTCATGATCATTGCCTTTTTAGGGTTATTGGCAGCAGTCAATGCAGCGCTGGGATGGTTGGGAGGATTCGTTGGAATACCACAGTTATCGTTAGAGTGGATGTTGTCTTTTATCATGGCTCCTGTAGCGTGGTTGATGGGAGTACCTTTCGCTGATTGCCGACAAGTTGGGATTTTGTTAGGTAAAAAGACGATCCTCAATGAGTTTATCGCCTACTTGGATTTGAAGACGCTGATTGAGAAACACGCAATTTCACAGCGGGCAATAATTATTTCCACTTATGCATTATGTAATTTTGCCAATATCGGTGCTATTGGTATTACCATTGGCGGTATTGCTGGGATGGCACCTAATCGCCAACACGATTTAGCGCGGATGGGTGTCAGGTCAATGATTGGCGGTTTGCTAGCAGGTTTTATCACCGCTTGTATCGCAGGTATGTTGGTGTGATGAAATCTAATCGCAAGATAACACCTTGATATCTGATGACTTGCTGGCAGAATATACTGACCTTAAACTTGTGTAAAGAAAAGAGTGCATGTTGATAGTTATTGGTTATTACTAAGTATTCATTACTAAATAACTAATAACTTTTTTTATGGGTTTTTATTTGGGCATTGACTTCGGCACCTCTGGCGCACGAGGTATAGTCATCGACGAAGAACTCAGTATCACCGTAGAGGTACGGTATCCTTTTGCAGCCGAGGCTGAGACTGGCTTGGCCAATTCTTGGCAAAATGCTTTATGGGCGCTTTTAGAACAAATTCCGCGTTCCTTGCGCCGGGAAATTCAAGCGATCGCTATCAATGGTACTTCATCCACAGTTTTACTTTGCAATGCGGCTGGCAATCCTGTAGCAACACCTTTATTGTATAACGATGGGCGGGGAGCAGTAATGTTAGAACAGTTGAGGAGCGTCGCACCAGAGAATCATACTGTCTTGAGTGCCACCTCCAGCCTTGCCAAACTGTTATGGATGATGAATCAATCCTCATTCACTCAAGCTAAATATTTCCTCCATCAAGCAGATTGGCTAGCTTTTTTACTACACGGTAATTTAGGTATAAGCGACTATCACAACGCCTTAAAGCTAGGATATGACGTTGAACAGTTAACATATCCAAAATGGCTAGAAAAATTACAGATATCAATTCAGCTACCTACAGTTATACCTCCCGGTACTCCTGTTGCGGAAATACGTTCTGATGTTGCTGATAAATTTGGCTTCCGTCGTGATTGCGTGATCTGTGCTGGTACTACTGATAGTATCGCCGCCTTCATTGCCAGTGGTGCCAAATTGCCAGGTGAAGCAGTGACTTCCCTCGGTTCAACGCTGGTACTGAAGCTGTTAAGTCGCACCCGCGTGGAAGATGCGAGATATGGAATTTACAGCCATCGACTGGGGAACTTGTGGCTGACTGGCGGTGCTTCTAATACTGGTGGTGCAGTGTTAAGGCACTTTTTCACAGATGCAGAATTAGAAAGTCTTAGTTGTGAGATTGATGGAGCAAAGACAAGCCAGTTGGATTATTATCCGTTGTTGAAAGCAGGCGATCGCTTTCCGATTAACGATCCAAATTTACCACCGCGACTCGCACCACGTCCGCCAAATAATGTGGAATTTTTGCATGGTTTGCTAGAAGGTATTTCGCGGATAGAAGCACAGGGGTATGGTTTATTACAAGAACTTGGGGCTGAACAGTTGTCGAGCGTTTATACTGCTGGTGGTGGTGCGGTAAATACTAAGTGGAGTGAGATGAGAAGGCGGTATTTGCAGGTTCCTGTAGAGGCATCAGTGCATAAAGAAGCAGCTTATGGGTCGGCGCTTTTGGCAATGCGGGGGGTAGGGAAACGAAGCAAAGAGGCATAGAGGTGTGTATCACGGTTTAGGCTGGCGCGATCGCCTTAGTTTAGAAAAAGCGACAAAGCACGCATAAAATATTTTATGGCACGCACACAATGCCTAATCCAGCCATCTGGCGGATATGCTCATCGAAGGCAAAAACCTCAAACAAATCCAAACGTTGAGACATAACTAAAATGGAACAGTCCGTGTAACTCCAAGCCTTATCATCGTATCGACAAAAAGCTTCCCAAGTTGCAGCATCATCAGTATCCGATAGGTTGACATAGCGGTGATCCTCACGCAAAACCTGACCAATTTGGATTGAGGCTTTAGTAGAAATCTTGGCTCGAATCCAAGTCACCGTTTCGTCAAACACTGATTCCAGAATAATCCAACGAGTGTAGGGGTATTGTAGACAATACCGTCTAGCCGCTAGGTGATGAGTTTCAGAAGCGACAAAAAAGGCAATTAAAGCCGATGTATCAACGATAATTTCTTTTGCCAATGTCTTTAATAAAGTACATCGTCTACTTTTTCAGCATAGTTAGTTATCATCTTACCTTGTTGTTCCCCGACAACATACTCATGTGCCTCTTCAGAAACTTTTAGAGAACCACATAGCTGCCAGGTGCGACTCTCAGTAATGATCGGCAGATCAGCCTGAACGTAACACTCTATAGCTCTGACTACTACATCTTGCACTGAATATCCTGTAAGTTCTAACTGAGATATTAATTCGTCTGGGATCTCAATAGTTAACCTAGTCATAAGCAGTTTTCACCCGTCAGTAAAATACTCTAATTAGCATAGCTCAGCACGAATTCATGGCTGATACAGTTATATTATACAACCCTGCCGACCGTGGCTATAGGGTTGAGGATACCAAGTTGCTCGGTCATCGCCGATAATTGCTAAACTTACCTTACTGATATAAACGGTATTCCTATATTTTCAAATTCGTTCTCTTAATAAGAGTCAGTGTTCTTATACCCCCACCAGAAAATTGTCCTCTGTCAAAATAGCAGAAATCGAGACAGCCGCTTGTTGCACTCTCAGTTTATAGTATCTGTATACCCTGGCTGTTCTACAATCTTCAGTAGTGACTCTTTGAACTATGCCATATCAGCTGCTAGAAACTATTCCTACATTAGTAGAAGCTCTCAACATCCAAAATGCCGACTTCTTAAAAAAGCTAGTGCAGCTTCTGCCAATTAGCAAGGCTTCAACCCGTAAAGCTGAGTTAATTGGGCTAATTGAGAATTATTTACAGGGAGAGAAGCTACAAACCTTATGGTCACAACTCGATGAGCTTCAACAAGCGGCGGTTGCAGAAGTAGTACATTCACAACAGTCACGTTATCAAAAAGAACAGTTTGTAGCTAAGTATGGACAATTACCAAATTGGGGCACAGGTCGAGGTTCTTACGACTTTAAACCGACGAAGCTGAATCTATTTTTCTATAGCAGTATCCTCCCTGAAGATCTGAAAAAGCACCTGAAATCAATAGTTCCCCAACCTGCTGATGTCAAGCTGGAAAGTTTAGATACGATTCCCGATTTGGCGCAATTGCAAACCCATGAGTTTGACTACAAAAATCGGCAATCCCAAGAAATCACGATTGATATACCTATTGTCCAACGAGTCACGGAATCAGTAGCACCGCAAAATTTGCTCGCAGTTTTACGATTAGTGCAATCAGGTAAAATTGCCGTGAGTGACAAAACTCGCCATCCTGGTGCTGCTACCATGAAAGCGATCGCATCTGTTCTGCAAGGTGGAGATTACTACGCTCAGACGAACAAAACAAATGGAGATATACAACCATTTGCTTGGTGCTTATTCATACAAGCAGCCGGACTAGCAGAATTAGCTGGAAAAAAGTTGCAACTGACCAAAGCTGGACAAAAAGCATTCTCCACACCAACAGCCGATATTTTGCGGAGTATTTGGCAGAAATGGCTGAAGACGACTTTACTTGATGAATTTCGCCGCATTGATGAAATTAAAGGACAAACAGGAAGAGGTGGTCGCTCAATGACTGCTATGAGTGGTCGTAGATTGGCGATCGCTACCGCACTATCAGAGTGTACAGTCGGTAAATGGATGCATATTGATGAATTCTTTCGCTATATGCAAGCAAAGCACCATACATTTGAAGTCACACACGATCCTGAAACATTATATATCTGTGACCCAATATACGGTACTCTGAGCTATTACGGTGAAAATTGGAATATTCTCCAAGAACGTTATACTCTGTGTTTCTTATTTGAGTATGTAGCAACGCTGGGAATAATTGATGTCGCCTACATTCCACCAAATGGCGTGCGAACTAATTATGACAATCAATGGGGTACAGAGGACATAGAATTCCTCAGCCGCTACGATGGCTTATTATATGTAAGATTGAATACGCTCGGAGCTTATTGCCTGGGTGTTTCCCACAAGTATCAACCATCTCTTGTAGAAAGCCGTAACCTTTTCAAAATCATGTCGAATTTAGAATTAGCGGCGCTAGAGGAACTGACAGCAGGCGATCGCTTAATGTTAGAACTTTACACAGAACCCGTGAGCGATCGCGTTTGGAAATTAGCACAAGAAAAGCTCTTAAGCGCAGTCGAAGCCGGACACACACTTACCGCCTTCCGCGAGTTTCTGATTGCCAAAAGTGAAGAAATCCCGCAAACCGTCGAACAATTCCTATCAGACTTGCAAGAACGTACCCAAAGTTTAAAACCGCAAGGAATCGGCATGATGATTGAGTGTGCCACTCCCGCGCTAGCAGCATTAATAGCTCACGATTCTCGCACGAAAAAGTTTTGCATGCTCGCAGGCGATCGGCATTTAGTGATTCCTCTAGATGCAGAGACAAAATTTAGGAGTGCGCTGAGGAAATTGGGTTATTGTTTTGAAACGCGGAGGAGCGCGGAGGGCACGCGGAGGGACGCGGAGTAACTCTGCGTCCTTCTGCGTTTCAAATATTTATATGCCAAAATACAAAGCTAAGCTACATACAGGAGTTCCACTAATTGAAGTGGCGACACCATTGCTGCTGGATACCTTGATGTCGAATCCGCGCACAGCGCCATTGATTCTCACCCGCTTAGATGATCGCACCGCAATCGTTGCACCTGGTAAAATAGACGAATTATTGGAGCGTCTCAAAAAACTGGGGCAACTCCCCAAAGTTTTGTAGGAGGAAGTCATGGGTGTACGATTTGAAAATTATTTCACCCGCCTGACAGCGCCTCTAATCGCTGATATGGCGAAATGTTGGGGTATTGACAAAGGGTATTCCCAAAGTCAATTCAAGAACGCAATTACTCGTGCCTTAAAAGATCCACAGCAAATTCAGCGCCTAATTGCTGGGTTGCAGCCCTACGAACGGCTGGCATTAGAGATTGCCAAATCACAGGGAGGTCAGGTTTCTACTAGTATACTGGCGACCACACTACAATTGCTGGAAGTGGAGCACCCATTCAAGGTTCAATATAATAGTGATAGTGATTTTGCTCAAGCGTTGATCCGCAGAGGTATTTTTATTCCCGAAGTCAGGAGTAATACGCTTTACTACAATCCAAACTACGATTTATTAATGTCCGATGAGCGGATTCTCGCCCAAGTAGGGGAAGCAAAATTTCCTCAGATACTGCTCAAGACAACATCTTCACCGGATACTTCTTCCTATCGCCCTGCGGCAAGTGTGGTATTCTCGATTTTGGGTTTTATGCAAGCGATCGCTGACTTGGGTGGTGTCAAACTCACAAAATCGGGTACACCACAAGTTAACAGTTTCCGCAAGTTGATGAAAGCGCAACGTTGGGAAGAAACTGGCACCTTAATTGATGGCTTTTGGTTTCCGCAACCAACTGAGGGTATGGCTGCGGCTTTCAATGCTGCGAGTGTGCTGATACCCAATGACGATGAATCGATATTAGTTTTAGCGAACCCTGTGGAAGTCTTTGCCAACCGTCCGTATTTAACTCAGGTCGGTCAAATTCTGTCGGGATTTACTGTGGTTAGTAATTGGGCAGAATGGTCACCAAGCGGCTGGATTAATGTTGAGAGATACATTGAAGCCCGTCAGACCTTACTACAAGTGTTGAAGTTGTTACCACTTGATACCCAAGATTGGTATAGTTTAGACGATTTAGAAAAATTTTTGTTTGAACGGATTGGTGATCGCTTCTCATTGGTCGGAAACTTGCCTTCACCGCTACAATTTAAGAAGTTTGTTGACCAACCTGAATTAGCGCAGCGCTGGCGGGAAGAGCGACAGAAAGATTGGCAAAATCGCGAAAAACAATGGCTGCGTCAAGCTTTGGCAACATGGTTGTATTTATTAGGAATTGTTGAATTGGGTTTAACTCGCTCCGCACCTACACTACCAACAACAAAGAAAAAATCTCCTGAGTCGTTGCCACCAAATCAAACTGACGCTATTGTAAGTTTTCGGCTTACAGAATTAGGACGAGCACTGCTACATCCAGAACTGGCTTTGCACTTAGTAGAGATGACTCCACAGCCTGCTTGGATCGTGCAACCGAATTTTGAGATTTTGGTCTACCTCGATCAAGTCGCACCATCACAGATTGTCTTTCTTGATCGCTATGCCGAACGCATTGATTTACAGCAGCATACAGCCCAATATCGGTTAACTCGGGAATCTGTCTATCAAGGACTAGAGCGAGGTTCTTCACTCGAAGAATTTATCGATTTGTTACGAACAGGTGCCAAAGTTGCACTCCCGCAGAATGTTGAAATCGATATTCGCCAATGGGGTGGGTTGCGAGAACAAATCACCTTGAGACGACACACGCAGATTGTTGAATTTTCTGATTCTCAAATAATGCAAGCGGCAATGGCAAAAGGACTGAAGGGTAAAATATTAGGCGATCGCTTTATATTACTCGAAGCAAATACGCCATTAACCGATTCCTGGGTCGAGCAGCGAATAAATTATGATCGACCCCTCGCTAGTTGCTTGAGCGTTAATGAAATAGGTGAAGTAAAAACTCAAGAAGTCGCCGATTTACTGCTGGAAACACAGTTAAAGCGTTGGATGGAACCACGAGGTAAAAATTGGGCACTCACGCAAGCAAGTGTTACTCAAGCAATTCGCTCTGGAAATAAAGTCAACGACATTTTAGAATTTTTAGAAGAACGGTTGAATCATTCATTACCACAATTGCTAAAAGTTGCCTTAACTGCTTGGTCCGGTAGAGCGCCGAGTGTGGAGATGGAAGAGATTATTGTCTTACGCTGTATTAATGCCGAGGTATTCACAGCGATCGCTAAAAGTAAAAAACTGCGATCGCACTTTGCCGGACAACTTGCACCCGATATACTGCTGGTAAAACGCTCTCAACTCCAGAAACTTAAACAAGACTTAGAGTGGCTGGGGATACCAGTCGAGCAATTAACAATTCAAGATTAAACCATGTCCTACTTTCCCGAAAACGCTCTAATTATTCAAAGTGATCGCTCAGTGTTGCTAGAAGTGCATTCACCGCGTGCTAATCTCGCTAGAGAAGCGATCGCACCGTTTACAGAACTGATCAAAAGTCCCGAACATATTCATACCTATCGCCTCAGCCCTCTCAGTATCTGGAATGCACGAGCTGCCGGATTGACAATTGAAGAGATGTTGCAGGCGCTGCATGACCATGCCAAATATCCGATGCCAGAGGCTGTTGCCCAAGAAATTGCCGCCTTGGGACAGCGCTACGGACTGACGACAATTGATCGAGAGGGCGAATATTTACAACTCAAAACCACCGATGTACCGTTAGCAGAATTGTTAGTTCGTAACGAGCAGGTATCTTCCTTTTTAGGAGAACGTATTTCGCCTACGGTCTTTCGAGTTAATCCGGCATATCGAGGTGTGCTGAAACAGGGGTTGTTATCTGCAGGATATCCAGCAGAAGATTTAGCCGGTTATATTAGCGGTGATGCCCTCGCCCTGGAATTGCGAGAAACAACTCGGACAGGTTCGTCGTTCGCGCTGCGCGATTATCAAAAAGAAGCCGTAGAAGCATTTTATCAGGCAGGTGCCGTCCGGGGTGGTAGTGGAGTAATTGTTTTGCCTTGTGGCGCGGGAAAAACAATGGTCGGATTAGCCGCGATCACCTCAGTGCAAGAAAACACACTGATTTTAACCAGCAACCTCACTTCAGTACATCAATGGCGACGAGAGATTTTAGATAAAACTACATTGCCAGAAGATGCGATCGCTGAATACAGTGGTGAAGTCAAAAAAACTGCTCCCATAACTCTGGCAACATATCAAATTCTGTCCTATCGTTCCCAGCGAAATGGCGAATTTCCTCATTTTGACTTATTTAATGCTCGCTCTTGGGGACTAATTATCTATGACGAAGTACACTTATTACCAGCGCCAATCTTTCGCATTACCGCCGAACTCCAAGCCCGTCGCCGACTAGGATTAACCGCCACACTGATTCGCGAAGACGGACGAGAAGGAGATGTCTTTACCTTAATTGGACCCAAGCGCTACGATGTACCTTGGCGCGAATTAGAAGGACGCGGCTTTATCGCCGCCGCCGAATGTACAGAAATTCGAGTTCCTCAAGATGCCGAAGAACAAATGACCTACGCTGTTGCTCCCAAGCGACAACAATTCCGTATCGCTGCCGAAAATCCCCGTAAATTCACGGTGGTAAAAGATATATTGCAGCAACAAATAGGACATCGCATTTTGGTAATTGGGGAATACATTGAGCAATTAGAGACAATAGCGCACCTAACTGGATTACCTTTGATTACAGGTAAAACACCACAAAGAGAACGCGATCGCCTCTATGAAGAATTTCGAAACGGCAAGATTTTAGCATTGATTTTATCGCGAGTAGGCAACTTTGCACTGGATTTACCTGATGCAGATGTGTTGATTCAAATCTCCGGGAAGTATGGCTCGCGCCAAGAAGAAGCACAGCGATTAGGGCGAGTGTTACGTCCAAAATCCGATGGTCGCAGCGCCCAGTTTTTTACACTAGTATCGCTTCGCACTTGTGAGGAAGATTTTGCCCGCCATCGCCAGTTATTTCTCGCAGAACAAGGTTATAGCTATCAAATTCAAGTGTTGGAATGTAATGGAAGTTAGCGACATTAATCTAGTATTAAAAACCGTAACTCTTCTAGTATTAACCAGAAAAATTGACCAAATGCCATCAATTGCAACTGGGATCTGTTTAAGCGCAAATCCCTTTTTTTTAGCTACCTGATATTCTTCAGATTTAACTGGACGAGAAGACTGAGAAAAGGTTAACTGATCGTAATCGACCACGCCCGCGATTGCAGATTGCAGCATAACGAAGTTTCTGCCTTGAAGGAGTTATAGGATTTCTTCTTGAAGACTCAACAATATTCAGTAAACGTAAATAACCGGATTGTTGACGATTCTCACAATTCATCCTTACTCGTTACCATATGGCGAAGCGGGTTGGCTCGGATGTCCAACGACGCATCGACGCCTTTAAGAATTAAACCCTAAATACATGTAGAATATGATCCACTCTTTGTGTGATCTGGCTAATAGCCTCGCTGTTTCGTTTAACTGCGTCTGTGAGTGTTTTTAAATCCGCTCTCAGTTCGAGTCTTGAGCACTGTTCAGCCGCCAGGTTTGCGGACATTTTTACCAGTAGCTCTTCAATCTGGTCTAGTCTATCTAATTGCACTTGAGTCATGACGCCTCCCTCAACGGGTGAGATCCTCTTATATATAAGATCAATACACCTCAAACTACAGGATTCCGCATTTTTGTACTTAAACGCCTTGTATCTATGCCTTTAGATAGATAAGGAATCTACAATAGAAGCGAGAATGCAGTTTGCCTTCATTCTTGTTTGAAGTTGACTCATAACGATATTATTCACGCTCAGATCTTTACTCATCAAATTTATGCGCGTAGAGAGCGCGAGGGAAAATATTGACAGTGCTTGGGTAAATGGCAAACAAATTGTCAGCAATGGTAAAATTAATACAATCGCCGTTGACGAATTGTGCCAGCAACTGATTTAATCGCAGCCAATGGAGTCCAAAATGGTCCTCTTAAATTCCAAATCGAAAAATACTATTGCTCCGTGATGGATTTGCCCCAGGCAAAAGGATATTTATAATTAGTCCTCATCGCCACATTTCTTCCTCGATGTTCCCTGCTGTCTTTGATATTGATTATGTTACGACTTACAGAAATAAAGCTCCCACTAGATCATCTTGAAAGTGAGATCAAGACCGCCATCCTCAAAAAGCTGCAAATCAAGGAAGAAGATCTGATCAGCTATTCCATATTCAAGCGCAGCTCTGATGCTCGGAAAAAAGACGAAATCGTCCTGGTCTATATTCTCGATGTAGAAACAACTCAAGAGAATCATCTCCTCCAGCGCCTGAAAAAAGATCCTCATGTGATGTCCACACCAGACACAAGTTACCGCCTTGTGGCACAAGCCCCTAGCCATGTGGCGACAAGACCTATTGTCATTGGTACAGGACCTTGCGGCATATTCACGGCTTTGATGCTAGCGCAAATGGGTTTTTGCCCAATAGTTTTAGAACGTGGCAAGGCAGTACGCGATCGCACTGCTGACACTTTTGGTTTCTGGCGTAAAAAAGAAGTACTTAACCCAGAATCCAACGCCCAATTTGGGGAAGGCGGTGCTGGCACATTTTCTGACGGTAAACTCTACAGCCAGGTGAAAGATACCAAGCACTACGGACGCAAAGTGCTCACCGAACTTGTCAACGCTGGAGCCTCACCAGAAATCCTGTATGTAAACAAACCTCATATCGGCACCTTCAAACTCGTTGGCATCGTCGAAAAGATGCGTGCTCAGATACAATCACTAGGTGGCGAAATTCGCTTTCAAAGTCGGGTAGAAGACATCGACATCGAAAAGGGAAAAGTGCGTGGAGTTACTCTCGCCAGTGGAGAATACATCCGCAGCGATCATGTTGTCCTCGCCATTGGTCACAGTGCCAGAGATACCTTCCAAATGCTCTTAGATCGCGGAGTCTACATAGAGCCTAAACCCTTCTCAATTGGCTTTCGCGTCGAACATCCTCAACCTCTAATCGATCGCAGCCGTTTCGGCACACAAGCAGGTCATCGCCTCTTAGGTTCTGCCGATTACAAACTAGTTCACCACTGCTCAAATGGTCGTTCAGTCTATAGTTTCTGCATGTGTCCAGGTGGGTTGGTAGTCGCCGCAGCTTCAGAACCAGGACGAGTCGTCACCAATGGCATGAGTCAATATTCGCGCAATGAGCGCAATGCTAACAGTGGTATTGTCGTAGGGATCACACCCGACGATTATCCGGGTCATCCGCTAGCTGGGATGTACTTTCAACGCCGTTTAGAAGAGCGGGCATTTGAGTTGGGCGGTGGCACTTATGATGCACCTGGACAACTAGTAGGTGATTTTATCGCCAATCGACCCTCAGAGAGGTTAGGCACAGTTAAGCCGTCTTATGAACCAGGAGTTCATTTAGGTGATTTGAGTTCGAGTCTGCCAGATTACGCGATCGCGGCGATTCGTGAAGCACTTCCTGCCTTCGAGAAACAAATCAAAGGATTTGCGATGAATGATGCAGTTTTGACCGGCGTGGAAACCCGCACTTCCTCCCCCATCCGCATCAAACGCAAAGAGGATTTCCAAAGTATGAATACAGAAGGTCTCTATCCTGCTGGCGAAGGAGCCGGATATGCAGGCGGAATTCTCAGTGCTGGCATCGACGGTATCAAAGTCGCCGAAGCAGTTGCCTTAAACATACTCAAAACCGAAGTTAAAGTATAAGTTTTCCCAACAGGTGTGACAAAGCTGATAGCCAGTGATTAACTGGCTATTTTTTATACTTAAATTTATTTTCACAGAGCTTATACTTAAGAGAGTAAAGGCTGTGATCTACTGTTAATATGAGTTTCAGCTAGTTAATTCCACAACAAAGCATATAAGTAATTGTTCTCATTACAATGGGCTGCTGATCGCCATACGTATTGACTACCATTCAGGAGACTAATTTGTTTGCCAAGAAATCAATAGCAGGTTTACTGCAAGAAGCAACAGATACCAATACGCCATCTCTAGAGCGAACTCTGGGTCTGTTTGCCTTAATTAGCTTAGGAATTGGATCAATTATTGGAGCAGGTATTTTTGCGATCACAGGTCAAGTAGCAGCGAATCATACAGGACCGGCGATTGTACTTTCATTTATATTTGCGGCAATTGGGTGTGCCTGTGTGGGACTCTGTTACGCTGAGTTTGCCTCCCTTATTCCTGTAGCCGGTAGTGCTTATACCTATGCTTATGCTACTTTAGGCGAATTGTTTGCTTGGATCATTGGCTGGGATTTAGCTTTAGAGTATATATTTAGTGCTTCAACAGTGTCTGTAGCGTGGTCAGGTTATGTAGTAAGTCTGTTGCACGATGTTGGGATTACCCTTCCACCGTCCCTATCTCAACCTCCTTGTAATGTGCCAGCAATGGTTTTAGTAGCATTAATTACCTGGCTACTAGTACAGGGTATTCGCAAATCCACTGATTTTAATAATATAGTAGTCGCCGTTAAAGTCCTGGCAATCTTTCTATTTATTGGTTTTGGGATTTTTTGTATTAACACTTCGTATTGGCAACCCTTTATCCCAGAAAACACCGGCGAGTTTGGGGTGTTTGGCTGGAGTGGCATTTTTCGAGGAACCGGGATTATTTTCTTCGCCTATATTGGTTTCGATGCTTTGGCAGCTGTCAGCCAAGAAGCCCACAAACCACAACGCGATATCCCAATTGCGATGTTGATCGCCTTGTTGATTTCAACCATCTTATACATTGCCGTTAGCCTAGTGCTGACCGGAATTGTTCCCTATCACCAACTAAATGTCCCCGACCCAATGGCAGTTGGGGTGAATGCGATGGGAAGCGGATTTCGTTGGCTACGACCTGTAATCAAAATTGCCGCAATCGCCGGTCTGAGTTCAGTAATTTTAACTTCTCTCATGGCTCAAGCCAGAGTGCTTTACAGCATGGCAAAGGACGGATTATTACCTGCAACCTTTACCCAACTACATCCCCAATTCAAAACACCCTATGTGGCAACAATTGTTTCAGGTGTGATTACCATGATTCTGGCTGGGGTCTTACCCATACAGGTTTTAGGTGAACTAGTCTCGATTGGCACATTGTTTGCCTTCTTTATGGTAGCGATCGCGGTACTAGTACTACGTCACACCCAACCCGATTTACATCGCCCATTCCGCACTCCCTTCATGCCTTGGATACCCTTGCTAGGAGCCTTAAGCTCAGGTGTGCAAATGTTCTCGTTTTCAGTGAATAACTGGCTACGCTTATTATTGTGGCTGTTGATCGGGTTAGTGATTTACTTTGCCTATGGACGCGATCGCAGTGTATTACGCCTGCAAAATCAACAAAAAACTGAGTCGAGCAACTTCTTAATTTGATAGTGTTCTTAAATTTATAAACTTGCTATTGACTATCTATTTTACTAAGAATACTGAGCTTGATGGGTAACTTTTCCACCTCTGGAATTATTGTTTCCACCTCTGGAATTATTGTTTCCACCTCTGGAATTATTGTTTCCACCTCTGGAATTATTGTTTCCACCTCTGGAATTATTGTTTCCAGCAGAGAATTCCATTTGGAAAAGGTGAAAGTTGATGAGCATGTTGTAAATTATTCACACCTATAGCCAAAATATTCCACACCTGAAGTAGAAACACTTTTATTCCATTGATATCTTGTAAGAATATCAAAGAAATAGAGCTATGTTGAAAGTTTTTGCTGACCGAGGTGAGACATTTACAGATATTGTTTGCGTAACTAATAACCAAGCGGCCCAATACGGTTCAGTTAGTCGTAAATTCAGGTTCTGTAGGGGCGCAAAGCTTGCGCCCTAGCCTAGGCTGTTGACTCTATACCGTTTTCGGGGATAAAAGTTCATGCAATATATTTGATAGCTAATTGGAGCAAAAGCTTACTTAATATAGGTTTTGCGTTTACACAAAAGTTGTATAAACTACAAATGGGAAAATTCCATCAAAATCAACAGCCGACCTATAAGGCTTTGCGGACTGTATATGCCCAAGTTTGTAATCAGATTTTCAATGATAATGACTCGGACAATGTTCTTTACCTCGCTCAAATCCTAGGGCACGGGAGAGGAGACCTAATATCGGGCAACAATATCACCGATATGCTCACACCCCAAAGTTACAATAGCGGTTTTCGGGTAGCAGAGGTTGAGCCGAGATAAGGGCTAGAACAAAAATCGAGGCTGAAAACCCTCGATTTTTCTATTTATAACAGCGTTAAGTACAACAAAGTAGAGAATTATTAAACCTATGTAAAATAGTCGTTAAGAGCCTTAATTTCCGAGATTTTAAGTATCTCGGCTTAATTTTGTATAGCCGTGACGAATCTCGGTTTAACTTCTAGCTAGTTGGATACCGACCATTCGCCAATCGCTAATTTTTTGATATCAGGAAACAAATTTATAACACCTCAGATATACCATCGAAAGGTTTGATGAAAAAGAGAGTGCAAGCACTTCCATTTTTGTAAGTAGTATTGCGTCAAAAATAAAACTATAAGGCTCTTCAGTTCTTGGTATGCTAAACATCAGTTTTTACAACCCGAAATAGTTGCTCGTCAAGGCTTTGAGCATTTTTAACACTAAATCGGCGGACAATTTACTTAAAAATCTGGAAATCTTTCTCAGGCAAGAGTTTCAGGTTGTGGGAAGAGAATTTAGCATACTATCTACTGAAGAGCCATTTTTAGTTTCTCGTATAATTACTAATGCTTGGTGAAAAAGCTCAATAGAGCGGGTATAATTTTCTTGTTCATTATCAAGCCATGCCATGTTCACTAGGGTACGCAACTCGCCATCTTTATTTCCCAGTTCTCGATTTAATGTTAAGGCTTGTTGGTAAGATTGCAAAGCACGGGAATACTCTCGTATATCAGTGTAAACTTTCCCGGTTCTAAATAATGTATATGCTTCCCTAAATCTATCTTTCGCTTCTTTGTGAATTGCCAAAGCTTGCTGTAAAGTTTCCAAAGCCTTAGAATATTGCTGCTGAAAGTTATAAGTGATTCCTATATTACTTAGCGTTTTACCTTCGCCAACTTTATCTTTTACTTCTCTACGAATTGTTAAAGCTTGTTGATAATATTCTAAGGCTTTGGAATATTCATTGAATCCTCGGTAACTGCTGCCAATATTGTCAAGGGTTTCGCTAATTCCTGTTTTATCTGCCAACTGCTGACGAATTGTCAAGGCTTGTTGCAAGGTTTTTAACGCTTGGGTAGGTTGATTTAAACCGTTGTAAGCCTCTCCCATATTATTGAGAGTTGTAGCTTCCCCTGCTTTATCGCCAAGCTTCTGCCTTATTTCCAATACCCGTTGATATGTTTCCAGTGCCTTTAGATAATACCCTTGCCGATATTGCTGGATACCTTCAAGGAATAAGCGCTCGCCATTAGCTTTTTCTGTTACAGGCGAAATGGATTGAGCTACAGCGGTCAAGTCAGCCTGGTGAATCAGGGCGATAGTTGAGGGTGTTACAACAGCCAACATTAAGCTCAAAAATATCAATCGAGGGTGCATTTGCTCTTTCTCTCCCAAGAAAAATTAACCAGCGGTAATCAACGCGTAGACTGAACTACTTATACGCATAATCGCGGAGTGATTTTATAGTATTTATTACAATACTAACGGTCACTGCGATCGTGTAGATTTCGTGAACTGATGTAATATCTTTCTGAGCTACCGGAGGTTATGCAATTTTTCGGGATAAATTTTTGACTCTAGCTTGTGTCTGAGAAACGGGTTTCTACGGAGTTGCTAGGGTGAAGGGCTGTACCAGGCTTATTTGACTTGCATACTGGTTAGCGATCGCTCTGATCACAGGTTGGCAAACAAAGGCTAACTCTTTTAATTTGCATAGAGGTATTAGCGAAAATAATAATGACAAATCGACACCAACGTGCTCACTAAAATGTAAATTTTTCCCAATGGGGTGATTTACTTTACTCTCTGTAAGAGAATTACGTATAGCTTTTTGTCGGTATCGCCCCACCGCGTTAGTAGTAAGTAATATTCACCTCACCGTTATTCAGTGCGGATGCGTCGCTGCCATATAACGATCTCCTGACTAAGTGAGTCAATAGTTAATAGGTTAACGCTATGCAGCGTGAGGCTATCTTGAAAAAAGGGTTTAGTTAAATAATTTGTGTAATCAGAGCTTAAATTTTATCTGCTTAGAATAATTTACGGTGCAATTATATTATTAAACGCGGATTTCTAATACCTGTTGGTAGGTTGAGAGTGCTTGAGGGTACTGTCCGAGGCGATATTGCTGGATACCTTGAAACGGGTTTCTACGGAGTTGCTAGGGTGAAAGGCTGTACCAGGCTTATTTGACTTGCATACTGGTTAGCGAGCGCTCTGATCAGAGGTTGGCAAACAAAGGCTAATTCTTTTGTTCTGCAAGATGGTATTACAGAACACAGGAAAGAGAATTTGGATAACTAAAAACATGTAATTTATTCTTCATGGGCTATAAAGATATCGATTGTGATTAATTGCACCATCATTTATGTCACTTTCTACAGGGTTTGCACCCAAATCCCAAATTGAAGTGGATTTATTAACAATAATTATTCTTTCTTCTTGTTTACTAATTTCAACTTCCAGGCTATTCTCTGATGGTTTTTCAGGAATTAAAATCTCTTGTTCTGTCTCTTCGATTTTCATAATTAATTACCTTAAATATCAAGCGTAAATTTCACTGTTACTGTTGTTGTTCATAGCGTTGTTGGATGTGGTTATCAATTATTTTTTTTCGCACATCGCGATCTGACAAATCACTCGTTCCTTCCAACAACTGTTCAGGGTAGCCACCCATTCGCTCCAGAACTGTTTGACGAGGCTGAAAAGAATGCCAGCGATCGTAAAGTAGTTGCTTAATGAGGTCACTGCTATTCATTTTCTCCTGAGCCAGGATTTCGACTAGATATTTTTCTGCCTCAGTATCTAGATTGATATTCAACATAGGTACTCTCGTTTGCGATTCTTCGCTGCAATAATCACACAATGCACTCTTATTAGATGGTATTTCGGATAGTTCAATCTTACCGTGTTTATAAAATTCTTCAACAGCCTTCAACATTACTACTTACAAGAGCGATCACGTTACTTCATGGCACAAATATAGCTTTACGAGCGATCGCGAACCATCAGCCTATGCCTTCGATCAGCTTTCACAAAAATTGCCCCAGCTTTTCATCGTTTGTTGACACTTAATGACACTACAGGTGGTGCTATAATAGTGTCATGTCTCAAAGTTGTCCTTGAAGAGGTGATGACATCGGCTGAGTTGGTCATAAAATTGGCATCTTAAAGAAGTTGACTATGAGTCGTTTAACAGTTCGATTACCGGAAACACTCCATCAGCAGTTGGCTCATTTAGCTGAAAGTGAAGGCATTTCTCTGAATCAATACATCGTTTACGCCCTAACTAAACAAGTCACATTAACCTACTCAATTCAGAGAGTATCAGAGGAAGCGATTACGGAGCAAAAGCATTGTTTCACAGCATTACGGCAGAAGCTAGGACAACTTTCTCCCTCAGAAATCGAATTAATTCTAGCGGAACGCGAAAAAATTATGCGGAAAGCAAGATAGTAAGGCAATTGACCGTCTTCAACAACGAATACGTGAACGCACAACAATGTAAGTTTTTTTTTGGCTGAGGCTTTATCGCACTATAAGTTTGCCAAATAAAGGAGCAGAATTTATGACAGTTGATGCAGAGATTATACAAACACTGGTAAAAATGCCAGAACCTCTGAAAACAGAACTTTGGAATTATATTCAGTATTTAATTGAGAACTACTCGAAAAATGTATCTCAGTTGCAATCTTGTCAAAAAAAACGTCGAGTAGGTATACTAAAACATACTTTTATTTTACCATTACCGAATGATTTTGATGAGCCGCTGGAAGATTTTAAGGAATATATGGAATGAGTTCATTTTTTTTAGATAGATACACCGCTTGATGCCTATTCTATTCAACGGTTGTGGACATGACGGGTTGTAGACGTACACAGCGTGTGCCCTTGAACCGGGGTCAGCGCGGGAATATTGTTACCCGAACCGTATTAAGTTGAGTAGAACAAATGAAGTTACCAAATAATAGTTAGCAGCCCTGATGCAGTAATGTTTTGGTCGTAAGTTAAGAGTGCAACAGCCTCTCCTTGACTTTCTATGAAAAGTGCAGTTGCTACAATTTGTCGGTCGTGCATTTCCCTAATTGCCAAAAGACCAATAGTCTTCTCAATTACATCTTTATTCAATGGATATACATATGCACGAGGGTCGGCATTAACAAAAGTAAGTAAACTCACAACAGAAGGAATCGACGTTCGTCCGTGTTCAACAATCCAAACAGCTTCAGCTAAGGCAGTAGCAGGTATTACTAATTTACTTGTCGGTTCAGAAAGGATATTTTTCGCATTACTTCCTAAACGCGCATTTCCTTCCAGAAACCAGATCAATGCATGAGTATCAATAACATACTTCATCTTTGCCTACGACCAGTTTAAACCGTCATCGATACCGCTATGAAACTCCGCTATTTGAAAATCTTTCTCTGTAGATTGATTTGCAGCAGCAAACATCCCGAAATACATCATTTGCGGAGTTATTTCTGACGTATCTTCTAAAAATGTCACAATCACACGACTTTGGACAATATCAGATGGGACTTCGGATAGTTCAATCTTACCGTGTTTATAAACGCCTTCAACAGCCTTCAACATTACTACTTACCTCGCGATCGCTTTACTTTAATTATGAAATGCTATCTACTTTTACGCATAGCGCTTCACTGCACAAATATAGCAAAAGAGCAAGCGCTCTGCATTAGCTTTCTGTGATACAGGCGAAACAGATTGAGTGAGAGCCGGAAGTTTCGCTCTTTGAACCAGGACAAGCCTATTTCCATTGGTTGCCGACGCTTGTTGTTTATACATTCAATATTAGCAGTCACTGAAATGTAAACCAAAAAATTGCATAACCTCGCTCGCGTCAGAAATATAACAACTCAGATATCTTTGAGGAGTGATGATGACGATGAGACGTTTACTCTCTAGCCTTTTACTGGCAACCTTTCTGGGTAGTAGTGCCGCTGTGTACTGGATGCTCAAGCCTGCTCATGCCCAAAATAATCAAGAGCTATTTTATACATTTTTTGGTAAAAAAATTGCGCTGACTGAGCAGCCGGATGCGATCGCAGTCAGTTTCAAAAAGTTTCGCAGCCGTGGAAAGCCGTTGTATCTACGACTACAAGACGATTTAGCAGGCGGAAGCAGCACACGGGGTGGACGTGGTGCAGGTTCAACAAGCGCTGCAAATTCAGAAATTGAAGTTAAATCTTTGGGCGAACAGTATGCGATCGTTAAACTTGCATCAAGCGAGTTGAAAACTCAGGTCACGCAAAAAATCCGCCAACAGCAATACGTTGAATCCACACTGCCAATCCTGTCACGCCCAGCCAGTGCATCCTCAGCACCATCAAGTATTATTTTACCGAATGAAATCTTAGTCAGCTTTGCCCCCAACCTTTCGGAAGGAGAAATCAACACGCTACTCAATCAGCAGAAACTTGAGATGGTTCGCAAATTGCGGTTTACGAAAAATCGTTATATTGTCAAATCTCGTGACGTTAATGGGACGGCGATTCTGAATGTTACCAACCAATTGAATCAAGTCGCAGGTATTCAATCGGCGACGCCCAACTTTATTCAATCCTTACCGCACGACTTGCAACTCCAAGCTCAGCAAGCGCGAACAGATAACCCTACCGAATCAATTCCCACACTCCTAACTACTTTACCCAAACTCACAAATGTTCCTTTTCCCAGTAACTTGCTTTCGCTGGAATGGCATCTCAACAGCACTCCTCGACGTGGCAATAGTTTACCACGCACCGATGTCCGAGCTACAGAGGCTTGGAAACAAAGTCATAGTGGCGAGCGCGTTGTTGTCGCAGTGATTGATAGCCTAATTCAATGGGATCATCCCGATCTAGCGGCAAATATCTACACATTGCCACCTGGTACACCCGATGCTATGCCTGGTGAAACCCACGGCTGGGATTTTGTCAAAAACAGCCCCGACACCCGGATCGGCGATGAAGAAATGGCAGAACTTCAGCCAGCGTTTCGCAACTCGTTTGAACTGACCACCGCAGAGATCCTCAAAACTTATCCTCGTGAAGCGGAAGCAATTGCCAGCAAACGTCCTAAATGGTCTCCAGATGAAATTGCCCGATACATTCGCAATTATATTCAATCAGAGGTAGCAAGTCAGTTTCACGGTACATGGTCATCAGGTGTAATTGCTGCACGACCGAGTACTGCTGATGGTATTGCCGGTGTTGCACCGAAAGCCACTATTTTACCGATTCGCGGGATTGGTTTAAATGGGAGGATCTCACCTGAGACTGAAATTGAAACAATTGCCTATGCAGCGGCTCGTAAAGTAGATGTGATCAACATGAGTTTTGGTGGTTCACTACCCAGTCAGGACGTAGCGAATGAGATTTTCTCTGTATTAGATGAGCATCCCAATTTGGTAATGGTAGCATCAGCAGGGAATGAAGATGTCGATGGCGTTTCCTTTCCCGCAGCAGTTCCGGGTGTGCTGTCGGTGGGTGCAACTAATTTGGATGGACAGAGAGCACCTTATAGCAGCTATGGTCAACGCTTAGATGTAGTTGCGCCTGGTGGAGATACCTCGAAGGCGAGCAGTCGCGGCATTCTGACAACAGGCGGTACTTGGATGCCAGATTGGTGGCGGGGAGTAACACAGCCTCCTGCTAAGGGTAACTGGGGATGGGGTACGGTATTAGATCCTCGTGGTCGCTATGTGCAAGTGCAGGGTACGTCTTTTTCGGCACCAGTGACTTCTGGGGTAGTAGCGTTGATGAAAAGCGAAGATCCAGAGCATCATCTCAACCGCGATCGCCTGCTCAACATCATCAAAAAAACCTCTAGCTACAATGGATTAACAATTTCTAAGGCTGATGCCAATCGCTATCGACTGCAAGCCGGGACAGGAGTTAATAATCCTCAATTACAAATTCCTCGTCCTTCAGGTGTGTATAAGCCAGCACCTATAGTATCTGCACAACAGTACTATTTTGGTAGTGGTTTAATCAATGCCGAAGCTGCTGTGCAAGCTGTAAAAGAGCAACACTGATGACGAGGAATTGTGCTTTTGCCTGGTATGATTACCTTACTCAAATTGTGTCAGGCAGAGAGCATAATGGAGGATACATCAAAATACTGGACGCTGGTTCGGCTGAATGGATTTGGCGGATATCGGGTAGATGAGCTGGCAATTGCCCGTGCTTATTTCTCTCAATTACCAGATTTGCTCCCTGAAGAGCCAAAAAATCCCATCCTCACACAATTGTTTCCGAAATATCAATTAGGAAATGCCGCAGCGGAGTTGTGTCTTCGCTGTTTTATTTCCCATTGCATTTTGCAAGAATGTCAATCTTTAGTGCGGCAGTTTGGTAACTATTACCACTTTGATATATCAGACTTGTTGCCGTATGTGCTTGATGATGATGGTTTGTTAGCTAACAATTATGTACCTCTAGCCTACCAGATTTTACAAAGCTTCAATCCGGCGACATCCTCGCTCAGCAATTGGACAGGGCGTTTAGTGAGGCAAAACGCTGAACTTAACCGCTTTTTTATGGAACAGGGAATTTATCTTATTAGTGATTGGGCGATTCTTAATGACACAAAGCCGGAGAAACTCCGGCGAGTCTTGATAGAATTTTATCAATGGGCTTCAGCTCCCTCAGAGCAAGCAGCCTTGATTCTGGAAAGTTATCGCTTGGTTTATTTAAGCGATCGCATCGCCCAAGGAGCAAAAGGTAAATGTACAGACCCGACTCCAGACCAACTGCAACGCATAGCCAGCGCTCTCCACACCAAATCGAATCAAACCCTCTCACCAGAAAGTATATTTAATCAACTACAACTTCTGGCGAAAAAATTACGACAATACCGTCTAGAACGTTATCGCTCAAGTGCTCAATCCATAGATATACCAGAAATCTCTCGCGAAGCTGAACAACAGCTTAACTCTAGGGAATCAGAGACTGATGAAGCGCAACAATTTTTACACGCTTATCGTCCTCAATTTCTCGCCTGCTTAGATGCGGCTTTAGAAAAAGTTGTTAGCGATCGCTTAACCAAATTCAAAACCACAACTCAAGCTACGCAATTTTACACTGCACTACAACTGTTCCACTGTCTGCGCCTGACCATGACGGCAATTGCCGAACATCTGAATTTACCTCGCCAAGATAGTGTCTCTCGACTGCTGAAAGTAAAAGACTTGCGAACTGATGTGCGGTTGCATATGCTCCCTTGTCTCAAGACCTATGTATTAGAAGTAGCACAGGAATACACCCCAACTCGGTTACAGGGATTCGATGAGCAAATTGAGACGGCTTTAAGCGAACAGATTGAACAAATCATACTTGTGGAGACGAAACAAGCGCAAACGGCAAGAAACTATCTTACAGGTAGCTTGTTTTCGGAACGATTATGTGCATACCTCGACCGTGAGAACACAATCAGATCATCCTAAATTTAAAACTGTATGGTAAATCATGTTACAACATTTCGATTTTGAACCAATATTAGCAGAGACGATTGAACTTGCGGCGGAGGCTCAAGAGCGATCGCTTAATTTGAGTCAAACCATTGACGCTCAACATCGCTGGCAATCGTATCTCGTGATGTTGGCATTTGAAGGTTTTGTCACTTGGCTACAGCAGCGTTCTACACCAATCGCCTTGAACCGACAACGAGCAACACTGCTTCAGCCTGAGGGAGTCGATACACCAGCAGCAATCAACCATTTTTACATGAATCAGTTTCATATTTGTGTGATTGTGACTGACAGTGATGTGGAAGATACGATCGAGTTGCCAATGGGTGTTGTTGATGCTAGCCAAATGGCGCATTTTTATGTCGCGATCGCAGTCTATGAAGAACTGCAACAGATTTCCTTGCATTCGTTTTTGCGGTGCGATCGCCTAGTTGAATACCGCAATCAACATGAATCAATTACGACATCGCATCAAATACCAGTATCCTTATTTGAAACAGATTTCGATCGTTTACTGTTATATCTAACAGGTCTAGAACCGAGGATGCTGACGCTACCGACGGTTACATCAACCACATTCCGCCTCAAGCAATGGCTAGTCCAGTCCGCTGTTCAAGCTAGGACTTGGCTAGATCAAGTAGCCGATGATCTGGCGTGGACTTTATTTTCACCAGATTTAAGTGTCAGTGAAATGCGCTCAACTGCAACCAATGAAATAGCAGCAATTTTAACTGAAATTCAACGCAATGGACTCAGCATTCCCGCCAACGCCCAAGCT
>Ga0209512_1001106_pt1 | contig 35838 bp, 30 predicted proteins | sample frozenSSSSmetaG_FD_184142 | JGI IMG/M metagenome (GOLD analysis project Ga0209512, IMG submission 184142) | Glacier valley bacterial and archeal communities from Borup Fiord, Nunavut, Canada, to study Microbial Dark Matter (Phase II) -... | ecosystem: Environmental > Aquatic > Freshwater > Ice >...
AAATTTAATCAATAAGTTAATGAGATTAAATCGCAATAAGCAGAAGTATTATCAACGAGGTCTCAGGGCAAGATCGCTTATCAAGTCGGTATTCTAGCTATTGTTGTCACCCCCTCAGATTGCGAATATAATCATCGAAGTATGTTGCGTAATTGCCACCATCAACAAAGCCTCCTCTAAATGGCGATACTATTCGGTATGAATCCTGAACCAAAGATTGAAACTCAAGTGGCACAGTTTTAACGTATTCACTAAATAAAGCACTCCTTGATTCAGTGATGCCAACTTTTTTTGAGCCATCAGCTGCGATTAATTCTAGGGTCATGGGAAATCCAAACTGGTCTACTTGAGTAGTATTGACATAGCAACCTGTATTATCAATAGTAAACTCTACAAAATCAAAGTAAACGTCTACATTGGGATCGGATGGATTAGCTGCATCTGGACTAACAAGATCTTGCCCATTATTAACAACTCTAAGATACATTGGCGAACCCAAACTAATATAAACTCTACCCCACGACATAGGTGGAACTTCTATCTCAGAAATCTCATTGAGAGTATACAAATAATTACACCAGTTTTGCCCATTTTTAGTGAGATGATCTGGTGCATCATTATCGCTGTCATTACATGTAATTAAGTTACCGCTTTTATCGACGTGACAAAACTGACCTGATGCATTTTTACCAGTAATTGCAAAGTAAATCTGGTCTGATGAGTATTTCTGGTTTGTATTGTTGATCAATGAAAATTTCATGATGTTCTTCCTAATTGAATAGGTTTGTTAAATTATCTGGAAGGGAATGTTTTCCGTTGAGGGCTATAGTTAAACCTTCTGTGTATACTGACCTTGATCATTGAGATACCAAAGACCGTAGTGTCCCTCAGCCCCATTCTGTCCTTGCCAAGGAGGATCTTGCGTGTTCTGGTTGCTTTTCCAAGGTTCGTCAATTGCCTCAAACAAGTAGGTGATTACACCTTGCTGTGATGCCCATTTATCGATCGCCTCAAAGTATGCCAGGAGGTTATTCACATTGTTATCTGTGTTGTTGAAGCTAACTCCTTCTGAAGGCCACCCAGTCTCGCCAATCATTACCTCGCATTGTGGGTTGATTTCAGCAACTGCTGATTTGATTGTATTGAAAGCTTCGCCTACCCCATTCACAGTATCTTGGGGAGTAGGTATGTTTGAACCCGGATAAAGATTGCACTGAATAAAATCGCAGTTTTGAATCAGTGTCTTCAGCTCGTTGTAAAATGGGCTACTTGGATTGGTAATATTTCCAAAGGTATTTGAGCGGACGCCAACTTTGAGATTGAGGTTGTGAGCATTCTGCTGATTAGCTACAATCATTGTGTTGACTGCATTAGTTGTTTGGGCGTCAACGACATATTCATTAGTAAAAACCAATGAAGTTACCGTGTTAGAAAATACAGCGTTTGCTGCACTAGCCGCAGAAAATGCCGCTTCAATTTCTGCCTGTTGCAATTCTGGATTCGACTGCTGATAAATACCCTGAGCTACTTCAATAGTGACTTGACCGTGAACCTGATTTAACTGAGCCGCAGCTCCTGCAACATGGCAGCTAGAATCAACCTGATCCCAAGGCGTTGTTGGTGAGTAGAACCCGGAATACCCCATACTGTATGTACTAATTTTAGTAAACTGGGGTGCAATGACCTCTAACATACTCACAATATCTTGCTGGCTGTAAGAGTTCCACTGTGGAGTTGTAGCATTTGGAGGTGTTCCTGTCCAACGACCAACATAAGGTTGAAAAGCAACGCCAAGAAATTGAGACATAGTGATACCTTAAATTAAAAAATGAGTGGAGTTAAGGCGGTTGATCAACCCGAGGGTTGACGACACTGACTAGTACTAACATCAAAAAACGGGGCGGTTATCACTTCACGTCCTACAGGTGGATCAATCTCGACTTCGACAGGTTGTTTAGGTGTCCAGGCTTTTTCACACTGCAAAACCTCATTTGGATGAGTGTCATTGCTATCCACCCAAACATCGATTTGATTAGCAACGCACGTCGCACACTCATCTTCCACAATTAAGTACTTTTTCAGATAAGGAACGTACATTTTTGTACCAGGTGACCAATTTCCTCCATTCTTTTCAGTCATGATCGCCACTGTCACCGGATCTTCGTAAGTTCCAGTTCCACCTGCAATTTGGTGAATTTGAGGATAGGCGATTGTAGTACTAGGTGGGTCATTGTCCGGATAACCATAAAGGGTCAATGTCAGTAATATTGGCTCGCCTTGTGTCTGTAACGACTCTACAGACCCTTCCACAAAGTCAAATGCTGTGACTTGCTTCACACCTAGATTGATTGCTTCAGAGATAGTATCCACGAAAATATCGATTATTTCACCCTTGATTGCTGTGCCTATATCTAGAGCTTTGGCACGCACAGAAGTCCCATCCCACAGCGTTAAAGTAAACTCTGTAAGCATAGGAATTATATCTGGATCAATAGCGCACTGAAGAAGCCCTGAGCCGCTAAGCGCTTCTAGCAAGGTAGCTCCAGAAATGCCTGAGGCTGGTAAATGACCTTGAGTTTCTTCACGGCTGTAAAAGGTAGCTTTTAGATTTAATGGGGCATTAGGAATTGACATTGTTTTTGCCTATGAATTGGTGAGTTTAAGTCGGTTGAAAGTACTAAACAGACGCTATTATCAGAGCAGAAGAGACTCCATTTTTTATCTCTTCTGCATTAAGAACTTCAACTTTTAGTCACTGATAGGACAATCAGACACAGGAATTTGCCTGGTTTGACCATTCCTGCTGAACGGTATAATCTCCGACTTTCTTCACTTTCCAAGCGCAAATATCACCAATCTCGCCGTTGGCGTCATCATACCAACCTTGTCCAGGAATCGGGTCTGTAATTGCTTCGCACAGTTCATGCGAACTTGTTGTAGTCAACGCATCCCAGGACGATAATCCACCAACACAACCAGGACAATCGGCAGCGGGCATAACAGCGTAAAAGATTGTATTCTGAGCCGGAATCGCAGAATGGTAGCCGCAGAAATTTTGGCATGAGCTATTGTCACCTGATCCTACCCGCACGCCCGGTGGTAGATAAACAAAATAAAGCGTGTTGGAAGTAGGTTGAGGAACCGAGTTATTAGCAATCTGCTGCTGAAGCATCTGCTGAATATCCTTATCTTGGACTTCATTTCCCAATGGCACATTTGTGACGGTGACTGTACCAATGTGCTCACCCTGACCAATAGTTTGCCCATTAACGCTGTTGGGCAAGAAGGGGAACAGAAGGATGAGGAATGACTATTGTAGGGTTAGGACGCAATACTTTTTCTAGTCCTCTTACAGCTTGTTGTGCGATCGTGATAAACTCCACTCCGTTCTGTTGCAGTTGCGGAATGGCTTGGTCAATTGCTTGTAGGGTCTGATCTGAGGTAAGAACGCCATCATGACACAAAATGACATCTCCATCTTTTGCAGATAGCAAGGTTTGGATAATGGAATCGACTCCTGGGCCTGTATAATCCTTTGTATCAGCCGTCCAAAGAATAGGACCAGTAAGTCCTGCTTGGGCTGCTAACCCATTCACGCGATCATCTGTTTCACCCATTGGAGGGCGGAAATATGTTGGGGTCTGTCCGGTTGCATTCTGGATTGCTGTGTTAGTTTTAGTGAATTGTTCAAGCACAGCATTATCATCTAACGTAGGTAGAGATGGATGATTATAAGTATGGTTGCCGATAAGATGACCTGCATCTGCTATTTGCTTAGTCACGTCTGGCAATGCATCAACATTTACGCCAATGCAAAAGAAGGTTGCTGTCACATTATACTTTTTCAGAACATCCAGAAATTGTGGTGTCAGGCTGGGATTACCAGGATTTGGACCGTCATCAAATGTGAGTGCAATTCTCATAATTGTCTCCTTGAGATTTTGTTGGGTTTGCAATGTTATGGATGGAACTCAATTCACGAACATCATTGGTTGAATAAATGTTTTCGCAATCGAGGATGAAACATGATTGAGTAAACTATTGATAAAGACTGTGTTATTTCTTTGCAACATAGCCTTCTACTATTTACTCGCTTCAAAAGAACCTCTTTTATCTAAACTCGGGTAGATTATTTACAAAATTTTTTTGTATCCGCTCAATAAATCGGGGTGGACTACCAGTTAGGGAACGATTTTGCGTCATTTGAGGCAAGGCAGTTGAGCGGTTTACCCCGGATTATTGAGCGGATACACTTTTTTTTGCAAATAGTGCAACTTAGTTAGCCAAGCTATCAAATCTTCATTTGGGGAATTCAAAGTTGCTGAAAGCTTGAGTTAGCAGGCTTTCAAAGATTATATTTCTTCTTTCAGAAATTTATCAGCGGATTAATGCATAAATTCAAGTGACCTGTACCAATAAAACATTAACCGCAACAGTTCGGTACTGTTGGTTTTAGAGGAATTTTATGGATTAACCCTATCTTCCTCACATCTGCGGTCTTCTGAAATCCCAAATTGCCCATAATATAGAAAAATTATGAGTAATTTCCTTATAATCGCAGTCACAGCACTTCAAAAATCTAGATACAGTCCATAATTCAAAGTTGATATGTAAACAGAGGTTTTATGAACAAACATGAACAACTAAGAGTACTCGCTGAAGAAGCTAAACAGCAGCTAGTAAACACAAAAGAAAAGCGTAAAGCATTATCAAAATTGATAAATTGTATTTGTCGTTGTAATAAACTTAGCCGTCCGAATATGGGATTACCTGCATCACTTAGAAATGAAATTTATCAAGAAGGGTTACAAAATTTATGTTTATGGCTTTGTAACAATATTGACAAGTATAATAGCGAACGCGGTGAAGTTATAGCTTGGGTCAACATGCTATTAATTAGACGATTTTACCCAGAAGCAGCTCGCTCAATTATGGGTAGAAAAAACGATATATCTGTTGAAGCATCTTTCTGGGACAACTTATCACAAGAAGATTTAGACTCTAATTCAAATTCTGATCAAGATCTTGTTGAGCAATTTCAAAAAATTAGAACATATATAGAAATAGATTCAAAGGAAATCTTTAAGCAAGCGAAAATGAGAAGCAATCAAAATATTAATTTTCAGAAAATCGCTCTGAAAAAAATAGCTGGAGTTTCTTGGAAACAAATATCAGAAGAATTAAATGCACCAATACCCACCTTAAGCAATTTTTATCAGCGGTATTTGCATAAGTTTCGTGATGAATTAAGTAATTTGGTTTAAACAGCTTTTTAGTTAACTAAGCAACAGGTGTTTTCAATGTCCTGAATAGTAATCTATTATTAAAGCAATATAAACAGCAGGAAAGTACCCATTGTGGTACTTTTTTTATGTAATTTTTTCTGACAAAAGTACCCATTGAGGTAATACGATTGCATGTAACTTTATGCTAAACGTCCAACACTAATGAACTTTTAATTATATTATTAAGTTTTGTGAAAATATACTTTATTTCTGATAAACATGGTTTTTTTAAAGTGAGTAAATAATAGAAGGCTATGTTGCCAAAAAGCAGTGTATTCATTCTTGCATGCAACTTAATTACATCTGAGATTAAATAAATCTCAAACAAGTATGAGGATAAAACAGTGTCTATTAGCCCAGTAACTTTAAGTAGTTTGCGATTGCCACGTCTTAATATCATCTATCTAGAATCAGAATATTTTGAGCAAGCACTCACTAGCAACTCTTGCACGGGAACTGCGGATGATTGGCAATCATACCTCAATACGTTAGCACAAATTGGCTTAACAGAATGGTTGAGTAACCGCTTGTTAAATCAAATTGTGACTCGTAATGACAACTTTATTCAGGTGGATGGATTTAAAATTCAGGCGATCGCAACGGAAAATTTGCCGGACGAATTAGTCAGCATTCCTCAACTAACACTCGACCACCCAGAGTTAGCAGCACATTTTTATGTAGTCATAGAAGTCATTGAAGAACAAGAACAAGCGATTATTAGAGGCTTTGTGCGTTATCACCAACTCCAGCAAGAAACGTGGCAATTACGTGACGGTTACTATCAAGTACCTTTAAATGTATTTGATGCTGAGCCAAATCATTTACTCTCTTATTGCCGTTTGTTGTCACCATCAGTAATTCTTGATTACTCTCAATTTCACACTTCAATTACTTAACGAGGAACATCATGAAATTTTCGTTTGTCAATAACACAAATCAACAATACCCTTCCAATCAAGTTTATTTTACAATCACTGGTCAAAATGCATCAGGTCAAACTTGTCATCTTGATAAAAACGGTGCCTTAATTCCATGTAATGTCAGCGATAATGATGCACCAGATCATCTAACTAAAAATGGGGAAAACTGGTCTAATTATTCATTCACTATTAATGACGTTCCTGAAATAGAAGTTCCGCTGATTATTTCGGGTAGAGCCTATATTAGTCTAGGTTCACAGATCTACTTAAAAATCAGCAACGACAATAACATTGTTCAACCGAATACGGCCAATTCATCTGACCCAAATGCAGACGTTTACTTTGATTGGTTAGAGTTTACCATTGATAATTCAGGCTTCCACGGCAATACCACTCAAGTAGACCAATTTGGATTTCCAATAGTCATGGAATTAATCACATCTGATGGTTCCAAAACAACTGGTATAACTGAATCAAGAAGTGCCTTATTCGATGAATACGCTAACACCGTGCCAGCCGAGTTTCAATCTCTAGTTCAGAAACCATACAGAATATTAGCACCATTTAAAGGTGATTTTGCTGATGGTGCTAATCAATCAACATATTTCGATGGTTACATTCGCGATATGTGGCAACATTACACGTCAAATCAACTTGAACTTACGATACCACAGGGAACATTTATCGGAAAAGTAGAAAACAACATCTTGACTTTTACTAAAAACGATTCACCTGATCCAAAATACACAATAGACTATCCCAAATCTTCGGAAGTTTTTAGATGTGATGGAGTCTTTGCGACAGGTGAGGCGATTCAAAAGGCAATTCAAGCTCAAATTAGCGCCATGTTTAACAGGCACATGTTAGAAAATGCAGCAAATAATTGCAACCCTTCGGAGTTCTATAAAAATGCTCCTGCTAATTACTATGCTCAATTTTGGCATGTTCATAGCATAGACAATAAAGCTTATGGTTTCCCATTTGATGATGTGTGCGAGCAAAGTACTCTAATTGAACATCCAAATCCGCAAGAACTGAAGGTAACTATCAGTTGGGATTAAGAGACAACCTACATTCCGTTCACATTAACTTACAAACAAGGAAATTCAAGTTATGACCTTCACAGAAGAGATTTTGAATGCTCACAACAACTATAGAACCGAAGTAGAGGTTCCGCCACTGCAATGGTCAGAAGATTTAGCCGCAAGTGCTCAACAGTGGGCAAATAAATTGGCTCAAACTGGGACATTTGAACACAGCCAAGCTGGAGAAAACCTAGCAGAAGGCACTACGGGCGCTTTTTCTGTCACTCAGCTAGTAGATATGTGGGGTGGTGAAAAGCAGTATTTCAGCAATGGTACTTTCCCCGATGTATCTAGTACAGGAAATTGGGCGGATGTCGGTCATTACACTCAAGTTGTTTGGAGAAATACAACAGAAGTTGGGTGTGGTTTAGCGAGTGGCAATGGCAACGATGTTCTAGTTTGTCACTACAATCCGGTAGGCAACATTGTAGGACAACCTGTTTTCTAACGACTGTGCGGCTATGGTGCCAAAAAGTTAGCGCCTTTGTTCTCGGTTGTGTACATATTTCTTCTTTGTCCAACACAACCGAGATCATCGACCGTCTTTGGTCATAAGCAGCAGATCCGAACATTTTTATCCAATAGAGAAGTCTTATGTCTATCAAATTCACACACCCAATAAATCTTTCTCACCTCCAACTTGGGGGAGCGCTCGCATTTCAAGGTACATCCGATAGTGGAGTTACCAAAGTCGAGTTACTCGCAGACGACAAATTCAAGTTAGGTGAAACAATAGTTTCCGAAGGTAATTGGATAATTAATTACTCCTTCAATCGTGCAGGTAAACGGCGGATAGTTGCTAATGGATTTGATGCCAACCAACAGCAAATTAGCAGTGATGCAGTTGATGTTTTCTTCGTTGGTGAGAGGCAAAATGAACTCGGCATCGATGTTTACAGCAATAATGGTGAATCGATTGATTGGCAAACAGTTAAAAATAGCGATATTTCCTTCGTATTTGCTAAGGCAACCGAAGGTGAAACCTACGTAGATAGTCTATTTGCAAAATACTGGAAAAGTATGAAAGCTGCTGGATTGATTCGGGGTGCATATCATTTCTTTCGACCGCTGAAAGACCCCAAATTACAAGCAGACAACTTTCTAAAACAAATCCCAGATATGGAAATAGGTGATTTACCAGCCGTTTTAGATATTGAACATTATCCAGAAAAAATTGCCTTAGAATGGCAACAAGTTAATATCGAGCATAGAATCGATATTATTCAACAATGGTTAGATAAAGTCGAGTCAGCTACCGGACGCAAACCGATAATCTATAGTAGTCCCAGCTTTTGGGATGAATACATGGAAGACTCGCAAGCCTTCATTCATTATCCTTTGTGGTTAGCTCACTATACCCTGGAACCCGAACCAAAAGTTCCAGCAAATAACTGGGGTGGAAAAGGATGGACTATTTGGCAGTACACAGAAACTGGTACTGTCGCAGGTGTCAATGGCTGTGTTGATAGAAATCGCTTCAACAGCTCATTTGACAACTTAGTAGCATTTGTCAAAGCTACGTAGTTGCGCTTAAGCGCATAAAAAATATTAACTTACAGGGCTAGAGCAACTACTGTTGTGTTGTATTAATTATGACATTGACTAATGCTCGCGAAATCATCATAAGTGTATCTACATCTACTAACCTCTTATCCAAGTTTAAAAATCATGAAACTCCAAAACTTTGCTACCCTCGATCAGAAATATGGCTTCGATGCGATCGCAGCTGATAAAGAATTAGCCAAAGATATCCAAACAGTCTTAGTTTCATTAAAATTTCTGGAACCACCTGCTGATGGCAGCTTTGGTCCCCTTTCCAGCGATGCATTAATCGAATTTGAAGAAACTTTTAATTGTCCGGAAAAAGACTACTTAGGTAAAGAAGCAGCTAACAAGTTATTACACACATCGCCTAATGACATACCTCAACCTAAATTAAATCTAGGTAATGACTTAGCTAGTAGCATTGTTAAATACATGCAATCAAAAGGATACCGAATTGCTGCTGAAGCAAATAAATACAACATTGTCTATGTTGAAGGCTTAGACCCAGATGGGAAAATAAACGATGATGCTCCCAACTGTTTCAATGATTTACGGATGATACTAGAAATTATTGATGGTAAACCTATTATTAGAGGTAAATGGGAAGGAACAACCGAACCAGGTACTTACTACACGGAAAATCCAATGAGTCCTAGTGGGGCTGCACGTATTGCTTTCGGACAGTATAAATCTTGGCAAGTAGGCACTCATTATGGTGGTGGCTCAGACCCTCATGAAGCACTAGTACAGGTACAACCAGTTACAGTCTATCGAGACGAAAACAAAGACTATATCCGCACTGGAGATAAAACTGACACGGGAATATTTGAAGTCGATCAACATTGGGGATTCGACTACCCTCGTAACGATATTTCTTATGCAAGTGCAGGCTGTCTTGTAGGACGGACTCGTGCAGGTCATAAGGAGTTTATGCAGATTCTTAAGCAGGATAAGCGCTATCTGAGAAATAATCAGTACACCTTCCAGACAACAATTATTCCCGGAGATGAATTATGGAAACTATTTCAGTGGGAGTAAAACTGAATTTCGCCTATTAGACATCTCCAGAAAAGATTTAAATCTCACAAATTGTATGTAAACCTAACCCCTCTTTCCCTACAAAGAAAGTGGGGTTTCAAAGCTTCTCCCCGCGTCGGAGAGAGGTTTGGAGAGGGGTCTTTTTTCTTTTTCGGAGATGTCTATTATGCCGCGTAGAGCAACATTATTTGAATTAATCACCAGCAACCCAAAAGTGTAATTATGCTCATGAACGAAAGCGTGGAAAAAGAAGATCGCCCGGAATTGCCAGCCAACAAACATTGAAGAATCGGGAATATTGACTCCTCTAATAGTTAGCGATCGCACCGAGAAATTGATGGTATTTTCCAGTAAGATTTCCCACAATAATCCAAAACAGATGCAGTGTGGGAAATGTCACTGTGAATCACCGACATTTAAATTGGTTTTTACATGAAGATTCTTACACTTCGGATGAGGAAATATGCATCTCGGAGTTTGGGATTATTTTTTATGTCCCAAAGATACCCACCGCATTTTTCTAATCCTTCAGGGAAAACATTACCAGCCCAGTCTCCGCACAAGGTTGTATTGATGACCATCTCCATGTCTTTAAAATATCCGGGACACGAATTAAAACTAGCATAAGGGGTTTCCCATGTATTCGGGTCAGGTGAATCTCCAAGGACATTTGCAGGGATGTCATCGCGCTTCCAAAACCAGATTTTGATTGTCTGGTCGTAGACCCACTCGCAAACATATACTCCGCCGCCATTTTCGTTGAATCTGTGACCAAAAGAGCCATCAGGTGCCACAATACCACATCCCGTGAAAGCATTGCCAGCGTTACAGTCAGAATTCAAAATATTTGGGATATTCTGGACACATCCATTTTTAGTGTGCAATGTTGACTGGTTATTATTGTTTGCAGAAGGTGTCGAGTTGACTCCTTCGATAATGTCAATTTCTCCGTTCTCAGGCCATGTAGCTCCCGTTCCAACCAGCCATATCGCTGGCCATACCGCCATTCCTTCAGGTATGTGGTCTAAATCAATAATGAACAAACCTCCATTATATTTTTTATCCGTGTAAATACGGATTGCCTTTCTTTGGCGTTTTTCTTCAGGGTTGTAACCTTCTGATTCAACATCGATTTTTATTTTGTCTCCATCGACAATGTTAATAAGCTCGTTCCATGAACCGTATTTTACATAGCCGTGGGTTGGATCATCGTGGTCGAAAAAACTCCATTTGTCACCTTTTTCGTTTCCGTTAATAAACTGATTTCCAATCCAACTATCTTGAAGAGTATATGTTTGCTCTGACATAGGTGTTAATTGCCTCTTTAAATAATTAAGCTGTGAGAAAACTAGAAGCGGGTAAACTTGAAAATTTGCTGAAAGAAATATCCTCCATTAGTAAGATTTTCAGCTTCGGGAAGAAATAAATAGCAACGAACTAACTTTGCTATTTATCTATAGGAGATATAAGTAAATAATTATGCATGTCATTTAGTAACTATAATATTCTCCTAAATTTAACCAAAAATATAGCGATCACTAGCAGTACATGTTTACTTAAAGGATGCGATAGCGCAAAGCGCTTCATCCCTTTGGGATATCGCACTCCCCAATAAAAGCTAAAATGCTTCTGGACAGATAGCGTAATATTGGTGATATGGCAGGCAAAGGATTTGGAGTAACCGAGGCTGATAAATTAGTTGAGCAAGTGGTCAAGTTTTGCTTAGAGTGATCGCCAGAAGCTCTAGACGCCATCTTCAACAGTCTAAGCTCCAAACGTACTGCCAAACAATACCAGCAATTGAACCAAAAAGTTCTGTGGGGAAGTGTCGCTGCAATCAAAAGCGATATCGAGACACTCAGTTGGTTCTGTAGTTATCTCTCGTCAGAGATTAATCGCAGTGAGGATAACAATAATCCCTGTCATCCCATTCAGGATTTAGCCAAAATCCTTATCACTGCTGGTATGCAGCCGCTAGATGACTTTATGCCATATCTTGGTTGTCGCATCGTCATCATGAAGACGAAAAAGTTTGAAGCATTGCCCGATGTGCTCAAAACTGCTGTGAAGGAAGCTTTTGAGGTAATTCAGCGTACTAGTGAAGAAGTGCAGCAGACTAATGATGTGTTGTTGGAATTGGTGGTTGAGGGGTAGCGATCGCTTGTCACTAATTCTCGTCTGGTTAAGCGATCATACTATATTGAAGCTTGGTTGAGGATAAATGTTGCTTTAGCGCACTCAACTGTATAATTCACACAGTGTATAAATGCTTAAGTGCATAAGCTGAATTTGCTTGTGCCTACAAGTACTATGGGCAGTATTCTTGTCTAACAAGTAACGAGAAAGATCTATTTGCCCCTTTCCTCTACTTCTTCCGGCTATTTTAATGTATCAAAAACTTAGGCTAGTAAACGTACTTAATTATGACACAGGACTACTCTGATAAAGATCTTCGCGGGCGATCATTTAGAGGTCAAAACCTTGCTGGTGCTAACTTTAGCTATGCAGATATCCGTAGTGCTGATTTTACTAAAGCTAATCTGATAGGAGCAACCTTTAAGGGTGCAAAAGCTGGACTGCGAAAGCGTTGGGCGATTTTTGTATTACTTGTTTCTTGGGTGCTAACAGGTGTATCAGGATTTTTCTCAGCTCTTGCTGGCTATTTTATAGCATACTTATTATTCAACATAGAAAAAAGTCAGGACGTAGCGTATCCAGTTTCAGGCTGGATTGTTCTATTTACATTGATCATCTTCTTTTTCATTACAATTCGCCAAGGGATACAAGTAGGTTTAGGAGCCATAGCCATAGCCTTCGCCTTCTCCTTCGCCATAGCCATAGCCATAGCCATAGCCGGAGCCGGAGCCGTAGCCGGAGCCGGAGCCAGAGCCGTAGCCGCCATAGCCTTCGCCGTAGCCGCCATAGCCATAGCCGTAGCCGCCGGAGCCGGAGCCATAGCCATAGCCATAGCCATAGCCGGAGCCGGAGCCGGAGCCGTAGCCGGAGCCGGAGCCGTAGCCGGAGCCGGAGCCGTAGCCGGAGCCGTAGCCGGAGCCTTCGCCATAGCCGGAGCCGGAGCCTTCGCCGGAGCCGTAGCCGGAGCCATCGTATTATTAAACATATATATAAGTTGGCGTGCATTGAAGGGAGACCCAAAACACGCCCTAATTCGTAATATTGCAATCGCTTTCGCAGCTTTCAGAGGAACAAGCTTCCACAATGCAGATTTAACTGATGCTGATTTTACAGAAGCCATCCTCAAAAGCACAGATTTTAGAAAAGCTATTTTGACTCGTACTTGCTTCCATAAAACCAAGAAATTAGACCGTGCAAGACCTGGTGCGAGCTATCTTCAATATGCAAACTTACGGCAAATTTTAATTACAGGTCAAGGACAAGAAAAAAACTTTGACCGTTTTGACTTACGAGGCGTGAACCTGAAAGGAGCCTATTTAGCCGATGCTAGTTTTATTGCCACTGATTTAAGCGATGCTTGTTTTCAAGATTGTGATCTGTCCAGAGCTAAATTAGTACAAACCCAGCTAGATGGAACAAATTTTACAGGTGCTACTCTGACTGGGGCTTACATTCAAGATTGGAATATTACTCATGAAACTAATTTTACTGGGGTAAAGTGTGAGTACATATATATGCGACTTCCCACTAAAGCAAGTCCTGACCCTCTCCGCAAACCTGACAACAATCAGGAAGTATTTGAGGATGGAGACTTTGGTGATTTTATCCAGCCCATTTTCGATACCCTCGACCTTTACCACAACCAAGGCGTTGACCCTCGTGCTATTGCGATTTCATTTAAGCAACTAGCAGAGAATCATCCTGAAGCAGAATTGCGAATTGTCGGTATGGAAGCAAAAGGTGATAATAAATTTCTACTCCGTGCTAAAACCGCTGCTAGGGCTAACAAGTCTCAACTAAGTGGAGAATATTTTGATACTTATAATCATTTGAAAGCTTTACCAGAACAGGAAATGAAATTACTGCTATCAGAAAAAGATAATCAAATCACTAGATTAGAGAATATGGTCATGACGGCATTAGAGCGCCCTAGTCTTTATGCACAAACCTATCAAAATCAAGGGAATACTATGTCAGAGACTTCTGACACTTCTACTTATAATTTAAATCATGCGAAATTTGGTGGTGGCTTTGCTGGTAGTGAAGGAACACAGTCAAATGGCACTTTAAATGAATTTTCTTCTAATCAAAATCCAGATGAAAAACAATTAAATACTGAAGAACTACAAACAATTCAAGATCCGCCTAAAACTCCAGTTTCAAACCATCTTGTTTGTACTAGTTGCAGTCGCCCAAATCCCAACACGTCTAAGTTTTGCATCAAATGTGGCTCAAAACTAACATCCTTTACTTAACCATTAAGTAAAAAAATCTAGTTGTTAATATTACCAAATTTACTAGAAAATTATGTCAGATAAGTATAATCTAAGCAACGCTAAATTTGGTGGTGGATTTGCAGGAGACAATGGAACTCAGATAGGCGGTACTTTCAACGACTACTCATCAACGAATGTTGCGACGCCGAAAACTAGCGAGTTGGCAGTTAAAACAATTCTGATTTTAGCTGCAAATCCGAGAACCAGCCCGCCTTTACGATTAGATGAAGAAATCCGAGAAATTGATGCAGGATTGCAACGAGCTAAAAAAAGAGAATTGTTTGACTTAAAACAACGCTGGGCTGTACGCGTTCAAGATGTCTATCAATCTTTACTAGACTTCAAACCACAAATTATACACTTTAGCGGTCACGGTACAGGGAATGACGGCTTAGCATTAGAAGATGACGCCGGAAATGTGCGATTAGTGAACACAGAAGCTTTAACTAAACTGTTTGAGTTATTTGCTAATAAAGTTGAGTGTGTTGTACTCAATGCTTGCTACTCCGAGGTGCAGGCTGTAGCCATTGCTCAACATATTCCCTACGTCATCGGCATGAATAAGGCTATTGGCGATGTAGCCGCAATCAAATTCTCTACAGGCTTTTACAGCGCGTTAGGTGCCGGAGAATCTGTTGAATTTGCTTACAAACTAGGATGTAATGTGATTCAGTTAGATGGGATTGCAGAACATTTGACTCCTGTATTGAAGAAAAAACAATAATAAATAAAATGAAAATTATGTAACAGAGTTAAAACCAAAAAACTAGGTAAAATATACATTTCTTAGCTGTAAATTAGTCTTTGTGTCTTTTGTGACCTCTTATAACTGAATTTATACCCCATATACTGAAAGCTAAAAGTCCCAAATTATAGTCAGGTTCAGGGATAGACTTCAGCCGCTTAAATGTGATTGGCGTGTTGACTAGCAATGTTCCATTGGCGCTAAAAATTTGATCTAAAGAGTCAATAGTATTTTGCGCGATCGCCACCTCAGAAACTACTTTACCTCCAGTACTCGTTGGACAACAACAGCATAACTTTTTTGAGTAAATGTTAAAGTTGAAAGTATAATTGTAAGAGTATAAGCTTTGAGTTTGTTCATGAGTTTGCGCTCTTCAAATTTTTACTACTATAGCAGAGAATAGTTGGCTACAAAGGAATCTGGAGCGAGAAACGATGCAATATCAGGTATTTGTTAGGAGTCAGGTTGCTGAAGCTAAGGACGGTAGAAGTCCCCGCCTGAGGATGACGGGGATAAGAAAGTCATATTAATCAATTTTGACTCGGAAGCGAACAAAGCCGGCATTACCACCTGAGGTGGTTGACAAATTGCCTAGATTGACCAGTACTGCACCGCTGGGATTAGTTTGATTTGGACAAGCATTTTTCGCCGGTAGTGGTGCTAGAGGTGAGAAAAAGTTACTTGTTAGTTGCGTGTTGCCTAACTGCGCTTGCACACTATTAGTGACAAAAGATGTTCCGGTGGGGATTGGGTCGCACAAGTTGGCGGCGTTAATGGCATCAGTACCGTCAGAGAGGAAGTAGATAGTGTACTCGACCTCATCGCCACTTTGTAAAGGGATGCTCGGATCGATTGTCCGCACGCCAACAGGATTTACACCTGCTTGACTAATAGCACTCGCGTCAGCATCACTATTGTCAACATTGCCAAAAGGTACACCACCAATTGGGGAACCGCTTCGCTTCACGTTAGTAATCCGTTTAATGAGTCGCAGACGCGGTGCATTTGTGAAAGTCACTGGCGTCGGTACACTGCTCTTGGTAGGATCGCCAGTGGGATCGGGTGCGGGATCTGCGCCATTGGTGGAAGTATCTTGAGCGAGAATTGCGTTTGGAGATGAACCTGTCGCGATCGCATTGTTATTATAAGCGCCTAAATTACCACCAGGAGTTACGCGCACATTCAAGGTAATTGTCCGGCTTTGACCTGGTTGTAAAGTATCCACACCTGTGAGTAAATTAGTGTCACTAGTACCGTTGAAGTTGGGATTAACAGTCACACCAGTACCTGCAATGGAACCGGAGACAACATTAAATCCTTTCGCCGATGCAAAGGTAGTCGCGAAGTCGTCTTTGACCTGGACATTACTGAGTGGTGTAGTTCCATAGTTACGGACGACAAACGTGTAGGGTACGGTGTAACTGCCATCGTTATTGTTGGTAGGCTTAGCTGCAGATTCAGCGATACCGATAATTGGCGGTGTACTTGTAAAGTTGACTGGTGTGGGAACGCTACTTTTGGTTGGGTCGCCACTAGGATCGGGTGCGGGATCTGCGCCATTGGTGGAAGTATCTGTAACGGAGGTTGCATTAGGACCTGTCGCAGTGCCTAATGCATTATTATTGTATGTGCCTAAATTACTTCCGGGAGTGACACGGACATTAAAAGTAATTGTGCGACTTGCGCCAATTGGTAACGAATCGGTACCTGCTAATAAATTAGTGTTGCTTGTGCCGTTGAAGTTGGGATTAACTGTGACATTAGTACCGGCAATGGAACCAGATACAATATTAAATCCTTGTGCCGAGGCAAAAGTACTCGTGAAGTTATCTGTAACCTGAACATTATTAAGGACTGTACTGCCATAGTTGCGAACAATTACAGTGTAAGGTACGGTGTAACTACCATCGTTATTATTAGTTGGTGTTCCCGCAGACTCAGCAATACCTAATAATGGCGTTTGGGGTAAGGTGACAATTGTGGGGCTAGTGTTATTACTTGGATCTTTGTCGTTATCTGGATCTGGGTCTGTGCCGTTGACGGAATCGTCACTCACAGGGGTACCACCAGGAGCAGTTGCAGTTGCTTTGACAGAGTTGTTGAATGGTCCAGAGCCATTAGCACCTGTACCCGGAGTCACAATCGCATTAAAGGTGACAGTCGCGGTCGCACCTGCAGCTAAAGTGTCAGTCCCCGTTAACAAGGTAGGATTGGTAGTCCGACCGTCGTAACTTGGTTTAACAGTAATTCCACTAGTTGTGCTTTGCAGATTGGCGATAGTGTAATTACTCGCATTAGCAAAAGTTGTCGTTAAGTCGTCGGTCAGTTGGAGATTAGATAGAGGATCAGTACCGTAATTTTTCACCGTTACCGTATAAGGAATGGTATAGGTGCCATTAACATTTCTCACCGGTGTGCCAGCACTTTTTGCCACACCTAAATTTGGGATGCATTGTTGAAAAGCAATCGCCGTCAATCCGAAATCGTCACCATAAGTTTGATTAGCTTGGTCAACAATTGCTAAGTCTGCCGTAGTTTGGTTTGTTGTCCTAAAATTATACTTGACTGGAATCCACTGTTGCTTCGTCGCGACTGGGGTGGGAGTACCGTTAACAGTGCCAATCTGCAATTGAATGATCGGTGGAAACCCATTATCGCCTTCGCTGTTCGCTAGCAGATTATAAAAATAGCCAATAAATTGGTAAGTTGTATTTGGTTGTAATCCTGTGACTGTCTGCGCCCAAATAGTCGGGTTAGGAAACGCCGAAGTTCCATCAGGTTTCTGATTGGGATTGGAGTAAAGATAGGTGTTAGAAGCTGGTGCTCCCGTAGTAGTGTCTCCGGGAAAAGGTTGACCGGAGACTACACCATAGTTGACTGCACCAGATTGGATCGAAAGTCCTCCCCGAGGATCGAAAGGGTAAGTTGCATCACCTACATAAGGTAGAGCGCTGGTAAAGCCAGCCGGATTGCCAGGGGATAATTGACCTGTTGTTCCTGGAGGTGTCGCAAAATTGCCATTTCTAACGAAATTAGTAGTGCCAATTTTTGTCCCAGCCGGACACCCTTGCTCTGCTATTTGAGCTTGGACAGTTTCCGGAAACCATCCCATCCCTGCTGTCGCGAAAGGCAAAATTAGGGCGGCGCTGACAATCCGCTGCCAGGTCACTAATTTACTTGGAATCAAGTCAGTAGAATTACGGGGGACATCGGGAGGAAATTTAAATATTGATTTCATTGTTAAATGCCTATTGTTATTTGTGATGTTGGAGGCACGGCAATGCCGTGCGCCTACTATTTAGTTGAATGCTCGATTTGCAAATCGTCTTCTTGCTCCTCAATCGTTAATTCCAGACCTCGGATATCTTGGAACAGTAATTCAACTCGACGATCGCGAGCATAATCAACACGCAAGTTCCCTGGAGCCTTCAATTTCCTTTCACCAAAGGAGCGAATTGTCAAGCGTTCTGGGGCAATTCCGTGTTGCAGGAGATAATTTCTCACTGATATTGCCCGACGTTTGCCTAAATCTAAGTTGTAAGCTTCGCTAGCGCGAGGGTCTGTGTGACCTTGAATTTCAACAACAATCACCGGTATGGAGCGCAAAACATTCACAACGCGATCGAGTACAGCCGCACTAGTCGGACTGAGATTGGCTTTGTCTAAGGCAAAGTGAATATTACGCGGCACTTGAATCCGCAGTGGTTCATTTGGTATAGGTGTCGGTTGCGGTGCTTGCGGTTGTGGCGCTGTTGTGCATTGAGGGATTGGGGGAATGGGTCTGGGGGGGAGAGGGGGAGTTCGGTCGTAGGAAAATATTGTTGCATTGGCGGCGCTTTCAGATGTGCCGTATTTTGGATCTGTCGCGATCGCGCTAATTTGTTCTCCAACATTTATATTGACACTGGTGGCAAATCTTCCTTGAGCATCAACAGCCACACTTCCCAACGGTTCACTCAAAGGACCATAATCGCCTTTTTCGGTGACGCGATAAATTTGCACAACTGAACCGGGATCGGCTTTACCGACAACCTGTAGCTGACCATTAAAAGAGGTAAACTCTTTCGCGGTAAATTCCGGGGCATTAATTGCGGCATTCCCAGTTTCTAAACGACGATTAGGTGAATTGCGTTTGGGATTCGGACCATCACCGCGTTGAAAGTCGCTGACATCGAGATTTTGCTGGGTGTTCAAGTCGATACTTAAACCTTCCAACCCGGAAAACTGATTGTTTTCGATTGTGTTACGGATACTTCCGGGAAAAGCCGACACCACAACACCTGATCCTGTTTGATAGCGAATTTGGTTGCCCGTCACTTGATGATCACTACCCATCAAATAAACTGCAGCACTCCGCAAGCGTCTGCCATTATAAGTAATTTGGTTATCCTGAATTTGTACCTTACCTTCAGGCTTAAACAAGTACACTCCGGCACCATCATTGGCACAAATTAAATTGCCTTTAATTTGCGAGTTAGTGACAACACCTTCTAAATGCACTCCATCCGGCATACCGTTGATACCATTACCAACAATGATGTTTTCTGTCACTTGAGTATTTTCCGCACGTACAGAAGTAATAATCCCACTACCTGTGTGGTTATAAATTCGGTTGCGGCGAATCGTTGTGCCGGTGCTATTGAAAACATATACACCGAAGGCGGAGGAGGGGGGGAGTGGGGATGGAGGGGAGGGAGGGATGCCTAGCCAGTTGTCTTCGATGACGATGTTTTTGGGAGGTATGTCTTTTTTGCCGAAAGCAAAGTCGCTATTGGGGGGTTGTTGTTGAGTGGTGTTTGGTGGTGGGAGGCGATGGGAAATCAAAATATCACCTGGAGGTGAAGTTAAAGTCACATCTTTGGGACCATCGATGACTTGCAGACTACCTACTAGTTGCTTTTGGGGAAAGGCGCTAAATCCGTAAAGACTTAAGCCGCGAATTGTGACACCATCGGCTGCTACTGTCAAACCGCGATACACTTCTTTGTGAGCGGCGCTGGTAATTGCGACTACTGGCGTGGGGATGGCAATTTCGGCTGTTTCCGAATATCCGGCATTGTATCCGGTTTGAGTTGTGCCATCAATTACCAAGCCAGGAGTTATCAAAGCTGGTAATTCTTTTTGCAACGCGATCGTGGTAGCACCTGCATCCAAGTTAAACTCAATGTGCGAGTTCGGATTGGTAGTTAAAGGCTGCACCTGCGCTTTTTGGGCACTACTAAGTTTATCTACTGGCAATGTGCCATTGACAATCTCAATCGCTTCGCGCAAAGTCAGCTTGTCTTCAGCTTGGACTGGACCATCTTGGTTGCTATTAACTATGACTCTCAAACCAATATTCGTTTGCGCTTTGGCAATCTGAGGATAGAGTAACAAAAAGCCGAAAGCTAGACTAAGAAGTGAGCATCCAGGGATGTTGGATTTAACTTTAGTGGAGTAGACATCCGATAGGGTTTCTACCAAACGGGGATGCTTGTGACCAATCAAAACACCATGTAATTGTTTGAAATTAAGTAATCTATTCATCACTTATTTTTGTACACCTGTGAACATCTCACTTGCTACTTCCTCTCTTGGTTGTTTGAGAAGATTCAGCAAATCACTTTCCTGTGTTTGTGGCTGTTGTTTCAAAGCGCTGACCAAATCGTTGGTTTTACTTGGTGCTTGACTGACCGTTTTTGCTTCTGGTTTTGAGACAGGTTTTTGCATCCCAAAGCCGTTGAACAGTTCATTCAACTTCAAGCCGACATTCACGTAAAAACCACCTTCGGAACGGAAACTAGAATCAATTGGCGCACGTTTATCCACGCTACCAAAGCTGTAACCAACAGCCACTCTTAGGTCGGGAGTGAAATAATATCCAGTTTCTGCGGCGAGTCCGACTTCGCTGTAGTCAGCACTTGGTTGAGCAATCCAGCGTCCTTCTAAGGCAACATCGTGGCGATAACCCAGCTTGTAAGCGGCGCGTACTTGACCTAGATGTACGCTGCCATCAGTTCCACCACCTCTTAAGAAGGTAGCGCTGCTGTAAAGCGCATATTTGCCGTAGAATTCCCAACGCCAGTTAGGGGCATAGATGCCTTCGGCGGAGAAGATATGACCTGTTGAGCCTCTGTAACCGTCAATGGTGTAGGCATCAGGAATAGTGGAGGGGTTTTGGCGGTACTCATATTTGAGTAAGCCGTTAAATTTGTCGTTGCTAGGGTCACGGTAGGCTAGACCGACGCGCAAGCTGGTGGTGTCACCAAGTTGTTGAATACCGCCGATATCTGTACTCAGACCACTAGTAGTAATCAGGTTAGCGCCGCCTGCTTGTTGATAACGGACTAATGCAGTTAATGCAGGGGAGATTTTACCTGCTGCGGCGAGGGTAATGGCTGTGTTGCTACCTTGAGCACCATCGCGATATTCAAAGCTACCACTGGCTTTGAAGTTGGGGTTGTCTGTATATTCCATGCCAATGCTGTAAGCATCACCGGAGAACAAGCCTAAGGAAGAAGCTGTTTGATTGATGGCGTAAGGTTGGATAAACCGATTGCCTGCGGCTGTACTATCAAATAGGTTGCGGAAGATGTGTTCGTAACCTAAATTCATCCGTAATCCGGGCGCGAGGACAATGCGCTGATTTAATCCGAGTGCGCCTTGACCAGCCATCCCGCCGACTCCAGATAAGATTGAGTAGCGACCTGTGACGCTGGTATCGTCGGAAAATTTGTGTTCTAGCAGCGTGTCTAAGGTGGTGATTGAGTTACCACGCAAGACTGAACTTTTGTCATAAAACTGGTGCGCTAGCCGCACAGTTACTCCGGGATAAGCCGACCAATCTAATCCTAAAGTTGTCCGATTTGGATACAGCGGATCGTTGTGGTCGATATTTAGTTCGTTTTGCGCTTGGAAAGTTAAAGTTTGGGATAATGGCAGCTTTAATTTTGATACCAATTGGCTCGCATTGCCGGTGAAGACGCCATTGGTGCGGTCATCGCGGGAGCGGTTGACATACTCTAAGCTGACATCTGCAAAGCCTAGAGATTGGAGAATGCCGGCGCGGAATGTACTGAGAGAATTGTTAATTCTTGTACCGGGTGCCGGTTGAATTTGCGGATCGTATAAGTCGAAGAAGCCGGTACGAATCGCGGTGGATGTTCCAAAGTTAACTTCGTGGTCGTAAGCAACATTAAAGCTAGTGCTGTCACCAAGTCGCGTCAGGATGGACGCACCGTAGCGGGTTTGTCCAGGTGAAAAGCTAAAGGTGGCGTCGTTGGAGAAATTCTCTTCCACTGAGCGGTAATAAGCTCGACCTTGCAGACTAGAACCAAAGTTGTTAAATGCTTCTAGGCGATAGGCTGTACCGTCTACTGAGCCACCTGTGTTGAGGTCATGGTTGGAACGAGCAATTTCACCAATAATCTTGCCTGTGGTGCCAATAGAATATAAGAAATCTCCACCGTACAATTCATAATTGCGGTTACTGCTGTCTTGGCGCAGGTAACTTCCGGCGGCGTAAGCGCGGCGGTTAAAGTCTTGAGAGAAGTTATATTGCACTCGTCCCGCGTAGACATTGGTGTCACCATTGGCTGTTTCGTTTTCGTAGGTGACAACAATTCGCCGGACTAAGGTGGGTCCAAATGGGTCTAAGGCGGTGGCGAGAATTGGACGGTGAAACTTGACGACACCGCGATCGTAATCAATATCATAGTCTGCACCACGCGCTAAAAGTTGGCGATCGCGCACTGTTCCTGGACGATTAATTTCTTCTAATTCAATAAAGACATTCTCACTACCCGGTACCAGTAGGCGTTTCGAGAGGTAATAATCACCACTAGTCCCGTCAGGAGTAATCGTATCGCGTTGCAAGCCTTGGTCATTTGCAGTATGGCTATACAAAGCGGTGACTTGCAAGTTGCCGAAGTTGTAGTTCCCTTTAAAGCCATGCAATTGCCGAGTTGTAGCTGTATACAACTGAGAACCGCGGGCAAATTCGTTAGTATCGTAGTCACCCCACATGACAAAATCAGGTTCAGCACCGGGGACTGGAGATGTCTTCTCAAAACGAGCATAGACGCTGTCAATAGAAGGCGCAGTCGTTGTATATGAGGAACTGTCACCGTAAACAGGATATTGCTGTTCGCAGAATTGGGTACTATTAAGTCCAAATAAGCGATTTCTACCTTCGCAATCGAGGTTTAAAGGTCGTTTGCTATTGTATGCGCCTGTAAACAGCCAATCACCAACTTTCCCTGTTGCAAAGACCGCTGCACTCAAGTCGGCTGTTGTCCCACCTGATCTACCTGGGTCTAGGAAATCGCTATAACTACCCCAGTAATCTGTCCCTCTTTCTCCGAGGCGGAAATTAATTGACCCAGTGACTAACGGTGGACGCAAGTAAGTTGTAAATTCAACTTGGGTGTAAGCCTCTAATTTGGGAATTGAGGTATGGGAAATGGGGAGAGAAGAGGATGTGTCTGTTTGTTGGGGAAATCCGGTGAAGTTACCATCGCTACCATCTAGCGGAAAGGCTGGTTGGGGTAACTTTGAACGGCTTTGCACAACAGTCCGATGTTTACTATCCTCTACCGCTGCGCGAATCCGCACTTGTTGTGCTTGTAGTCCTGATTGGAGAGTGGCGGTAAATTTACCTTGGCGTGCTAATACCTGGAATCCTGGTTGGTCTGTGTCTTGGTCTGCACCAATAAATTTACCAGCACTGGAGGTCAGCGTTACGATCACATTTACTGAGATGGGTTCACCTTTTTCGTTAACTATTTTCCCTTCTATTTGAATAGTAGAACGACCATCAGCTTGAATGCCTTCCCCAACTGGGGTAATTTCTAGTCGCGTCGTGGCGATGGGTGACGGACTGATTGAGGGTGTCTGCGTATTAGCAGGTGGCGTCGTCGATGGTGTTGGCGTCGGAGAATCTACAGGAATCCCCACGGGTGTCTCGTTTGTTCCCGGCGGAATTTGGACGACATTCTTCGCTGACGTCTCGTTTGTTCCCGGCGGAATTTGGGCGACATTCTTCGCTGCTTGTTCTTGGCGAATTACCTTCCATAATGGATGTTCTGGCGCAGCTACTCTTTTCGCTGACTTGTCAGTAGTAGGATTTGTCAAGCTACTGGACTCCGCACCAAATGCGGAGGTTGGTGTAAGTACCTTAGTTACTAATATTGAAGGTAAAATTATGCTTAAAAGATATAAATTTTTCATTGTTTACCTCGGGCAGATGCTGGTGTGACTGCAAAATTAATCCGTACCATCCCACCTGGGGCTAGTTTGACCATGCGTGATTGACTATTTTTCTCAATAAAGTAATGGTTAGGAGCGAGTGAATAACCTGGTACACTCGTCAAATCGAGTGTGGCTGTGCGAGTACCGGAAATTACGTTTCCGAGGGAATACAAACCATTTGCATCAGTCACAATCCGGGTACCGTCATCTAGGTAAACCACTGCATTGGGAACTCCCGGTTCGCCTCGCTGCTGTTCGCCATCAAAGTTCTTATCAATAAACACTCGCCCAATGATGGTGCCACAATCCGATAAAATCCCTGGTCGAATCCGCAATAGATGGCTAGCTTGGTTACTTCTTAAGTTCCCAGCATTGGCAATTGCCAGGTTTCTGATGGTATTGCGATTTCCGCGCCGTGCATCTGGGGTGATTTGGGCACCGTAAATCACATTTAAGATGCCTTTGGCTGGTAGTCCGACAGCGGAATTAATCGTTACTGTTTGACCATTGGCGGCTGTAGTCAAAGTCACGGGTGTATATCCAGTACTTGTAGATACTGAACCTTGCACTGTCTTCGGTCGGAAACTCAATCCAAACGGGAGAGTATCTGTAACTGTGAGATAGCTTGTTGCCGCATTACCATTATTTTTGATTTGCAAGCGGTAAATTACTGTATCTCCCGGTTCGGCTGCTGCTTTGTCTGCTGTTTTTAACAGTTGCAATTGTGCTTGACCAGCCGTCAAGGTGACAGTGTTAGAATTCACATTTTGGGTAAGATTGTCACCGCCTGCACTTGCTGTATTTGAGATTTCACCACCAGCTGGTAGAGCTACGTAAGCGAAAAGGCTGTTTAAGAGAATTGTCAATAAAAGGCTTTTATGCCTTAGACGTCCGATGGTGTATGTCATTTTTAAAGCAGGAAATAATAATACTGACTTTTCTGAGGTTCGTGATTGCACTCTTCGCAAAGGGCTTCAACATAAGCGGGATATCACCTACGCTGATCCAAGCGCTCTTTTCTGAGCATGAACCTAATAACACTGACGTTTCTGGGGTTTTGATCTGTTTGAATATATTTGTTTGAACTTCTCTTCTCAACAGATGTTTTTGATTGCAGATTATGGTAAAAATATCTGCCATTGAATTAGATATCACAGTTCATCGACAAAATGATGTGATTTTGATCGTGAATCCGAGATTTTACATAATCTTTATAATTACGGGATACAACGCATACGCACCTTTATTTGTCAAGGATCTAAGTCAGTAATTAAACTTTTAATTAAGTAGCTTTATACTCAGTACCACTAAGTAAATATTGGGCTGCAACCATAGACAGACTTATGCACATATAGAGATAAGTAAAATCCGAGGTTAAAAGTTGTTCATATTTATTTTTTATGACATTAACTCCTCTATATACGACAGCGCCTTGGAGTGACACACCAATCGCACTCGTCGCCCCAACATGTATGTGAACAAGCATTACTATTGCGTCATCAACTGTTTTACATCTGCTCAAACCTATCCCTAGAACCGTTAAAACCTGAACACATTCACTCCTCGTTTGTTAGGTTACTAGGATTCTTGCCCTAGTATCAACTTGAGCTACGCTCACATCAATCGTCTGATTGGATGTTACGACATGAACATGTTTTTGGTCACAGGTTCGGGACATGGTGCGCCCGCCAACGAAAGAAAATTTATACCTCGAAACTCACCTCAAATAATTTAATCCAGAATTTACACTAAATCAGACTGGATTGCAAGCGTTTGTCAAAAGTTTTTCGCGCGTTGGGAAGAAAGTAGTTTAACTTTTCTTCGTTTTGGCAGCCACACATATTCTCAGAATCTAAATGCCAAAATTCTAAGTACGATTATTAATAACTATAACTAATTATACTAACTTGCATTAAGCGTTTTCACGCATTAAATGGAGAGATAGTTGTTGCGATATTTACGTCATATCAACCGTGCTCATCAACTTCCCCCTCTTCATCTCAGTCGTTAAACAACTGGTATTTGACCAATACGAGAGCGCCACTAGGAACCTTTCCCGTGTTACATTGGAAGATAGAGTAAACTCCAATATCTTGATGAGGTTGAATAGTGAAAGTTCAAGCGTTGGATATTCAAATTGGCAATCAAATTGTTGCTTATTGCAATAATAAAATGCAAACTTGCACGGTGAAACATATCTTAGATGCTGATCAACCCAATATTACCTTATCGGTATCAATCAACAGTCACTCTCACAAATCGCTCTTGCGGGTAGTTCGTTTCCACCGAGACGCTTTAGTTAATTTAGCAAATTAAACTTTCCTTAGCATCCACCCTTTATTAAATAAAAAACCCTCAGCCAGTTACAGAGCATATGCTCCACTCGTGGCTCAGGGCAATAATCAGGGTGCATCTACCTCCTCTTAATCCCACACTCTTGAGAGTAGATCAGGAAGAATTGAGGAATTGTCTTTTAATTGGTGAAAATTTCGCTCTCTTCAGTTAACCCTTGACTGCTGTCACAGGCAAATTGCCACTTTCTTGGTCAACTTTCGTCTTAGCGATCGCAATTGCAAAAACTAAAAGACCAAATAGTGGTTTTGCCAAAACGTCGGCAATTGTGTAACCAACTTGAACACCTACAGTCGCCGTTGTCCCTGTAATTCCCAGTACTGGCAAGAGGTAGGCAATTGGGTAAACGCCCCAAGAGAACAACAGTAGCAAACGCATGTTGCTAACTAATTTCTGTACATTAGCAGGCTGGCGGACAAGCGCTTTGGATAACTCGACCCACAGCACATAGAGAATGTAAGCAAAGGGAACTGTGCTGACTGCACCCCAGACAAGACGGGTTGTCATATCACTAGAGATTTCGCCCGGATAACCTGTGGCAATCATCACGGCTGAAGCAAGTGCTAATTTGATTAGCAAAGGATTTGCCTCTATCCCAGGCAATGCTAGGACTGCAACTGCCTCAACTAATAGCAACGGCACTGTCAATAGCCAATCCACATAGCGGTAGGCATCGTTAAAAGGTTCGCCAGTCAGCGTATACACGCCATTCTGTAAACTGTATGCAGCTTCCCAACTGTTGAAAATCCGAAAGTAATGGTAGCCAGCAATACTGACAACGATTCCGGAAACAAGTAAGGCGATTCGGTACTTTTGCCCTACCTCACCACGAGCATTGAAGAAAAAGAGGGCTGACGCGAACATCGCGGCGATCGCAAAAGAGAAGGCGTTATAGACTAAATTGAATTGGCCAGATGTCAGCGCCTGCACTGTTGACAACCGCTCCGAAATGTCACCCTCAGCCAAAATTGCTCCCAAAAGCGCAATGTCTGGCACTGAAGAAACTGTCATCATCAACGTTATCTCCCTGTGATAATTATGAATCTGTAAGCATAAATTTAGCTTACTAATTTACCAGTATTTGGCGGCTTATAGAGCTTTTTCACTCATTTTCCACTGGGTTTAATAGGTGAGCCTTGTAAATCACTATAACAATATTTCCTAATTTTTGACAAGTTTAGTTAAGAAAAACATGAGATTGTCTTTTATTAGTAATTAGCACTTAATTGAATGGCAATATAATTCAGCCAAGCTCCAAAGTTCCGTAGAATCAGCATTGTTTTCAAGCACAAAATTAGATATAATATATTATAAGTTTTTTAATAAATTGTTTTTCATGATACAAATAAGTAAGTCTAGTGATAAAAAATGAAAAGCTTTTGTTGCTATGCCTGATGGCGCACTGCAAGTGCCGCGCAACAATGAACCTTTGTTTATTCATGCCTACCTACTTATCTATTAAGATCTAAAGACCAAATTTTCGCTCTCTGAGGAATTGAAAGTAGAATCGCTTTTTCATTCGTTTCTGAGTATATTGATCTGGACACGAGTTTTTCCAGTCCAGAGGCTGATGATTGCTGGCACTGAATTTATCTAAAATCAGAAAAACTATATCGACCTGGTAAAGACGATGAATATACTTGTACTAAATGCGGGATCAAGTAGCCAGAAAAGTTGCTTATACCAGTTAGGTAGCCAACTGTCATCTCCTCTCGAACCTTTATGGGAAGCCAAAATCGATTGGACACACCATGAGGGATTTGCGGAAATTAAGGTTAAAACTAAAAATGGTGTTGTCGAAGAAGAATATCCTTGCCAAGACCGCCAGAGAGTGATTTCCCAGATGTTGGAAACACTGACTCAAGGCAAAACGCAGGTAATTGATGACTTAGCAGCAATTGATATTGTTGGTCATCGAGTAGTCCACGGTGGTCAAGATTACCGCGAAAGTATTGTGATTACGCCTCAAGTCCAAAAAGCTATCAAGGAATTAGCTACTTTCGCCCCGCAGCATAACCCCGCTAACTTAGAAGGGATTGAAGTCATTGAGCAATTACTACCCAATGTCCCGCAAGTAGCAGTGTTTGATACCGCTTTCCATAGTCAGTTACCATTAAGCGCCGCCACTTACCCCATCCCCTACGAATATTTTGACCAAGGTATCCGACGCTACGGTTTCCACGGTATTAACCATGAATATTGCGCCCACCGCACCGCCCAACTGTTGCAGCGAGATTTATCCTCACTGCGGCTAATTACTTGTCATTTAGGTAACGGTTGCTCTCTAGCAGCGATCGCTGGTGGTAAAAGTATTGACACCACAATGGGATTTACTCCTTTAGAGGGATTGATGATGGGTAGCCGTTCTGGTTCTGTAGATCCCGGCATTTTGATTCATTTACTCAGACACAATAACTATGATGCCGACAAACTAGATCAAATGCTGAATAAAGATTCAGGTTTGAAAGGTGTCTCTGGTATATCTAATGATATGCGGGAAATTACTCAGGCGATCGCGAAGGGCAATCAACGCGCCCAATTAGCTTTTGACATGTATGTCCACTCTCTCCGCCGTCACGTCGGCGCAATGCTGGGAGTACTTGGCGGTTTAGATTGCTTGGTGTTCTCTGGCGGTGTTGGCGAAAATCAAGCAGATATCCGCGCCGCCGTGTGTCAGGCTTTTGGCTTTATGGGTGTGAAAATAGACGACAAGAAAAATGCCGCATCACCAGCCGATGAGGATATCGCGAGTCCAGATTCAACTGTACGCGTTTTGATTATTGCCGCACAAGAAGATTGGGCGATCGCGACTGAATGCTGGCGTCAACAAAAAGGTTACTCTTAAAATGATATCTTTACGGAATAAATTTTCATGTCTCGATTACTTGCGATCGCTTTATCGGTATTCTTGAGTATTAGTGCTGGTTTATACAACACTAGCGCTAGTTGGGCAGTAGGAATGAGCAACGGTTCTTTGACAAATTGCCCAGCTTCCCCAAATTGCGTTGTGAGTCAAGGCGCTGATGCCGAACATGCTATTGAACCTCTTACTTATCATGTAGACCGTAACCAGGCACGGGAAACTCTCATAAAAGTTCTGGGTGTGATAAAGCGTACAGAAATTGTCGAACAGACAGATAACTACATCCATGCGACAAATGAAATCCCCATTTTTAAATTTGTTGATGATGTAGAGTTTTATTTACCGGAGACTGAATCAGTAATTCATGTGCGATCGGCATCTCGCATTGGAGATTGGGATCTTGGTGTCAATCGTAGACGCGTAGAACAAATTCGTTTGGCGCTAAACGATTTGAAGATTTAATTTTCGCACCAGAATCAGCTACCAATTTTCCACCATCAACCCATCCACATAGCCAAAATCTGAATCATCTGTTGCCAACCGCCAACCTTCGACGTGTCCAATGCAACATCACCACTCATGCGTATCTACCTGCTCAAATTCTGTCTTTACCATCTGCTGTAATTCAACGGCTTCTGCATCGCTTAGAATTCCAGCAAATTTTGCTAAGGGATGTTCATTAATTGATTGGTTTTCATCCTGTAAAGATGTAAGCAACACTTGTACCAACGTTGCTCGATCACTCCTTGGCAGTTGCAACACTTGCCTTTGCAGTTCTTGTATTGTCATCAGCACTTCTTTGCTTATTAGCCAACGTTTACTCTAATTATAAACTGAGGATTGGTGTGTTTGAATTTGTTTCTAGGAGTCCACCAAGGAACTTACGAAGATATTCACACTTAACCTAAATTCGGGTAGCACATCTTCTCCCGAAAGATTTACAGGCAAATTCAACACCTCAACTGACTGCCCTAAGCGATAAATCTCCACTTGTTGATCTTGGGGATTGATCAGCCAGCCTAACCGAACCCCACTATCTAAATATTCATGCATTTTGGCTTGGAGCTTGTCTAAATCGTCGGTAGCGGAGCGGAGTTCAATTACAAAATCGGGAGCAATGGGAGGAAATTTGCGGCGCTGGAGTGGTGTTAGTTCCTTCCAGCGTTGGTTGGATACCCAAGCAGCATCAGGCGATCGCTTTCCGCCATTGGGTAGTTGAAAAATCGTCGAAGAACTAAAGACATGACCTAATTTTGTCTGTCGATTCCAAATTCCTAGGTCAATAATAAAATTCGCTTCGCGTTCTCCGCTTTCTCCCCCGACAGGTGCCATGACAATTAGTTCTCCATTAGCTGTTTGTTCAATTCTCCACTCCAGATTGTGCTGACAAAGCTGTTCAAACTGCTCGTCAGTTAAATTAACGGATTTTACATCAAGGGTGAGAGTGTTCATGTTGCGATCGCCTAGGCATTTTCTCTATTGTGCTACAAGTCGATTTCTTCAGTTTCAATCAGCCGCATCTTCTTTCTGACTGACCGAAAGCCAATATAATTAGTATAATCAAACAGAAAATTTGATTCGATATGTTCTGCCAGATAGTTTTAGTCTATCCATGTCTGTAAATCTAGCGTGAAATGCTGGGGATTTTGTAGTATGAAGTAACGCCCTTGCTTAACTAAATCACCTTGGCAAATTACGGGAATTCTTGCTTGATAAGCTTTAATTGCCAAATCATAAGCAGGTTCTGCTAGCTCAAAGTGAATACGCCTCAACTTACCCACTACGACGCCCATAATAGTTACCTTGCCAGTATCCGCTGTTTCTTGCAGCTTAATTACAATCCCTTGAACGACGGCGTTAGGCGCTGAAGTTAGCAAATCTCCCAGCACCTCAAATTTTGAACGCTGCTCTACTGTTGCCAAAGTTTCCAACACTTGGCTCATTCGCAAGGCAAAATCTGCTAAATCAGACTGTAACGGTAACAGAATCTCACTTTTTTGATAAGATGTGTGTAGCTTCCAGATTGCACCCAAATCAGAAATTCGATTTTGCTCTTGCCAGTGATGAGCTTGTAAATATGCTTCAACTTCCGATGGTTGCAGTGCATTCAGAACATCAGGATCTCGGACATTAAGTGTCATAGTGTACCTCCAACTTCAATTAGCTGCATCTTCTTTTTAACTGACCGAAAGCCAATATAATTAGAATAATCAAAATCAGTTATCTCTTCTTTTCGTGACGAGAAGTTAATTATGACTGCGTTAGTAGATACCTCACCGCCGATATCCCAAACCTCACAGCATGAATTTAAGATTACCTGGCCCTTGCTGCCAGATGATTTCATTTTACCTGACGATCCTGTAGAAGATGCTGACCAACCTCTGTTAGCTGCGGCTCTACGTCAGCCAATTACCGCTGTTCCTGATTTACTAGCTGACGCGCTGATTGTTTCTAATTTTGCCTTGTGTGCTGCCATAAATGAGCGCATAATTTGCAAAGCCCCCGATTGGATGTATGTCCGACCTGTAAAACCTTGGCAATCAACCAAAATACGCCGCAGCTATACGCCTCACACAGAAGGAAGCATACCGCAAGTGGTGATGGAGTTTCTCTCTGAGACTTACGGCGAAGAATACTCAGTAGAGTCGACTCAGCATGTCGGGAAGTGGTTCTTTTACGAACAGGTGATTCAAGTTCCGATTTATGTGATCTTTCGACCACAGGCAGGTAACGTTGAGGTTTATGCTTTAGAAAATGGTCGGTATAATAAGCCACGGAAGCCTAATGAACTTGGACGTTACTGGATTCCGGGATTGGATTTGTTCTTAGGAGTCTGGGAAGGCTCTCACGAAGGACGGACTGGCTACTGGTTGCGCTGGTGGAACGCCCAGGGTGAGTTGCTGTTATGGTCTGAAGAACTTACAGAACAAGAGCGTCAACGTGCGAAACAAGAACGTCAAGGTGCGGAACAAGGACATCAAGGTGCTGAACAAGAACGTCAAGAAAAGGAATTAGTACAGCAACGAATCAAAGTTTTGGAGGAAAAACTGCGATCTTTGGGTGTCATGCCGGAAGAAGTATAGTTTATTTTAGCCTTTAAGCAATGCTAGTGGTTTAAGCATTGACCAAAGGCTACTTAATTTTTCCTAATACAGTTAATACCCGATTGCTTAAATTTCTTGCCAACGCGACTTGCAATAATTTTCAATTTCCTCGTTTGCTGTCAACTTAATAGTTGAATTCCCACTTCGCACGAATAAACATTGTTGCTTTTTATTTCCTTTCATGTTGACTTCAATGAATACTGGACGTGGTGAGAGTTTTGCAGTAATGCGACATACATCCCTACGTTCGACTTCATGGAAGGTAATATCAATAAATGGTGCTAAATCTTTTCCTAATTGCCGTAGCAGCAAATCGTTCATGAGAAATAGCTGATAGGCGTCACGCTTATTTGGCTTGCTAAAGGTTTGATAGTCTAAATCGAGTCCGATTATTTCTTTTTCGTCGGTGACACCTATCAATAATGTTCCACCCGAGGTATTAAGGAAGGAGGTGACTGTTTTGAGAATTACTTCTTCCATAACAGGATTTTTTTGGTTTTTCTCGACATCCCAACGAGCAGTTGATTTAAATTCTAATGTTAAGCTTTCGTCTTGGGTAGTGATAATTTCTATTATTTCTGCGTCACCTGTTAACGGTGCAAAGTCTCGATATGCTGCTAATGCATCTACTTTAACTTGTTCTTGAACGATGGGAAATGTGGTGAGGATGTATGCAAATTCTTCTTCGGTTAAGCCGTAGATGTGAGCTATCATTCCGTCAAGTTCAGCGCGGAGTTTTGCTCTTTCACTTTCGTCAGTGACACCGTTTGCATGGGAATCGAGTCCGACTTCTTGCGCTAGTTCGTCAAATTCTGAGGTGGTGCAGATGAGTTTGGCTGCGCGTTGTACTATTTCGTTGAAGTAGCGATCGCTTTTTGTTAGGCGTGGAACTTGTGTACCATATATAAAATGGAAATTTATATTAGCTGAAACTTTCAATCTAAGAAGTGACTCATAGATGAAACTATTCCAAATAGCACACAAATAAAGAAGTTCTTTATATGAAACTACCTGATTACCTTTTTTGTCAAACATTCTAACAGTTTGTAAATTTTCTATACACAAAGATGGAGGTATAACAGTTGCAATCATAGTATGTTCATTAGTACTACTTGCAATCTTACGAAAACCAAGACGATAAGTTTGATAATCAAGGGTTTGCCCTTTATCCTCAATCTTACCCAGAATTATGCCTCTAGCATCTGATTCACTAATCCAATATCTTGGTATTGTTGAAAATTTATGTGAAAACTGATGAATCATTTTTCCTTCCAGAAGAGGAGATAAATCTATTCCTGGGAAAGTGTGAAAAGATTTAGATTTAGAGTTAGGTGCTAACTCACGAGTTAATTTAATATGTTCAAATCCAGATTTTATATGATTTAGCTGAAAATGTTTTGCTACTTTCTTTGCAATATTATACTCAATATGATTCTTAAATTCCATTAATGAGAGTGAATCAGGTGATAGCTTTCTCAGCATATCAACAGTAATTGAAAAACTATCGTTGCTTGGAAATCTTTGAAGTTCCTGCACATCATGACGCATAAAAGCTGATGGAAATTCTGTTGTTTTCCCGCCTTTTGCAAAGGTAAGAACAACAATCTTAAAACTCCGATGGACACCTTCAAATACTTCTTTACGATTTTCGAGACAGAATAAGCCTGTAACTTTTGTTTGATTAAACAACATTTCTCGTAGTTGTTTAGCACCTAAGTCAGTATAGATACCACTAGGAATGACAATTCCACATTCACCATTTTGACGCAAAAGATTAAAGCACTGTTCAAGAAATAGCTTATAGAGATTAATATCTGTTCCTGCTTTTTTCCCATTAACTACAGAAATCTGGTTTTTATACTGTTCTGCTGAACGAAAATAAGCACTTACATAAGGATATTGACACTGGTACTCTAACCAAGCATCATCAACTTCAGGATTTTGTAACAGTCTTTTCTGCTCTTTTTCAAAAACTTTAATATCCATCTTATTTTTCGTCACCAGTTCGTTATGCTGTGCGAAAAACTCTTTAGCTTGCGGTTTGAATATTTCCCAAGGTGGATTAGTGATAATTGCATCAAAACCACCTCGTTCTAAAATCTTGTCAAAATGATAACCCCAGTGACAAGGTTTTAAAGCAGCAATATCATCAACATTTAAAACCCGTTTAATCGGCTTACCAGTTAACTGAACTTCCTCGTATTTAATTCCCAAACGTTGACTAAACTCATCTAACAATAAATGATTTAACTTTTCCTGGGATTTTTTATTGAGGTTTTCGATGTGTTTGTGCAAATTTAGCAACCTTCCATCTTGATGAGTTCCCTCATCGCCACTAGCTAGCTTTTCCTCACCGGGAATAAAAGCGTGTTTTTTGTAAAGTTCGATAGATTGATTCTTATCTTCTAAAATAGCTTTATATTGGTTGACAGCTAAAGACTGCAATAAATTACCTTGCTTAGAATTACCTAGCGTATCAAACGCAGTTTCATCGACTTTAATCAATCCAATTAATGAATTACCCGCCATAATATTAAAATCGATATTAGGTAACGGTTCTAATTCGTTCACATCATGCGCTGAAGAAACTAATGCTAAGAAAAGACGTAATTTCGCAATTTCCGTCGCTTCTTCCATGATGTCAACACCATAGAGGTTATCGGTAACAATCCGCTTTTTAATATAGTAAGGTAGTGATTTGTGTAGGTTTTCGAGTTCTTTGATTTCTAATTGTAAATTAGCATCACCCATCAATTTAATTGAACCAATCACTGCACTATAAACTTGAATTAAAGTTTTCATTGCAGCAATGAGAAATGCACCTGAACCACAAGCAGGGTCAAGAATCGATAAGCTAGGGAGAATAACTTTAATTAACAATCGACAAATATTAGCATCCAATTTGACTAAAAGTTCATTAATGTCTTCAAATGGTTTGTATTTGTCAGAAATCGCATCATTAACGCGGTCTACAATTAACTTGTGAATTGTTCTATCGCAAAGATATTCAGTTATTTGCGGACGAGTATAGTAAGCACCAAAGGCTTTTTGGTTAATGTATTTTTCAAAAATATACCCTAAAACATCGGGGTTGATCTCATCATCTTTACCTTCTGGTGTATCATCCAAATTCCCTGAGGGGGTGACAACAATAGCTAGAATACCGACGTGATAAGCGATCTTGCCCTGAGACCTCGTTGATAATACTTCTGCTTATTGCGATTTAGTCTCATTAATTTATTGACTAAATTTATACAATGT
>Ga0209512_1001107_pt1 | contig 35817 bp, 32 predicted proteins | sample frozenSSSSmetaG_FD_184142 | JGI IMG/M metagenome (GOLD analysis project Ga0209512, IMG submission 184142) | Glacier valley bacterial and archeal communities from Borup Fiord, Nunavut, Canada, to study Microbial Dark Matter (Phase II) -... | ecosystem: Environmental > Aquatic > Freshwater > Ice >...
CGTGCTCTTCGAAGCGGAACAGCGATGTCGGGTCGTGCATCAGCACGTTGGTGTCGAGCACGAAAAGCGTCGCGGGGCCGCTGCCGCGCGGCTTGCGGGCGCGCGATGGCGAAGCGTCTCGAACCGGCCTCGACACAACGGGAGCCGGCGCGGCAGGCGGTGCCTTCAGAAGCGCCGGCGCCGCAGGCGTTGCCGGCGCGGCGGGCATGCGACCTTCTTTCGAAAGCTCGAGGCCGGTCTGGGCCATCGGCTCGCCGGCGGGCTCGGCCCGGCGCGTGCGCTTGTTGCCAGCAGGCGCTGCTTCGGGCTCGAAATCGGCGCGGCTTAGGACGTCGGCACGCTTGGCCGGGGGCTTGGGCAGGGGCATGGAGGCACTCGGATGCGACAGCGGGCGCTGCCAGTGGCGTGGATGCTGGCCGACTGCGGGGCGCAGCCGGAAATCAGCCCGTCTTCTTGATCGCCTTGACCGCCTTCAGCACTTCCTCGACGTGGCCGGCCACGGTGAGCCCGCGCCATTCGCCGCGCAGCATGCCGGTGCCGTCGATCAGGAACGTGCTCCGCTCGATGCCCTTGACCTTCTTGCCGTACATGATCTTGTTCTTGACCACGCCGAACATGTGGCAGAGCTTTTCTTCAGTGTCGGCGATGAGCTCGAACGGCAGCTCGAGGGCCGCCTTGAAACGGTCGTGCGACACCATGTTGTCTCGCGAAACGCCGAAAAGCACCGCACCGGCCTTGACGAATTCCTTGTAGTGGTCGCGGAACTGCATGGCCTCGGTGGTGCAACCGGGCGTGTTGTCTTTCGGATAGAAATACAGGATGACGATCTTGCCGGCGTAGGCTTGGGGTGTGAATTTCACCCCTCCGGTGGCGAGCGCTTCAAAGTCCGGAACGGGTTTATTGAGTGCAGGCGTCATGAAGCTCGTGAGTCAGCCCCGACGGGGAGCGTAACGGCGAATTATAGGGCTAGCCCCTCGCGCGGCCGGGCCGCAGAGCGTCAGAGGCGACCTGCGGTGGCGGGCGCGAACAACAAGCCGGCGACGACCGAACGCCCTTCGGCATACAGCACGTTGTAGGTGCGGCAGGCGGCGGCCGAGTCCATGGTCTCGATGCCGATGCGGGCTTTGATCAACGCCTGGATCAGCGCTGGCGGCGGGAAGCGGATGCGTGCGCCGCTGCCGAAGATCACGACTTCCGGGGCCAATGCGGCCAGGCGCACGAAATGGTCGGCGGTCAGCGCTTCGAAGTTTTCCGCATCCCACGCCGTCACCTTTCCGCGCCACGGAACGATCACGCTGTGCGTGTGTTCGACCCCTCCGACCACGACGCCTTCGGGCCCATGTCGGGCGATCGCGTTCTGGCCTTCCATCCGGTCTGCGAGCATCTTCATGGTCAAATATTAAGCTCCGTTTTCGAAAGCCCTGCGTGCAGCCCGTTCTCAAGTCAGCCAAGCTCGCCAACGTCTGCTATGACATCCGCGGGCCGGTGCTCGAGAAGGCGCGGCAGATGGAAGACGAAGGCCAGCACATCATCAAGCTCAACATCGGCAACATCGCCGCGTTTGGGCTCGAGCCGCCCGACGAGATCGTGCAGGACATGATCCGCAACCTGCCGAACGCGGCGGGCTATACCGACTCCAAGGGTTTGTTCGCGCCGCGCAAGGCGATCGTCCACTACACGCAGCAAAAGCGCGTCAAAGGCGTGACGGTCGACGACGTGTTCCTCGGCAACGGCGCCTCCGAACTCATCACGATGAGCATGAATGCGCTGCTCAACGACGGCGACGAGGTGCTGATCCCTTCGCCCGACTACCCGCTGTGGACGGCCTCGGTGGCGCTCTCGGGCGGCACGCCCGTGCACTACGTCTGCGACGAGGCGAGCGACTGGATGCCCGACCTCGCCGACATGGCCGCGAAGATCACGCCGCGCACCCGGGCGCTCGTCGTGATCAACCCGAACAACCCGACCGGTGCGCTCTATCCAGACGACGTGCTGCTGCGGATCGTCGAGCTCGCGCGGGTGCACGGCTTGATCGTGTTCGCCGACGAGATCTACGACAAGACGCTCTACGACGGCCACATCCACACCGGGATCGCTTCGCTTGCAGACGACGTGCTCTTCCTCACCTTCAACGGCCTGTCGAAGAACTATCGCTCGTGCGGCTACCGCGCTGGCTGGATGGTGGTCTCGGGCGAGAAGCGCCATGCGCGCGACTACATCGAAGGCCTCGGCATGCTGGCCTCCATGCGCCTGTGCTCGAACACGCCCGGCCAGCTCGCGATCCAGACCGCGCTCGGTGGCTACCAGAGCATCGACGATCTGGTCGCACCCGGCGGGCGCCTGTGCCGCCAGCGCGACCTCGCGCACAAGCTGCTGACCGAGATTCCGGGCGTTACCTGCGTCAAGCCGAAGGCGGCGCTCTACATGTTTCCGAAGCTCGACCCGGCCATGTACCCGATCGCCGACGATCAGCAGTTTGCCTACGAGCTGCTGGCCGAGCAGAAGGTACTCATCGTGCAGGGCACCGGTTTCAACTGGACCGCGCCCGATCACTTCCGCGTCGTGTTCCTGCCCAACTCCGACGATCTCACCGACGCGATCGGCCGCATCGCGACCTTCCTCGACCACTACCGCACGCGGAACTCGCGATGAAGCCGATCCTCGTGGGGCTGCTCGGCGCGGGGGTGGTCGGCGGTGGCACGTTCGCCGTCTTGCAGCGCAACCAGGAAGAGATCCGACGGCGCGCCGGGCGCGAGATCCGCATCACGCACGTGGCCGATCTCGACACGGCGCGCGCCCGGGCCGTGGCGGGCGACGTGGCCGAGGTGCTGGCCGATGCGCGCGTGGTGATCGGGCGCGGCGACATCGATGTGGTCATCGAGCTCATCGGCGGCACCGGCATCGCGAAGACGCTCGTGCTCGAGGCGATCGCCGCGGGCAAGCACGTTGTCACCGCCAACAAGGCGCTGCTCGCCGTGCACGGCACCGAGATCTTCGCGGCGGCACGCGAGTGCGGCGTGGTGGTGGCATTCGAAGCGGCGGTGGCCGGCGGCATTCCGATCATCAAGGCCCTGCGCGAAGGGCTCACGGCGAATCGCATCGAATGGATCGCCGGGATCATCAACGGCACCACGAATTTCATCCTGAGCGAAATGCGCGACAAGCGCATCGACTTCGCCACGGCATTGGCCGATGCGCAGAAGCTGGGCTATGCCGAAGCCGACCCGACCTTCGACATCACCGGTGTCGACGCTGCGCACAAGGCCACGATCGTGAGCGCGATCGCATTCGGCATCCCGGTGCAGTTCGCCAAGGCGTACGTCGAGGGCATCGTCGAGCTGCAGGCGGCCGACATCGCGTATGCCGAGCAGCTCGGCTACCGCATCAAGCTGCTCGCGATCACGAAGAGGCGTCCGGCCGGAGCCGCTGGCGCGGGCGGTATCGAGTTGCGCGTGCACCCGACGCTGGTGCCATCGCGGCGCCTGATCGCCAACGTCGAGGGGGCGATGAATGCCGTGATGGTTCACGGCGACGCGGTCGGCACGACGCTCTACTACGGCAAGGGCGCGGGCGCAGAGCCCACGGCCTCGGCGGTGATCGCCGACCTCGTCGACATCGCACGCCTGGCCTCGGCCGACCCCGACCACCGCGTGCCGCACCTCGCTTTCCAGCCTTCGGCGATGCAGGACCTGGCGGTGCTGCCGATCGACGAGGTCGTGACCTCGTTCTACCTGCGCCTGCAGGTGGCCGACGAAGCCGGCGTGCTGGCGCGCATCACCGGCATCCTCGCCGAGCACGGCATCTCGATCGATGCGCTGCTGCAGCGGCCGAACGAAGGCGGCCACGAAGGCGCGACGCGCACCGACGTGATCATCCTCACGCACGAGACCGTCGAAGGCCGCATGACGAGAGCGATCGCACTCATGCAGTCGCTGCCGACCGTGCTGGCGAAGATCATCCGCATCCGCAAGGAAGACCTCGCGTGAAATACGTCAGCACGCGCGGCGAAGCCGAAGGCAAGGGCTTCGCCGAGATCCTGCTCGAGGGCCTGGCGCCCGACGGCGGGCTTTACGTGCCGGAGCGCTATCCGCGCGTCGATGCCGCCACGCTGAACCGTTGGCGCGGTCTCTCCTACGCCGGGCTCGCGTTCGAGATCCTCTCGCTCTACATCGACGACATCCCGCCTGCCGACCTGCGCCGCCTGCTCGACACGACCTACACCGCCGAGGTCTTCGGCACGAAAATCATCACGCCGCTGCGTGCGCTCGAGCCGGGTGTGTTCGTGCTCGGCCTTTCGAACGGCCCGACGCTCGCGTTCAAGGACGTGGCGATGCAGTTTCTCGGCCATGCCTTCGAGTACGAGCTGGCGCGGCGCGACCGCACGCTGAAGGTGCTGGGCGCGACCTCGGGCGATACCGGCAGCGCGGCCGAGCATGCGCTCAAGGGCAAGCGCGGCGTCGAGGTGTTCATGCTCTCGCCGCTGGACCGCATGAGCCCGTTCCAGCAGGCGCAGATGTTCAGCCTGCAAGAGGCGAACATCCACAACATCGTTGTCGAAGGCGTGTTCGACGACTGCCAGGATCTGGTCAAGGCCGTGTCGGCCGACCTCGCGTTCAAGCGGCTTCAGTCGATCGGCACGGTGAACTCGATCAACTGGGCGCGGCTGCTGGCGCAGGTCGTCTACTACTTCGCCGGCTACTTCCAAGCCACGCGATCGAACGACGAGCGCGTGAGCTTCGCCGTGCCGACGGGCAACTTCGGCAACATCTGCGCCGGCCACGTCGCCCGCATGATGGGTTTGCCGATCGAGCGGCTGGTGCTCGCCACCAACGAGAACGACGTGCTCGACGAGTTCTTCCGCACCGGCACCTACCGCGTGCGTGCGGCCGCCGAGACGCACGCGACCTCGAGCCCTTCGATGGACATTTCGAAAGCCTCAAACTTCGAGCGCTTCGTGTTCGACGGGCTGGGCTGCGACGCAGCTCGCACGCGAGAGCTGTTCGAGCAGGTCGAATCGCAGCACACGTTCACTCTTGCGGCGCGCGACCGCGACCGCGTGGCCGGCTTCGGCTTCACAAGTGGCCGCAGCACCGCTGTCGATCGGCTGGCAACGATCCGAAACGTTCATGAACGCTTCGGCGAAGTGATCGACCCGCATACCGCCGACGCGCTTTTCGTCGGCCGTGCGCACGCGGAACGGGCCACGCCGATGCTGGTGCTGGAGACCGCGCTGCCGGCCAAGTTCAATGCCACCGTGCGCGATGCTCTCGGCCGTGACGCGCCGCGGCCGGCAGGTTTCGAAGGCATCGAAGACCTGCCGCGTCGCTTCGTGTCGATGCCGCCCGACATCGCTCGTCTGAAGGCCTTGATCGCCGCGAGCGGCCCAACGGAAGCCTGCGCGTGAGCAGTACCGAACCGAGCGGTTCGCCGAGGCCACCGATGCTCACGCTGGACGAGGCACTGGGTCGCCTGCTCGGTCGCGTGAGTGCGCCCGAGCCATCGCGCGCCGAATCGGTTTCGACATTCGATGCGCTGCGTCGCGTGCTCGCCGCCGACGTGGTGTCTCTCATCGACGTGCCGCCGCAAGACAACAGCGAGATGGACGGCTACGCGATGCGCAGCGTCGACGTGCCCGCTGCCGGCACGGTGCTGCCGGTGAGTCAGCGCATCCCGGCCGGCGTGATCGGCCGAGCGCTGCTGCCCGCCACGGCCGCGCGCATCTTCACCGGCGCGCAGGTGCCGGCGGGCGCCGATGCGGTCGTGATGCAGGAGCAGTGCTCGGCGGTGGAGGAGGGCGTGCGCGTCGACGTGCCGCCGCGCGCGGGCCAGTCGATCCGCCGCCGCGGCGAAGACGTGCGCGAGGGCGTTGTGGTGCTCGTCGCGGGCCAGCGCTTGACGCCGCAAGCGCTCGGCATGGCCGCATCGGTCGGTGCCGGCACGCTGCGGGTAGGCGCCCGGCCCCGCGTGGCCCTGTTCTCCACCGGCGACGAGCTCGCCATGCCCGGCGACGAACTCAAGCCGGGGGCTATCTACAACTCCAACCGCTACACGCTGCGCGGCCTGATCGAGTCGTTCGGCGGCGAGTGCGAAGACCTCGGCATCGTCCCCGACCAGCTCGGCGCCACGCGCGATGCGCTCAGACGCGCGGCCGAAGGCAACGACCTCATCGTCACCTGTGGCGGCATGTCGGTGGGCGAGGAAGACCACCTCAAGCCCGCCGTCGAGCACGAAGGCAGGCTCGATCTCTGGCAAGTCGCCATCAAGCCTGGCAAGCCGCTCGCGTTCGGCGAGGTGAGGCGCCGCGACGGCTCGTCGTCGTGGTTCATCGGCCTGCCCGGCAACCCGGTCTCGAGCTTCGTCACTTTTCTGCTCGCGGTGCGGCCGGTGTTGCTCAAGCTGCAGGGCGCGACCGATCTCGCGCCGCTGCCGATTCCGATGCGCGCCGACTTCGCCTGGCCCAAGCCCGATCGGCGCCGCGAGTTCCTGCGCGTGCGTCGCAACGAGACCGGCGGGCTCGACCTGTTCGGTCACCAGGGCTCGGCCGTGCTCACGTCGACGATCTGGGCCGACGGCTTCGTCGACAACCCGTCCGGGCAGGCGATAGCGGCCGGCGACGTGGTGCGTTACCTGCCCTTCGCGGAACTGCTCGCTTGAACGTCCAGGTGCGCTACTTCGCTTCCGTGCGCGAGGCGCTCGGCGTGGGCGAGCGCGTCGAGGCGGGCGAGGGCAGCAGCGTCGCCGCGCTGCGCGATGCGCTGGTGGCGCGCGGTGGTGTGTACGCCGAGGCAATGGGCCGCGGGCGGGTGCTCCGCGCTGCGCGCAACCGCACGATGTGCGACGAGACCACGCCGCTGCAAGACGGCGACGAGGTCGGCTTCTTTCCGCCCGTCACCGGCGGCTGAGATGTCGAAACAGGCTGCCCGTGTCTCGATCGGTCCGGCCGACTTCGTTGTCGGTGCCGAGCTCGCCGCGCTGCGGGCCGGCGATGCGGGTGTCGGTGCGGTGTGCGCCTTCGTCGGTACGGTGCGCGACCGCAACGACGGCACCTCGGTCGCTTCGCTGGAGCTCGAGCACTACCCCGGCATGACCGAAGCGTCGATCGAGGCCATGATCGACAAGGCGTTCGAGCGCTTCGACATCCGCGCCGCACGCGTCGTGCATCGCATCGGCTTGCTCGCGCCCGAAGCGCAGATCGTGCTCGTCGCGGTCACGTCGGTGCACCGCGGGCAGGCGTTCCAGGCCTGCGAGTTCCTGATGGATTACCTGAAGACGCAGGCACCTTTCTGGAAAAAGGAAGAAGGCCCCGGCGGTGCGCATTGGGTCGATGCCCGCGTCGCCGACGACGAAGCGCTCAAGCGCTGGGGCATCGACGCTGGCAATGCCGGCGCACCACCCGGCGGCCCGCTCGCGTGAGCTCGACCCTCACGCCCGCCCACGCGTTGGCCGTCGCACTCGGCGGCGTCGTCGGCTGCCTGCTGCGCTGGCTGGCCGGCGTGTGGCTGAACACACGATGGGAGGCGTTTCCGCTCGGCACGCTGTTCGTCAACTGCATCGGCGGGCTCGCCATCGGCGCGGCGCTGTTCTGGTTCGAGCGCACGCCCGACGAGACGCTTCGGCTGCTCGTGGTGACCGGTGTGCTGGGCGGCTTCACCACCTTCTCCTCGTTTTCCGTCGAGTCGCTGGTCATGCTCCAGCGCGGCCAGTACGCGCTGGCAGTCGCGCACGCGCTGGCCCATGTGCTCGGCGCGCTGGTCTGCGCGGGCATCGGCTTTCGTCTCGCGAAGGGGCTGTTGATGGCTTGACGCAGGTCAAGCCCGGCGACTTGAAAAGGATGAAGCTGCGCCCCACCTCATTTCGATTCGAAGGAAGACATCCGATGCGAATCGACAAGCTCACCACCACGTTCCAGGAAGCATTCGGCGACGCGCAAAGCCTTGCCGTTGCGCGCGACAACCCGTACATCGAGCCGGTGCATCTGCTCTCGGCCATGCTGGCCCAGACCGACGGGCCGAAGGCGTTGCTCGCGCAGGCCGGCGTCAACGTGGGCAAGCTGTCGCAGGCACTCGAGCAGGCCATCGGCAGGCTGCCGCAGGTGCAGGGCGGTGAAGCGGTTCAGCCCGGGCGGGATCTGGGCACGGTGCTGCAGGCGGCCGAGAAGGAAGCCGGCAAGCGCGGCGATCAGTTCATCGCCAGCGAGATGTTCCTGCTCGCCGCTGCCGATGCGAAGAGCGCGATCGGTCCGCTGCTGAAAGAGCAGGGCGTGACGCGCAAAGCGCTCGAGGCGGCGATCGAGTCGGTACGCGGTGGCGAGAAGGTCGATAACGCCAACGCCGAAGGCCAGCGCGAGGCGCTGAAGAAGTACACGATGGACCTCACCGAGCGCGCCCGCGCCGGCAAGCTCGATCCGGTGATCGGCCGCGACGACGAGATCCGCCGCGCGATCCAGGTGCTGCAGCGGCGCACTAAAAACAACCCGGTGTTGATCGGCGAGCCGGGGGTCGGCAAGACAGCCATCGTCGAAGGGCTGGCGCAGCGCATCGTCGCGGGCGAGGTGCCCGATTCGCTCAAGGACAAGCGCGTCCTGGTGCTCGACATGGCGCTGCTGCTGGCAGGCGCCAAGTTTCGCGGCGAATTCGAGGAGCGGCTGAAGAGCGTGCTGAAGGAAGTGGCGCAGGATGAAGGCCGGACCATCGTCTTTATCGACGAGATCCACACCATGGTGGGTGCCGGCAAGGCCGAGGGCGCGATCGATGCCGGCAACATGCTCAAGCCGGCGCTGGCACGCGGCGAGCTGCACTGCATCGGCGCGACCACCTTGAGCGAGTACCGCAAGTACATCGAGAAAGATGCAGCGCTCGAGCGGCGCTTCCAGAAGATCCTCGTCGGTGAACCGACGGTCGAAGCCACCATCGCCATCCTGCGCGGCCTGCAGGAGAAGTACGAGGTGCACCACGGCGTCGAGATCACCGACCCGGCGATCGTCGCTGCGGCCGAGCTCTCGCACCGCTACATCACCGACCGTTTCCTGCCCGACAAGGCGATCGACCTCATCGACGAGGCCGCCTCGAAGGTCAAGATCGAGATCGACTCCAAGCCAGAGGCCATCGACAAGCTCGACCGGCGGCTGATCCAGCTGCAGATCGAGCGCGCTGCGGTGCTCAAGGAAAAAGACGAGGCCAGCAAGCGACGCCGCGAGTTGATCGAAGAAGAAATCGCACGCGTGCAGCGCGAAGGCGCCGATCTCGACGAGATCTGGAAAGCCGAGAAAGCCGCGGCGCAGGGCTCGGCGCAGCTGATTGAAGAGATCGAACGCACGCGCTTTCAGATCGAGGAGCTCACGCGCAAAGGCAACTTCGACAAGGTCGCGCAACTGCGCTACGAAACATTGCCTGCGCTCGAGAAGCGCCTGAAGGACGCTCAGGCGACCGAGCAGAAGAAGGCCGCTGACGGCGGCCGCCCTCAGTTGCTGCGCACCATGGTCGGCGCAGAAGAGATCGCCGAGGTCGTTGCACGCGCCACCGGCATTCCCGTGAGCAAACTCATGCAGGGCGAGCGCGACAAGCTTCTGCAGATGGAAGCGAAGCTGCACGAGCGTGTGGTCGGGCAAGACGAAGCCATCACGGCGGTCTCGGACGCGATCCGCCGGTCACGCTCGGGCCTCTCCGACCCGAACCGGCCGACCGGCTCGTTCCTGTTCCTCGGCCCGACCGGCGTGGGCAAGACCGAGCTGTGCAAAGCGCTCGCGGGCTTCCTGTTCGACAGTGAAGATCACCTGGTCCGCCTCGACATGAGCGAGTTCATGGAGAAGCACTCGGTGGCCCGCATGATCGGCGCGCCGCCGGGATACGTGGGCTACGACGAAGGCGGCTATCTCACGGAGGCGATCCGGCGCAAGCCCTACAGCGTGCTGCTGCTCGACGAAGTCGAGAAGGCCCACCCCGACGTGTTCAACGTGCTGCTGCAGGTGCTCGACGACGGTCGGCTCACCGATGGCCAAGGCCGCACGGTCGACTTCAAGAACACGGTGATCGTGATGACCTCGAACCTCGGCTCCCAGCAGATCATGGCAATGCAGGGCCAGTCAGCCGAGGCGATCGACGCGGCCGTCTGGGTCGAAGTCAAGAAGCACTTTCGGCCGGAGTTCCTCAACCGCATCGACGAGACGGTGGTCTTCCATGCGCTCGACCAGGACAACATCGAGGCGATCGCGAGGATCCAGCTCAAAGTGCTCGAAACGCGCCTCGAAAAGATGGACATGAAGCTCGACGTATCGCCGGCAGCTTTGGCCGAGATCGCCAAGGCCGGGTTCGATCCGGTGTTCGGTGCCCGCCCGCTCAAGCGCGCGATTCAGCGGCAGATCGAGAACCCGGTCTCCAAGCTCATTCTCGAAGGCCGCTTCGGCCCGAAAGACGTGATCCCGGTCGACGTCGAGGACGGCGCTTTCACTTTCGCTCGCGTGGTGCACTGAGCACCACGGCCGGCCGGGTCAGCCGGCCGACGCCTCGTCGAACATCGCGTCCATGCGCAGCACCTGCAGCCGCGCCAGCGTGAGATTGGCGCTGGTCTTGTCGAGCACGGCGTGCACGCCCAAGCCAGGATTTCTCGGCACGCCGCGCAAAAGCAGATGGTGCGCGCCGAGCGTGATCGCAGCTTCGGGCAATGCGAGGCCGAATCCCAGGCCGCGGCTGGCGGCGACCATCGCCGTGACGAGGGCGTTGCCGTGCGTGGCGAGTTCCTCGGGAGCTGGGTTGGCACCGGCGTGCGCGACCGGTCGACCGCTCTGGATGTCGAACACGCAGCAGCTGATCATGCCGTTGAGTTCGCTCAGCTGCTTGACGTAACGCTCGATCAATGTGGAAGGTGCGGAAGCTTCCGCGGCGCCGGCGATCGCCGGCATCGGCCGCATGTTGAGCACGACAGGTGCGGCGACCACGTCTTCCATCGGCAAGGTGTCGCCCGACGGGATGCTTGTCGCCAGGGGCGGTCGTTTGGGCTGATACGAGTTCGGCTTGAACGCACCCAACTCGGGAACACTCCGACCCTCACCCGGTGCCTGCTCGCGAAGCCGGCTCCAAGTGCCGGTGATGAAGGCCCAGGCGTCGGCCGGGCGCGCGACCTGAGGCGTGGTGCGTACGGCCACTCCGGTGCCGCGGCCGAGATCGAGCCCGTGAGTGACCAGCGTGCTGGCCGAAGCCAGCGGGAGCAGCAGCAGGTTCCGGTTCGACCACGGGCCGGCGATGATGTCGTCGTGCAGCGGCTTGAGCGCAGCAGCGATGGCATGGCCGGGCAACTCGCCGACCATCACCACGCCGAGCCGGCTGTAGGCCAGCAGCATCTTGGCGATCGCGTGCCGCGCCGATGTGTCGGCGTCGGCCTCGGTGGTGTACAGGCGCAGCGAGCGGTTGTCGGAAGTCGGCAGTTCGACGAATTCCAGCGTGGCCAATGCTGTGCCGTAACCCTGGCGGCGGATCACGAGCTTTTGCACGGCGCGACCGCTGGCGGCAGCGATGCCGGCGAGCAGCTTGCGCGAGGAGGCCGTGGCGATGTCGTGCACGGCGATGAAGTCGGGCTCGAGGTGGTCGAATTGCTGCTGAAGTGCCTCTGCCGGTGCGCACGAGACGAAAAGCTCATGCTCGTTGCCGCCGATCTGCCGCCCGATCTCGTCTTTCGCGCCGGCGAGGTAGTCGCTCTCGTCGGTCAGCAGTTGGGTGGCGAGCGTGGTCTGCGCACGAGTGGACGCCCAGGCGTCGGGTGATTCCGAGCCATGACGCGTTCGCGCTGGGTCGGCGGCCGGGCTCGGGAACGAGGAGTTGGCGGCGCGTGGCCGGACTGCTTCGGGAGGTGCATGTTCCGGGCGCACCAGCATTTTGGTCGACTGCCACTCGTCGTGGTCATCGGTTGCCGCGACGGCCCGCGTCGCTTTCCACTCGTCGGCCGGTGGGGTGGCCGAACCGGTGCGGGAGGACTCCCAGGCAAACTTGCCGCCGCTGTTCGAATTGCTCATCGAATCCGCCCTCTGTGGCCCGGCCCGCAACGAGATGGCAGGGGCCTCGCCTGAACTTCACGGTGACTCCCACCGGCGATCTCGATCAAGTGTAAACCTCGTGTCTCGGCGTGATGCTTCCTTTGGCGGGGGAGAAGGCGCGGGATTGCGACGAGGAATACCGCTTCTCGCCGGATCGGTGGCTGCACCGGCACCCCCGGCCGCCTGTGCCGACAGCGCCTGTGGCTGGTGGAGGCACCGGGATATACTCGTGGGCTTCCCCCTTGCCGCTCAGGCCTTGACGAGGTCTGATCCCGAAAACCCGATTCGCGGGCGCTCGGACACGCGGCTTCCCCTGCGGGAATCCACAAGGAGTTTCAATGCGTCACTACGAGATCGTGCTCTTGATCCACCCGGATCAGAGCGAGCAGGTTCCGGCCATGCTGGAGCGCTACAAGACCACCGTCAGCGCGGGTGGCGGCAAGGTCCATCGAGTCGAGGACTGGGGCCGCCGCCAGATGGCCTACCTGATCCAGAAGTTGGCCAAGGCCCACTACCTCTGCATCAACATCGAGTGCGACAACAAGGCGTTGACGGAGCTCGAGACGGGCTTCCGCTTCAACGACGCCGTATTGCGCCATCTCACCGTGGTGAAGGATCACGCCGAGACAGCGCCTTCGGTCATGATGAAAGCGGTCGACCGTGAAGAGTCGCGTCGGTCGCCCGACCGCGACGACTCGCGTCGGCCGGCGCCGCCGCGTGATGAGCCGGCACGCGCGCCACAGGAGGCGGCGAGCTGATCAACCGGCTCGTGCTGGAGGCACGGATTCTCGAGCGCGGCGCCTTGCGGTACACCCCCGCCGGTCTGCCCGCGCTGGACCTGAGTCTTGGGCACGAATCGGCAACGCTCCAGCTCGGCAAGCCGCGCAAAGTGTCACTCGAATTGAGGGCGCGCGCGGTCGGTGATCTCACTGACGCCTTGCTGACTGCCGAACTGGGGACGGAACACTGCTTCGAAGGATTTCTTGGCTCGCAACGCAACGGCCGAGGCGTCGTCTTCAACATACAAACGATCGAATTTAAAAGAGGTACCTGATATGCCCCCGCCACGTGGAAAAGGTCGGTTCTCCAAGGACCGCAAGCCCAAACGCAACACCCAGTCGCTGCTGTTCCGTCGCAAGCGCTTTTGCCGCTTCACGGTCACCGGTGTCAAGCAAATCGACTACAAGGACATCGATACCTTGCGCGATTTCATCAACGAGAACGGCAAGATTACGCCCGCTCGCCTGACCGGCACGCGCGCCTTCTTCCAGCGCCAGCTGACGACGTGCATCAAGCGCGCCCGGTTCCTGGCGATGCTGCCGTACAGCGACCAGCACAAGGTCTGAGGAGCACGCCATGCAAGTCATCCTGATGGAAAAGGTCGGCAACCTCGGCAACCTCGGCGACGTGGTCAAGGTCAAGGACGGCTATGCCCGCAACTTCCTCATCCCGACCCGTGCCGCGCGCCGCGCGACCGCTTCGGCGATCAAGGAGTTCGAGGGAAAGCGCGTCGAGCTCGAGAAGGTTGCCGCCGATCGCCTGACCGCAGCGCAGGCGCTCGGCGAGAAGATGAGTGGCCGCACGGTTCACATTACGCAGAAGGCCGGCGTCGATGGGCGCTTGTTCGGCTCCGTCACGAATGCCGATGTTGCCGATGCGCTCAACCGCATCGACTTCAAGGTCACCAAGGCACAAGTGCGCATGCCTACCGGTCCGCTGAAGACCGTGGGCGAGCACACCGTGACGGTGGCACCGCACGCCGACGTTGTGGTCGACGTCAAGGTCGTGGTGCTCGGCGAAACGAGCTGAGTTCGGATCGCTCCTGCAAAGGGCCGCACTCGCGGCCCTTTTCTTTTTGCACACCGCGTTGTGAACGCCCGGTTCATTCACCGCATGTGCACTGTGCATGCAACGGTTGTCCCCAGCGTTGTCCACCGCGGTCGCACTTCCCCGGACTTATGATTTCCCGATGTCGGCCATCTTCACTTCAGCGGATCACTCCAGCCATTCCAGCAACGACGACGAGGTCTCCCGACTGCGTGTTCCTCCGCACTCCGTCGAGGCCGAGCAGAGCGTGCTCGGCGGGCTGTTGCTGGACAACGGCGCATGGGACCGTTCGGGCGACCTCATCACCGAGGCCGACTTCTATCGCTTCGAACACCGGCTGATCTACACGGCGATCGCGCAGCTGGTGAACGCGACCAAGCCGGCCGACGTGATCACGGTGTTCGAGCAACTGCAAAGCCTCGGCAAGGCTGAAGACTGCGGTGGCCTCGTGTACCTGAACGCGCTGGCGCAGAGCGTGCCGAGTGCGGCCAACATCCGCCGTTACGCCGAGATCGTGCGCGAGCGCTCGGTGCTGAGGAAGCTCGTAGCCGCGAGCGACGAGATCGCCACCAGCGCTTTCAACCCGCAGGGCCGCCCGGTGGCGCAGATCCTCGACGAAGCCGAGGGCAAGATCTTTCGCATCGGCGAAGAAGGCTCGCGGTCTCGCCAGGGCTTCGTGAGCATGGACGCGCTGGTGGTGCAGTTGATCGACCGCGTCAACGAGCTGCACGAAAACGGCGCCGAAGAAGTGACCGGCGTGCGCAGCGGCTTCTACGACCTCGACCGCCTCACCGCGGGCCTGCAGCCGGGCGACCTGATCGTGCTCGCAGCGCGGCCCTCGATGGGCAAGACTGCGCTGGCGCTCAACATCGCAGAGCACGTCGCCGTCAAGGAGGGCCTGCCGGTGGTCGTGTTCTCGATGGAAATGGGCGCCTCGCAACTCGCCCTGCGCATGGTCGGCTCGCTCGGCCGCATCGACCAGCAGCACCTGCGGACCGGCGCCTTGCGAGATGACGAGTGGGGCCGGCTTTCCGAAGCGGTCGAGAAGCTCGGCAAGGTCAGCCTGTTCATCGACGAGAGCGGCTCGCTCAGCCCGACCGACCTGCGTGCGCGTGCACGCAGGCAGGCGCGCCAGTGCGGCCAGCTCGGGCTGATCGTCGTCGATTACCTCCAGCTCATGACCGGCAGCTCGGGCACGAGCGAGGAGAACCGCGCCACCGTGATCGGCGAGATCTCGCGCGCACTCAAGTCGCTGGCCAAGGAGCTGAAGTGCCCGGTGATCGCGCTCTCGCAACTCAACCGCAGCGTGGAGTCGCGCACCGACAAGCGGCCGATGATGAGCGACCTGCGCGAGTCGGGCGCGATCGAGCAGGACGCCGACGTGATCATGTTCATCTACCGCGACGACTACTACACCAAGGACGCGAGCAAGGAACCGGGCATCGCCGAGATCATCATCGCCAAACAGCGCAACGGCCCGACCGACACTTTCAAGCTGACGTTTCTCAAGCCGCTCACCAAGTTCGACAACCTCGCTCCGGGTTCTGCCGGCGGGAACTACTGACGCTGGCGCGGGAGTGACCCACGCCCGCGCCGTTGGCGCGATGGTGATCGCGACGCTGCTCTGGAGCATCGCGGGAATCGTCACCCGCCATCTCGAATCGGTCGCGAGTTTCGAAGCCACCTTCTGGCGCAGTTTCTTCAACGCTGTCGCGCTGGTCGTGTTGCTCGGCTGGCTGCGCGGTTTGCGGCCTCTCGGCCGGTCGCTCATCGACGGCGGCGCGGTGCTGTGGCTCTCGGGCCTTTGCTGGGCCGTGATGTTCACGGCCTTCATGGTGGCCATCACGATGACCACCGTGGCCAACGTGTTGATCACGATGGCGATCGCGCCGCTGCTCACGGCCTTGCTTGCACGCATTGCGCTGGGCCACTTCCTGCCCCTGCGCACATGGGTGGCGATTCTGTTCGCGGGGCTCGGCATCGCGTGGATGTATGCGCACGAGCTCGGCGTCGCCGATGCGCGCAACGTCGTCGGCACGCTGGTCGCGCTGTTCGTTCCGATCGCTGCAGCGGTGAACTGGACGGCGATCCAGAAGAGTGGCCGCGGCGGCGGCGACATGCTGCCGGCAGTTCTGATCGGTGCCGTGCTGTCGAGCGTCGTGACGCTGCTGCCGGCGTTGCCGTTCCAGGCCACCGCGCACGACCTCGGCTGGCTTGCGCTGCTCGGCGTCGCGCAACTCGCCATCCCTTGCCTGATCGCGGTCGCCGCGGCGCGCCGGCTCGCTGCACCCGAAGCGGCTTTGCTCTCGTTGCTCGAGATCGTGTTCGGCGTGAGCTGGACGTGGCTCGGGGCGGGCGAGTCGCCGGGTCAGCACGTGCTGGCGGGCGGCGCTTTGGTCGTGGGTGCCATGGTCGCCAACGAAGCGCTGGCGCTGCGCTCCCGCATTCGCGTGGGAGCGCTGCCGCAGGCTTGAAGCCGAACTGACCGACGTGACATTCGACCGCCCGGCAGGCACGGCTGCCGCTGTGTGACAGGAGATACTTTCACACTGCAACTTCCATCCCTGCGTCTGCCAACGAGCATGAGCGATCCCGCTGCCACTGCTGCACTGAACGCTGCTCAGGACAAGATCCGCACGGCCGCTGCCGGTGCAGTGATCGAAGTGGCGAACGCTTTGCTGGTGCTCATGAAGACGGCAGGCACCTACCGCGAGCGCGGCCAGTTGGCCTTCGCCCAGATCCACATCCTCGAGAGTCGCGACCTTTTCCTCAATTCGCTGGCGACAGCGCTGCGCGAAGGCATCGCCGAAGACATCTTGCCCAAGGCCGAAGCCAAGGCAGCGGGGGCCAAGACGGACTGGCAGTCGATCAGCCTGGTGGGCGAAGACCAGGTCGAAGAGCGCATCTCGTTCGAGCGCATCGGGCAGCTGATCACGCATCGCTGTGAGCACGAGCTGCGCGAACTCGACGGCTACATGAGCTCGCTGCTCCGTCACGAGTACGCCGAGCCCGAGCGCAACCCGCTGCGCGGCAGCGTCATCGGCCGTGCGCTGCACCAGGCGATCGAGAAGATCACCGACGAGCCGGAAGCGCAGAAGATCTTCGGCCGCGAACTCGGCCAGGCAATGGCCAACGCGATGCCCGCTTGCTACCAGGCGATCGTCGCGGAGCTGAAGCACCGTGCCGTGCGGCCGAGCGAACCGGCCATGCGGCAGACCGCCGAAGCTGCCGGTGCTCGAACCGCCGGTGCCGCGGCGGGCCCAGGCTTCGATGCAGCGCGCAAGGCCTGGGAGCAGTCGTGGCAGGGCCGCGTCGGTGCCGAAGGCTCGCCTCCGCTGCGCAGCTGGGAGCAGTCGATCCTCGGGCGGCACACCCACATCGATCCGCTGCCCGGAGACGTCGACCCAGAGGGCTCGGCGGCGTTGCTCGACCGGCTGATCCGCGGCGGCATGCCGGGCAGCCTGGGTGCGCAGCAACGCGGCTCCGGCGGCGCCGGCGCGCAAGCCGAGATCGAGCTGACGAACCTGCTGCGTCGGCTCAACGGCGGAGCCTCCTATCGCGGCGACTTCGATGCGCTGCCGCGCGACACTGGCTACGGCTCTTCCACCGGCCAGGCTCCAGGCGATTTCGCCGTCAGTTCGCGACCCGGCGTGCCGCTCGGCACGAACTTCATCCAGGCACCGTCCGACGGGCTCACCGGCCTGATGGCGGCGAACCTGATCCGGGCCCACCGCGCCGAGCTGTTGCAGGCTTCGCGCGGCAAGCTCGACCACCTCGTGATCGAGGTCGTGAGCAGCCTGTTCGACCAGATCCTCTCCGATGCGCGCGTGCCACCGCAGATGGCGCGGCAGATCGCGCGGCTGCAGCTGCCCGTGCTGCGCGCTGCGCTGGCCGACGGCAGCTTTTTCTCGTCGCGCCGGCATCCGGTGCGTCGGTTCATCAACCGTGCCGCCTCGCTGGCCTGCGCGTTCGACAGCTTCGAGACCGGTGCGGCGAAGGAGCTGCTGGAGCGCATCAAGGCTCTCGTCAACGAGATCGTCGACGGCGACTTCGACCAGCTGGATGTCTACGAGGCCAAGCTGCTCGCGCTCGAGAGCTTCGTCGCCGAGCAGACGCACGCCGAGATCCGTGGCAGCGCTGCTGCCGCCACGCTGCGCGACAAGGAGCTCGAATGGCGCGTCCAGCAGCAGTTCAGCCAGCGCCTTCGCCTGGCACTCGAGCCGCTGGTGCTGCCGGCGTTCCTGCACGAGTTCCTGGCCAGTGTCTGGGGCCAGGCGATCGTGATGGCGACGCGGCGCGACGGGGCCGCCGCGCCGCACCCGATGCAGCTGCGCAAGACCGGCGCTGCGCTCGTCGGCAGCATCCAGCCCAAGCGCTCCCTCGAAGATCGCAAGCGCTTCGTGGCCACGTTGCCGGCGCTCATGTCGGAGCTCAACGAGGGCATCCAGTTCGTCGAGTGGCCGGCCGCCGCGCAAGACGCTTTCTTCGGCCAGCTCATAGCCCAGCATGCCGGCTCGCTGAAGGGCGCGCCGCGCAGCGACCTCGACCACAACATGATGTTGCGGCACCTGGAGGTCGCGTTCAACACCGTCGTGCCGAGTGCCGCCGAGGCAACCCAGGAGCCCGAGCCGGCGACGCCGGCGCCAGGCGGGGTCGAGCAGCGCTTCTCGGCGGCGGAGGGCCAGGCGATCGGCCTCATTTCCGAAAGCCAGGTCGACTGGTCGCGGCGGCCGGCGGTAGCCGTCGAAACTGCCGCGGGCGTGAGCACTGCGCCGATCGCCAGGACAGCGGCCACGACGCCCGTGCCAGCCGGGGCGGGACCCGTCGGAGCGAACGTCGATCTTGCGTTGCCAACGATCGCGATCGAGGGCCTGGCGCCCGACGCGAGCGTGTCGGATACACGCCTGCCCCTGCCCGTGCCCGGCGCAGACAGCCCGGAGCTCGCGCCCGGCTTGCAGCTGCGAGACCAGCTCCAGCTCGGCTTTTCGTACCAGCTCAATCTGAAAGACCAGTGGGAGAAGGTGCGCCTCACCTACATGAGCCCGTCGCGCAGCCTGTTCCTGTTCTCGCACGGCGCCAAAGACCGGCAGACGATCTCGATGACCACGCGAACGCTGTCCCGGCTGTGCGAGGGCGGCCGCATGCGCGCCTTCGAGAACGCGTTCCTCATCGACCGCGCGACGGAGCGTGCGCGCCAGCAGCTCGCGCGCATCGGCCGGCCGGCCCCGACACTCGGCTGATCTCTTGCCAGCCGGCTCGGCACGCCGACTGCCTTAGAGTTCGGTTGACCATGACCCATGCCCGCCACCCTTCTCACGACGGCACCGCCACCAAGGCGCCGAATGCCCTGCTGATGCTGCTCGAGGGCCGGGCCCCGGTGGAGTTCGCGTCGATGCTCGTGGCATGGCCCTGGTTGAATCGGCTGCCGCGCGGCGACGGCCATCCGGTCATGGTGTTCCCGGGCATGGCGGCGAACGACCTCACCACCATCCCGCTGCGCAACTTCCTGCAAGGCCTGGGCTACGTCACACAGCCGTGGGGGCAGGGCCTCAACTTCGGCCCGCGCGCCGGTGTGCTGGAACGCTGCGCAGACGACATCCGCGCGCTGGCCGACGCGCATGGGCAGCCGGTGAGTCTCATCGGCTGGAGTCTTGGCGGCATCTACGCACGTGAAATGGCCAAGCTGCACCCCGAGATCTCGCGCTGCGTGATCACGCTCGGCACGCCGTTCACCGGGCACCCCAAGGCGACGAACGCGTGGCGGCTCTACGAGTTCGTCAGTGGCGGCTCGGTGAGCGACGACCAACTGATGGAACAGATCAGGCAGCCGCCGCCGGTGCCCACGACTTCAATCTATTCGCGCACCGACGGCATCGTGGCCTGGCGCTGCAGCATCAACCCGCCCGGGCCACTCGCAGAGAACATCGAGGTCCACGCCAGCCACATCGGCATGGGCTCCAACCCGCTCTCGCTCTACGCCGTGGCGGATCGGCTGGCCCAGCCGATCCAGGGCTGGCAGAAGTTCGAGGCCTCCGGCATGCGCCGCTGGTTCTTCCGCACTGCTCCGGCCGAAGCTGTCGCGGCTGCCGGCTGAGCGCGGCATGCAGGTCACGGCCAACGGCGTTGCCATCGAGGTCGAGGAACGGGGGCCCGTCGGCGGCGAACCGCTGCTGCTCGTCATGGGCCTCGGCATGCAGTTGCTCGGCTGGCACGAGGGCCTCGTGGATGCTTTCGTCGAGCGCGGCTTTCGGGTCGTGCGCTTCGACAACCGCGACATCGGGCTGAGCCAGAGCTTCGACGCCGAGGGCGTGCCCAACCTCTTGCTCGGCTCCTTGCGCCACGCGCTCGGCCTGGCGGTGAAGGGCCCCTACACCCTGGCCGACATGGCCGACGACGCGGTCGGCGTGCTCGACGCGCTCGGCATCGCGCAGGCTCACGTGTGTGGCGCCTCGATGGGCGGAATGATCGCGCAGCGCATGGCCGAGCGCGCGCCGCAACGCGTCAAGAGCCTCACGCTGATGATGACGAGCAGCGGCTCGCGCCTGCTGCCCGGACCTTCGCTGAAAGTGCGCGGCGCATTGATCGCGCGGCCGCCCGACAGCGCCGACGTGCCCGGCATCGTCGAGCACTACGTCAAGCTGTATGGCTTGATCGGCAGCCCTGCTTTTCCTCCGCCCATCGACTACCTGCGACAGCGCTTCGACCAGTCGATCCGGCGTTCGTATCGGCGCGCCGGTACGGCACGGCAGATGGTCGCGATCGCAGCCGATGGCGACCGCAGCAGCATCCTTTCGCGCATCACCGCGCCCACGCACGTGATCCACGGCGCGGCCGACGTTCTCGTTCCCGTTCCGGCCGGGCGTGATCTGGCCGCACGCATCCCGGGCGCCACGCTCGATGTGATCGAAGGCATGGGCCACGACCTTCCGCGCGAGCTCTGGCACAGGTTCGCCGACGCCGTGGCGACGATCGCGAAGCGGGCCTGAGCAGCGCCGACGAGCCTGCGCCGTCTAGCGACGCGCAGGTGCTCAGCGATGAATGTCGATGCGCGTGGCCTGCAGGCGGGTGCCGTCTGCCGAGAGCGTGCCGCGGGCTTCGACTTCGCGGCCGATGGCCAGGTCGGCCGCGGTGCCGTTGCGGAAGTCGACCGTGCCGGAGTAGCCGACGGTCACGCCACGAACGACGAAGTTGCGGCCGACCGTGTCGAGCGAGGTGATAAGCCCGCTGACGTCGAGCTCGTCGTCACCGCCACCACCGCCACCGCCGCCGTCGATCAGCAGCGTGACGCGTGTCGCGACCAGCACGCCGCCTGCCGTCGCGCCCTCCACCTCGACCCGCACGCCGAGTGCGAGGCCCGCAGAGCCGCGCGGAAACTGGGCGTTGCGCGCGTCGACCGGCGTGCCGTTGACGCTGAACGACGTGCTCGAAGCGAACGCGCTGACGAGGCCGCGCACCCTGGCTTCTTCGCGGTCGTCGACGCTCGGCGTGCCGTCGCCGAGGCGCAGTGCGACCAGCGTGCCGCCAGGGCCGGCTGCCAACGCCAGCACCGCGCGCACGAACTGGCCGTTGGCCAGCGTTGCCGGCACCGCGTTGGCAGCCAGGCTGGTGTAGGAAATGCGGACCGCGCCGATGGAGAACGACTTGGCTGCAGCGTCGAGATTCCAGACGATGCCGCGCAACACGTACGTGGCGACGCCTGTCTTTCTCTCGATGCGGGTCGCCGCGTAGCGGCCGGTCGCCGCATCGACGTGGCCGTGAACCTCGATCGTGTCGCCCGCGGCGAGTGCCGCCTGACCGCCGACGAGCGCGTCGTCGAAGACGGTCGTGGCGGCGATGTCGACTCCCTGGGCCAGCACGACCAGCCTGCGCGCTGCGAGGTCATTGCTGGTCAGCCGGCCGACGATCTCGCTGGCGAACACGATGCTGGTGGCCGTGCTGATGCTGGCGCCCGTGCTGTCGGCAACGATCGCCGTGCCGCGCACGTCGGTGCTCATGCCGAGGCGCAACTCGTCGCGGTTCCTTGCGTTGCCGTCACCGTCGCGCACCGTCGCGCTGCGATCGTCGAAGCGCACGCCGTTGACGATGACCGAACCGAAACCAGTGATGGGCCCGCTCGCGTAGGAGCTCACCGGCGCGCCGGTGCCGCCGCTGTCGACGCCGCCGCCGCAACTCGCGGCCAGGGCGGCGCATGCCGCGAGCAGCAACGCGCGCACGGCGGAAGCAGAGCGCCGCACGCGACGCTCGAGAAGTTGGGTGGGCAGGTTCATCGTCGATCCTTCTTCGCGGTTCGCTTCGGGCTGGACGCGACAGTGCCGGCCGCTGCCGTCGGTGCGTCCTGCATGCGGTTGTGATACGTGTAGAGGCCGATGCGCACGCGCCGGTCTCGCGGGCGGCCCGCCGCGGCGTCGCCGTCGACCAGCGCCTGCAGAGCCGGCACGGTGGCGTCGAGGAGCAGCTTCCACTGCGCCTTGGCGAGATCGCGAAACACGGCCATCGATGCCTCCGAAAGCTCGTCGGCGAACACCGCCTGCTCGACGTGCGGCGGCGTCTCGGCCAGCACGTTCTCCACACCGGCGCGCAGGTGGTCGCCGACGTTGGTGCCGAGAAAGCCGTAGGCGCGCTCGCTGTCACCGGTCGCGACCACGCTGTCTCGCAGCAGCCGAACGCGCTCGTCATCGCTGCCGGCGCCGTCGAGGGCCACGAGCCCGAGACGCCCCAGTTCCTCGAGCAGGCTGCGCGGATGCACGTCCTGCGTTACCGAGCGGGCCAGTGCCTCGAAGCTCGGAGCCGGGCCTTGGCGTGGGATCGTCAGCGGCTGGCCGCGTCGGTCGCGCAAGGCCGGGTCGGCCAGCCAGCGCGTGAAGACTTCGGTGGCCGGTGAAGGGCGCGCTGGCGGCTGCCCGCCTTCGGTGAGCAAGAGCCGAGTCACCTCGCGACGCGTCAGGCCGGTGGCGGTGGCCACGCGGCTCACGATGCGCAGCCCGGCCGATTCCGGCTGAGCGCGGCGCGCGGCTTCGACGAACGCTGCCTTGAGAAGGTCTTCGAGTGCTGCGAACGGCACGCCCCGCGTGACGGCGAGCGAGGCAAGAGGCTCGAGCAAGGTCGCCAGGGCGCCGAGCAATGCGGGGGATGTCGCCGTGGCCGCCGCGGCCGGAGTGGCGGCCGAAACCGCAGCCGCAGCCTTGCCAGGGGCAGCGACCGCCTTGCGCGTTCGAGGGGAGGGCGGGCTCACGCGTCGAGTCTACGAGTGCGTACGGGCCTGCCCGAAGGCAGGCCCGCGAACGAACACCGGCAGTGCTCAGTCACCGAACGAGATGCGCGTTGCCGCGAGCGTGGTGCCGTCGGCCGAGAGCAGGCCGCGCACTTCGAGCTGCACGCCCACCGCTAGCGTCGCAGCCGTACCGCGGCGGAACTCGACCGTCTGCGCTGCGTAGTTCACGGTGATGCCGCGCAGCACGAAGGTCTTGGCGGTACTGTCGATCGCGGTGATCGCACCGTGCAGCTCGAAGCCTTCGGCGTGTGCCTCTTCATGCGTTTCGGTCGAGACCCGCGTGGCCACGATCGTGCCGTTGCTCGACGTGCCCTTCACCTCGACATTCGCTCCGAGCACGATGGCGGTGGTGCCGTTCGGAAACGTCGCGTGGCTCGCGTCGACCGGGATGCCGTTGACGCTGAAGGCCGCGCTCGACGTGAAGGCCGTGATCGTGCCCTTCAGGTGCGCTTCGTCTGCGTCTTCGACGCGCGGTCGTGCGTCGCCCAGGCGAGTGGCGACCCAGGCGCCGGCCACTTGAGTCGTCTGCAGACGCACTTTCAGCAGCGCCCCGTTGGCGAGGCTGGCGGGCACGGTGGCGACGCCGGCGTACGAAATCAGCGCCGTGCCGATCCTGAAGGTCTTGGCTGTGGTGTCGAGGTTCGAGACCACGCCGCGGATCTTGTAGCCGGCCGTTGCCGCGGCGGGCTCGATGCGCGTCGCGGTGTAGACACCGGTCTGCGCGTCGAGCGTGGCGTGGATCTCGAGCAATGCGCCTGCAACGATGCCGGCGAAGCCGCCGGCGAAGCGGGTGTCGATGACGGTGGTGTCGAGCACGAGCACGGTCTGGCCGAGCACGACCAGGCTCTTCGCACCGGCGTTGCTCGATGCGACCGGGCCGATGAGCGCAGCGCCGAAGCGGATCGCATCGGCCTCGGCTTTCTGGCTGACGCCGTCGTCGGTGATCTTGCCGCCGTGCACCTCGGCCGACATGCCGAGCTTGAGGCTGGCGCTGCTGGCGGCATTGCCGTCGTCGTCGGTCACCGTGGCGCGCGAATCGTCGAAGCGCACGCCGTTGACGATCACCGAGCCGAAGCCCGTGATGGTGCCGGCGGCGAACGAACTCGCTGCCGGGGTCGTCCCGGTGCCGCCCGTGGAGGGGCCCGACGCGTCGCCACCGCCGCCGCAACCGGCGAGCAACAGCGCGGTCGTGGTGGCCTGCGCGAGGAGCACGCGCCACTGCGGGCGCGAAAGGGAAGTGGCTTCTGGATTCGAGTTCATGACGATGCTCCGGCTCGAGCGGGCCGAGACATTCGACCCCTGGGCGCATACTAAATGTGCAACGAGCACATTCGCAAGCGGAGTTACATGCGGAAACCTCGAGGGTCGATCGGGCTCACGGCTCGCGCTGCCCGGCACAATCTGCCGAGATGTCGCCTGAACACTGTTCTTCCTGGCGCCTTTCGGTCGCGCCGATGATGGACTGGACCGATCGGCATTGCCGCTACTTCCACCGCCTGCTGACGAAGCGCGCACGGCTCTATACCGAGATGGTGACCACCGGCGCGCTGCTGCACGGCGACGTGCCGCGCCACCTCGACTTCGACGCCGTCGAGCATCCTGTCGCACTGCAGCTCGGCGGCAGCGAGCCGGCCGACCTGGCGGCGTGCGCGCGGCTCGGCGAGCGCTGGGGCTACGACGAGATCAACCTCAACTGCGGCTGCCCGAGCGAGCGCGTGCAGCGCGGCGCGTTCGGCGCCTGTCTGATGGCCGAGCCCGTGCTCGTGGCCGACGGTGTGCGCGCGATGCGCGACGCGGTCTCGATTCCCGTGACGGTGAAGCATCGCATCGGCATCGACCGGCACGAGAGCTATGCGTTCGTGCGCGACTTCGTGGGCACGGTGGCCGAAAGGGGTGGCTGCGAGGTGTTCATCGTGCACGCGCGCAACGCCTGGCTGAACGGCGTGAGCCCGAAGGAGAACCGCGAGCTGCCGCCGCTGCGGCACGAGGTGGTGGCACGTCTGAAGGCCGACTTCCCCGCGCTGGGCTTCGTCGTCAACGGCGGCATCGCCAGCCTGGAGCAGATCGAGGGCCATCTCGAACACGTCGACGGGGTGATGATCGGCCGCGCCGCGTACCACCATCCGGCCGACCTCGCCGAATGGGACGCGCGCTTCTTCGGCGCCGCACCCGAGCCGCTGGACCACGACTTCATCGAAGGCGCGATGGTCGCTCACATGGCACGGGTGCAGGCCACTGGCGAGCCCTGGTCACACGTCTCACGCCACATGCTCGGCCTGCGCAACGGCCAACCCGGCGCGCGCCGCTGGCGCCAGGTGTGGTCGGACCATCGATTGAAGAACGAGCCGCCGCAGGCGGTTTCGAAGCTTGCCCGTAGTGCGTTGACGCACACAGCGACGGCGACGTTCGACGCAGCCGTCGACGCCTGATCGCGATCTCTCGAACCGGAGCGAATCGTGGCGAACCGAAGCACTCCCGTCGCAGGCGAGCTGCTCGCCTATCTCGTGGCTCACTCCGCGCGTGAATTGCCGGCGCAGACCGGCCTGCGCGCCGCCACGCGCGACCATGCGCATGCCGGCATGCAGATCGGGGCGGAGCAGGCTCAGTTCCTGACGCTGCTGGTCAAGCTGATCGGCGCGAAGCGAGCGATCGAGATCGGCACGTTCACCGGCTACAGCGCACTCGCGATCGCGCTGGCGCTGACTGCCGACGGAACGCTGCTCGCGTGCGACATCAGCGACGCCTACACGCGCGTCGGCAAGCCGTTCTGGGAAGCGGCGGGCGTGGCGGCAAAGATCGACCTGCAGCTCGGGCCGGCGCTCGACACGCTCGATGCTCGACTGGCCGCCGGTGAAGCCGGCCAGTACGACTTCGCCTTCATCGACGCCGACAAGTCCGGCTACGACGGCTACTACGAGCGCTGCCTGCAGCTGCTGCGCGCGGGCGGCCTGATCGCGATCGACAACGTGCTGTGGGGCGGCAGCGTGGCGCGGCCCGCCACCGATGAAGACACACGAGCGCTGCAGGCGCTGAACGACAAGATCCACGCCGACGAGCGCGTTGACATCGCGATGGTGCCGATCGGCGATGGCGTCACGCTCGCGCGCAAGCGCTGAGACTGCACGCTCAGCGTCGAGCCGGCCACGTCGCGAGCACCACGCCCGAAAGCGCGAGCGCGAAAGCAGCCATCTGCGCGGTGCTGAACGCCTCGCCGAAGAAGAACACGCCCACCGCAGCGGCACTCACCGGCAGGAACACCGTGAACACGCCGGCCGAAGACGCCGGCACGTGCTTGAGCCCGGTCATCCACAGCCAGACCGTGAGCACGCTGGCGCAGATCGCGTAGACCACCAGCAGCACCCACGACGAAACCGGAATGAACGCGGGCGAGAAGTCGCGCAACTGCCAAAGCGCGAACGGCGTGACGAGGGCCAGCCCCCACAGGTTGATGAGCGCGCTGATGCGCTTGGGCCCCATTGCCGCAGAGAGCTTCTTGCCCAGCACCACGTAGAGCGCCTCGCACAGCACCGCGCCGAGGAGCGAAGCCGTGCCGGCGAGCGAGCCCGCGAATTCGCCCTCGACGTCTTTGGCGAGCGAGACCAGGGCGATGCCGGCGATGGCGCAGGCGATGCCGGCCGCCACGCGCGCCCGGATGCGTTCCTTCAGCATCAGCAGCGAAAGCACAGCGACCACGGCGGGAATCGCGGCCATGATCACGCCCGCCGCGAGTGCCGAGCTGCGCGCAATGCCGAACAGCATGCAGATCGAGAACAGGAAATTGCCGAAGAACGACTCGAGAAACAGCAGCCGCTTCAAGCGCGCGTCGAGCGGCGCTTCGCTGGCCGGGCGGCGCAGCCAGGGCGCCATCGCCACGGCGGCAATGCCAAAGCGCAGCCAGGCCAGGATGAAGATCGGGAACACGATCACCAGCGCCTTCGAGAAGCCCACGTACGCGCCCACGACGGCCATCGCGGCAGCCAGGCACAGGTAGGCGAGAGCGGTCTGCGCCGGCGTGCGCGTCATGCGGCGGCCGGTCGATTCGCAGCGGCGGCGTCTGCCGCTCGCCGGCGCTCGTTGCGCGCCACCACGAAGCTCGCCACCAAGACGCCGACGGCGACCACCGCGATGATGATCGTGGCCACTGCGTTCACGCTCGGGTTCAGGCCGAGGCGCGCCCGCGAGAAGATCACCAGCGGCATCGTCGTGGCCCCCGGGCCGGAGAGAAAGGCGGAAAGCACCACGTCGTCGAGCGAGAGCGTGAACGTGAGCAGGAAAGCGGAGACGAGCGCCTGGCCGATCATCGGCAGCGTCACCAGCCAGAACACCTGCCAGGGCTTCGCGCCGAGGTCCATCGCGGCCTCCTCGAGCTGCAGCGGCAGCGTCTGCAGGCGCGCGCGGATCACGACCGTGGCGTAGGCCAGGCCGAGCAGCAGGTGGCCGAGCCAGATCGTCGCCATGCCGCGCTCGGGAAAGCCCACGCCGAAGGCCGCTTCGGTGGCGCGCTGCAGCGAGACCAGCATCAGCAGCAGCGAGAGACCGATGATCACCTCGGGCATCACCAGCGGCGCGGCGACCATGCCCGAGAACAGCGTGCTGCCGAAGAAGCGTCGATGACGCGTGAGGGCGAAGGCCGCCAGCGTGCCGAGAATGACCGAGGCACATGCGGTGCTCAGCGCTACCTTGAACGAGAGGGCGAGGCCGGCGAGCAGCTCTCGGTCCGAAGCGAGCGCGCTGTACCACTTGAGCGTGAAGCCGCGCCACACGTTGGCCACTGGCGAGTCGTTGAACGAGTAGACGACGAGCGTCACGATCGGGATGTAGAGAAAGGCGTAGCCGAGCGTGAGCCAGGCGCGCGCGAACGATCGGTGCAGGGTGGCGGCGGCGATGCGCATCGGCGGCGGCCTCAGACGCGGCGTGACGACGCTTCGGCCTGGAGGCGGCTGAACAGCGCCACCGGAACGATCACGAGCAGCACCATCACCACGGCCACCGTGCAGGCCATCGGCCAGTCGTTGTTGCTGAAGAACTCGTCCCACAGCGTGCGGCCGATCATCTGCGTCTGCGGGCCGCCGAGCAGCTCGGGGATCACGTACTCGCCGACGCAGGGGATGAACACGAGCATCGCCCCGGCAACGATGCCGGCGCGCGAAAGCGGCACCGTCACGCGCCAGAACGCCGTCCACGCGCCGGCACCGAGATCGGCCGCCGCCTCGAGCAGGCGCAGGTCCATCTTGGCGAGGTTCGAGTAGAGCGGCAGGATCATGAACGGCAGATAGGTGTAGGTCATGCCGAGCACGAGCGAGAACGGCGTGTTCATGAGCTGCCCCGGCCCGGGAATGAAGCCGAGCGCGGCGAGCGCATGGTCGAGCCCGACGGCCTCGATCGCCCGCGCCGCCAGCCCCTGCTCCGTGAGCAGCGCCTTCCACGCGTACACGCGCAGCAGGAACGAGGTCCAGAACGGCAGCATCACCAGCATGAGCAAGGCCGGCTGGAGTGATTGGCGCGCGCGCGCCATGAAGTAGGCGAACGGGTAGCCGATGAACAGGCAGATCGCCGTCGTCACGGCCGCGTAGAGCAGGCTCGAGGCGTAGGTTCGCAGGTAGAGATCGTCTTGCGCCAGCGTCAGGTAATTGCCGAAGCGCAGGCTGAAGGCGAGGGCGCCGTCTTTCCACTCGACGATGTCCTTGATCGTCGTGGTCTCCATCTCCGAGACGCTGATCTTGGCGACGACGAGAAAGGGCAGCAGGAAGAAGACCAGCAGCCAGACGTACGGGATGCCGATGACGACATGGCGGCCGCGCAGGCGCGGCAGCCTCATCGCGTGAGCACCACCTGCGCGAGCGTCGACCAGCTCGCTTCGGCACGGTCGCCCCAAGTGAGTCGCGCGTCGGGCTGGCGCTCGGCGTTGCCCTGGCTGATCTTGAGCACGCGGCCACTTGCCAGCAGCAGGTGATAGACGGTGTGGCTGCCGAAGTAGGTCAGCTCCTTGACCGTGCCGACGGCCCGGTTGAAGTCTTCCGTCGACGTTCCGACCGCATCGGCCGGGAGCGGCGCTATGCGGATCTTCTCGGGCCGCAGCGCAACGGTGACGGGCATGCCGAGCGTGCCGGTGATGCCGTGGCCGACATGGTGCTGCACGTCGCCGCAATCGACGACCACGTGATCGGCTTCGTCGACCACGACCCTGCCCTCCATCAGGTTCACGTTGCCGACGAAGTCGGCGACGAAGCGCGTCGCAGGCGTCTCGTAGATCTCGGCCGGCGCACCGACCTGCAGGAAGCGGCCCTCGCTCATCACGGCGATGCGCGAGGCCATCGTCATCGCTTCTTCCTGGTCGTGCGTGACCATCACGCAGGTGACGCCGACGTCGTGCACGATGTTGGCGAGCTGGAGCTGGGTTTCCTCGCGCAACTTCCTGTCGAGCGCACCGAGCGGCTCGTCGAGCAGCAGCAGCTGAGGCTTCCTGGCCAGGCTGCGTGCAAGTGCCACGCGCTGTTGCTGGCCGCCGGAGAGCTGATGCGGCTTGCGCTTCGCGTAGCTGCCCAGTTGCACCAGCTTGAGCATGGCCTCGACGCGCGCCGCGACTTCGCCTTTCGGCAGGGCATCGCGGCGCAAGCCGAATGCGATGTTGTCGAACACCGAGAGATGCGGGAACAGCGCGTAGCTCTGGAACATCATGTTCATCGGCCGTGCGTACGGCGGCAGGCCGGCGAGATCCTGGCCGGCGAGCGTGATCGTTCCGGAGCTCGGTGTCTCGAAGCCGGCTAGCATGCGCAAGAGCGTGGTCTTGCCGCAGCCCGATGAGCCGAGCAGCGCGAACACCTCGCCGCGGGCGATGTCGATCGAGACGTCGTCGACCGCGCGTTGACCGTCGAAGTCCTTGACGAGGTTCTGGATTCGAAGGAAAGCGTCGTCAGCCAATCAAACCCGCGCCTTTTCTGAAGCGACCCCAGCAGGGTCGGCCCCGCCCTCGCGGAGCGAGGGGTCGGGGAGGGAGCAGCCCTGCGGCGCGGCTGATGCCTTGAATTCGGCTACGCCGATTTCAAGACATCCGCGATGGTGCTGATCGCCTGGTCGATGTGCGTTTCTTCGACGATGAGCGGCGGCGAGAGCGCGATGATGTCGCCCGTGGTGCGGATCAGCACGCCGCGCTCGAAGCACTCGCGGAACACGTCGAAGGCGCGCTTGCCCGGGCTGCCCGGGATGGGCGCCAGCTCGATCGCACCGACGAGGCCGATGTTGCGGATGTCGATCACGTTGGGCGATTCGCGCAGCGAGTGGATCGCGTGCTCGAACGCCGGCGCCATCTTCGCGGCACGCGTCAGCAGGCCTTCGTCTTCGTAGGTCTCCAGCGTGCCGAGCGAGGCGGCGCAGGCAAGCGGATGCGCCGAGTATGTGTAGCCGTGCGGAAACTCGACCATGTGCTCGGGGCCGGTCATGAACACGTCGTGGATCGCGCGCTTGGCGAACACCGCACCCATCGGCACCGAGCCGTTGGTGATGCCCTTGGCGGCCGCCATCAGGTCGGGCGTGACATTGAAGTGCTTCGCCGCGAAGGGCGAGCCGAGCCGGCCGAAGCCAGTGATGACCTCGTCGAAGATCAGCAGGATGCCGTGCTTGTCGCAGATCGCGCGCAGCCGCTCGAGGTAGCCCTTGGGCGGAATGAGCACGCCGGTCGAGCCGGCGACCGGCTCCACGATCACCGCAGCGATGGTCGACGCGTCGTGCAGGGCGACGATGCGCTCGAGATCGTCTGCCAGCTCGGCGCCGTGCTCTGGCATGCCGCGAGAGAAAGCGTTTTTTGCCAGGTCGTGGGTATGGCGCATGTGGTCGACGCCACCCACCATCGTGCCGAAGCTTTTACGGTTGCCGGCGATGCCGCCTACCGAAATGCCGCCAAAGTTGACGCCGTGATAGCCGCGCTCGCGGCCGATCAGCCGTGTGCGCTGGCCCTCGCCGCGCGCACGGTGATAAGCGATCGCCATCTTCAGCGCCGTCTCCACCGCTTCCGAGCCGGAGTTGGTGAAGAACACCTTGTCGAGGCCGGGTGGCGTGAGCGTCACCAGCTTTTCAGCAAGCTCGAACGCTTTCGGATGGGCCATGTTGAAGGGCGGTGCGAAGTCCATTTCCGCGGCTTGTTCCGCGATGGCCTGCACGATCTTGGGCCGCGAGTGACCGGCATTCACGCACCAGAGACCCGCTACGGCGTCCAGCACCTGGCGACCTTCTGGCGTCCAGTAGTGCATGTCTTTCGCCTTGGCCAGCATGCGCGGCGCGCTCTTGAACTGGCGGCTGGCGGTGAAGGGCATCCAGAACGCATCCAGGCTGGCGGGTGTGTTCGCTGCGAAGCTGGCAGGTAGCGCCGGCGCAGCGGCAGGGTTGGGATCTTTGTGCATGAAAGTTCCTTGTGCCGGCGGCCGATCCGGCGCGGCAGAGCGGAGTCTAGAAGAAGTCGTGGTGGCTTCTACCTTCCACATCATCGCGTTCGCATTTCACATGACGAAAATATGTCATGCTGCGGTGCCGCAAAATTTCTCATGGTGGGAGATAATCTACCGCATGGCGAAATGCGCTCGGAACTCATTGATTCGGATCGGTTTTCCTGAGTACGCCAATCGCAGTCCGGGCAAGCCTTGGGGTTTGCGCGGACGTACGCTGACGTCGAGATACCCACTTTCTTAGCCACGAATCCGGAGCCTTTCATGGACACGCCCACCCGCGAACAACAGATTGCAGCACTCGACAGCGACTGGGCCACCAACCCGCGCTGGAAGGGTGTCAAGCGCACCTATTCGGCAGCCGACGTGGTGCGGTTGCGCGGCTCCGTTCGCATCGAACACACGCTGGCGAAACGCGGCGCCGAGAAGCTGTGGACCCTCGTCAACACCGAGCCGTTCGTCAACACGCTCGGTGCGCTCACGGGCAACCAGGCGATGCAGCAGGTCAAGGCCGGCCTCAAGGCCATCTATCTCTCGGGCTGGCAGGTCGCGGGCGACGCCAACGTCGCCGGCGAGATGTATCCCGACCAGTCGCTCTATCCGGCCAACTCGGTGCCGATGGTGGTCAAGCGCATCAACAACACCTTCACGCGTGCCGACCAGATCCAGTGGTCGGAAGGCAAGAACGACATCGACTACTTCGCGCCGATCGTGGCCGACGCCGAGGCCGGCTTCGGCGGCGTGCTCAACGCCTTCGAGCTGATGAAGTCGATGATCGACGCCGGTGCCGCCGGCGTCCACTTCGAAGACCAACTGGCCTCGGTGAAGAAGTGCGGCCACATGGGCGGGAAGGTGCTCGTACCCACGCGTGAAGCCAACGCCAAGCTCACAGCCGCGCGTTTGGCGGCCGACGTGATGGGCACGCCCACGCTCGTGATCGCGCGCACGGATGCCGAAGCGGCCGACCTCGTCACCAGCGACGTCGACGACAACGACAAATCGTTCCTGACCGGCGAGCGCACGATCGAAGGTTTCTTCCGCACGCGCCCCGGCCTCGAGCAGGCAATCTCGCGCGGCCTGGCCTACTCGGAGTACGCCGACATGGTCTGGTGCGAGACCGGCAAGCCCGACCTGGCCTATGCCAAGGCGTTCGCCGAGGCCATCCACAAGAAGTTCCCGGGCAAGCTGCTGGCGTACAACTGCTCGCCGAGCTTCAACTGGAAGAAGAACCTCGACGACGCGACCATCGCCAAGTTCCAGCGCGAGCTCGGCGCCATGGGCTACAAGTTCCAGTTCATCACGCTGGCCGGCTTCCACAGCCTGAATTATTCGATGTTCAATCTGGCACACGGCTATGCGCGCAACAACATGAGCGCGTTCGTCGAGTTGCAGGAGGCCGAGTTCGCCGCTGCAGAGAAGGGCTTCACCGCCGTCAAGCACCAGCGCGAGGTCGGCACCGGCTACTTCGACGCGGTGACCACGACGATCGAGAAGGATGCCTCGACCGGCGCCTTGAAGGGCTCGACCGAAGACGAGCAGTTCTTCGATCGCAAGCACGCCTGATTCGAAGGGGCGCAGGCCCCCGACTTGCTAGCCCGGTGGCCCAGCTGCCGGGCTTTTTTGTTTTCGTGGCCAGCCGCCCAGAATCTCCACTTCATGCCGTTGAGCCTCTTCCGCCTCTCGACGCGTTTCTGCGTCGGTGTCGCCCTGTCAGTGGCGGCCGGCGTAGCGGCCGCATTCGGGTTCGACGACGTTGCCGCAAAGGCGAGGACACTCGCCGCCCAGCCTTACAAGGCGCCCGTCGTCAAGCTTCCGCCGGAATTGCGGGATCTCGACTACGACGGCTACCGGGACATCCGCTTTCGTGCCGACAAGGCGCTCTGGCGTGCCGACAAGCTGCCTTTCGAGGTGATGTTCTTCCACCAGGGCCGCGCCGTGCCCGAGCCGGTGCGCATCCACGCAGTCGAGCCCTCGGGCGAGCGCGAGGTCACGTTCGATCCGGCACTCTTCGACTACGGCAAGAACAAGTTCGACCCGCGCCGTGCCGAGGGCCTCGGCTTCAACGGCTTCCGTGTGCACTACGCGGTCAACAAGCCGGGCTACAAGGACGAGGTGCTGGTATTCCAGGGCGCGAGCTACTTCCGCGCGCTCGGCAAGGGCCAGGGCTACGGGCTGTCGGCGCGCGGCCTCGCAGTCGATACCGCATCGGCCGAGGGCGAGGAGTTTCCGCGCTTCGTCGAGTTCTGGATCGAGAAGCCGCGCGCCTCGGCTACCTCGCTCACGATCTACGCGGTGCTCGACTCGCGTCGGGTCACCGGGGCGTTTCGCTTCCTGCTCACTCCGGGCGCAGAGACGCAGATGCAGGTCACGGCGCGCGTCTTCGTGCGTGAAAAGGTCGCCAAGCTGGGCCTGGCGCCGCTCACCAGCATGTTCACGTTCGGTGAGAACCAACCCGGCAAAGACGACTACCGGCCCGAGGTACACGACTCTGACGGGCTCTCCATGCAGTCGGCCGCCGGCGAGTGGATCTGGCGCCCACTGGTCAACCCGCGCCGCTTGCTCATCACTTCGTTTTCGCTCACCGATCCGCGCGGCTTCGGCCTGATGCAGCGCGACCGCATTCCTTCGAGCTATGAAGACCCGGAAGCGCAGTACGAGCGGCGGCCGAGCGCCTGGGTCGAGCCGCTCGGAAAATGGGGAGCCGGCCGTGTCGAGCTGGTGCAGATTCCGACGCCCGACGAGACCAACGACAACATCGTGGCGTACTGGGTGTCCAACACGCCCATCACGCCCGGCAAGCCGCTCGATCTGGCCTATCGCATACGTTGGCAGAGCGCGGGAACGGTACCTGCCCAGCTCGGCTATGTGGTGCAGACCCGGCGCGGGCACGGCTTCGGCAAGCGGTCCGAAGGCGAGATCGGCTTCCTCGTCGATTTCGACGGACCGGGCCTGCGTGCGCTGCAACCTTCGGTGGAGGTCGAGCCGGTGATCTGGGCCGATGCGAATGCCGAAGTCCGGGAGCGCAACTTGTTCAAGAACCCGGTCACCGGCGTGTGGCGCATGACGTTGCGAATCAAGCGCAACGATGCGTCGAGGCCGGTCGAGATGCGGGCCTACCTCAAGCAGAAGCAAACCACCTTGTCCGAGACATGGAGCTACATCCTCCCGGCCGAAGCCGACAAGCCGTAGCGCCTGTCGTCGCCCATCCGCAGATCGCGCGTCGATCGATGGTGGCGGAGCCGTGGGCCGGGCGGCCGTTCGCTCGCAGCTTTTCGCGCCTGTTCGGGCGCCACACCGAATACGCCAATCTCGAAAGCGACAGCCGCCCGGTAAAAGTCCGTCGGCTCGCATTGCTGGCTCTGGTTCTTCTCGGGGCGTGGGTGGGCACCCATGCCATGGTCCAGATCCTCCCGGAGCACGGCGCTTCCTGGGCGGAGAAGGGCCTGCTGACGTTGTTCGGCGTGCTGTTCGGCTGGATCTCGGCCGGCTTCTGGACCGGCGTGATGGGCGCCTTCGTTCTGCTGCGCGGCCCCGGCCGCGGGCCGCTCATGCGTGGCCTCGCTGATGAGCCGGTGCGGCCGATCGAGGCCGGCGCCCGCACGGCCATCGTCATGCCGATCTGCAACGAGCACGTGCCCACGGTGTTCGGCGGCCTGAGCGCCACCATCGACTCGTTGATGGCCACGGGCGAGGCCGCGCAGTTCGATGTCTACGTGTTGAGCGACACCAACGATCCCGCGATTCGCGTGGCCGAGCAGGGCGCGTGGTCCGACCTGGCGAATCGCCTCGCAAGGGCGGCAGGAGATGGCGCCCCGGCGCCGCGCGTGCACTATCGCTGGCGCACGCGCCGTACCAAGCGAAAGGCCGGCAACGTGGCCGACTTCTGCCGGCGCTGGGGCGGTGCCTACCGCTACTTCGTGGTGATGGACGCCGACAGCGTCATGACCGGCGAATGCCTCACCACGCTCGTGCGCACGATGCAGGCGCACCCCGACGCCGGCATCGTGCAGACGGCACCCAAAGCCGTGGGCCACGAGACCTTCCATGCGCGCGTGCAGCAGTTCTGCGCTCGCGCCTACGGGCCGCTCTTCACCGCCGGCATGCGCTTCTGGCAACTCGGCGAGTCGCACTACTGGGGTCACAACGCGATCATCCGCATGGAGCCGTTCCTGGCCCACTGCGGTCTGGCGGAGGTGTGCGGCGACGGGCCGCTCGCCGGCGAGATCCTCTCGCACGATTTCGTCGAAGCAGCGTTG